>Ga0307515_10003030_pt1 | contig 35634 bp, 31 predicted proteins | sample 17_EM_MG_FD_194513 | JGI IMG/M metagenome (GOLD analysis project Ga0307515, IMG submission 194513) | Populus trichocarpa ectomycorrhiza microbial communities from riparian zone in the Pacific Northwest, United States - 17_EM | ecosystem: Host-associated > Plants > Roots > Unclassified | place... | reverse complement strand
TGTCCATCTTCGTTGCACTGCTGGATTGTGCCCGCGTTGTCGCGACGAGAAGTTCAGTTGAGCGGAATTTCCTTAAATGGTTTAGTGTGGGGCTGAGCCAATATGGTTCCCTGATGCTTTACTGCATGGACTTGGGGTTATTCCATTTCGGGGCAAACGCGCCTCAAGAAACTGCCTCCGTATTATCATTTCTTGAAATGAGTGTTAAAGAGTATTATTGCGTAACGGTCACTGTGGTCATTTTCTAAAGCGATTCCGTCTAACTTGAAAAGCCAATCCGAACTATCAGAATTCCGGCTCTCTTGCTTAGCTTAAGCCAATAAATTTCTTCAAGAAAATCCAAAGGGGCAAGCGCCCCTGCCTTGTGCAAAGAGTTTCTGTCTAGTTTCTTCATATGCACCCATGCCTTTGCCATCCATATCTGTTGGCCCAACCTCGTACATGTGATAGCCTTGCGACTTGTACTTCTGACCGCCTGGATAAGGCCGACCGGCCATCCATCTAATCCAGGCTTCAGGCCCATAGCAGTTCCAAAACGACTCCTGGATATACCTATGGCTAAAGTTAGCATTCAGCTTCTTGAGTGTCCGGCTGAATACCAGTAGTAGGACAACACTTACCATGGCTCTATCTCATAAAACGACCTATAATAGCGTCCTGTCTTTTTGTCCGGTTTCTCTGATAATGCTCTAAACCGTAAGAAGTATGGCCGCGGTAGCGCAAGATTGCGAAGCACCATTTTACGAGCCGCAAATACAGTACTAACGAACATTGTGTAGCTAGGAGAAGGTGTAGGATATCTATAATTAAACATTAATAGAAGTTCTGATAATTTTCATGTTGCATTTACATCGAGTTACTCACATCATCGCCTTCCTTAATCTCTCGTCCATGAGAGTAGCAACTACCTTGCGTGCAGGGCCTTTAAGCCATTCTGGAAGATTGTAGACTAGTATTGCCACGGTCTCGTCGGCTAATTTATTGTTCCATTTATCTGGTACCATAAACCTCTCCTCGTAGGTCTCAGACCACACTCGAAGTTTCTCTGTGAACTGTAGACCATCGCGGAAGCCAGAAGGACCGGAAGCGAGAGGTGTGAAAGAAATACCCATCGCATCTCCGATGTTTTTCCATTGCGTGCCCCTATAAATATCGAGTTATTACCTCATGGGTCAAGAAATTACTCTAAAAGGAGTGAAGTGGGGTCTCTGAGGAAAGCAGGATTATTTACGCACATTGCACAGACTTCCATTGGGGTCATGGCACGCCACTCGCACGTCCTGATCCATCGATCAGTTTCGAGGACGAAAAGAGACAGCGTGTATAGCATGTCATCATTACTAATTTTGCCTGCCTTTTGGTAAACGCTGGTAGTAGTTAGCGTCAATGTAACGAGCCCTCCACACCACCTAGCATCTTTAAGCACGGATGAATCTAACAAACGAGGTAACTAAACCTGTGGAGATAGTTCATCCTTGAAATGGCTGATATTGCCCGATCCGATGTTGGGGGGTTTGATATAAATTCATTGATGAGAATAACAGTGTCAGCGTAGCGCTGGTAGTCAGTGATTAGTCTCTAAAGATGATGTCTCTGAGCTGAAGCTGTTGTAAGGAATAGTGACATACCTTGGATGCTGTCGCTGGTTCAGACAATTGTTTGGTCTCGCAAAGAAGCTTGCTAATGGATGGAATACCGTACGTCCTGGAGTTTTCCTCGTTATTAAGACCGGGAATGGGGGTTGGGGTGGCTTGCTCACGGCCACTAACCTGAAGAGAGCAAATTGGGCTGCTTTCTCCGTAGTGAAAGGAAACTCCAAGGAGAAGGTGTATTTCGCAATTTCATAGGCATCATCGGCTGTCATATTAGCAAATGACTCAGTTGTTTTGTAGGGATACTGGGCATGTTTTTGCTTCATGCGGCGAAAGCGGAGAAAACGACAAAGCAAGGAATATGAAAATATCAGAGCAAGGGTGTTAACAAGCCACGAAGGAAACTTCTCGGATATCATAGGAAAATTGAACTGTAGCATCTCGGAAATCAGTGAGAAGTTGAAAGAAAGAGGAGGGAGACGAGGGATACGAGGCAAGGACGCAAGTATTGAGTCTATGGAAGACAAAACGGTTGCTATGACGATAGTTTTAAGTTTGTACTAGGGAGGATTGAGAAATAAGCAGCACTTTAGCTTATGAGGAGAAAGAATGCCTAGTCTGGGAGGTTGGGAGGGTGGTGAGGGGGTGGTATAACTAAATATGCTTTTTTGAAGCGGCTCTGCTACTAGTGCTTCGTGTCGTGGCGTCTTGTGGAGCTGAACCGGAGCTCGACCGAGAACGCTGTATTGAGCGTGCCATTCATAACAAAACTACCTAGGTATACATGTAGGTTCACATGCCTCATGCACCTCGAAGTTTTATCCGAGAGAAGGATGAGTTTTGAAGCTGAGAGAAGCCTATAAACGGAGATCTTGGGCCAACCTCGGTATTGATGACACATTTACTCCAAAGAAAATATTAAACGCAATAGCTCTGTCAGACAATCAAGGATCTGTAAAGCATTAATCCACGTGAAGGAGAGAGGCCGTCAGTAATAGGCTCCTATGCCGTAGTATAGCTAATGTTTGATTGGTTGTGACTTTTCTAGAAGGTCAAGCTGCTATGGTTTCTAGATACACTTTGCAAATAATTTAGAGGTTCCTAATTGAACTCTCAAGATGATGTATTCTATCCTACACCACTCATATAGACGCTCAGAATCTATCTCTACACGTCTGTTCGGCCATATTCTCCACCCCCATATCTTGATACAACCTGAGAACCTATAATAGGTAAGTTGATACTTGACACACGTAGGATATAATTAGCGATGCGTTAGCATATAGTCCATGTAGAGAACATATTTTACTATGCTTGCACGATTCCCTAACGGTAAAACTACTACAGTAGATGTGAAAGGCGACGGCCCCTCCTAGTAAATTGTAGGCCCGTAGATATAGCGAGATTGCCTTAGAAAATCTGGCTGCTTCTGCCTCTTCTTCAACATATTTCTTTCCTTGACACACTTTCCATACCGAAGGGATAATGAAGGGGAGGAAATTTATTTTCCCTATTATCAAGGCTTTACGTACACTTTCTTCTAGCCTTGTTGACCCTCGTCTTTTTCGTCTCTCCGTACTACGAATACGGTTGGTTCTTCACTTCAGACCCGCTGCTCCCGATCGGGTACTCTTTTGATCGTCGCATGGTCCCTACTGGGCTGTTAGACGGGCTTGAAGCCAGTAATTCTGTTAGTTAGTACTTATACATTGGACAACGCGAGTTGTCCATTCTCTCCGTGAGCCTGAAGAAATGCCATTCTGTGGGTAGATGCAGTATGTTGGCATCGGATAGTGGTGAAGAAGACTTCTGCAATTGACGACTTGTGGCTTATTTGGTGGTATCCGTGCCACTGACATACAAGCCTGGTGATAGCTAATACATGAGAACTGGCTATTTGGGAGTATGTTCGATGTCTTCGTGTCAACGGGACTGAGTTCTTCGGGTAGATTCTGAGGGGAAGGAGGATGAGGAGCATATTTCATATTTAACGTGACATTAATGCGTATCAAGTACCCTTGCATAAGTTGGTTCTGGCTTGTCCGAGGCCATACATGAAGGTTTGTGGCGATGAAGATTCGCTCGACTCAGCACGTGCAACGCAAGCCGAAATTGCCATCCACCACCACAACCTCCAAGACCTTTACCGCATTCATTTCCGCTCGGCACTACTCAGATTCCATCACTACTGCTCCACCACGCCGATCGTTCGCGATACCTTGGCCGTAGAGCTATTTTCGCTGCGGAAATGGGCCGTAAGCCAAATCAACTTATTCTAGAGTTCTTCGAACGCGGCCCGAAGCTCGAGGACGCGAGCAATCGCTACCAGCACACGTGCAAATCTTGCGGTGAAAAGGTCCGCAGCTCTTCCGCTTCATTTTGAGCATTTGTTAACTCGTGTCTTAGTTCCCTAAGGGTAGAATAGACAGTTTGACCAACCACCTCGTCAAGAAATGCCCTGCCCTCCCTTTGCGCGACCGCCAGCGCGCGATCCTACAGTTTCACGAACTGCCCGATCTACCAGAAAACATGGCGAACATTGCCAATACTGCAGGCCAAGCACAGAACGGACAGACAATGAACCTCCCATTTGCGCCAAAACAAGGCATGTCTGCTTTGGAAACCTTGGCTGAGGTTTCTCGACAACATTTAGACCTCTCTGGCAAGCGGGCACCTGGCAAGAGTAGGAGAAAATCATCACCACGTAGTAATGGGCTTCACAATGGAGCACTGTTGGACGAGTTTCTTGTCCAAGACGACAGGCCTGAAGGGCCCGACATAACTGGTGTAGCGGATAAGAATGGTGAGTTCTTGCGTAATCGATGTTCATCACCTTCCTCGGACAGCTGGCAGGTTGGGTTAAAGAACACTGAATACTCTGCCACTCAAGGCTTTCTCTTCTCACATAGTCAGAGGTTCGAACCTGGTGACATCTAAAAAGTTCAACTTATCTGCAGAGCCTCCGCTCAACACTGCCTTCCTTATAGCCATCTATAACATCTCATTTGTACCACATGAATAACTGACAAAGTAGACTGGGCAGATACCTCGTCCGCCCCCGCCTTACCTTCAATATATCATTATGGATCACTCCAGCACTCTCCAGCGGGATCTCCGCACCTTGGAAGCATTCCAATATCTCAGAGTGCTGCTCCCATTGCGCAGATGGTTCCCTCTCCTTTAGTCATGGCTGCTTCAGCGGCAAATGAACTTCAGTCTATGATGCCAAACAATAGCCTAACCATGGAACCGGAACTTGGTGTTTCAAATGCTAGTATTTCAGATAAATACTTCCATGGACATAGCCGTCCGTCTCCAGCATGGCCTAACGTACAAGCGAACGCGATAGACCCTCTATTACAGGACAGCGGAAGAGAGCAGTCGGTACCACAAGATGGCTTTGCGAACCGGCCAGCATCGTATCCCCGCCCGATTGCGATGAATCCCAATACACCACAGACTCACTTCACTACCGACTTTAGCATGAATCAGAAACCCGCCAAGCCTAAAGTACGAGGTAGGTTCTCCGATTCTAGACGAAAAGAAGTGCAGGAAGTTAGAAAGAGGGGTGCTTGCATAAGATGCCGCATGCTTAAAAAACCAGTAGGTGGTCCGATTCAACCTTGCATCTAGTTTGCCTAAGTGTTTGTAGTGTTCTGGTGAAAGCCCGTGCAGCACGTGTGTCAATGTCGAAAGTGCTCGATTGTGGAAACAGCCGTGCATTAGAACACGAATAGCTGAGGAATTCAACCTCTACTCTGCGGGTCAGCAATACTTCTGAGCGTCAAGTTATAATGTTTCATTACTTATTCTTTAAAGGTCTCCATGGCGTTTTGGCTTTCCATGCTGTTAGCCAGGCGAAAGGCCAAATTCAGCTGGACCAGATACCCGGGCGGATCGAGGGTACCCACTTCGTCGACTCAGCTACCTTCGCGACCTTCACGCTACTGAAATGTCAAAGGACTCCTAACTCTGCTATCGACCCGGCTTTGTTGGGCAACGGGACCCTATCTCTCGAGAATTTTGCCAACCTGGAAATCTTGGACTCAGACACTGATGACGTTTGTGGAAAACTTGAGCACTATATTAAAAGGCTTGCTTCGGCTTTCTATGAATCTGAGAACTCTACGTTTATGAAACCTACTTTGGCAACTGCTTTTAATCTGAGTTCAAGCAACAAGGTTCGATTTAAGTATCGCCCCTCACTATACTGTTCCTACGCTAACATATCAAAGGATGGTCTGCTTGGGCGCGTACTCGAGCTATGGATAGCGACACGTATTCTTGTTGGCCCATCGTTGGAATGGCATCTCTTCTCGAATCCGTCTCTTCCCCCTGCTATGGCGCCAGCAGTAATGTCGCAATCGGACTTGGAGAGTAGTGCCCGCTCCCCAGTAACAGTAATGAATAATCGAGAGTCTTATGAACTCATCAAATCCCAACTTATGGGCGCCACGGAAAAACGCGCAGCGAATCTGAGCAAATTTGTAATGAACGATCTAGAACGGCGGCTACTGCAGCGACAGCAGGCCAATCCCTTCGAAACCTTTCTTGTTGCCGTGATACTTCTAGCTTGCGTTGAACGAATGTGCTGGCTTTTTAAGACTTGGGAAAGCGGGTCAATATCTCAGAAAGAATTCAAAATCGAATCTAGCACGACTGATGGCGATATTGCGCAAGCTCTTCAAGCGTCTCAGCGAGATCCGCAACAACAGCAACCACGTAACGCGAGGTGGCCACTAGACAAGCAAGCCGCATATTACAGCCAACAAGGGGAACGCTTCAGTGACATTCTTTTCATGTTACTGAAGATGCGAGGCGTGCCTCCCAAAATTGGGCCTCGCTCTGAAGATGGTGTCTTGACCATTTGGGGTGACGATGCGGACCCTACAGCTAAAGAGTGGTACGATACTGTGTCAGTCACGAGTGGAATGCTGGCCGAGAGGTCGAACGCGAGGTTTGAGGGACATGACCCTCGAGAATGGGAGTTGAAATATGTGGGCAAGATCATTGGGGCAGGGTTTCAGTAGCATCCAGGTCGGCTTGCTACGTAGTCACTAGCTGTGGTTTACAACATGTCCTAAAACTGTCGATTGGCGTTCTTTATGGCTCTAGTGTTTGCCTTGCGCGAAGATGTTCGCCTGGTATCCGCCCCACGGACTATTCGCTTACGCTCATAGTCCTACGCAGCTCAACGGAACACCAAGCTCAACAGAACACGAGCCCCACCACATGATTTTGAAGCCGTGTATTTCTACGTAGGCCATATATATATAGAAATCCTTAATAGAGCACCTTGAGTGATAGCCTAGCTACAATCCTACCAAATATTACGAGTCTAAGGCCTCTGCACGTTGTGTAGCGTCCTCCTTTACCTACTTCTTCACCGCACGTGCAGCCGCCCTACCTGCCTTCTCTGCTTCCTTTTAAACTCGTTGTAATACTTTAAGCCGTCCATCTACTACAGATATCAAGCCTCCCTTTTAAACAACCCGTTAGTTGGTCTTTTGACACTTTACGCGGGCGCGTACCGCTGCCTACATTAAATGTAGGTCCTCCTCTACTAATAAGCAAAGCACGGCATTCTTCTTAGCGCTCTTGCAAAGCATTAATAAAGGATTCCTTACCCTATTAGGCTGCTTAATAATAAAGCTGCGAACCCGGTTTATTATTATCTACAAGCTGCGCGGTGTATTAGGTGTTTATAGCACTATAGGTTATAGCCGCGGTGGTTGTAGTATTATAGGTGGTGGCGTAGATAGACGCACCACAGCTGTTTGACGTTGCAATCTGGTTAATACAACCTCAGGATTATATGGAATGAGGCTAGTCTTTACCCATCTTAATAGGATAGATAAGGATTTAAATATAGCTGTACGAATTTAGTATAGAGCGTGGAGGAATTTAACAGTGTTAAAGTTTATGCAGCCTATTTGCACAGCCATCTCAACAGCCAATTTATAGTGGTGCTTAAACGGCTGGAAGAGAACAACATTGAGCGGTTATAGAAAGTGGCTTATATGGGGCGGAATAGCTAATAGATATATATTCTTCTCCTTATAATATTCTACAAATTCCTTTATAAGGTGTGAACCATGGCCATCTAGTAATAGCAGCCGATGCGCACCCATCTATCAAGTAGCGCTTTGCCTATTAAAGTGCTAAATCCAATTAAACGCGAGGTCGTTATTTAAATAACCTTTAGTTTAAGCGCCTAGCATATAGTTGCCAGGTATGCTTGTATTATTAAGATGTTAATGCATAATTTATTGGCCCTTAATAATAACTGCTAGAGTAAGTACAACTCTATTACTAGATATAGCCTCTAACACCAACGCGAAATCGCGATTTGTCTCGCTAGCTGAGTATATTCTCTTAGTGTCTAATACACGCGTAATTATCCACTAGCTGCCACCAATTCTAATACAAAATCTAGACTCGTCAAAGTTGTATTCGTCGCATGGTTAAATACCCTATTGCTCCTTCGTATTCCTATACAAAGTATACTATTCCTATATTGCGGTAGGATCGTTTACAGCAGCTTAATTAATCTCTATAGGCTTCTGCTTAACCTTATGCACTATTAGGTTTTGTTTAAGGAATCTCTTAGTCCAGTCACGTCCAAGAGTAGGTGGTTCGGTGCCATTAGGCGTATGGAGCTTGAGGATACGCTGCGCGCAATTATGAACTTGGTGGAACAGCGCGCCAACTCTAAGGCGGTCCATTTGATCAATATAGGATAGGAGTATAGCCTCCTAGTATTAATTAAGCATCTTATTACTGCCAGGCCTCTGCATCTTGCTTTTAATGCCGTTAACGCGGTTATAGACACGTTTGAACGGCGCGTTATATAGGCGGGCTGCTAATCGAATATTGGGTGTTTCTATGCGTGATAACTCACGAAGTGCATCTTGCACGCGTATCTCAATAATTTCGGATTCTGTAGGCATGGTTGTGGTGGTTCAATTGTATGAGGAACTAGGTAAGGCTTGATCTTGGGTACACGTTCCGTTGAGCTCGGTGTTCCGTTGAGCTGCGTAGGACTATGAGCGTAAGCGAATAGTCCGTGGGGCGGATAGCATGTGTATTTGGTGGTTTAGATTCTATGCGGAGTACGACGGGGTGGGCTAGGCAGTATGTCTCATGACTGGAAAAGGTACGGATAAGGCGACAAACTTGTCGGTTTCATGGTATAACTAGCAGCACATTGCATGACATGGTATGATGATTTTATGTGGCAAAGGCGCGGTAAGAAATGACTAGCAGAAGAACCATTGAGAAACCATTTTCAGTCAAAGAAGTTGAAGCGCAAAGTAGCATCTAGTGCCTTTCATGTTTGTTAAGAGCATCTCATACCTATATTTCTAGAGCTAAAGCTCTTTGGAATTTTTTTATACTCTCACATTGTCTCAAGCCGCGTCTGCACACCGATGGTATTATTTGAGTATTCCAACTCTTAAATATGTTCAGCTCATCTCATGCCTCTATCTTTATCTTCTCCATACTTTCCAAACCATCCGCACCTTCATCTTCCTCTTCGCCCCTCCCAGCCAACCCCCCTTCCCAAAGCTCCCTGCCTGTCATCCTTTTCTCCTCCTTAACCCGCTTCTTCTTATCTTCAGCTTCCTTCTCGTCCATCCGCTTCTGTTCCTCTTCTGCCATTTCTTTCCTAAACTTCTCCCGCCACTCCACAAATGTCTCCCTCGTTACAGCCGTGCCATGGAATTTCCGATTTTCCTCCTCCTCTGCCTTCGCAGCCTCAAAATCCCGCTTCGCCTGAGCGGCAAGTTGGCGCTCACTGATCAACAACTCAGCAGCATCTTTCAGAGTGCTGACAAGCGTGAAGACCATTGCCATGCCGAGATTTTCTTCGATCGTGGGATTGAGTGACTCGAGGAGGGTTAGTTTGTCAGATTGAACATCTAGATATTTATATTTGGGGGCATTAGGAGGAGCGGAGATGTCGAGGCGTGGCGCCTCATCGGGGTAGTTGGAGGGGTATTGGACTTGAAGGATGAGGGTTGCTAAGGTGATTTATTAGTAGAACTACTTTGTAAATAATAGGAAATGCAGAGGGCGCAAAGGTGGGCAGTGTTGCAAATATTTCTTATATTATTAAGACTAATTTAGGGAAATCAAGTGAGAGCGCGTTTATGAGTAATGGTAACCAAATATTTACTTACGAGGCTCCGAGTCGTCGCCGTCGTCGTTCGTGACATCGAGTGGAACGGATACGCGGTATTCATTCTCCGAGATATCTGGGCCAACTTAGCCATAGGCAAGTAGAACTGTTAAGTTGAATTGCGCAAACCTGTGATCTCGTCTGGGAAGATTGAGTCCAGGACTTCTCTCTCTTCCCTTTGCTCCTCAATCCCCATCTTGCGAAGTACTGTTGCTGATGGTCGTGTTGGTGGGGCATCTGGTTTTCGTCTGTGCTCTTGCGGGCCTTCATAATTTTAATCGACTTTGTTTCTTAGCCGCGAAGTTTCCGAAATCTTCTACTTCTGCGCACTCACGACGGTACGCTACCCGTGCTTCGGTACGCAAACCATTGGTACGAGTTCTAATCCTCTTAAAGTATTCGCGAATCTCCAATAAATATCCCATCCTTCCGGGCCTAGGCCTCGCCGTATACTACTTGACTCCGAGAGCCCGTGGAAAGAAATGGCTAAAACAAAGCCCCAAGATCGAACGAGGAAGCCCAAAAGGCATGGGAAAATCTCGCAATCAAATGGTGCACCCAAGAAAACAAAGGCCTCTTCAGAGCTACTTCTCACACAAGCAACCGCTCTACTACAGACCTCCCAGCCTAACGAGGCCCTCATTTGTGCTCGACGAGCCTTAGCTCTACTACAACCGACACCAGAGCCTACGGTAGCATCTTTGCCTGCTGTGAGCCTGCTGGGAGAAATCAACGTGGAGTTGGGCAATGTAGAGGCTGCACGAGAGAACTTCACACTTGCCGCAACATTAGATCCAGAGGGGGAGATTCCTGGGGCTCTTGGTGGAGGAGCAGAAAAGTTCCTCTGGTTGGCACAATTATGCGAAGATGGCGGTTCGGAGAGTGTTCAGTGGTTTGAGAAGGGTGCAATGGTGTTGAGGAGGGAGATTGGGGTTTTGGAAGGCATGGGAAGTACGCCACAGGTCTCGCAGGCATTGGAAGAGAAGAAAACCAAGCTGGCAAATGCATTATGTGGGGTTGTAGAAGTCTACATGACGGATCTGTCGTATGTGCAGGACCAGTTATTTCTTGCAATTGAACTGACCATCAACTAGGTGGGAAGAGGATGCGGAAGCACGATGCGAAAATTTGGTCACCGAAGCACTACTTGTTGCATCAAACACCCCAGAACCTTTACAGACGCTAGCCTCAGTGCGAATCTCTCAACTAAGAATGGAAGATGCCAGAGCAGCTTTGTCTAGGAGTATAGAACTATGGAAAGACTTGGATACGGAAGATGTGAAAGTCCCCGACTTCCCAACGAGAATCAGCCTTTCGCGACTACTGATGGAGGCAGAGATGGAGGATGATGCACTCGAGGTTTTAGAACGACTAGTAGGGGAAGATGACAGTAGTGTAGAGGCGTGGTATCTTGGAGGGTGGTGTCTGTATCTGATGAGCGAGAAACGTAGGTCATCGGGCGACAGTGCAGAAGAAAGAAAGGCCCTGATGCCTCTTATGCGGGCAAGTCGGGAATGGCTGCAAAACAGTCTCAAGCTGTATCAGGTGCTTGAGTATGAGGACGGGCGGCTCAATGAACATGCTGAGGAACTCGTGCAAGGGTTGACGAAGGTGCTTGGCCCGCCTACGGATGGAGACGAAGCGGATGAAGACAAGGGTGATTGGGAGGATGACGAGGAAGGGAGCGAAGATGAGGAGATGGAAGACACATGAATGAACCGTGTGCGATGGGTACAATACAGCAGGTACATGTCGATGCTTCTGGTATACCTGTGGTATGCTTGGCAACGAGCGCGGCAAAATTGTCACATGTCGGATGGCGATTAACACGGCAGGTACCTAAGGTGGGGTACGGGAGGCGGGCTTGGTACAAGATGAGTATGCTGGGGCCAACCAAGAACTGATGGCTGGCCCAAAGGCATCCTATGGCCCCCTGAGCTCGTGGCGGGCCCGCTAGCTCCGCTCATGGCTGTTTCTGGGTCCACGGTCTCGGGGACTTCGCTGACAGCCGGTGACCCATGCCAGTTGCAGACGAGACGTGGGATATGGCAGATGCGGAATGGTATTTCTATTGTGGAACTCACATGCATGCTTCTTCCAAGAGATCCTCGCCACTCCACAGTGAACTTTAACCTGGGCGAAGAAGGTGCAAAGCCTGCGGGCTTGCGTTTGTACGCGGCTGGGGAGATCCTTTGCGGTGGAAGGCATGCACCCTATGAGGCCTAGACTCACAGGAAATGAGGGAGGTGGTGGTGGGCCTATCGGGCCGACCTTTTAGCGCGTGGTCTGGCCGACCGGTACGCACGTGTTAACCGACAAGAGCTGCTCCACCTGCCAAACGGGCCGTCCGCCATTATCTTACCTACCTGCAATAGTACATAGTCGCCTCTCTTATGTCCTTACGGCTTGTCTTTCGGGGAACCTTGGAGGAAACCTGCATTTCGTGATCACGCCGTGACAAAATCTTTCCATGGTGTTCACCCGTCACCCATCGCTTCCCTGGAGCTGAAGCATTACTTTTGTGTCGTCTTTCAATGCCACCGCGCTTCTGATCGCCCCCTACGCCGAATGATCTGGTACATTTTGTACCCGTTCCGTGGGTGAGTTATTCACAGCTCTGGCTGTCTCATAGTGAGAGGAGTCGCAAGTTGACGAGCTCATCTATATCAAAAGTACGACCGAACCTCCCCAGCTAGCTTCAACGCATCCTATACATAAGTTATTGCACCGTCAAGGCACCGCTACGGCTCGGCACTGGCTACTGTCCATACTTCTCTCCGTCGTGATCGCTGTATTGCTCTGCTACCCGGTCCTCTTCCTCGACAAAAGCCCCGCCGCCACAGGACTATATAATCTTCCTCACCATGTGTGGACTTCGGCAACCGAGTTTGAAGGCAACCCGAATACGCGTGCAGACGTGGAGATGCGGCAGGTCTGGGTGTATGGGGATTACATGAAAGCTTTGGACCGCCGTGTTTTGCGCGAAGCGCTGCGGATCCAGAATGCTCTCATTGCCGACGGATTTGAAGAAGGCATGACGTCGCAAATTTCCGATACTACGACAGAGGGTTTGAAAGCATGTGATGCCTCGATGCCGTTTCCCGATGATCGTGCTCCGCCATCTCTTCGTGCTCTTTCCTGGGGGTTTCACTCGCCTCTGATGTACTGGAATTGTTCTTTAGATGCTATTGAGTCTGATGCAGATATTCTTTCAACTATCAATAAGCAGTCAATGCAGCGTTCCTTCCTAAATTTCACACTGCGTCCTACTTCAGTCTTCGCTGGCAAGTCGTTTTGTGGAAAGGAATTGCTCGCAGCCGATGCACTAGTCATAACTATATTTGATCAAACGAATTCCGGCATTGGCAAGACATGGGAATTGCGCTCCACAGAATTGGCTCAAAACGCATCTGAACTGTGGTCACTGTATCCTGAAGATGGAAGAGTTGTCGGAAGTCAGCTTTACGAATTCCGCTTCAAGCCAATGAGCCTCAACGACGATTTTCTACTCGCGGTAGCTTACTTTATTATGGCCATTTACGTGCTTGTTAGTCTAAGGAAGCTGAGAGCTGTTAAAAGCCAATTTGGCTTGGTCATAACAGTTTTTGCTCAGGCATGTTTGACGAGAAAATAAGTTTTAATTGAATCCAAGCTGACAAAGATGTAGATATCAATATCTATACTTGCCAGTTTTACAATTTGTGGCATACTCAAAATCAACCTTGCTCGCATTCCCCGCGAAGCATATCCCTTTGTTGTTCTTGTTATTGGACTGGAAAACATGTAAGTGGTCGTACTACGGAGAATTGTTCTCACCCTAAAGCGGCGAAGTCTGTAACACATCAAACTAATCCAAGCTTCAAAGATTTCGGTTGATCAATGCAGTACTCTCGAATCCTCCAGAGATGCATACCGTTCATCGCATCGCTAATGCACTTGGGAATGTTGGGCATTTATCACTTGCGGCGGCAGGGCAAAACCTATTCATCCTGTGGGTTCTGTCTCGGATCGTGTCGCCTGGCGTTGCTGCGTTTTGTGCATTTGCTGCAGTTGCTCTCGTCTTCGATTTCGTGTTCCACCTGACATTCTTCGTCGCAGTACTAAGCGTTGATGTCCGAAGGATGGAGTTGCAGGATTCGCTCGATCGGATCAGCCTCACTCAACCCATAGCCAAAAACTCAAGACAGGAATGGCAATCCTGGGTTGATGCTATACGGCAGGGGAAACCCCTATTTACAACGAGAATAGCTGGGTCTACGGTCATTATCTCGTTCGTTCTTGCGCTGAATTGGCACTTTTTCGACAACGACAACCCGGCATTCTCATTCCGCCGTATGGTGAACTATGTTCGCGCCACAACAAAGTCAAACTCATCAAGTATCGTTCGACCACAGCTCCCGCCTCCTCCTATCAACCAAGCGCGAACTCCAGCGGAGTGGCTAAGGATGCAAGATCATGATACCGCAAAAGAACTCATTACGTTCATCAAACCGAGTGCTTACAGTTTCATCGCTCGTGTATATGACCCGCTTCTCATAGTCTTGAAAGGTGCGGATGGCAGGTATGGTAAAAACGAACCTGAATCCTTTCTTATCGTTATTCGACAACTAGCCGAACAGCATTTTTTTCCAGTCGCTCTTGCCGTAGTCTTCGCCATCGCCTTTGTTACGCTTCTAATGAACTATCTCGTCTGGAACGAACCCCCCGAGGAGTCTGAGGATAGAGATACCAACGAACAACGCTTGACAGTCAGTAGCCTACCTAAGTCGCATAGCTTAGATGTTGTGTGGCTCAAGGCATGCTGCAGAGGTCATCTGGTTTCTATCAGCCTGGATCGCTTAACGTCCATCTGGTTTCATGACCGCAACAGAGGCTATTCTAACACCTTGCTTCGGACAGGGAGCATGACACCAAGTTTATGGCCTATAGTGGCAAGTTCAATTGACGATGGTGGGAATTGGCTTGCTCTCTGCGCACGCAATGGACAAGTGGCATTTTGGAGTCTGCCTGAACGACGTTTCCTATTATCTCCCATCATTGAATTAAGAGGACAAATACCAATCTTTTTCTCGTTTGCCTCAATGCAAATTCACGAGCAGATCAGGCTGAGTCTGATTGTCATAACCCGCGACGGCTGCCTCAGAGAAATTATCTTCTATTCCGGTCAGCTGAAAACACACCAAATCCCTCAAGACGAAATCCTTTCTGCAACAATCCTTACAGGGACAAAATCGCAGACTAGTATCATTACTGCATCAAAAAGTGGTGATATGCACATGTCGACGCTAACGCCAATGGGTGAGTGGACCTCTGGAATGCTGGCAGGTCTCAGATCCCGTATGCTGCCAGATCAGAAATTTCCGAAAGTTACATCTGTACTTGGTGTGTCGGGATTTGGTGTAATTCTTGCCGTACGGTCGTACGCAGTGGACATGATCGATATGCAGAGCCGAGCTCTAATCCATACCTTTCAAACAAGACGAGTCAAGGTCAAGCCAAAGAGTTCGCTCAGGATTCTTCACTCCCAACGACGGGTTTGTCACTGTGGTGCTCCTGCCGTGCACTCACTCTCCATCGTGTATACAGAAAAGGAAATTGGGAATTTCATTATGCAAACGTATCAACTAGACAAGACACCGAGCTCACAGATATGCTTACGCCCATCTTCAGAGAACAATACCCTAGCTTGTCAAGGCTTGAAGAATGCTACAGAAAGCCGACATTGGCTAGAAAGTCCAGGCGCTTGGGAAGCAACACATGTACAATCTGTCATTGGAGTCCGCAAGCGCTATTCCACACCCTTGTCCTCATCGTCCTCATCTAGCGCCGAGATGAATCACACCCCATCTTCTCCAGGATCCCTTGGGAATGCTTTAAAACATCGTAAACGTGATGGAAAATCGTCGAACTCGCCTAATGCTGCGAGAACTGGTAATGACATGGAATTGAATTCTGAGCCAGATGCTTGGGATGCTTGGACGATGTCAGCTTCTGGAGAAATTCATACCGTACCACTACCTAGGAACAATCTTTTTGTTGTTAGCCCTGGTCCTATAGCGCGGCTCGGCAAGGGCGGTGCTGCTGTCGGATTCGGATATGACATCATGATTATAACGCTGAGCGGATATGAGCGGTTTGAGGAAGGCACAGACGAGTACCAAAACCTGTCGGTAGCTACTAAGTGGCGTACGCGGAGAGGGACTGGGCGAAAGACGTAATGAGTATTCCTTATTATGTTTAAGAAACGGAAACTGGTAGTGCAGTGCCGACCGATTTTATCCCTTTTGTTTTCAGATATGATCAAGGAGGTGCTTTGGATCTAACCATGTAATGTGGATTGCAAGCGAGGGCGTTTTGGAAGCATTGTGGAATACAAAAGGCTTGGAGACGGAGCAATAAAAGGCGTTAGACATTGTAATATAGGCGGATCGAGCTTGTGCATACGGTGCGACTAGCGTAATGCATATCTTATCATAACATCATCTAATATACAGCGGATTTTCTCAGGCATACTTATCTTAAATTGATAAATAATATAAGGATCGGCAATATCGCAACGTTGTCATACGAATAGCATGTACTCAAAGGAACAGGCATGATCAGTGCATGCTTTCTGTTTCTTGTCTTTCGTGTCAGCCTTCAACCTTTCAGACTAAATTTAGTCATACATTGGAATAAAAATAAGAGCGCCTACTAGAAAATCTTTAGGTAAGGTTCGTCTATATGGTGGTTATAGTCTTATGTGAGTAATTGTATATGTATCTAAGACCTGTTAGACTGCTAGTCTAACTGCGGCTGCGAAGCGGACCAGCCTGTTCAAGTAATGCGGGCAGTAATCAGGCCAAGGCTACTTTCTTCGCGAGATGGAAGTATAGATTGGTATTTCTACAAGCAAGGCAGAAAATCATAGGCTTGCAATTCATGACAATTACTAGAATTATGGCATGATAGACTCAACTAATTATACGGATTCCATACTCTTCTTCTCTACCGCCACACGATGGCTCTTTTCCAGCCTTGCAAACTCTATCTCTTGGTCCACAATCTCCTGCAATTTCTGCGCCAAGCGTCTGTCTTTCAGCATTCGCTGATCATACAACATCTTCTCGTCCTGCAAGGCTTTCTGAACTGTATCAGCCCAAGCGGGCTCAAAGCACCATGAGTCAAGCCCGATATAGCTATGCAATATCCCATCCCACGCATCTTCATGGGCAGCCAACGGCATCCAGTAATTTTGGAGGATGTTCCTACGATCAAATCCCTTATTGCGTGCATCAAGTTTCTGATTTAACACTCTAGACAAATTGGCAGGCTGCGGCTTTTTGAAGCGGAGGAAGGGAAGGCCGTTTGCAGAGGCAATTACTGGAATGTGTCGGGTACGGGGGACGGATGAACGGGGCCGTATCGTAAGCATACTTTCTTCAGGAGGTGGACATGCCGAGGAAGGAGATCGGGGTTTGGGCTTCGGGGCATATATCCAAGGAGATCGTGTGAAGTATGGAGGTGTTTCCGCTAGGAGAGATGTGATAATGGCGGTACTTTCGCTATTACCGCCGACTGAGGCGTCAAGAAGATCGAGTATCTGAGGCAGTAATTTAGTTGAATTCAAAGTAGACACTTAGAATTTCGCACTTCATAGCCAGTACGGAATGCTAGCTCTATCTGACGTGAGCTTTGGAGCTCCTTATTATCTCTGAATCGCTTCCGAACGGCATTCCGGAGGGCAGTCCGCTGCGCGTTATTAACGGGAGCAGCAGAGGATTGCAATATAAGAGCCCTGTAGAGAGCGATTGCTAGACAAATTGAGTTATCTACTGCCTCTAAACCTCTCTGAATAATACATACATGCTATTCTATGCGCCGATGTCTTTTTTGGGACTAGGAAGCGTGGCATTCATGGGTAGTTGATGAATTTCATGCTTCCAAGGAGAGTGAGGTCGTCGATTTTTCTTATGTAAGCAAATGTGATTTGCTTACATTGCAAACCAAGTAACGTCTTAGCCTTGGGGTTTTGTATTATTAAGCTGCGGGGTTAGCCGGAGCACAAGCCATGTTAGTATTATCCTAACGACCACTGTCTCCTTAATTCTCTGCTGCAATAATTTCTAGCCTACCTGCTTACCTATACATTACATCTCTACCCCTACTACGATCTATGGACGACATTACCACCGGTCAAACTCGTATTATTATTAAAGCCTGTGTTACAGATATACCTGGCAATCCTCAAGGACGTTTCCGCTTGCTCGGAGATTTATTTTGTCAGGAGTTTCTTGGACGAAATCTTGATATATCATATCGAGGCTCGAGCTACGATCACGTGCATATCCACTGTGATTTCGATTCCGATCAGCCGATACGTAGATATTTTATCTACGATCTTAATATTACAGGCACGCTACAGAAGGAAGAGCTGCTTCAACTACCGCATCTGGTTTACTATATAAGCCGAAATAACAGTAAATGGTAAAATATTAAATTACTCTTACTAGCTTATTTATTAATATATATAGGATCTTTACTGCTAAGCCAAAGTTAATTCAACAGGCTAGATCTTACTGTACTATGTACCATTGGGGAGGGTCTAAGCAAGAGCAGCAAATTATAGCCGAAATAAGAGAAAGAAATCAAATCATAGCGTAAGAACTTACTCGTAAACTATGTTAACTATATTAACACTTTATATCTAGAAATACCTCTATAGACTAGTCGAAAATAGTGGCGCTACTTAAAGTAGGATTTTATATAACCCAGCCACCCAAGCGAGCTACCCAAAATTATACTAAAATTAGCCAACTTTATATGCTAATAAATGTACCACCACTTAATAAATAAATATTTTATTATTATCGGATCCATTTAACGCCCGATTCGGTCCCTTATTGGTCCATGCGGGCTACTGACTAGTGCTGGGTGAACAAAAAACCTCCAGGGGAGACATCCTAGCGCGATAAAGCGTCCTAGGAAGGGAGGAAAATCACCGTCAGGTGTATCGAGACTCTTCCCCTACGGGAGAGAGTGTCTGAAATGCCTGTCTTGCCCCGAATGCCACTTAAACTACTGCTGCCACGTCTTGTAGATTGCCATAAGATGCCGTATGTCTACCCTAGCTCCTTTCCTATTCTTCGTTCCGCTTGCGAGGCGGAGTCGTTGGGGGGATCTTCTCGTCTATCCCTCTGTCGAAGGGCTAACGAGGTGCTTCTTTGGTATCGCTTCAGCCCTAGGGCCTAAAACCTAGGCCCTTTAGCCACTATCCTAGAGGGCGTATGGGGATATTCTATCAATAGGGGCATCCAAAGTCCCTATAGCCAGATACCCAGGCTACCGGACAACGTTAGGATAGGAGGCCTCATGCCACGCTATACCCCGAGGAGTGTCGTATATGTATCATATATAGAGGTGCCGTACGGTATAATGTACCTGTATAGGAGGAAGGGTGACGCCGAAGGTGCTAATTCGAATGACCCGAATGCGTACGTTGAGATGTAGTGGTCGTGTCCGCCGGAGCTCACCCTCCTACGTGAAAATTCTCCACGTAACCACCACGCTGCAGCACCGGCGCTGGGCAAGCCGCACGCACGTCTCTGCGTTTGCTCTGGTAGTAATCGATAACCACCAGGTTCCCAGACTCCACTGTATGGAGGTGTAGAGGCCGATTTCACGAAGCCCAAATTTAAATATTTAAGTATTTAAGTTAATAATTTATAAGTTTTTAATATTAAAAACTTAATTATTTAACTTTTGGTTTAAATTTATGTATTAAGTATTCATATAGTATAGTTTAGATGGCTTGCTTGGGTGGCTGAACCGTTTCTAGAAGTGGTTTACGAGTCCCCAGGCAGAAGAGTCACATCCAGCTCGGTTTCACTAAAAGGAAGACTATGGTGATTTTACCATCGAGTTCGTTCGACAACCTTCCCGTCTCTAAGGTATAGTAAGGCAGAGTCCGAAACACCATACCAATGCTACATATAGAGGCTAACAAGGCCAAAAACACGCTGCATCCAAATCATCCTACCTTCGTTTCTGCCCAACATCTGTATGCTTCCCAATATTGCCGCAATCCGTTGATTCTTCAGGATTCGTCAATGGAAATATTAGTTAGGCCACAGCATCTTAACTGTAAGTGGTGCCTTCGGCTGGTTGAGAGATCTTCTTGTGCTGAGGAAGCGCCATATATCTGAACGTTTTATGTCAGCATTACTCCAACAAACAATACATCTTCACCCACCTCCTGAGTTCGATGAGAATGGTTTCCATAGTGAACTCTCGCTTCCATTGCACCAAGCAAGGCAATTTGGTTGGATCAACCTATGCACGTGCTCAGCCGACGTGGTTATTTTTCTTTATAGCTCAATCTGATATACCTTTCCATTCCTCTGGTCCACACACGGGAGGTTGATCTTGGAAACGAAGGATATTTCAGGCGGTACGTCTGGATATTGAGGGCCACAATGAATCTTCAGGCTGTAGATTCGGTTTTCATGAACGCTCTACAAGAATTAAGGTGTGAGTACCTGCTATACTTATGCACCTTGAGGGACACTTGCATGAGGAGGACCCAGGATGGTACCATTCCAATCAGACATCAACAAATCATCACCATTATCGAGACCATACGAGCAAGCCTCTACTTTGAATCAGTGGATAGAAGGGTGCAAAGCAATTCCAGGTAAAATCCTGACCGGCTCCGAGCCCTTTCTCTCCTTTCTCTAGTTCTTCTAACAACCTAAAGTTCCTCGGAACAGTCGCGCTCATTTTAGAGGTGGCTTAGGAAAAGCAGGGTGTAGGTGGGGTGAAGATAGGGAATTGCTGCTTGACTGCGCTTGCGCTTTACGACGATAAGAGGCTAAAATACTTGGAAGAGCAACTCGGTATAGAGAGATGTATCAACTATGTCGTATTCGAAGTGGAGATAGAAAGCCAGGCTTCAAAGATTGCCCTCTGTTTGCGTTGTGGAGCCCGAAGGCAGCCCACCACGCCCACCTGGAGACAGCACTAACGGCTTGGCGAGGAAGCTTGGCGTTTGCGAGCATCGACCTCAGGAAGCGAGTCGCCGTACGCGTCGTTGCGGCAGATGCGGCGGAGTCCCTATAAGGCCACGAGTACCTGCATCTTACAAACTTAAGCCGCTCATGGGGCCATCATCAAGCAACTAGATGCCAATGCGTTTGTCAAATCTCGAGCATGACGGCACAGATCCTCAGCTCTGAACTCTCAACTCTCATCCACGAATCAAAAAGAAAAAATACAGAGCTAAGAAATGTCCGCGCTTCAAAGGATTCAAAGCCTCCTACGATCGATACACTGCTGACTTTTCCATGCAGGTCGCAGAGAAGTCTCTTCAAGACCTCAAGGCTCTACCAGCCACTTCCGAATCCCAACTTGCGGCAGGTTAGTAGTACACTGTCTTTGCTCTTGATCTCTTCGACTGATGGTGAAAGAGATCTGAACCGACGACCCCAATTTATTTCTCCATTCTTGATAGCTTGCCGGACACAAAATGCCAAATTCGCAGGCTCTGCAGTTGCTTGTCTTCAAAGGCTTACTGTTTCCCGCGCATTGCCAAGAGAGAGACTCAGAGAAGTGCTAGATGCTTTCAGGGAATGCAGTTCCTTAGGTCATTCATCTACCCATAAGCTTCCACTCCTCACTTACTCTCTACTAGGTCTCGAGATTCAACTTAAGATTCTTCAAGCCCTTCCTTCCCTATTGCAAAATTACTCGAATGAACTCAGAGGAGAGTTGCTTTCAAGCGTTTTGCAAGTATGCTCGTCTTTGCAGAATACAAAGAATCCAGTAGTGAGCAACACCGCGGCTGCTACTCTACAGCAGCTCGTTATTTCTGTCTTTGACAAGGTTGCAGTAGAAGACGGTATAGTGTTCTAAATATACTATTAACACACAAAGAAAGCTAATTGTAAGCCCAAGAAAGATTACTCGAGTTCCCCCCGGTTGCCGAAGTTCCAATGGAAGATGGGTCAGTGCCAGTTCGAGCAGCAGCTTACGACGCGTACAAGGTTGGGTTGTCCCTGTCCAAACTCGAATATGCTAACTTATTCTAGGTTTTCCATGACCTTTGTCTCATGACTGAGGGGAAAAAACCTGAATACGTACGCTTTTCGCCAATATCCCAAGCATCTGGGCTTGAACTTATCGAATCTGTTCTCACAAATCACGGTAACATCTTCTCGACTCACCCAGAGCAGGGCCACATACTTCGTTCGCTACTCATGCCTCTTGTCATTCGATGCTTATCTGATAGACTCAATTTCCCTATCACCTTGCGCGTCATTCGTATTCTCTATGTTTCGATACGGAATCATTTGGCGGTAATGCCCTCAGAATGTGAAATTGCTCTGGGGCTTCTGAATCATATGCTGGACCCAGAAGCCTCGCCGCCCTGGAAACGAGCTCTTTGCATGGAAGTCTTCCGTGGATTATACTCTGACCCGATGCTAATACTTGAAATATACGGGCATTACGATGAAAGAGACGGCAAGAAACTTATCATACGAGGCAACCTGGACGCATTCGTCCGCTTGTCTACGGAAAGGCCTTCAATCATTGGCCTCAGTCACCATTCAAGCGCACCATCCAGCTACGAAGCGACTAAAGAATCACCTTCAGAACAAGCTGTTGTAGAGGCAGGCGCTATTGCGGGGGTTATCGGAGGGCCAATTGGCGGATCGAACAACACTGGTATAAGCACTCAGTGGAGCTCATTACGGACGCCTTGTTTGGATCACCTTGATAAGGCCGAGCCCCCCGGTCTGCCAGATACGTATATTTACAGCTTAGTGTTAACTTGCATCAACAATCTTTCCGAAAGCTTGGCGAAGTTCATCCTCCCGTTAACAGTCCATGCTGAAAGCAGTAAAAGCAAGAAAAAATCCAAATTGCAAGAGCTATCCGATCAAGACACGCTACCCCCTTCCCAGTCCGAGCAGCTACAGCCTCAAGGACGACGTCTGTCGAGAACACAATCTTACCGCAAGAAAACCGTCCCTATCAACCCTCTATCTCTAGAACAGCAACCTGTCCATGCTGGGGTGCAAACTACCGCCGATCTAATCAATGAGTGCTGGCCTGCAGTACTTGCAACGTGTTCTACGTTTCTCAATGCTACCTTAGATACCGACTATTACAGGGCACTAGTTCGATCGATCCAGAAGTTCACACAGGTTGCAGGGCTTCTCAGGTTATCGACACCTCGGGATGCCTTCCTTACCGCGCTTGGAAAGGCTGCAGTCCCTCCTAATGTACTTACAGCAAACCTGTCGTCTCCCAAAACTCCATCTCTAGAGAGTCCTGGCCTGTTCTCCAACACCAAAGGCCTTTTAAGTGTTGAAAGTCTAGTGAGCCAAGCATCAACGCTATCGCTCGATAAGAATCGGCGTATATCACTAGATGCGGGGATTCCAACTCTGAATACCAGAAACCTTCTTTGCCTTCGAGCTCTGTTAAATCTGGCCATCGCGCTAGGACCCACTCTGGGATCCGCGTGGTCGATTATTTTTGAGACACTACAACAGGCGGATATTGTTATGGCAGCGGCGAACAGCAAGTTTAGCAGCCGTGATCACCGTGCAGGCGTACCCACAGGGTACCGAACCGATCCGGAGACGTCATTCCAGAACTTTGGATCGGAAACTGCAGCGGTCCAAGCGGCCGCCTCGCGATTGTTCGAGAGTACCGTTGATTTCCCGAACGACTCTTTCTTGAACGTCCTAAAAGCATTGTGCGAGCTCCTCCATGGCAAACCTTTACCAGTCATGGTACCTAGAGCAGACAGCGGTTCATTCCGACCACCTGTACAACATCAACGACGAATTGGAAGCATCTCTGGAATCTCACTGAATACTGAGTCCGATGCACAAGACTGCATATTTGCCCTGAGAAAGATTGCTAGTCTTGCCACCCTTAACCAAGGCCGCCTAGCTCACTATGATGCAACGGAAAGCGGCTGGGACGTTCTCATGAAAGAACTTATTGGAGTATGTGCTGATGCGACTATTGCGAGTTCTGCACGACTATCAGCTGCAGAAATTGTCTCTCGAACGGTCAAAGATATCGCTGGATCTTCCATGGCCGAGTTGCCCGACCAACGGGGTGAAATTCAAAATAGAGTGCTTTCAACATTGAAACTGCAAATATCGACTCTCTATAGGGCGCATCCTGTAGATGAAGAAGCTGCCGACGAGACAGATATCGAGGTTCATCAGGTGGCTCTCGAAGCCTTAAAATCTGTTATGGAGCAGTGTGGGGAGTCTCTAACTGCTGGCTGGGACTCTGTCTTCGGCGTACTGATGAGCGCTTTTGGAACCCCGAACTTTGATTCGGCTAGTGTTGAAAACGTCAAGGACGCTATTGATGACGACTTAACATGGTTTGTTCGACCATCAAAAATGATATCGAGGAGACTAGGTCGATCAGCATTCGCTTCTGTCCACCTTGTTTGTTCGGACTTTCTAGCCGCAGTACCTGATAACTCAATCTCGATGCTTCTTGAACTTCTCGTCCGTTTCTGTTCCCAGCAAGAGGATCTTAACATGTCATTGACGGTGAGCGAAGTCGCATTCATATGCCTCACTCCTACTTACACTTGCTAGACCATAACATTCTTCTGGAATGTCTCTGATTTCCTTCATAACCGGATTGATATGTCTTCTCTAGCGGCCGTAGTCGGCAGTAGATCCGCAGATACCGACACTCGCAGTACGATTGAGAAAGCTGCTCGCCAAGGCTCTCTTCCTGCCTTATGGCTCCATCTCCTCCAACAGCTTACGGCAGTAACTACGGACAACCGCTGCGAATTGAGAAACGGGGCTGTTCACACCATTTTGAGAATATTTGATAATTACGTCGGCCAGATATCCGCCGAAGCCTGGGTGCTATGCATGCGAGCCGTACTCTTTAAGATGATAGAGGCAAATCTTACTGCCCAAAAAGTGATCCGATCTAAGCAGTGGGACGCTACAGTTGACGAAGTGAAAACCTGGAATGAAACGACGAAAGTCGTACTAAATGCCATTGCTAGCTTGTTCGTGAACTTCATGGACACAATTACCTCCGCAACAGACTTTGAAGACGCGTGGCAAACGATGCTGAAGTATCTCGGAAAGTATTTCAGTTGCGGCTCGCACTCTCTTGGTGCATCCGCTTTCTGCACAATTACCGGTGTATTATCCAAGATCGAAAATCCTCGAAAAACAGGAATGAAAACTCTCGTCCAAACTGCCGAATTATGGAACCAATATTTTAATTATCGAGGTCTTTGGAAGGATAAGACAGAGAGCAACCAAGAAGCATTCGTCGCTTATGCACAAGCATTCAAAGAGATATATCGACTTGCCAAAGACGCGATAGAACCAGAACGCGTCCTTGGAATGGTGATTAATCTGGAGGAGTGTATAATGGATTCGGATAAGGACGCATATTCATCTGATATCGATTATATGACTCCGCTGCAGACACAGGTGATGGAATGTCTTGGTACGGTCCGTTCAAACACGGCAGAGGCTCCCCCCTTCCTCATCAAACTGCTGGCACGCTTTATTGCTCTGCCATTCACCACAGCGACGGTCAATCCAGTCAGAAACGGCCCTACTTTCGTCGCATTATCGAAAGCTGCAATGACTCTGCTTCAATCCCTTGCAACCAAACACATCGCTCAAAAGGAGATTTTCACCAGTGGTGCGCTCGACTTTGCACTGATGAGCTTGGCTAGGCCAATAAAACAGAAATATACCTGGCAACTCGAAGGCAAGTCGCCCACAACTTGGCAAATTGCTACATCTACCGCTTTAGCAATTTTAAAGCCTGCCTTACCGCAGGCTAGAAGTCTATCTCTTAAGAATGAAACTGTCGAAGCTATCTGGGATCAGACCATCAGCATTGTGGATGGCATTGTCAGAGCCAATTATTCATTAGCCTCTTCCTCAACCCCATTTGAAAACGATGAGCTATTTGACATCACATCATTCACGGCCCTACGAGATATGATAACGCCTTCTCTTGGATCCCTAACGATATCTGACGCCACTAGGCGTACTTACACCTCTAGTCTATTCCAAAGCTCTTTGATACACCAACACGAACCTGGTGAAATCCCTCGCGCCGTAGATGGCCCTCTTGAAGAGTTGTATAAGATCCGATACGGCCGTACCAAAGACCCGATACCCACGCTCCGATCTTCTATGTCGTACTTCTGCCTCTCAGAGCTTGTGTCACTCGTAGCTGTTCATGACAGCTCTACCGAACGCATCAAACTCGCCCAAGCTGCTGCACCTTATCTCATTCTTCGTGCTGCACTTCCACTGAAAGCATACATCGCTGATCAGCCTCTTAGGGGCCGCATGCCTCAACCGGAGTCGCACCGGCAAGAACTTCTCTTCGTATTGAGGAAAATGAAGGAACTGGACAGCGAGCCTAAGGCGATTCCTGACTCGCCTGGAGTTAGCTCTCCCCATAAAAAACACCTTCACCGACTGTTTCCGCTGTTCCATAAAGCTATAAGTATCGCCCATGACGACTCGGAAGTGTTGGAAGAGTTGGTGGGCTTGGTGAATATCGTTGGAGAGGGATTTGGTGTTTGAAGTAGAACCATTAAGCTTGGAGTTCTCAGGGAAATATTTGACAGTTATGGCTAGACCCGGGGCACCATATTAGTTTACAGTAATCGAGCCAGCTCGTCGTATTGAACAAGAAATGCAAGACCTTGATCGAACAGGAAACCAACGACATACACTAACCCAGAGAACCTGCCAATTCAATGCAATATCCATACAATATCATGCTAAAGCGCTATATGCATTTTCCATGTTTAGACAAAGTGAACATCAATGGGAACAGAAGCAGCAATTCAAGTAATTGGGCAAGGGGGGAATAGCACAATAAGATTCAATGATCTTGCAAGCCGTTTCATCGCTATCTATTTGATTGCATGATATTCATGATACGTCAATTCTATAAACCATGCCCAAACAGCCTCCGATCAATCATGAACAAGCTGGCGTACGGCAGTGGAGGCGCAAAATAAAGGTCCAAATAGCCACTGGGAGAAACAAGCAGACAACACGGTCTACAACTTTTGCATAGCAGCCTATAGACTGCAGTTGTTAGCGAGCTGTATGAAAGTAGGCATTCAATAGCGTTAGGATGATTTACACTATCGGTGGATTGGACGTGGTCTTCGTCTTCTTCAACTTGTCCCTGAAGTTCGTATAAGGATACCTTCTCGTCCTCGACGACTAGATTGATCTGGAGTTTCTTAATGCCGAATCCGACGGCGACGAGTTTAGAGGCGCCCCAAACGAGGCCTTCCTTCTCAATGGCGCGGACATTCGCCTCGAGCTCTTTCATGTCGGTCTCATCGTCTACACAGTAAATTAGTAAAACATTCGGCTGGTAACTAACCAGGGACTTAACTTACCCAAGGCTTCACGTCCAAGGAAACAATAGACTTGGCGGCCGGCTTGGTCTTACCCTCCTTCTTCTTCTTGTACTCAGCCAATCACTCTTCTCTTATCCTTGCCGCCTCAGCATCCTCCTCTTCATCATCGCAGCCGAAGAGATCAACGTCCTCTTCCTCTTCTGCTTCCGCAGCAGGAGCCTTTGCTGGATTCACTGTAAGCTCACTGGACTCCGGGCCATAAGCAGTGTGAGACTGATGGATCGCCAGGGAGCGGGGAGAACTCGGGTTCGAAGGAGGCGACGTGATTGTACCAGCGGTAAGCACAAAGGTACTTGGCGACCTCGAGTGGTGACTTAATTGCTTGAAAGCACTTGACGTCGGCCTGGGAGGAGTATAGCTTGACTTTTGTCAGTACTTGATCCTGTAAGAAAAACAATTCCATACTGATTAGGTACAATAGCGGTAATAGGAGTCAGAGGTACAACGAGTGCTTTGGTTATAGTCATTCGGCGGGGTCTTAAGCCGCCTCATCAACACGGACCAATGTTTCTCATCATCGAGTGCCAGGAAACAGAGCTGGTGCAATAGAAGGAGATAGTAAGAGTTGAAATCACTGCGCTTACCCAACAATGTAGCTGCGCGCCTTGAAGAACAAGTCAATCATAGCTTCCAAATGACAGTGCTGCCTGTGAGTTTCGTAATGAAGGTCTTACAGGTGAGGCCAGAATCGGAAACAAAGTCCGTGAAGTCCATCTTGACGCTTTCCGAAAGGTAAAGAAAGTGTTTTCTGGTGGATTGTGTACTAGTGGAGGATTGAAAAGATTGGGGGACCCTCTCGGAAAATTTGTGGCGCCCAAAAAATGCTTGGCCATGTATCGAAACTATCGAAGAATCTCCGAGAATAGTCTTTCAACGTCAAACGGCGACTCCGTAGGCATTACGTCGTCACCCGCCATATCATGAATCCCTATTAATTCACTAGCCCGCCAGCTCATTCTCCTTGCTGTGTCCACTGACTGCTTTCATAGAACCATGCTGTCGGGTAGATTTCAAACAGCAACGAGGCGCGTTTCATCGTCTCTCCAAGAACTACCTCGGCCGCAGAGCGTTAGAGTGTCCTCTCTATACTTCCGGCCCATCCTTATTAAGCCAGATGCCTCTCGTACCCTTCTCCGACCAACGGTAGCCGCAAGGTCCTACTCCAATGGCCGACCGCAACCGCCCGGCGGCACACATCGCATGAACCTAGGCGGCGAACCCGAGAAACCTGCTTTAGAAGAATACGGTGTAGACTTGACCGCGCGGGCTAAAGACGGCAAGCTAGATCCAGTCATCGGCAGAGATGCGGAAATACATCGAACGATACAGATCCTGTCGAGGAGAACGAAAAATAATCCGGTCTTGATTGGCGCAGCTGGAACTGGTAAAACAGCTATTCTTGAGGGCCTCGCTCAACGTATTGTGCGAGGGGATGTTCCAGAGTCTATAAAAGAGAAACGAGTCATTTCTCTTGATTTAGGCCAGCTCATTGCTGGTGCTAAATTCAGAGGAGACTTTGAAGAGAGGTTAAAAAAAGTATTGAAGGAGGTCGAAGAAGCCAAAGGCGGAGTAATACTATTCGTGGATGAGCTCCATACTTTATTAGGGCTCGGGAAAGCAGAGGGTAGTATTGATGCTAGTAATCTTTTAAAGCCAGCTTTATCACGAGGAGAACTACAATGTTGTGGCGCCACGACCCTCAATGAATACAGGCAAATCGAAAAGGATGCTGCTCTCGCCCGAAGATTTCAACCTATAATTGTGGGTGAACCAAGTGTTGCTGACACCATCTCCATTCTCCGTGGCATTAAGGAGAGATACGAGGTCCATCATGGTGTACGAATCACTGATGGAGCTCTTGTCGCAGCCGCCACATACAGTGTAAGTTCATCACTCACCTTTATCTAGCGTTTCGCATCATTTTATGCCACCGCAATTATTTTCACCGCGCTCTCGAGCTATCACGAGGCTCTCCTGGACATCGTCTAGTATTTAGCAAATCACTTCGAAACGTGAAGATGTACAGCTGCTCTGTGATATTTATCAGAAGGGCTAGCACAATTACTCTCATCATGTATGAAATTCTATTGTAGCGAGTCCCGTTAGACTGTGGAAGATATCCTGAAGGAGCAGGGTATTTCAGCATTGTTCGGCAATGCGAATAGAAGTTACTTGCTAGATATTAGGCGGTGCAATGGAATCCTCCGGTACGGGCAGCCGGGCTTTTTTTTAAATCTTTTGCGCGTCCTACATACAATGACTAACAATATTTGAGGACAATAGAACCGCTACATAACGGATCGCTTCCTACCTGACAAGGCTATTGATTTGGTTGATGAAGCAGCCAGCGCTCTCCGCCTGCAACAGGAAAGCAAGCCCGATACTATCCAAGAACTGGATCGCCAAATCATGACTATTCAGATTGAGCTAGAATCATTACGCAAGGAAACAGATATTGCCAGTAAAGAACGACGAGAGAGACTTGAAGGAAATTTGAAGACCAAACAAGAAGAAGTCGCCAAGCTAATGGAGCAGTGGGAAAAGGAAAGAGCTGAAATCGACGAAATAAAGAATGTCAAAGGAAATCTAGAGAAAGCGAAGTTAGAACTCGACCAGGCTCAGCGCGAAGGCAATTTTGCTAAAGCGGGCGAATTACGATACTCTAAGATTCCCGAGCTGGAACAGCGCCTTCCGAGTGATGGCGGAGCTGAGGCCGCTGCCGGGAAAGCCCCAAACTCTCTCCTTCATGACTCGGTTACAGCGGACGATATTGCAACTGTTGTTAGCCGCACTACTGGAATCCCTGTTACAAAACTGATGGCGGGCGAAGTGGAGAAGCTCATACACATGGAAGATTCGCTGCGGAAACACGTTCGTGGGCAAGATGAAGCACTGAAAGCTGTTGCGAATGCGGTTCGTATGCAGCGAGCAGGCCTAAGCGGAGACAACCGGCCTCTTGCAAGCTTTATGTTTCTGGGACCGACAGGTGTGGGGAAAACAGAACTCTGCAAGAAAATGGCTAATTTCCTCTTTTCAACTGAGACCGCTGTCATTCGATTTGACATGAGCGAGTTCCAGGAGAAGCATACCATTAGCAGGCTTATCGGTAGCCCTGCAGGCTATGTGGGTTACGATGATGCTGGCCAGCTCACTGAAGCTGTTCGGCGAAAACCTTACGCCGTTCTCTTATTTGATGAGTTCGAGAAAGCCCATCGAGACATTTCTGCACTACTACTTCAGGTTCTGGATGAGGGCTTCCTTACCGACTCTCAGGGCCACAAGATCGACTTTCGAAACACGATAATTGTACTAACTTCTAATCTTGGCGCTGATATCATAGTTGGCGAGGATTTCAGCGACGAAGCTGTTCACGATAGTAGTGAGATATCTCCCACTATGAAGAAAGCCGTGATGGATATAGTGGCTGCTTCATATCCGCCCGAATTCCTCAATCGCATAGATGAGTTCATTCTCTTCAGACGGCTTTCCCGCTCAGCTCTCAGGGACATTGTAGATATCCGGTTGAGGGAGCTTCAAGAGAGGTTAGACGATCGCCGCATTACACTGGACGTCTCGGACGATGTGAAACAATGGCTATGTGACAGAGGCTACGATCCACGCTTCGGTGCCCGTCCATTAAATAGGCTAATAGCAAAGGAGATCGGCAATGGATTGGCAGACAAGATCATTCGAGGGGAACTCAAGAGTGGAGACGCAGCAAAGGTTTCCATCAAAGCAGGCGCTGAAGGACTACAAGTGTTAACGCCCGGTTTGTAATCTAAGTTTGGGAGGGATTGCGTGGGGTCCAACGGCGCTTTATTATGACATGGCTAGGGATAGCGTAAAATGTACCGCATCACTGGAATATATGTAATTTAGGCTTGTGCCATCATCCTGGACAAGTAGCGTGGACGTTTCAACGGTAAATTTGGTAGGACTCTCATCTTCGATATTTGTACATAGTCTAATGATCGTGCATTCCCACTCCGACCAAATATTTGGACATGGCGAATTTTGTTAACGTGTCGAGTGTTTAAAACATCTCCATCATGGTATCTATTGTTTACTGAAAGTGGTTTCAATGGTATGACATTTTCTGAAAATGGCCCCTTCCTAATAGTTCACGGCTGCGAGAACTTCAATCAATTTCAACTTGCAATTAGCTCACCTCGCTTCTATACTACACTCATCTCTTCGAAATCAATAAAAAAGTCACCATTCTATCTCTAATCTTCCCGCGGAAGAATGGCGTCCAAGAACGCATTCCCAAGGAAGATAAACAATGAGTCCGAGTCATCGTCTCCAAAGAGCTGCAATCTGCAAAGTTCGACATTCAGGTCTCCAGCTCCTCAACCCTCTCTCTCAACACCAACCATAAAATACAGCCAAGCAAGACCGCAGATTCAGATACCGCTTCCTATCACGCATAGCAAACCAGTCGCCGATTTTATCACAGAGAGTCTGCATAACGATATCTTGACAGAAAGTAATCTCAACGACATTGATGCTCTCAACGAAGTTATAATGGCAGTGGATCTCAGAGAAAGAGGCACAGTGGGATGCTGTTACTACGTTGCACGAGACGAGAAGTTATGTTTCATGGAAGACGTCAAGTTTGGGGGTGTTGACGTAGTTGATACTTGTATGTAAGGAAATATGTGCTTTGATACTCCTCTTACCGCAGTGAAGTGAAGAACTACATCTCCCCAACGGTTGTCCTTGTCCCAACTAGAGCAGATGACACCATCATCAGCCGACTAGATCCCGAGGCGAGAAGTCGTAACTCACTTGATGATACAAGTACAGTCACTGAACAGCTCACTCCGTCGGTATCTAAGTTAACAACATATATACAGGTGACCCCTTCCACTTACCATACCTTATCGAGGTCCGACCTTCTTCAGAATTCAACTACGAAACGGCTAAAAACAAGCTCGTCAACCTCAGGCTTGGAGCTAATGATGGACCGCGTATCACATATACCGTACCAGGAGACGTGGTCGCCACCGAAGGGTCTAATAATGAAGAAGGCCTTACTGGCCGACAAGGGCAGTTACTCAGACTATCAGGCTGGATTGACATTGAAAGCCGGCTTACTGTAAGAGGCATATCTCATAATCTATTTATCATTAACAGCTCCTAGGTTGGCTGCGCTGGAGCACTTCTGTCATATCTGCAGCGAAGGCGTGCAGCGGGTTTCTTACCCGGAGACGAAGCTTCCTACGCCTTGTTTCCTATATCTACATTTGAAATGTTCAGCTTGTGTGACACGATGTAAGTCTTGTTGGTGAACCGAATGTAGCTCGACAGGGGCTGTCACTTATTGCAATATAGGTTCATCAACGCAGACACTTTAACCTCTCTCCAAATAATGCAGTCAGAGTCACATCCCCATTCTCACAACCAGGGCCCGACGAAATCTTCCTCGAGATCTAAAGAAGGATTCTCAGTATATGGGTTATTCCACCATCTTGCCCGAACTCCTCAAGGAAAATTCTTGCTCCGGCAATATTTCTTACGCCCGAGTCTAAATCCTCATGTGATCAACGAGAGATTGGAAACCATTGGTGTCTTCCTCCGGCCTGAAAATACCGGGCCTGTGGAGAAGCTGGTAAAGAACTTGCAGTCCGTCAAAAACATTCGTGTCATCATGATCAACCTACGAAAAGGTGTCGGTGCTGGCTTAGGCAGAGGCGGTGGAATATCAAGGAGCGTATGGGCAGGCATTCGTCAGGTATGTTCGTCGGGGTAAATTATGACTGCTTTTTGGATTGATCACATCATCTAATGACTTTACCATCAGTTCGTCTTCCATGTGCTGAAGGTTAGAGATGCATTTCAAGAGGTGGTTGGCGCGGAACAGCTAGGCATACGAAACAAAGTGAATCTTTCCCAATATCCGCCATAAGGTCATCCTATTCATATCACTTAGATCTTCGAAAAATTCGAAGGCTATCACTTTGCCCAAGTGGGTAGAAAGATAAGTGAAGTTGTGGGTTAACTCCAATTACTTTGGCGTTAGATATAAGCTTAAATTAGCAGGTGGACTTTGATAAATCTGTTGAGGGGCATCGCAGTGTCATTTTACCGGGGGTTGATGAGGAGCTCGACCAGATGAAACGCACGTACGATGGACTCGATGTCTTGCTTAGTCAAGTTGCTCGAAAGCTTGCAGAGAATATTCCTGCAGACCTTCAGGAAGCGCTAAACGTCTTGTACTTTCCTCAGATCGGATTCCTGATAACCGTGCCTCTGAATCGAACCACAGGAGGAGGAGTGTATGAAGGGGGCATCGAAAATCGGTGGGAACGGATGTTCTCAACTGAGTATGTAATAACTGCGGAAAATTTCGTGGCTAACATATTTTTGTATGGTTAATAATGCTGTCATAACCCAGGGATCAGGTGTACTTCAAAAACAACGAGATGCGGGAGATGGACGATCATTTCGGCGACATACATGGAATAATAAGCGGTACGTTGGAGGTCTAAGGACAAGTTGGGTGATTCATAAATCTCGATTGACAATCATCAGACAGGGAGATCGAAATTAGCCATGAGCTTGCACAATACGTTCTTGAGTACGAAAATTTGTTGACTGCTGCATCAGATATCTGCGGCCAGCTCGACAGGTATACACCTCTTCTCTAATCTCAACACTTACTAATTGAGGTAGTATCCTCGCTCTTACACAGGGAGCGAGGCTGTACAACCTCTCGAAACCTAAAATTACCAGAGAAAATATATTGCACATTAGTGGTGGCCGGTAGGCGTATACTCCCTTGTGAAGATTTCAAAGCTACCTACTAACGAAGCCAAGGCACCTTCTCCAAGAGCTTACAGTGCCTTCTTTTGTCGCGAACAGTACCTTACTTGCAGGAGGAACTGGAGAGGGTGTTTCAGAGGATGACAGCGGCGAAGAACATGAAGAACACGGCTCGCGCCCCGAAAGCCCCGCAACCCCGGCCCGTACAGTACCTAGCATGCTGATATTGACGGGACCGAATTACTCGGGCAAAAGTGTATACTTAAAGCAAGTGGCATTGATTGTGTTCATGGCCCATATTGGCAGGTTGGTTAGTGGTTCTCACATTCTCACAAAAGCTTATCATAGCAGCTTCGTCCCAGCAGACAGCGCTAAGATCGGACTTACGGACAAGATACTGACTCGGGTTACTACTCGAGAGACAGTTTCTAGGGTATGTGGCTGACTTGGATTTGTCTCTATATCTCCTGACACCCCTAGATCCAGAGCGCGTTCATGATTGATCTCCAGCAGATATCCCTCGCTCTGAACCTAGCTACACGGCGGAGCTTGCTTGTCATAGATGAGTTTGGCAAAGGAACAGAATCTAGTGGTATGTCAATTAATCTATCGAGTTTTTGGTCGTTTCTCAAATTTCTCAGACGGTGCAGGCCTTGCCTGCGGCGTTTTCAAATACCTTTTGAGTTTGGGATGTGGGCGCCCAAAGGTTATTGGAACAACACACTTTCATGGTACCTTTCCTGTCATAGCTTGTGATTGAGTCTTGCTGACGTAAAGAAGAAATTTTCGAAAACGGTTATCTAAATCCTCACCCATACTTGGCTTTTGGCCACATGGAGGTGCGTGTTGATACAGAAGCGGCAGAGGTTGAGAACCAAATTACCTACCTGTACAAGTGAGTAGGAACCTCGATGGTGCAGCAGACTTAGTACCTGACATCCATATAGTTTCCGTAACGGTCGAAGCATCTCTAGCTTCGGTACTTGGTAAATGTTACGCTTTTCAAGCAAGAACATATCAGAGCGCTAATGGCCCTCACTCAGCTGCGCCGCCATGAATGGAATTCCTCCGGAGATAGTCCAGCGTGCCGAGGAGTTCATCCTACTGGCTGCTAGGGGCGAAGACCTTGTTGCAGCGTGTGCAGCTATGCCGGAGTCGGAGGTTGCTGAGCTTGAAGACGCTGTATGTCATGTCTATTCCGAAATATGTTTATCCCATCATTTCAGGTACTCAGTGGCTGATAATACTCAAGGAGCAAATCGCACGCGACTTCCTTGAAACAGAAGTCACTGGGGATGCTAGGAGATTGCTAGTCGATATCTTGACTACATCGAACACCACTTACTCTTGCCCTTGAGGCAGAGGAGGTGTATGTGAAGGGTAGAGGGGGAGAATCGTGAAGCCTGAAGCGTGGAGCGTAAAAGCATAACAAATCTGCCGGGTATTATGCAGTGATGTAGCTGGTCCGGTTGGAGCCAAACTTGACCTCCAAAACCAACCGATAAGCAATTTGAAGCGCGACAGTTTATCCCTTGCACCGATACGGAGGTCGCTGTCATAAGTTCTTGCACCTTCCTAATTAGGAAGTTAAGTTACTAACTCTCTTAATATGTTATTAAATAAGTATTTTTATATTTTTA
>Ga0307515_10003029_pt1 | contig 35637 bp, 28 predicted proteins | sample 17_EM_MG_FD_194513 | JGI IMG/M metagenome (GOLD analysis project Ga0307515, IMG submission 194513) | Populus trichocarpa ectomycorrhiza microbial communities from riparian zone in the Pacific Northwest, United States - 17_EM | ecosystem: Host-associated > Plants > Roots > Unclassified | place... | reverse complement strand
AAGCCACAGGCAGTATCGGCAGATAGTTCAAAAAGCACGGTCCAGGTAAATGGAAAAAAGGACAGCGTATTGAATAATCCGCAAAAGAAATACGGAATAGCCACCGCCAGCGACCCTTGTGTGAAATGCCTGCTGCAGGTAATACAGGAAAGCAAAAGCTTTAAGGCCAACACTGCCAGCATATCGCCACAGGATGTCAACTACACGGTTAACTGGGTAAAAGCTGCCGACCCAGCCCTAAAGCCAGATACAAGCAACAAAACCAATGCTGTGCGTGTTGATGTTAAAAAAATAGAAGATGGTGAAGATAAAGTGCTATGCTCCTATGTATATAATAATGTAAACGGCACCATGTACCTCATCAACACCCAAAACAAGCTGGAACATGCCGTATCCAGCATTACACCAGAGTTACTCAAAAAGATACGTAATAGTTGTTATTGGGGAGTAGCGTCGGGAAAGTAGGGTAGATGTACAGATTTTAGATTACAGATGTGCAGATGAACGGATTATTTGAGGATTTGAAAATTTGAAGATTTGAAAATGATCATATTCATTCGGACGAAATCCTGCATCATCTGAAAAATCTGTTTAATCGCGGTTCAGAAAACAAAAAAGCGATGAGTAAAACCCATCGCTAAATATTTTGCTGCAAACTGCCAACTCAAAACTACCAACTGCTTAAGTGGTATAGCCCAGTATCTTCAATACCTGCTTGCTGTTTTGCTCTTCGCCAAAAACTTCAAAGTTAAATGTCTCGTCGCGGTTGCGGCGGATGATAACGTGTTTTGGTGATGGCAATAAACAGTGGTGGATACCGCCGTAACCGCTTAGTACTTCCTGGTAAGCGCCTGTGTTAAAGAAACCTAAGTATTGCACTTTACGGGTTTTTGGCATAAATACGCTGTTCATGTGCGCTTCCTGGTTGTAGTAGTCCTGGCCGTCACAAGTAATGCCGCCAAGGTTTACGCGCTCGTATTCGCTATCCCAGTTATTTACCGGTAACAGGATGTATTTTTGGTTAAGCGCCCAAACATCGGGCAGGTTGGTAATAAACGAACCATCCAGCATTAACCAGCGCTCACGATCGTTTTGTTGTTTACGGCCCAATACTTTATATAGGATGCCCGATGCTTCGGCAACGGTATATTTACCAAATTCGGTAATAATATCCGGTTCCATGGTATCGTGCTCGGCGCAAATTTCTTTAATACGGCTCACAATCTCGTTAATCATGTACTCGTAATCAAAATCAAACACCAGCGAATCTTTAAACGGCATACCGCCGCCAATATCAAGCGTATCCAGGTGCGGATTGATTTTTTTGAACTTGCAATAAAGCGTTACGTATTTCTCCAGCTCGTTCCAATAATAAGGGGTATCTGAAATACCAGAGTTGATGAAGAAGTGTAACAGTTTAACCTGGAAGTTAGGGTTATCTTCAATTTTGTTGTGGTAAAAATCGATGATATCTTCCATACGCACACCTAAGCGGGAAGTATAAAACTGAGAATCGGGCTGCTCTTCGGCCGCTATACGGATGCCCAGGTTACATGGGGTATCCATCTCAATTTCATCGTCATAAAGGTTAAACTCTTCCTTATTGTCCAATACCGGGATGATGTTTTTAAAGCCATCATGCAGCATATCAATAATATACGTTTTGTATTGGAAAGTTTTAAAACCATTACATATTACGGTAATATCTTTATTAACAGCACCTTTTTTCTCCAGGGCATCAATCATTGGCATATCAAAAGCCGATGATGTTTCCAGGTGGATCTCGTTTTTAAGCGCTTCTTCAACAATGTGCTTAAAATGCGAACTTTTGGTGCAATAACAATATTTATAGCTGCCGCGATAGTTGTTTTTGATAATAGCCTGCTGAAACAACAGCTTGGCCTGCTGGATCTTTTTGGAGATCTGTGGCAGATAAGTAAAGCGTAGGGGGGTACCATACGTTTCAATCATCTCCATTAAATTAAGGTCCTGAAAGTATAGTTCGTCGTCGATGATCTCAAAACCATCTTGCGGGAAACCAACACTTAAATCAAGAAATTCCTGGTAACTCTGCATCCTTAAAAAATTTGGGGCAAAAATGTGATTTTAAAACGGAATAATCGGCTATTTGTTGGGATAAAATTTATGGTTTGAATGTAATTTTAGTATCAAGTAGATAGTATCAAGTATCAAGACAGGAAAAAGCAGCAATCTATGTGCTATTCGGCTCTTGACGAGGGCGAGGGGGCAGGTATCCTTTAATATGGTGCCGTTGAGCATAGTTGAATGGTGCAATAATTATTATTGAACCGGCAAATGCACCTCGGCCATCATACATCTTGCACTTCCGCCGCCATTGGTTTCTATAGTGTTGATATCTGCATAAACTAAACTGCCATATTTTTCTAATGTCGTTTTTTGTTGGCTGTTCAAAGCTTCATAGGCATTTTTCGACATTACAATTAATGTTTCACCTTTATTGTTTTTTACCTCAAGCATATTACCCGCAAAATGGTTCATCTGGTCGAAGCTGATAGTAATGAGCTCTTTAAGAGTTGATTTAAGCGATTCTAAAACAACTATACGCTCGTGAAGATTAGGGATGCTATCCGCGCAAATAACCGCGAATTTGCTGCCCACACACATCAATACATTGGTATGGTAGATAGCTTTGCCATGCTCGTTGGCCGCGTCAAAGCTGATGGCTTTGTAACCGGCCTGTTCACAAAATAAATCCAATACCTGTTTATCAGTCCGTGGCGACAGGCAGGCGTAAGCGATTTTGTTTTCCCTGTCCAGCACCATGCTGCCCGTGCCTTCCAAAAAACGGTGATCGGCCTCAAAACGGCTCAGGTCTATAATATGGCCCACTTTGAACTTGTCTTCCAAGTTGGTTATAATATCCTCCCGCCGCTCCAGCCTGCGGTTTTCGGCCTGCATAGGATAAAGGAAAATTGTGCCATCACTGTGAAATGACACCCAATTATTGGGGAAAATAGAATCGGGGGTGTGGGGCTGTGGCGTGTCGTTTACCACGGTTACCTGTACATCGGCATGTTCTAAAGTTTTAACAAAGCGATCAAACTCGGCAAGGGCTTTATCCTGCACGGCCTGCTGGTCGGCATCCCGATTTTGGAACGCATTACTTTCGGCAGTTTGCTCATTAAAGCCGAAACTTACCGGCCTTATCATTAATATGTTTGATGTTGATTGGGTGTTAGTCATTGGTCAATGGTCATTAGTCATTAGTTTGCTTGTCCGTCGTTGTTTACCAGGCATTGCCATTTTAAAACTATTAAAGTCCAATGACTAATGACCAGTGACCAATGACTACAAAACTTTATCTCTCAAAAGCGGCATACTCATACAATGAAAACCACCGCGGGCACGGGAAAGTTCGGCCGATGGCATTAAAATTAACGTGTCTGTTAAAGTTTTTGGGTCAAGTTCGCCCGATTCAAATTTTTGCAGCAGCTCGTTTACCTTTATAACATCAAAGCCGCTTTGTTTAAAAGCTTCAACGGTTTTGTCGTTACGGTCGTAGCCTAAAACTACGCCCTCTTTTAAGGCCAGCAAGTTGCATGAATCTGTCCATTGCTCGCGCGAGTCAAACGGAAATATGTTATTGCCCGAATAGATGAACCTGGTTTTGTCGTCGCTTTGCAGGTCTTTTTCGCTGATGCTGGATAACAGGTCTTCAAGGCAATTGAATATTTTTGGTTTCTTGTCTTTCCTGAACTGTACAATCTCGGTTTTGTCCTTTGACTTTTTATCGGCAAACCACGACATTGGCTCCTGCTCTTCCAGTGGCGCCTCTGCCACAGCTAATGAACGCAGCAGTACCCAGGTATTGCGTTTTACCTGGGTAAATACAGTATCAATGTGCATATAATCGCGCTTGTGCGGTATTTTTACTATGGTTACCTTTTTTACCACATCGTTATCAAACAGTAGTTTAATAGCCTCATTTGCCCCGCTTATGGAGGTACGCTCGCTGCAGCCAATCAGCAAATGCTGCGGGCTCACCATCATTACATCGCCGCCCTCCAGGGTGGTTTTTTCCTGGTTATCCTCGCCGGGGCGCAAAAAATGCTGCGCTGTTTCCGGAATCTCTAATATGTTATTCTGATAGGCTGCAAACAGCGGGTGATTGAAAAATATATACCGCATCAGCAAAGTTTCGCGAAAACGGGCTTTTTTTGCCGGTTTGTTCAGCAGCATATGGTTGTTTATCGCTATACCCAAATCGCGCGAAAAAATGAGATTGGGAATAGGGGCGAAGATCATTTCCTCATCATTCAATGAACCCGAAATGAAGATCTTGGCCAATTCAACAGGGTCTGTATCTATCAATTGTTGCTGCAACCGGTAATTACAACTCTCAATTGCACAAACAGAAGCCACCAGTTTTTTACGGATATCAGGCTGTTGTAAAATATCGGCCAGCAGGGTTTGTATCTCAATAACGTTGTTTGAGGCATGGAAATTGGTATTATCGGGCTTGAAAAATTCACGCTCGTAGTCGCTTTCTACTTGTTGCAGTTTGCCTTTTATTTTATCCGGATCTAAAAAATAGAGTAATAGTTTCACGTAATAATCATACTCGTTACGGCGCATGGTATCCAGGTGCACAATATCTTCAAATAGCCAATCCTGCGCTTTGGATGGTACAACTTTGCCAAGGCCGCTATCGGGACTGTGAATGAGCAGGCTACGCAGGGTACCAATTTCGGAGGTTACATCTATTTTAAAATCGGAATTTTTAACTGTCATAAATGGAAATGATGGAACACAAATCTATCAGAAAATAAATGAGAAAATGATCAGTCAAAAGAAAATTGTGACCGTGCTTCCTAAGTTGAACGGAAATATTTAATAAGTTTGGGTATAAAACTATGTCACAAGAAATAACAAGATTCTGGAATTGGTTTAAGGAGCATAGCAAACAATTGGCTGACTTAAACAGACCTGGTATTACTGATGATGAAAAGGAAGATCTGCTTGATGCCGTATTATACGCTTTACATCAATATTGTGATCAGTTGTTTTTTGATATAGGCGGATTACACGGCGAAGAGCAGGAATTTGTAGTAACCGCAGAAGGGAATGTTGATTATTTTAGCAAAGTAGAAGAGTTAATTGACGACGCTCCCGAAATGGAAGGATGGTTATTTACCGCTTTTATGCCGTCGCGAGATTTGGAATATACCAGCATTTTTGAAGATGTGGAGCTCAAACCACTTGAAATGTGGTTTCTGCCACTCGATAATAAAAATAAACCTAAATCAATAGGCCTAAGAATTTGCCTGCCGAACTACCAGTTAGTTAGCGATAGCAAATGGTTGAAGTCAGCTGTTTATAAAATACTCGATACAGCCTTAGGTGAGAAGGTATTTGCTTTAGATATTGATTATATTGAAATTAAGGGAATGCCGCCGGGTAAGCCGGAAGATTTCGGATTAATTGAGTTTAAGGATTTATCCGCTTTTGTTAAATGGAAAAAGAAAAAGCTCGCTGCTTTGTAAGCGTTTCCTAATCGGCTCAAATTTATTACAGCCGTTATCCCCAATTTAATTAATTTTGCCGCATGGATTTTATTATTGAAGCGGCCGTTAAAGCCATTAAACATTTGTACCAAACAGATGTAGCCCCGGCCGCTATAAGCTTACAGGAAACCCGTAAAGAATTTGAGGGACAAGTTACCATAGTCACATTTTCGTTCACCAAATTTTCCCGAAAAGGCCCCGAACAAACCGGTGCCGAAATTGGCGAATACCTTAAAAATGAATTAAAAGAAGTTGACGCTTTCAACGTTGTTAAGGGGTTTTTAAATATTTCGTTAAGCGACAAATATTGGATTGGCCAGCTATATAACCAGATATTACCCGATAATTTTGCTGTTGCCAAGCCTAACGGCCAAAAGGTAATGGTCGAATATTCTTCTCCAAATACCAATAAGCCGTTGCACCTGGGGCATATCCGTAATAATCTTTTAGGCTTTTCGGTGGCACAAATTCTGGCAGCCGCAGGCTACGATGTTGTGAAGGCAAACCTGGTGAACGATCGTGGTATCCACATTTGTAAATCTATGCTGGCGTGGCAAATGTTTGGCAATGGCGAAACACCTGAGTCGTCCGGCCTGAAAGGCGATCATTTGGTGGGTAAATATTATGTGTTGTTTGATAAGGAACTAAGAAAACAATTAGTGCCGATCCTGGAACGCGTTTACGAGGAAAACGATCTGACGTTATTTAATGATAACCAAAAAGAGAAAATACAGGCGCTGCTGATTAGTATTGATAAACTAAAATCAAAAAAATACGCTACACCCGAAGACGAAACCAAACTTATTAGTGAGTTAACAGATAAAATTGGCACCGAGGAAGACAAGATCAAAGAGATAGCAAAAAATGTTACCTCGCTGATGGTTGAAACCCAGCAGATGCTCCAGAAATGGGAAGCCGGGAACGCTGAAGTTCTTGACCTTTGGAAAACCATGAATGGCTGGGTTTATGCAGGCTTTGCCGAAACTTATAAGCAACTGGGTGTTGATTTTGATAAGTATTACTACGAATCGAACACCTATCTGTTAGGTAAAGATATTATTGATGAGGGTCTTGAAAAAGGTGTTTTCTTTAAAAAACAGGATGGTTCGGTTTGGATAGACCTGACTACCGATGGGCTGGATGAAAAACTGGTTTTACGCGGAGACGGAACGTCGGTTTACATTACCCAGGATCTAGGTACTGCTCAATTGAAATATAACGACTTCCACATGGATAAATCCATTTATGTGGTAGGTAACGAACAGGATTATCACTTTAAAGTACTTTTCCTGATCCTGAACAAATTAGGCAAAGCCGGTGCCGATGGGCTGTTCCACCTGTCGTATGGTATGGTTGATTTACCATCTGGTAAAATGAAATCTCGCGAGGGTACGGTAGTTGATGCCGATGACCTGATGGCCGAAATGGATGCTACAGCAAAAGAACAAACCGATGCCATGGGCAAGGTAGATAGCTTTAGCGACGAATACAAACAACAATTGTATCACACCATAGGTATGGGGGCCTTAAAATATTTCCTGCTTAAGGTTGATCCTAAAAAACGTTTGTTGTTCGATCCGAATGAATCGGTAGATTTTCAGGGCCATACAGGGCCTTTTATTCAGTACACACATGCCCGTATCAGGTCGGTATTAAGCCGCGCAGAATACCAGGTTAACGGCACAATTGAAACAACAGCCTTAGATACGGTAGAACGTGACCTGATTGTTTTATTAACCCAGTTCCCTACGGTGATCAAGGATGCAGCCAACGGCTATAGTCCTGCTATAATTGCCAATTATGTATATGAACTGGCCAAAACATATAATAAGTTTTACCACGAAAAATCGATACTACAGGCAGAAAACGATGTGCTGAAACAATTTAGATTGGAACTATCCGCTTCGTCGGCCAAAGTAATAAGCAAAGGAATGGCTTTGTTAGGAATAGATGTACCAGAGAGAATGTAAAGCCCCTGGCTCCTGAATAGGGAGTTTAAAAGCAAAACGCATAGTCATTTGGTTGACTATGCGTTTTGCTTTTAAAACTATTGTTCCCCCTTTAGGGGGTTAGGGGGCTTCGCTTACCTCCAATAACCCCTATGCCATGCATAGCCATGGCGAACAGGATGCCAGTAGCCTTGTACATAAACACGATTGGCACGCGGCCTTGCATAATACCCGTTTATATAAACATATCTGCCGCCGCGCCAGGCCCATTCGCCAGGTACCCAATAGGCGCCCGGATAGGGTGTTGCCGGCCGTACGTATACAGGTTCGGCGGGGCGTTCGGCTACATAATAATCTGCTGCGCAGGATGTAAATAGTGATGCTGATAAGGCTAATACTAATCCGGTTTTCGCAATTGTTTTCATCTGTAAAATGTTTAATAGTTACTACAGATGTTTGACAGTTTCAGATATTATTGGTTTAATTAGGATTTGGTGAACTTGTTTGCAACCACTAACTCTTTACTACCCGCTGAATATTTATAAAATCCACTCCCGGTTTTTATGCCACGGTGGCCGGCTGTAACCATGTTTACCAGCAGGGGGCAAGGTGCATATTTTTGATTGCCGAAGCCATCGTACAGTACTTTTAAAATGGCGAGGCAAACATCCAACCCAATAAAATCGGCCAACTGTAGTGGACCCATGGTGTGGGCCATGCCCAATTTCATAACGGTATCAATTTCCGTTACTCCGGCCACACCTTCATATAAGGTATAAATGGCTTCGTTAATCATTGGCATTAAAATGCGGTTGGCAACAAAACCGGGGTAATCGTTTACTTCAACAGGGTCTTTATCCAGCGTTTGGGCCAGTTGCATAATGGTTTGCGTAACCGAATCTGATGTTGAATAACCCCTGATTACTTCCACCAGCTTCATTACTGGTACCGGGTTCATAAAGTGCATGCCAATTACATTGCCCTGGTTTTTGGTAGCAGCCGCAATTTCGGTTATTGATATAGATGATGTGTTGGAGGCGAGAATAACATCGTTTGAACAAATTTCGCTTAGTTGCCTAAATAACTTGAGTTTAATTTCCCGGTTTTCGGTAGCGGCTTCAATAACCAGGTTGGCTGATGTAGCGCCTTCTTTCAAATCGGTATACGTTTTGATCCGGCTTAGGGTATTTGTTTTACCTTGCTCATCAATACTGCCTTTTTTTAGTTGCCTGTCAAGATTATTGGTAATTGTTTGTACTGCTTTTGCCAGGGCATCGGCGTTGAGGTCAACCAGCGATACTTCAAAACCATATTGCGCAAAGGTGTGAGCTATGCCATTACCCATCGTTCCGGATCCAATAACGGTTATGTTTTTCATCATTTATCAGTTATACAATTACTAAATTGATTCAAATTATTGGTTTTGCAAAACGTCACCAAGCTATTATAGGCTAATAAGAGCTCCGGCATCTGTAACTGCCTTCCTGGTTAGGTTTTCAAAAGTGGGTATGGTGCCCAATTCCGGCAGATTGGAGTAATTTAGAATATAGCTTTTGGAATATATATCCTTGGCGCCGTTAAATATTATACCCATAACCTCTATGTTGTATTTTTTGAGTGCGTGTATGGATAGCAGGGTATGGTTAATACTGCCAAGGTAATGTTGCGATACCAGGATCACTTTTGGATTAAGCTGTTTAATCAGGTCGATCATTAAAAAATTATCATTCAACGGTACCATCAGGCCACCCGCGCCTTCAATCACCAGCTGGTTATCTGTTTTAGGTAAGAGGATGTTTTCCATGTCGATACTAACCTTATCAATTGCGGCTGATTTATGAGGAGAAAATGGCTGTGTTAACCGATACGCTTCGGGATGAAATTTTGTGGCGGGATTGGAAACCAGGCTTTGTACTTTCATGGTATCACTATTATCCAAATCGCCGGATTGGATAGGTTTCCAATAATCGGCTTTTAATTTTTCGGTCACAATTGCCGATATTATAGTTTTGCCAATACCGGTGCCAATGCCGGTAATAAAAATGGGTTGTTTAGCGGGCATTAATAAAATTATTTACTGTATTACACAGCAAAGCTAATTCATTTAAGGTATTAAAACTATGCAGGCATATTCTTATACGTTCTGTTCCGGCGGCGACTGTTGGGCTTAAAATGGGCCGTACATCTAAACCGGCTGACTGTAAGGTGTTTGCCATCAGGCGGGCTGTATCATTGTTTTTTAAAATAATACATTGTATAGCGCTATCGCTTTTCAATAAAGGATAATCGCTATTGAAGTAAATATGGTTTTTAAAATATGCGATGTTATTTTTTAGGTTGATAATTTCCTCTTCGGCATTATTTAAAAGGTGATAAGCCATTTTTATCGAAGCCAAGTGATGAAAGGAGGGTGCCGTGCTATAAATAAATGACCGGGCAAAGTTTACGAGGTATTCTTTAAGCACCTTGCTGCCCAGCACAATAGCCCCGTGACTGCCAAGTGCCTTACCAAAAGTGAAAACCGTGGCGAATACGCGGTTTTGTAGGCCAAGTTGGTTTGTTAAGCCGTTTTTGTACAAGCCCAATGCATGGGCTTCATCAACAATTAAATACGCACCGTACTTTTCTGTCATATCAGCGATATCTTTTATTGGAGCCGAATCACCGTCCATAGAGTATATGCTTTCTACAACCACATAACAATTACCTTTAGATGCCTTTAATTTGGCCTCCAGGCTTTCGATGCTGTTATGTTTGAAGCTATACCGGTTGGCGTTACTTAGCCTTGCACCGTCGATTGCAGAGGCATGTATTAATTCATCAAGAATGATGGTATCGCCGCGCTGCGCAAGGGACGAGAGCAGGCCGAGGTTGGCGTCGTAGCCTGAGTTAAATAGTAAGCCTGCTTCAAATCCATGAAATGCGGCAATTTCCTGTTCCAGGTCTTCGGCATATTGCGAATTTCCTGAAAGCAGCCTTGAGCCGGTTGAGCCGTTTAGGCTCAATGGATGACTATTCAATTCGGTTTTAACATTTTCTTTTAATACAGCCGACCGGGCAAAACCCAGGTAATCGTTTGAACAAAAATCGACAAGGCTGTTTTCTGGTTTCAGGCTGCGATGTATGCCAAATTCCTTTCGCTCGTCAAGTTTTTTTTTCAGGTATTCGCTGGCTGATGTCAATTTACGGGATGCTTTATTAAAGTATATCTAATGCGGAGCTTTCTGCTTTACCATGCAAAAATAAAAAAAGCGGCTCATCGCCGCTTCCTTTGTAGTATTATATTGAATTAGTTTTGGGAACCGCCTCCGCCGCCGCCACCTTGTCTCATCCTATCCATCATGTCCTTTTGCAACTTGTCAAAAGCAGTGGCTTGATCTGGAGTTAAAATAGCTTTCACTTTATCGTTAGTTGCTTTTCTCATCGGCATCATGGCGCTGCGCATTGCATCCCTGTCGCCATTGGCAGCAGTTCTTACGCTGTCCATTTTTGTAGCCTGCTCTTTATAAATGGCTGTAACCTTAGCGGTTTGATCGTCAGTTAATTTTAACTGTGTCTGCAAGTCTTTAGCCCTGTCTTCGGGGCTCTTTCTCATACCGCCACCTTGTGCATGGCTTACTGCTGCAATCCCCATCAGGAAACAGCACATCAACAGAAATTTTTTCATAGCTCTTTTAATTTATTTACGTTTTAATCTTAAGATAAAGATATAACGTAAAGGTTTAAGAAAGCCGATGTAACTTAATTGTTGCTTTGCTGTAGGTTGGATATCGAACGCTGCATCTGGGCCATCATATTGGTAAGGCTTTCCATAGTCGGTTCGGGTGTTGGCTGTGGTAACTGTGTTGATATATAGCCTTTTGCCTTCCAAATTTCCAGCACATCTTCGCCGTTTATTTCATACGGCTCATATACCGGGTTATCAGATATCAGCTTTAGCTTTTTATTGTCTTTGAATTTGTTACCTATCCTTTTATATACAACCCCATCATCTTTTGATATTACCACGTAAGTTTCGCCAGGTTTTACATCTGCCCAGTTTTCAAGGTACTCTGCAATAATTATATCACCCGATACTATAGGCAACATCGAATCGCCTTTTATTTCAAAAGCACGGTAGGTGCCTTGTTTAAACATGGGTAAGTAAAACTTAGGCAGCTTGGCCACATATTCAGGGTCGGCATAGCCATTTAAGTAGCCGGCACTGGCCTTAAGTGGCACCATTTCAATGTTTTCGTTGTCCTCTTTATCAACAGAAATACTCAGCACGCGTAGGTTTGCGGGGTTACCTTTTGGCTTTGGCGCCCACTTTTCATTAATGGTTTCATTAATAAAGTCATCAATACTAATGTTAAAGTAAATTGCTAATTGTTTTAGTAATTCGTATTTCGGCTCAGCACGCTCTTCTTCATAAGCACCTACCAATGAGCGTTTTATACCTACTTCATCAGCGAATTGCTGTTGGGTAATTCCCTTCTTTTTGCGAAGGAATTTAATATTTTGTGAAATTATTGACATAAAATTTGCATTTGCTAAATTTATTAGTAATTTTATGCTCATAAAGTTAGTAATATTTATTCGTTCACCAAATTTTTTATCAAAAAATGAAACGTTTTGTATATATCATCACCGACAGAAACAGGAAAAATCTTCATGTAGGCTTATGCTCAGACCTGGTAAAAACGCTGCAGTTTTACAGCGATATGCCAACTTTGTTTTTTGATAGCGCGCAGCAGCTTAATCGTTTAGTGTATTTTGAGGAAATTAATACCGAAGAGCAGGCTATGGAACGTTTTAAAACTGTAAGCACCTATACAAGGCCTCAAAAAGAGAAAATGATCAGACCTGTTAACCCTGATTGGGTAGATCTGACCATTGGATTAAAATATGAAAGCGGCATACGTACAAGGCCTCAATTGCGCCCGTCTGTAAACGCTAACAGGCGCGCTATTACTTTTTAATAAATTTTAAAGCGCCCGAATTCATGCAATACCTTTTGCCACCACGATCGGCAGGGCCATCATCAAAAACGTGACCAAGGTGAAGTCCGGTACTTTTTTCTATTACCTCATCACGGCTCATGCCGTAGCTGTTGTCGGTAACAATGGCAACTTTTTTGGGGTCAACAGCTTTTACAAAGCTTGGCCACCCTGTGCCGCTATCAAACTTGTCCTCGGAACTGAATAATACTTCGCCCGTGGCGGCGCTTACGTAAACGCCTTTTTCGTGATTATTCCAATAATCATTTTTATAGGGAGGCTCGGTACCGCTTTCAACCATAATGTAGTATTGGTTGGGGGTAAGTATTTTTTTCCACTCCGCTGCTGGTTTACTTAGCTTGTGTTTTGCCTGACCGTTGCTGTTCTGGCAGCCAAAAGCTGTTATAATGCTTAATATAGCTATAGCAAAAATTGATTTTCTCATTACCTTATTCATTTCGTTTTTCTAACTATGATTTAACTTGTTAGTCGTAAAAGCGGATTTATCCTTACAACTAATTATAATTAAAATACGCAATTGCATTTTAAGCGGTTTGTCATCTCATGGTACAATTTAAATAACTTTTGCCTTAGGTAGCAGTACCTTGGTTACCACATGCAACATGCCGTTATTTTGCTCTATATCAAAACGATTAATGATGCTTTCCCCGCCATTTTCATCAATCAATACTATATTGCGGTTGGCATCAATTTTGGCGGTTAGCTTATTACCAGTAAGCGTAGTAAATGTAGCCATACCTTTATTTTTATTAATCTGCTTTTCAATATCCTTTGCCTTTAGCCAACCCGGTATAGCATGGTAACTCAAAATACGGGTGAGTTCCCAAAAGTGTGATGGTTTCATTAACGAATCAAGCCTTCCGCCAGGTAAATTCTGAAAAGCGCCGTTAACAGGAACAAATATGGTAATGGGACCGCGGCTTTGAAACGTAAGCGCCAGGTTGGCGGTTTTAAGAAAGTTATAAAACACAGATAAGTCCTGGGATAACGCCAGGTTTTTGACGATATCGTTTGCCGGTAACATACCATCGCCTGCAACAACTTTTAGCGGGCCAATTGCTTTAGGGTTTACAGCCTTTGTTTGTCCAAATAATGTGGAACCTAATAAAAGCAAAGCAGCAAGTAATATCAAATTTTTCATAGTGGGTTGGTTACAGGTATAACAATCAAACAGTTAACTGTTTTTGCTAAATTAGGTTTTAAATAAAAAAAGCGGCGCATGGCCGCTTAAATATATTTTTAACAAGGGTATTACCAGCCCGGTGTGAAGCCCAGCCCAAACACAGGTTTTTTAACATCGGTGCGGTTAAAAGGAATAGCCAGGTAAGGCTCCAGTACAAAGGCCCCAAAAACGTTTATCCTTAACGATATGCCCGCGCTTAAAGCAGGTACACGGCCGTAAGTTGTATTAAATACAGGGTTTCCGTTGCTGTCAACTTGTGGTACACCATTTTCATCCACAACAGCCGTGCGGCTTAAAACAGGAGGGTTTTTCTGGAAATAGATATGTTCGCCGGCATTCCAGGCCAGGCCTGCGTCAAAAAACAAGTTCAGATCAGTAAACAGGAATTTAGATTTGATTTGTGCCAGCTTTTCGGGCCCGGTAAAGGGCAAGCGTGTTTCAAAATTGAACACAGCCATCCGGCTACCCGATAATTGGTCGATATTAAAACCGTTTGACGACTTGCTATTGTTATTGTAAAAGGTTTGTCCTTCATAACCTCTGATGTAAAAGGGATAACCGATAAATAGGGGGTAAATACCGTTTGAATCGCCAAAGCGACCATAGCCATAAAAGCGGGCTGCAAAGGTAACCGGCTCAACACGTACGTATTTACGAAGATCGATAGTTGGCGAAAAGAATTTGTAGGTACCAAAATTGTAACCTGCTTCTAATCGGTAACGAAAACCGTTTAGCGGAGCCGTTACTCCAAAAAACGAGTTATCACCAACCAGCGCGGTTGAGAGTTGGAAAAGCGCGTATGATTTTAAATTATAACCCAGTAAGGCCGCTTCGTCCGAATTGGCTACCTTTTTCTTATCTGAATTAAGATAGGTGTAGGTTAATGTTTGTTTGTTATTAGCGTCAACCGCGGTATCAATTTTATAGGTATCGCTATACCTATCCACACGGTATGAGTTATAGGATGCGCCTGCACTTACTTCAAAACGGTTTGTTTTATCAATAGGGTAGGAGGTGAATACCCTGGCGGCATCTTCAAAATTGCGGATGATATCTGTATTTTGAGATAATACTTTTACGTTTTTGCCGCCCACGTTTTGAACCGGGAGTGTTTCGGTTTGTATACCAAACAGGTAAGGGATATGCGATATTCCTGTGCCCAAATTCCATCGGCCGGTTTGGTTTACATAAGTTACGGCTGCGCCTGAGTCATAAATCTGACCGTTTACCGATGCGGCCGCAAAGATTTGATTCCGGCCCAGTATATCGCTGAAAACACCCTGGATACCGCTTGACAGGCTGGTGCCGTAAAAGCTGCTTACGCCAATGCCAACACCGCTGCCTGCCAGGTAATCAAGCTTAAACTTAGGGCGGTACGGGATTTCTTTAACAGAATCGGTTGGTATTTTACGGTAGGCCAGGAAATTGTTCAGGTTTGAATTGATCAGATCAACACCTACGGCACGGGGCGGGGGCAGCATAGCCGCGCTGAAATCTACAGCCTGGGGTTGTAAAGTAATTGGTTTAAACGCTGATGCTTTGGCATTATACAGGGCGTATTTTTGTGCCCGGTAGTAGGAGTAAACCACATCATCATTAGCAGACACACTTAATGCCGGAGAAAACTCGGTGATGCCGCAGATTCCGGTAAACAGGTCGGTCATTTGTTCAACCTGGCCTGTACTGATGGTGTATCGGTACATATTGCGGAAGCCATCCCGGTTGGACAGGAAGTAGATCTGGGTTCCATCGGCCGAGTATTGCGGGTTTAAATTGTTGGCACCGTTAAATATTTTGATATCGGTTACTTTGCCGGTTGCCAGGTCAAGTTCGGCAAGGTTAAAGGTAATGGCCTGCTCTAATGATTGGTCGTAAGTGGAGCGATCACTTGAAAACAGAACTTTTTTGCCGTCTCGGGAATAGGTTGGCTGGTAATCGGTATACTTATCGTTGGTGAGCTGCGTAACCTTTTTTGTATTGAAGTTATAGGAGTACAAATCGCTTTGGCCTTCAACAAGGCCGGTAAAAACAATATCCTTACCATTGGGCGACCAGGAGAGGTTACTAAATTGCTCTGCCTGCTCCATTGATACATCATCAAGGATGCGCCCATTGTTGATATCAACAACTTCCATACGGTTACGGCCTTTGCTAAACACGCTGAACGCAAACCGCTTGCTATCCGGCGACCAGGCGCCGGCCGATTCGATGAAGTTAAACTCATCTATATGCGTGTTGGATACTTTGCTGGTCAGCTTTCGTAAAATTTTACCCGTTCGGGCATCGGCCAGGTAAAGGTCGATACTGAACAAACTTTTGGCAGATAGAAATGCGAGGTATTTACCATCGGGACTTACCGCGGGGGCAACCACCAGATCGCCGCCGTTGTCTTTATCTACCAGTTTTAAACCAACAGGTTTTTGTACAGTATCCTTCAAAAATGGTTTGTAAGTGCTTTCTATCGAGTTTTTCCACAGTCGGGATAGTGTTTTATCGTCATATCCAAATGTGCGCCTGATGCCATAGGCAAGGCCGTAGCGGGCGGTGTTTTTAAAGAAAGGCACAATTACAGTATCTCCGTAAGTCGACCCTAAAAACGACCAAAAGGCTTCGCCGTAGCGGTAAGGGAAATACTTGTTACTTTCTGTAAGATCGCGAACCGTAGGGATATCATGGTTCAGATAGGCATCGCGCATCCACATGGCAGTGTAAGCATCTTTTTTACCTAACGAGAGATACTCAGCCATACCTTCTATCATCCATAACGGGATATTATTGATGTTCTCAAAATTCTCATTCTGATTGCCGCCTAACAGCGCATGGTACTGAAAAGCGTGCACCAATTCGTGCCCTATTACGTGGCGTGTCATTTGGTTTGTTTCCATCACAGGCATCACAACGCGGTTTTTTAAACCCTCGGTAATACCGCCGGTACCTACACCAATTTCGCCGTCAATGGCTGTAGTTTGCTGAAAATCGGGGTGGTTGGCGTATAAAATAATTGGATTGGCTGTTTTGAATGTGTCCTTAAAAACCTGTTGGTGCAGGGTGTACCACAATTCGCTTTCCTGGGCAAAGCGTTTGATCATACTATCGTTTTTAATGTAATAGTAAATTTCGAAATGCGGTGTTTTATAAACTTTAAACTTTAGGTTTTTGTACCGTACCTTATTTTGGCCGAAATATTGCGCCCTGGCGCTGTTGCTGATGAGCAGCGAGCAGATAAGGCATACCAATATAAAGCTGAACTTTTTAGCGTTGTTTAACAATGAGTAGGTTTTATTCATAATTCAAACTAAATAGAATACGGCTAATTTAATGAATAATCGGCAGGCTGTAGGGCCTGCCGATTGATATTTAAAACTTGTATATGAACTTTTAATCCCCTTAAAATGCCCTATTTTTGATTGGCGGGCGTTGTTTCGGGGTTCTCCGGCGTACTGGCAGCCGGTGTTGGTATAACGTTGGTAGTATCAATAGGGTTGCTTGTACTATCTACCTCCGTAGTATCAGCGGCAATATGCGGCGACGGGCAATTATAGTTTTTGGTGATCTTGCTCCAGGGTTTTGGGAATGGTCCGTAAGTATAACCCAGTTTCGGATCGGCATAAACCTTCTCCATAAAGCGACCAAAAATGGGCAACGCCGTGTGCGATCCTTCGCCGGTTTCGGACGATGTAAAATGTACGCTTCTGTCATCGGCACCAACCCAAACGCCGGTAACCAAATCTTTTGTGATACCCATGTACCAGCCGTCAACATAATCAGACGATGTGCCGGTTTTGCCGCCAATTTGGTTGTCCTTTTTCCAAAGGCCATTATATTCCCATAAGGCCTGCGAGGTGCCTCCTGGTTCTTCCATACCACCACGGAACATATAAAGCATCAGCCAGGCGGTTTCTTCGCTCAATACTTTTTCTTGTTTTAACTCAAATTCGTCAATTACATTACCCTGCTGGTCTGTTATTTTAGTTACCAGCAATGGATCTATCTTTTGGCCTTTATTCAGAAAGGTGCTGTAAGCCCGTACCATTTCATAAACAGAAACATCATTGGAGCCTAACGATACCGATGGTACCGATTTTAAAGGGCTTTCGATACCGCATTTGTGAGCGTACTGTACAATTTTATCCCATCCCACTTTTTCGGTAAGCTGGGCTGTAATGGAGTTTACAGATTTGCCCATAGCCCACCTTAGCGACATTTCCTGGTACGAAAAGTGAAAATCGGCATTATTGGGTTGCCATACTTCGTCTTTACCGTTGTCTTTATATTTTATGGTTACAGGCTGATCTGTGAATTTATCGCAGGGGGTATAGCCGTTATCAAGCGCAGTTAAATAGGCAAATGGCTTAAAGGTAGATCCCGCCTGCCTTCTTGATTGATTTACATGATCGTAGTTGAAAAAACGATGGTCGATACCGCCAATCCAAACCTTTATTTTGCCTGTTGATGGTTCAAGGGTCATCATGCCGGTATTTAACAGCTTGGCGTAATATTTAATAGAGTCGATGGTTGAAAAAGTGGTATCCTGCTCGCCGTGCCAGGTAAAAACGGTCATCCGTTTTTTGGTTTTAAAGTACTCGCTTATTTTTACCGTATCACCGCCAAATTTTTTATCCAGCAATTTGTAAATAGGCAGTTTTTGCTCATTTTTTAAAATGAAATCTTTGATTTCGACACCTTTTGAATCGCGCCATGGGTTTTTATTGCCCCATAGGTTGTAAAAACGCTTTTGCAGCATTTTCATTTTTTCGGCAACGGCTTCTTCGGCATATTGCTGCATCCGCGAATCTATGGTGGTGTAAATCTTCAATCCATCTTCATAAAGGTCATATCCATTTTCTTTACACCATTTATCAAGCCACTTTTCAACCGCACGGCGAAGGTATGAGTCGCCATGCGAATCCTCTTCTACATAGCTTAAATCGAGTTTTATGGGCGATTGTGAACTGCTTGTATATTGTTCTTTGGTAATTGACCCATTTTTTAGCATCTGACCTAATACCGTATTTCTGCGTTCCGTAGCACGTTCGGGGTTGCGGATAGGATTATAGCTGGATGTGGCTTTCAGCATGCCTATAAGCAAAGCGGCTTCACCGGGACTAACCTGGTCTGGCTGTTTGTTAAAGTATTTTAACGTGGCTGTTTTTATGCCAAAAGTGTTGTTGCCAAAAGGCACAGTATTAAAATATAGTTCAAGAATTTTTTGCTTGCTATATACGTGTTCAATTTTAAAGGCAGTAAGCCACTCTTTAAACTTATATACAACAGTATTTATAAGAGGCACTTTTCGGATAAAGCCCTGGGATTTGCGCTTACGTGTTTCAAAGAGGTTTTTGGCAAGTTGTTGTGTAATGGTACTGCCACCGCGCCGCTCGCCTTTAGCCGTGGAAATCATACTGGTAAAAAACGAATAAAAATCGACACCACCATGACTGTAAAAACGCACGTCTTCGGTCGAGATAAGCGCATTCACCAGGTTTGGCGAAATATGCTTTAAATCAACAGGCGAGCGATTTTCTTTATAATACTGGCCTATCAGTTTACCATCGGCAGTAAAAACCTCCGACCCTACAGAAAGTACAGGAGTTTTAATATCCTGCATGTCAGGTGAATAACCAAAAAGCCAAAGGAAGTTGAGCTCTATAGAGCAAAAAAAGATGATAACGAAGTATATGAAGATAACAAGGAATCGCAGAAACCGGTTTCGTATTTCTCTGAACATTGGGTAAAGATGTAAAATTATGGCGCTAAATCATAGCCCGAAACAAATATTAATATGTGTAGTTTATATAAAGCTAAATATATAACAGCCGCCTGCCATTTTATTTAATAAAGGCTAAAATTTCCATAATATAACTTGATGTTACCTTAAACGGGAACTTATATTTAGGTTTGAATAGCGGCGCTGTACATTAGCTAAAATAAACTTTTATTATCAACGCAATTTTAATACCTAAATTTCATGTTAACAACGTGTAAAACAAATTTTTTATCATGAGTAATATCGTCAAAAAGTTTAAAGTCGAAAATGGCAAAGGATTTAAGCTGGGGGACTTCGATCCGGCATATTCCGACGGATTTAAAAAAATCGAGGCCCGAAAGACGTTAAAAGACCTGATAGGCGAAACATTTGACCTGCAGACAGAACTTTATGCAGCCAATAAATATGCCCTGCTCATTATTTTCCAGGCGATGGATGCCGCCGGGAAAGATAGCGCTATTGAACATACATTATCCGGCCTAAACCCGCAGGGCTGCCAGGTTTATAGCTTTAAACAACCCAGTCCCGAAGATTATGAACACGACTTTCTGTGGCGGCATTACCGGTCGTTACCCGAAAGGGGGCGGATAGGTATCCACAACAGGTCGCATTATGAAAATGTATTGGTAACCAAGGTACATCCAGATTTGTTGCTAAAGGAACATTTGCCGGGGATTAATGATGTAAAAGATGTTGATGGGAAGTTTTGGGATAAACGTTACGAAAGTATCCGGGCATTTGAAAAGCACCTTACGGATAACGGTACCGTTATTATCAAATTTTATCTGAACGTATCTAAGCAGGAGCAAAAGCTGCGTTTTTTAAAACGGATTGATAACCCCAAAAAGAACTGGAAATTTTCGGCTGCCGATATTAAAGAGCGGGAAAAATGGGGAGACTATATGGCTGCCTATGAAAAGGCAATAAAGGAAACCGCTACCGGTGATTGCCCCTGGTATGTAATTCCTGCTGATAAAAAATGGTTTACACGGATAGCCATTTCTACTGTTATTCTTGATACCCTAAAAGGATTAAAGCTGAAATACCCGGTGCTTGAAAAAGAAGAGAAGGATAAATTGGATGAATCCAAAAAGCAATTGGAAAAGGAATAGGCATCCTCTCCAATTGCTTAATCGAATTTTGTTAAATACCCGAAAATATATTTTGTGCAGGTTCGCCAATTAGCGGCATTGGTTTTCTTTCACCCTGCAGCGCGCCAAGCAAGCCAATCAGCCAGATAATAAAAAGCGCAACCCGTATTACCCAAAGTATTGCCGCACCAAATGATAAACCTACCGAAAAAAGTATAGCACCGGCGGCATACGACACAATCATCGACACGATGTGGAATAACAGTGTTTGCCTCATTTGGTAGCTTGCCTGGTAGGTTTTGTTTTTTTGATATAGGGCAAAATAAGCAATAAGCCACCCTATAATGGTAAAATAACTGATGATGCCGGCTAATTTGCCATCATCGCTTGACGAATAGTTGCTCATAGTAAAGAAGATGATTTTAGATGCCAATTAATTATTAAAGCTAACCATATTTGTGATCAAAAGTTTAGTTTGATCACAAATTATTCCACCGTTATTTCATCGGCAAAAATGTACGATTGGCAGCCTTTACTTTCATGCCATTCGGGCAGTGCGCCGTATTGTTTGGCTATGATTTTAATATAGCGGGTGGTTAAATTTAGCGGCGCAGTAAATTCCTGGGTTTGCGAATTCGTATCTTTAATATCTACTTTAGTATTCACCGTGGCTACCAACTTATAATTCCTGCCATCGTCAGATACCCAATATTGAACGTTTTTAGGGAAAACTATCCATGCATTGCTATCTTGTAATGTGCCAATACTAACTTGTTTTACAGGTTTTATGGCACCCATATCAATAATGGCTTCCAAATCTTTGCCCTGGTAGCCCTGCCAGTTGCCCACATGCCAGTTTGCTGTGCCGCGGATGCCATTTATAAGCGATTCGTCGCCTTTATCTGCATAGTTAGGCAGGTATTTATTGACGAGCGTTAGTTTGATGTCTGATCGTAGTTTAATAAAGTTAGCCTCGTCAACAAAGCTGCTTTTACCCTTAATAATTGCTATCGCCTTAACGGTTGTATTCCCGGTAATAGCATTGGCTTGCTGTAAAGTGTTGAGTTTACTGTAGGGGTTAATCCATCTAATGTGTAATAAATCCCCGCATCTGGGTCGCCACTTTTTATTTGTATGCTGATAGGTTCTTTGAATGATTTGGCGGGTGCTATAATGTAAGGGTTAGCCACAATCAAGCTATCGTTGATTTTTGAGGTTGGGCGTTCCAAATCCTGTACAAAAAGTTTGTTGGCCAGTTTGCCGGCAAATACTTCAAACTCGCCGCCATTGGCCAAATCGTCAAAATTGAGGTATAGCTTGTTATAGGTTTTCTTGGCCAGGCTCATGCCCTGCAAATAAATATTGCCTTTGCCTATGCTTGCCCCGGAATTTATTATAGTGAATTGTTTGCCGTTCTCTAAATTAATAACCGCTTTATCAAACTGTGGCACCCCAACCTGGAAAGTCTGCTGCCCGGGAGCAATATTGTAAATACCCAGCGAACTCATGACATACCAGGCCGACATTTGCCCGCAATCTTCATTTCCCGCAAGCCCATCGGGTTTATTGCTGTACTCTTCACGCAAAATCCTGTCAATATAAAATTGCGTTTTCTCGGGCGATGCGGTAAAGTTGTACAGGTAAGCCATGTGATGACTTGGCTCGTTTCCGTGGGCATATTGGCCAATAAGGCCGGCCACATCCGGTATATCACTGCCCTTTAACTTTGATTCGGTAGTAAACAATTCATCCAGTTTGGCTTCGAAAGCCTCTTTGCCACCCATTTTTGCCATCAGGGTTTCTACATCCTGGGGCACCATGAATGAGTATTGCCAGGAATTGCCTTCCGTGTAGTTACCGTTTATCTCGGTAGGGTCGAAGGGAGTAAGCCAGCCACCATTGCTGCGGGCCTGCATAAAACCATTCTGGTTATTGTAAACGTTTTTCCAATACTGAGCACGCTGAATGTATTCGGCGTAGTCGTTAGCATGGTTCAGCATTTTAGCCATTTGGGCTATACACCAGTCGTCATAAGCATACTCCAGGGTTTTTGATACCGAAGCATCTTCCTGGTCGGATAATACAGCGCCGTTTTTGCGGTAAATATCCAGTCCAAACTGGTTGCGGTTCACCGCGGCTTTCATTGCGGTAAATGCTTTTGCTGCATCAAAATCCCGGATACCTTTAGCATAAGCATCCACGATAACCGGGATGGAGTGGTTACCTATCATGCAATAGGTTTCGGTACTGGCCAGTGGCCATATAGGCAGTAATCCACCCTGGTCATACATCGCCAGGAATGATTTGATGAAATCAAGTGTGCGTTTTCTATCTATCAGTGTAAGCAAAGGGTTTTCGGCCCGGTAAGTATCCCATAACGAAAAAACGGTATAATAGTTAAAGCCTTGGGCGGTATGTACCTGCTGATCTATGCCCCGGTATTGGCCGTCAACGTCGCTATAAATATTGGGTGCCAACATGCTGTGGTATAAAGCCGTGTAAAATATGGTTTGTTTTATACCGGCATAGTCAATGGGTTTCGCCTTTTTACCGGCGGGGGCCGGGCCATAAGGACTGCTAACAGTCCCTTCATCACTAAGTGCCGATTGTTGCGACGAGGATGGGCCGCCGCCTTCAACCTGAATTTTATTCAACTCGGTATTCCAGGTCGCTTTGGCTGCTTTCTGGACCTTTTTAAAATCGAAATCGGGTACTTCTGCGCCCAGGTTTTTCAAGGCACCTTCGGTGCTTACAGCCGAAATGCCCACTTTGGCAATCACCTCTCCGGGATTGTTAAACTGCAGGTACATTTTAATGTTCTTACCCTGCGCTTTGTTTTTTCGTTCCTGTAACTCGTTGTTGCTGGCTATCCCGTAAGTTTTAAATGGTTTAGAGAATTTAGCATAAAAATAAACCTGCTGGTTATTGGCCCAGGATTTTGATTTGCGGTACCCGCGAATTTCGTGGTCATTTACCACTTCAATCCATGAATCCAACACCTCGTCGCGGTGTTGCAGGTCTATAATAATGTTGGCTTTTTCGGCAGCAGGGTAATTATAACGATGTACGCCCACACGGGTGGTGGCCGTTAATTCCACCCCGATATTGTATTTATCCAGCAAAGTTTTATAATAACCAGGGGTGGCTACCTCATTTTTCTTTTTAAAACCAGAACGGTATTCGGTGTTTTTAAACTGTGGCTCGCCGGTTGTAGGCATAAACAACACATCGCAATAATCCGGAATGCCAGTGCCGCTTAAATGGGTGTGCGAAAAGCCATAAACCACTGTATCGGTATAATGATAGCCCGAGCAGCCGTCCCAGCCTTCCAAACGTGTATCAGGGCTTAGCTGCACCATGCCAAAAGGCATTACCGCGCCGGGGTAAGTGTGCCCATGCCCCCCGGTACCAATAAAGGGGTTAACCAATTGGGCGCAATCTTTGTCTTTTCTTTTTTGTGCCGATGCTGGTACAACGAAGGCTAATGATAAAATGATTACAAATAAACGGCGAGGTATAAATCGGATAGCGAACATACAATTAAATACAGTTTTATTATATCACGCAAAATAAAACTTAAATATTACAATGTACGATGGCAATAAATATAATACATAGCTGATGTAGTTACCCAGAAGGCCGAAAAATCTTGTATCAATGAGAAATCAATTTGTTTGAGTCTCAATTTTTTTGAGGCTATTGATGCTGCGTTGAACAGGCAAATTAAAAAAATGGGATTTACTCGCAAAAATCATACTGTCTTTTTTAAACATCGAATCGAAAAATACGGTAGTATAATTCCCTGTATTATCTGTTAGCTTGAGGCTTGTATGATTTGTAACCTGCATTTTAAATGGCTTGCCATCCTTATCGGTTACTTCAATAGAATCAATTCCGTTGTAAAAGTTTTTGCCGTTTTTTAGTAATACGCCTGCAATGCCAAGCCTGAAGTCATAGGCTTCGGTTATCTTTTCCGGGTTAACCTTGTCAAGTTGGCTTGCTAAACTGGCCGGGGTCATGTAATAAGTGGAGCAAGAGCTTGCCAGTACAGCAATACACAATAGGGGAAAGAATATTTTCATAAATGAATAAGGTTCGTGATAAAATTCGTCGAAAATAGGTATTTATCCGGCATGATGCAATGGCAAAAATGCGCGAAACAAAAAAACGCCCGGTTTATTAGCCGGGCGTTTAGTTTAGCAAGGGGTATTATGCGTTGCGTACAACGCCCATCTTTTTCAAAAGCTTACGGTTTTCGCGGCGGTGAACCAGCCGGTGAACGATAGCATATATGATTGGTAATATCAATAACGTTAAAATAGTGGAAGTTACCAGGCCACCAATTACTACAATAGCCAGGGGTTTCTGCGTTTCGGACCCGATACCTGTTGATACAGCTGCAGGCATTAGTCCTATGGCGGCCATCAGTGCGGTCATCACTACGGGTCTTACCCGGCTGATTACGCCGTCTAAAATTGCTTTATCCAACGGAATATGCTCTTCCAGGTTCTTTTTAAATACAGATACCAGGATTACACCGTTTTGGATACACACGCCAAATAAGGCGATAAACCCTATACCCGCAGAGATACTAAAGTTTGTGCCTGTTATATGCAAAGCCAGTATCCCGCCGATTAAGGCGAATGGTACATTCATGATAACCAACGTGGCATCCTTGGCATTGCCAAATGTAATAAACAAGATGAGGAATATTACCAGTAAGCAAATAGGCACTACGTGGGCCAATGTATTTGATGCACGGATCTGGTTTTCAAACTCACCTGCCCAAACATCAGTGTAACCATGCTCAAACGTTACTTTCGAGTGCACTTTGCTTTGTGCCTCGGCTATGGTGCTGCCCAAATCGCGGCCGCGTACCGAGAATTTTACGGCAATATACCGGGTGTTATTATCCCTGTAAATAAAGGCCGGCCCGGTAATAGTTTTGATGGTGGCAATTTCTTTTATTGAAATTTTGGAACCGTTAAGGGTAGGCACCATCAGGTTTTCTATTTTATCCTGGGTATTGCGGTATTGTTGCTGATACCTTATCCTGATATCAAACCTGCGCTCGCCCTCATATAATTCGGTTGCAGCTTTGCCGCCTATAGCCATTTCAATAACTGAGTTGGCATCGGCGGTAGATACGCCATAAAGCGCCATTTTACGTTGATCAAGTTCAATCCTGAACTCGGGCTGCCCCAAATTGCGCAACACGCCAAGGTCTTCAACTCCCTGTACTGTTTTTAAAATTCGCAGTACACTATCGGCTTTTTTATCAAGCGTTTGAAAATCGGGGCCGAATATTTTTACAGCCAGCGCGGCGTTAACGCCTGCAACCGCTTCCTCTACGTTATCGCGGATAGGCTGCGAATAATTGAACACCGCACCCGGGATTTTGCTTAGTTGCTTATCCATATCGGCAATAAGTTCATCCTCGGTAATGCCGCTTGGCCATTCATCCTTCTTTTTAAGATCGACCTGGATTTGTACGTCAAAAAAGCCCTTCGGGTCGGTACCGTCATTGGTTCGGCCAACCTGGGCAAGCGTCTGTTTTACTTCGGGAAATTTGTCCAATATCTGCATCATTTTTTGATTGATGCTTTCGGCCTCATTTAATGAAACACTCATCGGCAATTCAGCCTCCACCCAAAGCGCGCCTTCATTTAAATCAGGTAAAAACTCTGACCCTAAAAACCTGGCAGAAAAGAATGTAATTGCCATAAATGCAACCGCAACTATCAAACTCAATTTTTGATTTTTATAGGTAAAGTTGAACATCCGGCGGATGCCGTTCTCGAAAAAGATAACTACCGGATTATGTTTTTCCTTTACGTTTTTCTGTAACAGAATGCTGGACAGGGCAGGTACCAGGGTAAGCGTGAATATTAATGCCCCAAGTAAAGCAAAGCCCAATGTATAGGCCAAAGGCGAGAACATTTTACCCTCAACCTTCTGGAATGCAAAAATCGGGATTAAACAGGTGATGATAATCAGCTTGGAGAAGAAAATGGCTTTACCCATTTCGGCACCTACATTTTTAAACAAGCCCAGTTTGGCAAGGCCGTTAAACTTTTGCATGCCTACTTCTTTGGCCTTATGGTCAAGGGCAACAAAAATTCCCTCAACCATTACAACTGCGCCATCTATAATAATACCAAAATCCACAGCACCCATTGATAGCAGGTTGGCGCTCATACCTTTTATGCGCATACATACAAAGGCAAACAGCAAGGATAGCGGGATGATAATAGCAACGGTAAGGGTTGTACGCCAGTCGGCCATGAACAGGAAGACGATGACCGTTACCAGTATAATGCCCTCGCACAGGTTATGAATAACTGTTTCGGTACAAAAATCCATCAGGTTGGTACGGTCGTAAAATGTATCAATCTTTACATCTTTGGGTAGGATGTTTTCGTTTAGGTCTTTCACCTTGTCGCGGATACGATTTAATACCTCGGCCGGATTCTCGCCTTTGCGCATTACAATGATACCTTCAAGCACGTCTTTCTGCTTGTCGCGGCTCACCTGCCCTAAACGGGGTAGGCCGGCCTCTTTTACATCGGCAATATCTTTTGCCAATATGGGTACGTTGTTTACATTTTTGATGATGATATTCTGGATTTCGTCAATATTATTGATAACCCCGATACCGCGCACTACATAGGCCTGGTCGTTTTTTTCAATCACATCGCCGCCCACATTTATGTTGCTTCGGTTTATGGCGGTATAAACATCCAGCGAAGTAAGCCCGTACTTTTGCAATAGGGCAGGGTTAACCGAAACTTCGTAAGTTTTTTCCTCGCCGCCAAAGCTGTTTACATCAGCAACGCCGGGCACAGATTTAAATTGACGATCGAGCACCCAATCCTGAATGGCGGTAAGCTCGTGGATTGATTTGGTACGGCTTTTAAGCGTGTAACGATAAATCTCGCCGGTAGGACCGTATGGTGGCTCAACCTCGGGTTTTACGCCATCGGGCAAATCGGCATTGCCCAGGCGGCTTAGTACCTGCTGGCGGGCAAAAGCGTCATCCACATCATCATCAAAAATGATGCGCACGTACGATAAGCCGAAAGCCGAGGTGGTACGCAGGTTAGCCTTTTTTTGAACCGAGTTTAAAACGGTCTCCATCGGGATGGTGATCATCTTTTCAACTTCCTCGGCGCTGCGACCGGGCCATTGGGCAATAATAATGATTTGGGTATTAGTTACATCAGGAAACGTCTCGATGGGCGTATTCAGGTAGCTCCACACACCAAGCACAACCAAAACCAGTGTCATAAAAAACACAAAGTAGCGGTGCCTGAGTGAAAAGTAAATTATATTTTTAATGAATTTATTCATCTTTAAAGTATCAAGTAGTTAGTATCAAGTAGCAAGATTCTGCGGTGGTATCAGGTGGTTGGTATCAGGTAACAATTAACTGGCTGGGTCCGGTCTTGATACTTGATACTAACTACTTGATACTTCTCAAAATCAATCTCCCGCTAATGCATCATATAAAAGCAGACCGTTTTTAGAGATCACTTTGTCGCCGGCGTTTAGGCCTGATGCTATATAGGTGATGTCATCAACTGTTTTGATAACGCTTACCTCGCGTACTTTTAAATCGCATTTGCTGTTATAAACCACCACGAAATTTTTGCTGCTATCGAAAATCACCGCTTTTGCAGGGACTGATACCGATGTTGCCGCATCATTATTGGTAATTACTACGTTGGTAAACATTTCGGGTTTCAGCAGCATATCGGTATTGGGTAATACCACTTTTATCTTCATTACCTTGTTATCAGGGTCGAGCACCGAGCTCACCGCATCGATTTTACCGTCGAAAACCTTACCTGGATAGGCCAACGTTGTTACTTTTGCACTGTACCCTGTTTTAACCTTACTGATGTCGGATTCAAAAACGTTAGCCCAAATCCAGACATCCTTCATGTTGGATATCGTGAACATGCTGCCATTGTTATCCTGGCGGATGAAGCTGCCGGTGGTAACATTTTTTTCTACAACATAACCGGTTTCGGGTGCCCTGATAATCAGCGTGCCGCCCGGGTTGGTATTACCACCACCATTAATGGCTATTTGCTGCTGAATTTTATGGTTAGCCGCTTCGGCCTTGTTATAGTTTTCTTTGGCTTCGGTGTAGTCACGCTCGCTGGAGATACCGTTTTTGTACAGGTACTCGGCTTGCTCCAACTGGCGTTTTGATATAGCCAGGTCTGATTTTGTGGCTGTTAAGTCGGTGTAGTTGCCGGCAACATCTGCGCTGCGCATAATAGCCAGGGTTTGACCTTTGGTTACTTTATCGCCAAGGGAAACTTTAACATCCAGTATTTGCCCGCTTGAAAAAGGGAAAACTTTTACAACGTTATTTTCGTCATTTGAAACCTCGCCCGATAGGGTAAGTTCATTTTTTATTGCAGTAGTTTTAGCAGTATCAATGGTTATAATTTTTGCCATCGAATCGCTTACGCAAACCTGCTTATTTTCGGCTACGGGTTGCGGCTTGCCCTTGCAGGCGGCAAGCAATAGTAAAGCGGAGATGCCGGATAACAGCGTTTCTCTTTTCATCATTATATATGTTTTATAAGGTGTTTTACGATTTAATTATGGTAGTACCGGTAGCAAAGTTCAGGTCGGCAATGGCCTTTTGCAGGTTGTATTGCTGTTGCAGTATTTTTAGCTTGGTATCCTTATAGGTATCAAAAAAATCGACAAATTCAATCAGGCTGATTTGCCGTTGCTGGAAGCTTTTGAGCATGCTGTTAAACAGTTTATCGTATTGCTCATTAAACTCCAGTTGTTGGGTCGAGAAAAGTTGCTGGTTTAATTTGTACTGATTTACAGCCGCTACAACATCGTTTTTAAGCTGAAGTTCATTCTGTTTCACCGTTACTTCCTGGCTTTGAATATTGTATTTCGCCGATTTAATATTGCCCTGGTTGCGGTTAAAAAAGGGCAGGGGTAAGCCAATTTGCAGGCCATAGTAGTTGCGGGCGTAGCTACTGTTTTGGTCATAAGCAGCACCGATGGTAACATCGGGTACGGCCAAAGCTTTTTGATATGCCAGGTTATGTGTGGCCAAGCTTAACTGATATTGGTTTGATAAGTAATCGGGCCTGTTTGTTTTAGCCTGCTCAATCAATCCTGGGATATCGAGGGTTACGGTTTCAGCAGGTTTGTCGTTTAGTACAGGATACACAAAAGCTGTTTCCTTGGTTTGTAGCAAGGTTTTTAGTTCGGTTTGTAAATCATTTACCTGGCGGTGATTTTCTACCATATCATTCTGCAGTCCAAAAAGTAATGCTTTAAGGCGGATCAGATCTTTCATGGAGGTATTGCCGGCATCAAATGATTTTTGGATAGCCGCTACCAGGTTCTGGGCCGAGTTGATCTCATTCTGGTAAACTTTTTCCTGGGCGTTTAGTGTAGCTAACTGGCTGAAATCCAGCTGAAGATTGTAGCGTAGGTTGCGCATCAGGTCGGCAAAGGCTGCTTCCTGAACTTTGGCATCGTCTTCGGCCACTTTTACCTGTTTGCCGCGTTTGCCGGCGGTAGCAAATACCTGGCTTAGCTGCACAAATACCTGGCCGCTGTTATTGCCATGGTAAAAGAATTTTTTGCTGCCGCCGTCCCAGATGTTTTGGTCGGTGCTTAGTACGGGGTTATCCCAGAGTTTGGCCTGCTGTATCAGCGCTTTTGATGCCTCAATATTATACTTCTGTGCCAGTAAGGCCAGGTTGTTTTCCAAAAACTGTTTTTCGGCATCCTGGAAGTTAATTTTGAGTGTGTCGGTTTGGGCGGTGGCCCGGTTTGTATTACAGCAAAAAAATACAATTAATAAAAATAGCAGGGTTTTTATTTTACACATAGTCCTCTTTCAATTCAACGGTGCAAAAATTCATAACGGGTATGAATTTTCTATGAAGAGAATAATAAATGTGTAGGGGCGCAGATTAACTTCGTTGAGGGCTTCGCCGTTTCAGATGTGCAAATTAACTTGCCATGGCAAACGCATCTAATTGGGTTAACATAACTTAACATATTTCAGATAAAAAATCTGTAAATATCTTACAATCAATATATTGTATTTTAACATGGTTAACACTAAACTGATGTGTTGCACAATTAGGCGCGTGCAAATATTTGTGCCTGTTGTTGGCCAATCCAGGTCACTTCGGTACTTGTATTTTTTAATCAGGATCAGGCAATAAAAACAAAGTATCGCTTGATGCTGATATCTTCCCGACGCCATGAGCTTATTCTGTTAGCTACTATTAAATAACAGCTTATTACCATTAACTATTTAGACGGGTTTGCCCTGGTTCAGATACCCTTTATACTCCTTTGATATACTTTTCAAATACCAGTCGATGCACTTTAGTTATCTTTTGCATACCGGTTGTTTTGATTAACTAATTGGTATTTAGAAGTTTGTTTTGTTTTTTTTCGTTGTTTGCATTCGATTTCGGGAGACGGATATCAATTTTACATGGTCGTGATATGCTATCTCAGGCCATATAGATTTACGAAAAATAGCTCAAATGCGCAAGCTGCTACTTGAATTTACACCATCCCAAAATCAAAAAATCACAAGGAAATTCAAACCACTACCAACTTGGAAAATTCTCACCAATGACCAATGACCAATGACCAATGACCAATGACCAATGACCAATGACCAATGACCAATGACCAATGACCAATGACCAACTAAAGATTTATTTCAAATTTATCGGCATCTTTTAAAAACGGCAGGGCACGGCGGGCTTTTTGTACCTCATCGGCGATGATGGAGAAGGTATACACATCGTCCTCATCGCGCTTGTAATAAACCACGTTGCCGTTTGGATCGATACAGGTTGAATCGCCTGAATGGTAAACTTCGTTGCCATCATGGCCTACCCTGTTTACACCAATTACATAGGCCTGGTTTTCAACGGCGCGGGCGGGCAGTAAGGTACGCCAGTGCGGGGCCCGGCGTTCGGGCCAGTTGGCCACAACTATTAGCAAATCGTAGGGGTTATCGGCAAGGTTGCGCAGCCAAACCGGGAAACGCAGATCGTAGCAAATCATGGGGCATATTTTCCAACCATTCAGCTCTACCATAATTTTTTTAGTGCCGGCAGTGTACGTATTGTGTTCTTTGCCTAAAGCAAACAGGTGGCGTTTATCATAATACTCATAAGTACCGTCAGTACGCATCCAAATCAGGCGGTTGTAGTAATGATTGTTTTCTTTGATGATGATACTTCCGGTAACCACGCAATCGTGCTGTTTGGCAGTTTGGTGCATCCATTGCATGGTTTTGCCTTCCATTGGTTCGGCAAGTGCAGCGGCATTCATGGTAAAGCCGGTGCTAAACATTTCGGGCAGGATGATAAGGTCTGTTTTTTCCCTTATTCCGCCAGATAAGCGTAAAGTGATATTTTGTAAATTTTTATCAGTATTTTCCCAAAAAAGGTAGCCTTGAAAAACGGTAATTTTAAGATTATCCATAAGCGGTGTTTAGTCGATAGACCATAGTTGATGGCCTATAGTTTTTAAAGTTAATGGATGATAGCTAATTATCTTTAACCAGATTATTCAGTTCTGTGCTTTTACCATGGACTATCGACCATGGTTTATTAACTCAAAATTAAACTTTCAATAACCTATCAACGGCTTTATCTAAAGTTTCTTGCCTTTTGGCGAAACAAAACCTTAACACATGATGATCAATCCCCTTGCTGTAAAAGGCCGAAACCGGTATCGCAGCTACCCCAAACTCCTTAGTGAGGCGTAGTACAAAATCGGCATCTTTCTCGTCGGTGATGTTGCTGTAACGTACTGATTGAAAGTACGATCCATAGCAAGGTAGTAGTTCAAAACGTGTTTGTTCCAACCCCTGGCGAAAGTAGTCTCGTTTTTGCTGAAAAAACTCTGGTAAACCGGTATAAGTTTCTTCATTTTTTAAATGCTCGGCAATGGCATATTGTATCGGTGTATTAACCGCGAATACTAAAAACTGGTGAATTTTCCTGAATTCCTGCATCAGGTAAGCCGGCGCCATACAGTAGCCAACTTTCCAGCCGGTAGCGTGAAAAGGCTTGCCAAATGATGCCACAATAAAGCTCCGCTGCTGTAAATCGGGGTAGCGGGCCATGCTGTGGTGCGTTTGGCCGTCATATATCAGGTGTTCGTAAACTTCGTCGCTTAGTATTAAAATATCCTGGTTTTTAACCAAGGCGCTTAATTCGTCAATATCCTCCTTATGCAAGATAGTTGCAGTTGGGTTTTGCGGCGAATTAAGGATAATCATTTTGGTTTTATGATTGATGAGCCTTTTTACCATATCCCAGGCAATGCGGTAGTTTGGCGGTTCAAGCGGTAATGATTTTACCACGCCGCCCATCAGCTTTATGGCAGGGGCATAGCAATCAAAAGCAGGCTCAAAAATAATAACCTCATCATTAGGGTGTATAACTGCGCTAATGGCTGTAAATATAGCCTGGGTACCGCCCGCGGTGATGGTTATTTCAGTTTCGGGGTTGTAAACGGCGCCGTAAAGTTTCTCGGTTTTTTCGGCTATGCGCTCCCTTAAGCTCATTACACCGGCCATAGGCGCGTATTGGTTATGGCCATCGTTCATAGCCTTGTTAACCAGCCCGATCAGGTCGGCCGAGCAATTGTAATCGGGAAATCCCTGCGACAAGTTTATAGCACCAACCTCGTTGGCCAGGGCAGACATTACCGTAAATATGGTTGTGCCCGTTTGGGGTAATTTTGAAACTACAGAAATCATCTAAGGGCTAAAGTAAGCAAAAAACCACGAACCGGTAAACGTAATAATACGTATTTTTAGTTTTTTGAAAGTATTTGGCGTTGTAAGAAAAATAATAGCGCTGTTATAAAACTGTAGGTGAGCAGTGTATTGACCTGATAATGATTATTAATGCCGGTGCGCAATTTACCCCTTAATTTTACCTCGACATCGAACAGCAAGATTATAAAAAGTGCTTCACGATCTCTCAAGCCGCAATCCCAATTCAAAAAATAATCCTATTTTTGCACCTCAAAATATACAATCACTTTGTAGGTGATTGTGCAAACGTAATTTTATAAACTTTAAATCATAGTTGTAGATGATTAGTATTACACTTCCCGATGGTTCCGTTCGTCAGTACGAAAAGGGGATCTCTTCTGCCCAGATCGCGTTGTCGATCTCTGAAGGGTTAGCACGTAACGTTTTAGCAGCCGAAGTTGATGGCGAGGTTTGGGATTCCAGCCGCCCTATCGAAAAGGATTCGCACGTTAAATTATTAACCTGGAACGATGCTTCAGGCAAATCAACCTTCTGGCATTCATCAGCCCACTTATTGGCCGAAGCTTTGGAGGCGCTTTATCCGGGTACCAAATTTGGCATTGGCCCTCCGGTTAAGGACGGTGCCGGGTTTTATTACGATGTTGACTTTGGCGATAAGGTTTTATCAAGCGATGAGTTTAAACAGATCGAAGATAAAATGATCGAGCTGGCTAAAACCAAATCGGAATACATCCGCAAACCGGTTAGCAAAGCTGATGCTGTTGAATATTTTACCGAGAAAAATGATGAGTATAAGCTGGACCTGATTAAAGACTTGGCCGATGGCGAAATCACATTTTATACACAAGGAAACTTTACCGATCTGTGCCGCGGGCCGCATATCCCAAATACAGGTTTTATAAAAGCTGTGAAGATCATGAGCCTTGCCGGTGCTTATTGGCGCGGCGATGAAACACGCAAGCAATTAACCCGTATTTACGGTGTTACTTTCCCTAAAGCCAGCGAGCTTACCGAATACCTGCACATGATTGAAGAAGCCAAAAAGCGCGATCACAGGAAACTAGGTAAAGAGCTGGAACTGTTTGCCTTCTCAGAAAAAGTAGGCATGGGCTTGCCCTTATGGTTGCCTAAAGGAACAGCCCTGCGCGAACGCCTGCAAAACTTTTTGCAAAAAGCACAGGTTAAAGCCGGTTACGAGCAGGTAATTACACCGCACATCGGCCACAAAAACCTGTATGTAACATCTGGTCACTATGAAAAATATGGTGCCGATTCATTTCAGCCTATAAAAACCCCGCAGGAAGGGGAGGAGTTCTTTTTAAAACCGATGAACTGCCCGCACCACTGCGAAATTTATAAAACAAAACCTCGCTCGTACAAGGACCTTCCGGTTCGTTTGGCCGAGTTTGGTACTGTATACCGATACGAGCAAAGCGGCGAATTGCATGGCTTAACCCGTGTGCGTGGCTTTACACAGGATGATGCGCACTTATTTTGCCGCCCCGACCAGGTGAAAGACGAATTTAAAAAAGTAATTGACCTGGTATTATACGTGTTTAAAGCACTCGGTTTCGAAAACTATACCGCGCAGGTATCGTTACGCGATCCGGAAAATAAAGCCAAATACATCGGTACAGACGAGAACTGGGCCTTGGCTGAGTCGGCTATTATTGAAGCGGCCGACGAGAAAGGCCTTACTACCGTGGTAGAATATGGCGAAGCGGCATTTTATGGCCCTAAGCTCGATTTTATGGTGCGTGACGCCCTGGGCCGTAAATGGCAATTGGGTACCATCCAGGTAGATTATAACCTGCCCGAGCGTTTTGAACTGGAATACACCGGCAGCGACAATTTAAAACACCGCCCGGTAATGATTCACAGGGCACCGTTTGGGTCGATGGAACGCTTTATTGCTGTATTAATTGAGCATTGCGCAGGTAATTTTCCGCTTTGGTTATCTCCTGAGCAATTTATTATTTTGCCGATATCAGAAAAATACGAGGAATATGCAAAAAAACTTTCTGATGTGTTAAAAGATTCCGATATTTGCGGGCTGATTGATTTCAGGGATGAGAAAATAGGGCGTAAGATACGCGATGCTGAAGTCAAAAAGATCCCTTATATGTTGATAGTGGGTGAAAAAGAAGCTGCCGAGGGCATGGTTTCTGTAAGGAAACATGGTTTGGGCGACTTGGGAAGTATGAGCATAGAAGATTTTAAAGAACAAATAATTAAAGAAATAAAAGTATAACTTGGCATTAAACAAACCTTTCAATAGAGGACCAAG
>Ga0307515_10003028_pt1 | contig 35638 bp, 20 predicted proteins | sample 17_EM_MG_FD_194513 | JGI IMG/M metagenome (GOLD analysis project Ga0307515, IMG submission 194513) | Populus trichocarpa ectomycorrhiza microbial communities from riparian zone in the Pacific Northwest, United States - 17_EM | ecosystem: Host-associated > Plants > Roots > Unclassified | place... | reverse complement strand
CCTCCGATACCTTCGTCTATAGCCCCCTAAGGACTTATTTTAGTGCTATATAAGTTTAATAGGGTGCTTTAGGGTGCTTATATAATAGTAGCGCGCAATTTAAAACGCGAATATCTTTATTAACCTCCGGCCGACTCTTACTATTTTAGTGCGAGTAGAAAGCGCTCAGTAGGCTCTACGCAGAGTGCTCGATGGGTGTTAAGAGCAGTGTCGCTGGCGATTAAAAATCGACTGTGGATATAGGGTACTATTGCAGCATGGCGATGTATATTCATGCTCCCGGGATGGCGTGCGACCGTATGATTAACTTCGGCACGCCGAAATTTGATCGACTAAATACGAAGAAGACTAGGTCGCGGAGTAATCTGATTCCGCTTCCTGCATAGCTAGTATGCTACTCGCCTTGGCAGTTCAAGTCATCGTATGTCTTGCAGCAGGATCATTCACCTGGACTCCGGTAATTGAACGAACCTAGTCGGCAAGGTCAACGCAACATCCCGAATCCCGGCCTCTCGCAGGATTTGAGTTGTTGCAACTAGCGGCCTGGGCCGCGAGAAGATACCGCCCGGGCAGCTGTAGCTCTGTCCACTTCGATATTAAATACAAATATTCACTGGAAAGCTCCAATGACCTGCCGGAGATGATTCCGCGTTCGTTTTTATCTTAGCTCGCGATGTCGGACGTCGGTCGTCAGATCTTCTGGCGCTGTCAAATCTGTTGCCAATATCCTTTGCCTTGCATTCGTTTCCCATTGCTAGTATGCATGGCAAGCCGATTTTCCGATTGCTCGCTCCTCCTGCAACTGCTGCACGCTTGTCCCTGGGTGCCGAATCAGAATAGATATCGAGCGTCATGATCTCATCGCGCATATCGTAAACCAATTTTCGGTATTCCCCAGAGACCAGGACCGAATTTCCAAGGCGCCAAACCCGTGTGCCGTTACGTGAAAACAAGGAAGGTTCCATCCTTTCGACCACCGGAAAAGCACTTTTGACTTTCATTGAACTCTTCGGTTAAGGCAAGGGATGTGATGAGTTCAGCATTCACTATATCAAATCTTTCCATAGATTGAAATCGAGATTATAAATGCAACAATCGTTTAATTAACTTGAACTTAGTAATACGCTCTCACATCACATTTACATCACCCCTTGTCCAAAACGATAACTGCAACAACGTACTTTCGGCACACTATTAGAGTTTCCAAATCTCGCTCCGCGGGCCTACGTTTCGGCGATTAGTTTAATGTGGGCTGAGATCCGTTATTCACCTTTTCAAGACATTTCCAGACCAGCGCTCACCCCTTTCACTGTATTCAAAGAGCATTCTTATCTAGCCCCCTCAAGGCTTAGCATAGTATCTACCTTCAGCACCAAATAGGTCTAGTCCGAAGCATAAAGGCCCCGCAACCAAAGTAGGGACGGATACGGTTCCTAAGCTAGGTCGGGAAAGCCCACTAGAAACTCCGAGAAAAAAGTGCTGGAGCATGCATTAGTCGTCAGAGTCCAAGGTATTCATGGAAAAAGAAATCTGACTCATGGCTTACAAGGATCAGCGGAAGGAAATGAGTAATTAGATCAAGGAGCAGACGGCTGGGGCGTATGTATTACCAACTAAAAGGGAGCGTTTGTTTCAGATAGAGATACGGCCGTAAAGGGTAAGGCGTTGAGGTATGTGGCGGGCGGTTGGAGAGATTCCGATAAATATACCGAAAAGACGCCGCAAGACTGCTACTCAGAGCTGAGATGGGCATCTGCTACTCAGAACGGAAATAGGAGGGTTCTTTTGGAAGAGAAGAGGCAGATGGAAAGCGGTTCAGATAATTTGAAGCGGTTCGAAACCACGGATGTGAAGGGATGAGAGCCGCATAGCAAGAATGCAGAGGGGTTACTGTTTAGATGCGATAGCGAAAGGCTCTTCCGTACCTCGTGCTAAGCATCCCGCTCCTCCGTTTGTAAAGAACAAAAACTCACTTCTACCACGACCGGGTTGAACGAGACCGAAGGCTTAGTAAGAAAACCTTACAAGGAAGAGAAGGAAAAGATGAATTGTAAGCAATACTTAGTGATGGGAAGCCTTGCGGAGAATTAATGATGCCAAGATAAACAGATGTGCGTAAGAAACCTCGTGGACATCTGTATGTCAACTAGTGGGGTTGACCTTTCGGCTATGGCTCGGCTGAAGTATGCCAACCCCCAAAAACACCAGATTGCGATCGTTCGATTGAATAAATACGCCCCGATGGATCGTACGATCCGCTAGAATGTGACCAGTCGGTCATTACCGTCTAACCAATTCTACTTCCCTTCTTTGGAGAGAGTCTATACTTTGTTCGATCTAATATATTCTGCGATTCAGTTGATCTTTAGATCCAGAAATGCAGGAATGATGCAGGTTACACTCGAGGCCACGCGAACGCGATGCTCGTCGTCCAATTCGGGACAATATGCTAGACTCCTGGTACTGCGTTGTACCAATGCAAAAAATGAACTGCAAAGATTGGCTTATGTCCTTGTCTATGTGATTATTCGGACCTGCGCAGTGTTTGCTAACGAAGAGCTAATGCATACTACTCTATGCGCCAGCGAGGGCCACAGCTCAACAAAGTCATCTGACTGTATCCTACTGTACACCTCATGCAGCAAGGGTGCAGCCACAACCCCCTCCCCTGTACGGATTGCTTGCGTCTAGGCACGTTTTGTATGAAAAGAGTGAATATTCTCATGTATTCTATGCCAAGCCGCTAGCAATCCATACAGGGAAGGGGGTTGTATTTCTCGGCTCGCCGCCGTTTTGTTTCTATTTTTCCTTTAATCGCCCTTTATCGCTTGTTGATGTACGACGAAAGTGCATAAGGACTAATTCAAGTGGTCTCGATATGACGGCCCTCTAGTCTCGACTCTTGAGACTGACAGGGCCGCCGCCACTTCGCAACAACCACGCTGCCGCACAGGGAACTACAACGGAAAAACATGAGCAGATTTCTAGCGTTTGGAAATCGAGGTTACTAAAATGTTCGTTCTTTTCATTTAAACCTACCCAAACACGAGCGATCGATTTACAATAAGTCTTGTATACAGCGATAGATGAGCAGCTAGACCCATTTGCCCCCATTCTTTCTAGTAGTATGATTTCAAACTAACTAAGAACCTAGGCGTAGCACTTACGCTGTATAACTTTGTAATTATACCAATACAGTGAACGTCTGGCCGGCTTGTGGCTCTCTCTTGCAGTTAAGCACTCAAGAAGATTGTAAGAGTTCTCAAGGTCATTGTATGCACGGCGGCTATAAATTATACGCGATCAGATTGCTATCTCCCATTCACAACCAGTGCTTGCGGCATTTCAGTCCCTCCGCCACACGCCACGTGGCGTGCTCGATTTTCTCGTTAAAATTCTACCTAGAGTCAAGACTCATTGCACCTTCCGTCTTCCTCGACGCACCGCTCCCTCCCCGAAATCCCCAGCTTCTCTACGACAGTGTTATCCGTCATATGAGACATTTCCACCCTCTGCATCAGCTTATGAACAGCATCCAGGACATGAGCCAAGAAGGAACAGGGGAGTGGTTCGTGCAGCGCAACGTCTCCGACGGCTACAACCAGGGCTTTCCAAACAACGTCGCTAGATTGCGTACGGCTGCATCAATCGGCTTGATAAATGTGGTTCAGTTGCTGCTCCAACAAGGGGTCGACGCTGACGCCCAAGACAAAGATGGCCTGACACCACTGGCTTTAGCTGCGGCAAATGGACATGAAGCGGTAGCGCGGCTGCTACTTGAGCACGGCGTTATCAACGTTAACTCTAAAACCTCGAACGGTTGGACGCCGCTGTCGTCGGCAGCGGACAATGGACAAGAGGCAGTTGTACGACTACTACTCAAGCATAAACGCGTTGAAGTTAACTCTAAAAACGAGAACGGCTGGACAGCACTGTTCTTTGCGGCGGCAAATGGGTATGACGCTGTTGTGCGGCCACTGCTTGAGCACAACGATGTCAGAGCCAACTCCAAAGACAGGGACGGCTGGACGCCGCTATCGCTAGCAGCGGCAAACGGTCATTGGAAGGTGGTGCGGTTGCTACTCAGGCACAACGTTGACGCCAACACCAAGGACAAGGACGGGTGGACGCCGCTTTTATTAGCGGCCGAAAATGGACATGCTACGGTGGTAAAGGTCTTGCTCGAGCACAAAGGCGTTGAAACAAACACTAGAACCCTAAGCGGCTGGACGCCGTTATCACTGGCTACGGCAAGGGGGCATGAGGCGGTGGTAAGGGTGCTGCTCGCGAGGGATGACATTAACCTGGATCTTAAGGATAACAGCGGTCAAACGCCGCTTTTAACGGCCGTACAGAACCGACGTGAAGGAGTAGTAAACTGGCTCGCTCGAACTACTTAGCCACTCTCTAAGCGTTTCTTTTTTTCCAATTGCCTCTATATTGCTTACTCTGCTGTTGACCTATCTTGTTCTTGTTCCTTGTAAAAAAAAAAAGGCAATAACTTATATAGGAACGCTGTAAGCTAAGACAGAAATGCAGACAGATTTTGCATAAATTATTTAAAACGGTATGGCGATGGGTTATTAGAAATGGAAGTATTAGAACGTGACTTGATAACGTACGTAGTAGGAGTTGCCGGGCTGAGCCTTAGTGCCTGGTCACACTGTGGTATGAACCACTTGAGAAATTTCAAAATCTTAAATTTTGACCGGGGTTGGCTTCACAGAGGGCTGGAGACTAGGCCAGGTTTGGAGACGAGGCAGAAAAGGATAAGAAAAATCCAAAGGCTTCCTCTAACATAGGTGAAGGGGGCGAGCCAGTGGCATGCAAGAGATTTGCGGTACAGCTATGTAGGGATCAGCTGAGCTCACCACGCTAAAAGATTGGCCTACCACTCCAGTATATATTGCCAAGCAAAGCAACTTTAGAGTTTTTATAAATAGGCTAAACTTTTTTTTTGAGTTTGAATAATTTAAATTTTTTTTCTACCTGTGCTGCTCCTTCATTTTTAAACTCCTCTATAATTCCTGCTGAATCATCCTCACATACCTCTATACACCACCTCTTTTCTCCTAGCCCAAACATTCATGATGTAAACCCCAAGAAAAAACTTAGGCAAGGCCTTGCTAAGTCCTGGTGTTTTGAATCCGCGATCTACGTCTCGTCATCCAACTATGCGTTGATGCCAATTACAAATCACATATGTGAAGGTGTATATAAAAGTGTACAAAGCCACGGTAATTTTGCCGGAGCGCGTCTTTTTTAACATAGCCCAAGGTTTCAGAGAAGCAGTTCAAACAACTCAGAAACCCTTACAATCTTCTGTCCAAACACGACTACTCCAGCCGACGGAAGCCTAGGCCGGTGGGTAGGCTGTAAATTCTGGCCGTTAGCAGCCTTCCGCACATTTTGCAGAATGTCTTTATGCTCCCAGCAAGTGGTTTTGCTCTTCTCATCATGTCTGCATTTTCTAAAAGGATCACCGGCAACGGTCCAGCAACGGTCTTGAGAGAGCATAACGTGGCAGCTCTGCATGGGCAGGCTCAGATCGCCTCCACAGCGCTTTGTGAGATGGCTAAGGCAAGACATAGGCGCGGCGAGGTAGTCGTGTCCAATGGGAAGAGAGTTGCATGTCACGGGCCTGCGCTCCACGGGTGCTATTGCTTCTCCGAGCCCTGCGCAGAAGACGATAGTGTCGACCAGCTTCGATAAATGCAGCCAATTCCGGCCTGACCTCATGACGGGCATCTCCCGCATTTCCGCGCCTCTACCGGGCTCAGTAACGATGTCCATGAATTCGAAGCCGAAGAGACTGTTCCCGCTGCTAGCTTCGGTGATCTCCACGGCCTTGAGGAGGTTGATGTTAAGACCGAGAAGGAGCGTTCGTAGGCGGAATGAGTCCTGGCCCTCGCCCCAGACTACGACATCTCCCTGGCCATCCAGAGCTCCTACTAGGGAGGATCCATCGTGGTGTGGATCGCAAAATGGGATGGGGTCTATTAGAGTATCCAGCAGATGTTCCGGTGTGTGTTCTCTGACAGAAGCGTGAGCCATGTGAAGCAGTAAACTTATCCTAGGCACCAGCCACGACCTCCGAGTCCCGAGATCGTTAACGATTGCCACTTGATTAGAAGCATTACGCAGCATTTTCGAATAGATTGAAGACGGCAAAAAGCTCAACTTATGCGATACAAATACAAAATTAGCTGAACCGGTTAACCCGACTTGGGCGGGACCAGCACTGAGTGCTTGGAATCCGGCAGATATACCATTCATATGAAGGGTCCTTCGTCGGCGTTGACCGTTAGAAAATTTGACGGGCGTCCGGAGTTCTGTCGTTCCAAGGAGAATGTGAGCGGCGTCGCGCCACCCGATGAAACATCTTACGGTTTTGAAGTTCTCAATCACCTCTGTACCACATAAAACCCTCTGTCCGTAACTTAAACTATATGGATTTATTTGTTCCGCGGCGTTGACATCCAAATGAAATTGGACGTAGTTTGCATGTATTTTCGTTGGAACGACTACGGTGTGATATCCTACAAAGACTAGTCCCCCGTGGACAATCATGGGATATTCAACAGCTGTGATTGCCATCATCATGTCGAATGATAGCTCAAGGCCTCTCCCGAGAGGTTTGTCATCTTGGTGCGGTGTCTTGTGTTCTACTACGAAACAAGACTTAAATAGTGGCTGCCAACAGTCGTATTTCATCATTGGGAGAGGGTTGAAAGTCAAGAAGAATTGAAGATGCAGTCCAAATTTGGGCCGAAGGGTTTTTTCTCCGTCATCTCTGTATTCATTCTCTGCCGATTCCGTGCAACGAGACACATAGCACGAGGAAGTTGATAGTAACAAAGCATCGTCCGACCGTGGCATACGAATTGATTTACATAACCAGTCCATTACTTCGATCAAAGACAAGACGGTTCTGCCGGAGGTTATGGATTCAAAGTTAACGGTGACGCTATGTTTTTGTGATGAAAGCGAAAATACGACGGCTTGTTCGCGTCTGCCAGTACGCACTGCCAAATGGTTAGCTTAATTTGGTTAGTTTAGGTTTCCTAGGCGTGACATATACGAGCGATGAATAGAACATAGGCGTCCGAAAGTAGGTCATTCAATCATGATACTTACATCTAGGGGTAGGCACTCCGTGTTCAGAGATACCATGGGTAGCAACATGGTCTAGCGCCTGTTTCCCTACAATTCCCCAAGAGCGTTCGATGTACTCGCCACATGTTGTTGCTTCCACTCTTTCAACTGGTTCGCCATCGATTTCTTTGGTGCTATATGCCATAACCACATGGTTTTGAAAGCTCTCAATAACCGAATGAGCCTCCTGGCCTTTGGTCGCTTGGCCTAAAGATACAGCTTCCGGTACCTCCCATTGGAAACAAACCTCTTTCAGGTACTCCCTTGCTGTATCCTTGTCCAAGTCTCGGAAAAGATCTCGAATGCTTGCGTACTTCTGCTGTTTGGTTGCTTTCCGCCATAGACGCAGGTACGATGGGAGTGGAGGAAGTTCGCCAGAGCTATCCCATTCATCCTATCAAGCTCAGCAAAGGGACAGATGGTTCCCAAAGGAAACAAACTTACGGCTCGGGCGAGGTCAGCACCCCAATCCACGAGTAGTGCTGCAACCTTCATATGACCCGCAGCTGCAGCTGCAATTAGAGGGGTGCCATGGTATTGACTGAAGCAGTCGACAATTGCACCACACCTTAAGAGAATGGGCACTATATCAATATGCCCTTTTGAAGCAGCGGAAATGAGTGGGGTTCCGTATAGCTCGTTTGAAACATTTACGTCTGCGCCATACTCAATAAGCATGGTAAGTATGGCCTCGAAACCACGCATAGCAGCCGTGATAATGGGAGAGGCTGGTTTGCCGGTCCCGTGCACATTCGCACCTTTTACGAGAAGCATTTTGACGATAGACTCGTTTCCAGTTTCCGTGGCTATGGTCAATGCGTCGACGCCGGACAGTTGCATGTTCGCATCAGCCCCATATTGCAAGAGAAGCTGCACTGATTGCTCATCGAATCTTTTGATGGCCTTGATGAGGGCATGAGGATCTCGACACTTTTGTAAAACGTTCGCTCCGTAATCTATCAAGATTTTGACGGTTGCAAAGTTGGGAGCAGCCGAAAGGGGTGAGCAGAATTTATAACCGTCTAATTGATTGGGATCGCCACCTTCTTGGAGTAGTAATGCGACAATTTCTAAGTAACTGTTACGAACAGCGGCGATTAAAGCAGTTCCTCTTCCTGAAGGTTTTGCATTGATATTTGCGCCATATTTGAGGAGAACTTCGACGGTGGCCTTATCACCTCTCTCAGCAGCACACTGAAGCGCAGTCCCGTTGAATGCAGAAGTGCCGTCGGCAGCTGCGCCTGCTTCGAGAATGGCAGTCGTAATATCATTCCCGCGGGCGGCGGCGATGAGAAGAGGAAGTTTGTTGTCATCTTCACATATCGGATCGTTAATTTTCGAAGCCCATCCTTCCTTGACCAACGAGTTGATCTCTTCGACACTGCCGCTGTATAAGACTATTCTCCATTCTTCCCATGAATTATCACAGCGCGAGAATGGTGGTGATGAACTGCGGCCAGCGAAATCCGTTGTCGTCGTGTCAAACACGCTTGTTTCCAGTTGATCTTCCCAAGACCCTAGTGGTAACAGGTCAGGTCTGGCCTGGTTCTGGATTTGAATGAGTATATATAAAACTGGAAATTATGAGACTGAGTCTGCTAGTGAAGACTTACGTGGGTATATTCGTCGGGAGTTTGAGGCACTACTGGTCCACGAAAATCTCTACTCTCCATACCAAGGCCTCGGCGCCGAAATTGGCCAAGGTGTCCACAGTATGGTGTCCACAGTATTTGACGTGATTGCCTAGGTCTCCGCTAAATTGCTAGTAGTGAGGATGTCGTACTGCTAAGAAAAGTTTGAAAGGATTTGTGGAGTCCGCAACGGCATCTCCTTCGCATGGCGTCACCGTGTTGACGACCTGAGCATAGACCGCTGGACATGTTCTGACTGAGAAAATGAGATGTGAAAAGTATGCCCCTGTGCGGACATACCACATTTAACAATTTCGGGGTATGAGGCTGGCGATGACGACGCACGCCGACTCTGGGCATCACGACGCGTAAGAAGGCAATGCGAACCATCGTTTAATTCGCCAGCACAACTGATACAATTCTTAAATTAAAGGCCCAATTGCATATTGCATATCTCCCCCAAAATGGTGGCTTCCTACGACCAGATTCCCCTACGGAAAGCTTACGGTCGCGAAGAAGCTGCCACTGCCTGTTATCTCATAAATCAGACCCTCCGTGGATCGTTGTGCACAGGCATACTGCTCCTTATCCAAACGAATATTCCACGAAGAGTCTGAGAGCTTATGGTCCTAGCTTTGGAACACTCCAACTCGAAAGCTCGGCAAACATTCTGAGTCAGATGCAATTTATTTTCACTTTAGCTGTGCGGCTGTTTTGAGAGCCCTATTGGGGGAGTGGTTGCGAATAGACGCTTATCGTCACCTTTCAGTAACGTTATCAGCGGTAAACCGGAGGCTTCTTGCACCTCCGGTTGCCACGGGGCTGTATACAAGCAGGGGCTTGGGGCAAATCACCAAGATAGTTAAAGTTGGTTGCTCTGAGCATGAGTGCGGGGCTCAGAGGGTTTCCGGGGAAGAAGGCACACCCACAAACATAACTAGCAGCTGAGGTCGGGCTAGGATGCGGCGTCCGGGCTTTCCAAAACCCACAGGTTAACTCAAGATAGACTTCATTTAGGAATTCGAGATTTTGGCCGGTAGATATCTCGCTTGGTCTGCACACTAACGCAAAACATAGTGATGCCTACGATCAATGAATGAAATTGTACAGTTACCCGAACCAGTTTGATTGAGAGAATGATGCAGATGCAAATTGCAAATGAATGAGGAAGCCTTTCCTGAGCTGAATAATACATTCAGAGCCGCTTAAAGGAGCGTGATGGACACATTGGCTTCAAGTGGTGTGCACTGCCTTAGATCACACTGGGAGCCATGGGTATTGCTCCGGCGACAACCTTTACAGTGTAGAAAGCTACAGCTGCAGCCATTGCAACACAGAAACAAAGGAAGATAAATGCATAGAGCATTATCTTCTCGATGCCAGCATGATGGCCAATGGCTTTCTCTGAAGAGTTTTCCGATGCAGTTCTTTTGTCCAAGTTGGGGATATTTTGGAGCCAAAGTTAGTTTCTTTGCCGAGACCGTCCTTGCTTTCGATGAGATAGTCCTAGAAGAACTTTCGGAAGTGCTAGCAGGGGAAGTCAGCTGTGCTGTCCACAAGCGGCAGGTCAAGTCCAACTTACAGCAATCTTCCTGTTATCGACGGATGGAATTGCGCGCGTGATATAGCTAACCACCATAAACAACCAGTGCTTTTATCAATATTCAATCCATATCGATAAGTATTGAATACTGATAAAAGCACTATTTAAAACAACCAACACTGCGCAGCAACCAAGGCAGTGTAGTACAGCGACGGCCTCCCAAGACAAATATCATCGCATAGCTTGCTCCCATTGATTCAGCGACTACCAGCCTCCTAGCAGCTCTTGGATGCGTATACCGAGGGAACGCCATCCAAGGCCTTGATAAGGTTGTGAATCAGAATCCTTCAGGTGTCTGTGGGCTGCATCGCCTCGACCATGGCCGATTCCATCATAGAACGTGCTTTCTGTGGAGATTCAACGCATTCTGGAGCCCCGATGACATAGCCACTCAGCGCCAAAGGGCAATGTAGTCAGCAGATTCTTGCTCGCGCGCATAAATCCTTCGCGCCGGAGGAGTAACATAGATCAGGTTTGCAGAAAACGCGCATACAGACTGCATGCAATCGAGATCGTTAGTCGGAATACCGCCAGTTTCATTGTTGAAGCAGCTTGGTCGCACATCGGCGAGCTTTAGTATCCGCTGGCGCATAGTGGCATGTAGAAAATGAACTCGGATAACAGCAGCATGGCCCGAGCCTCTAGGTTGGATGGTTTCAAGAGACTGGGAGGCTTGCAATAGCAGCTGGAACGCCTCGAAAAGCCGCTTCTTGGCCACCTTGGTCGAGTGTCCTCCCGCACGTATGAGCGTTTCAACTGGATGGCGGGAAGGGCCCTGAGCCTGTTAGTGGTCGGATCAGGAAAAAGTCTGCAAGCGTGGAGGACTCACCGTTAAACTAAGAAGGCCTTGAAAGGCGAAACCTGTGATTGCAGAAGCTGCGTAACGGTAGAAGAATTCCTGTCCTCTTCCGACCTGCTCCCAGTCAACCCATTCCGGAACCGTGTCTACCTGAGTCCAAAGTTTCTCCAGCACAGGATCTTTGTTGGCATTGTCTCGTAGTAGAACATAGAGGTCTCTTTCAGGTGCAGGCGCAGCCGCGGTTTTACCATCTTTCGTTTCTACCGCTGCTGGGGTCGAACAGGGAGAGATATTTTGTCTAGTATCTCCAGAGCCTGACCAGCCAGCTCATCGTAAGTATATTGAAACGGAGTTGCTCCGGGATTAAGTGATTGCTGGTCGGCTTGAAGATGTAGTTATTTTATCTGAGTTCTTTGATGTTAAAGTTGGCAGGTTACATGGCTAAAGCTCTGTTATTGCTTGTTTTCTGTATAGATGGCGGATGAGGTTTCTCCTCATCTAGCGCCAAGCCTCATCACGTGATATCGTTGTGAGCTTGCTCGCCAACATTTGAAGCCATGATAACAGTAAACTAAGATGGGTGTAATGTGATGGAGTTTAAGTTGAGAGCAGAGTGGGGATATATATCTGCGATAGAAGATCAAGGTTAGGCGGACCTTTTTGATTTACTGGGATGCTGATTAGGGAGACAAGTCTGAAATCGAGAGAACTTTGCGGTCATCGAAGCCCCGACAGGGATTGAAGACGAAGCGTCCGCTAAATGCCATAACTTGAGTAGATCTCCAGACACTAATAAACATCTTATGTACCATCCCAAAACCTGCGCAGTACGGTTACGAGCAGCATTTCTCATGCAGACAGTAATGCGTTGCTATATTTTGCTCCTGAGAGTAATCCTGGCTGCAGGGCGTTTTTCATTTGGGATGTGGTTCAGTTCATTATTGGGCCAAGGCATGTAGATGTACAACTCAAAATCGCATTGCTCTCCAGATAGTAGTTCCAGGGCCCACGCGGGCAGACTCAGCTGACAAATATGTCAAAAGACTTTGGAATTCCAATACAGCTTGCGGGGTGCTGGAAAGTCAGCTATTATTTCCGAAACGTGTATGGCGGTTTTGAGACGCACGCAATAAGACGGTCGGAGTTCACCTCTGATCTCTCGTAAGCGGGGCTGAGCCGTGACGTGGCGGAGTAGTCACTCGCCATTTCAAGTCCACTGCACCAGCCACGATTTCGCTGTCATTTGGAATACGCGTGTTAAATCACGTTCATTGTGACTTCAGCCTTCGGCCGGGTATCATACTAAATACTTATTCTTGTAGATTTTCTCTACTTAAATCACATTAGCTTTATGTGGAAACGAAAATCTCCAAAACCATCCTAGCAGGACCACTCGTTTACCCGGTGTGAATTTCGACAACGAACAAGTAAATCGCTAAAAGATAAATACCCTTAAAATTTGAAATTCCCCGCTTAGAACGCGGTAGGCGGAAGCGCGCCCTGATGAACTTCCTACAGTCCCTAGACGCCAAAAAGTAGACTCTAAAAACTTTCCGATACTAAGCCTTTGACTCCAAACGACAGAAGTGAAAAAAACCCCGGGTAGCCCGAAAGAAAATTGATATCATTGCGAACCTAAATCAAATTCTTACGAATCAAACAAACTGCACTCAAAACTGTCCGGGATGCACGTCCTGATATCGCGGAGGAGTCCCATAGTCCTGCGATTTAGCATAATCTTGCTTGTAATTGCCGTCTCTAGCGTCACTTCTTACACTTGACGATCGGGTGTGCGTGATTTCCTGCACGGCCGGCAACTCGGCAGCGAAAGCCTTCTGGTCTAAGCCGGGAGACCTGATTCCGCCGTCGGAGGCATACGAGGTTGGGCGCGAGCTGACAGAGCTTTGGTAGTCAGACCCGTTGGTGGACCACCTTGCGCTGTTCATGGCTGGGGAGCCGCCGGAGAGCGAGGACTGCGTCGAGTATCTATTAGGCGGCTGGAGGCGATCTTGACCAGGGTGGTAGAAGTCGCCAGGCAGTTCCATGGCGAAGCCTTGGGACGTTTGGTGGCCATAAGGGGACTGTGGAGGTTGCGGAAGATATTGCTGGCCGTACTGGTGCTGGTGCTGGTGCATGTACGCAATTTGCTCGGCTGGTCTACCATAAGGAAGAGTAGGCGACTTGGGTAGCTGGTACGGGATCTTAGGAGAGGCCATTGGCGAAGCAAGAGGCTGCGGTGAAGGAGGTTGTTGCGGTATTGCATTGGAGCGATCTGCGGGATTCCATGTCTTCAGTCTTCCGTTCTCCATCATCGCTTGCAGCGCGCCCGAGTCCAGAAGCTCCGCCTTCTTAATCAGTCGGTCGACTAAGATCTTCGAAGCTGCCTTCGTTTCTTTCTTGACAAACGATATCATTGTGAAGTTGCACTTGATCTCAATGTCTTCCCTCAGATATAGGCCTTCTTGCGGTGCGCCGATGCCGAGTTCACGAGTCTCTGGAGGCTCGCCCGGTTGGTTGCCGCAAATCCTCCATTTGTTGCGCAAGTCGATGTTCATGGGCGCATAGATGTGCGTCTGTAACCCCCAAGGCATATCGTGGAAGCAGCCCTTGAATGTAATCTTGCCCTGGCCAATCCTGCCGGTTCCAGGTATGAATTGCAGGCGCTCAGCTATCTCGTACCAGGTGGAGTAGAACTCATCGCTCGGCGCGTCGCGAGGCGCCTTGATGGCCTCAAAGCCAGTAACAAGTGGGTTAAGTTCGATGATTTCGCCATGGCTGTGGAGGATGTCGATGGCTAGCTGACGAGGAATGAAGGACGGAATGGGTGTGATGTTAGTGTAGCTTGTCTTCTTTCGCATCATCTTGAAAGCTGGTAGCGGGAATTGCGAGAGGAGCGATAACGTTTAGTTGGAGGATAATAATGATGGGAGGTTGAAATTTTGAAATGAGGCTGGAAGATGTTGAGTTTGAAGCTTGACAGATGGACGGCTGAGGCAGTGGAGAGCCGGACCCCGCCCAGCAGCTGACGAAAAAGTATACGAGTGCTACATCATGATGAGTGGCGCTTTAAGTGCTGACTGTGCTTGATGATTAAACAATATCGGTAATATTTTACTCCACAACCAATTAAATACGCAACTTTGGTTTGTGCTGACTCTTTTCTATCTTTAGTTCTAGAACATCCTCTCACCCTAAAAGCTGTCCAGGAGCCGTCCGGAGCTGCCCAAGAACTGTCATTACTTATAATACCGTGTTGATAATGCCATTACTTTTTCCAAACGAACAGCGCAGCGATGCACTGCCTAGATGGCAAAGATGGCCAGATGCTGCCCAGATGCTGCCCAGACGCTGCCCAGATGCTGCCCAGGTGGCTTGGCTGAGAAAATTTGCCTCCCAGCTGGCTTACGCTAGCTTGATATTTCAAATGGCCTTGAAACCGCATACGCACAAAATTAGATCCGTTGTCGTTACTCCCGCGAAATTTCTACACGTACATGATATATGTAATGATTGCAACTGCAGGCGTGACGACTGACGATTGCAAATTACTCCGTCACGTGATCTAATTATCGAAACAAATCGCCTTCGAGTTTCCCCGAATTTGGCAACAACTGATTGGCTTAGCGCATTGATCCACCATGCACAGCATCGCATCCACCAAACATACCACCGATCTGCCCTATTGTACAGGGTTAATTGAGCCCTCTCTTGCCCTCCCTTCTCGTTTGGCTCAAAGCGATGGCCACGGAACAATTTCGCGAGAACAACATCCAGTTCAACCTGCGCAAACTTTGATCCCGGATACCCTCACTGCCCAGATGACCACGGAAAGCAGCACCCGGTAGCATCAGGAAGCAACATCTCCAAGGATCCAAGTGGCGCCTGCAGGACGAGAAATCCAGCGACGGAGCTCCGAATAGGATGAGGCACCTGCTTAATCCAATACCGAAATATGGTCTCAACTTAACCCTCCACTTCCATACAAGCTCGTTATTCGCTTGCGCAAAGGGGACAGCAACGACCTTACAATGCTCCTACCATTCCTAGCCATTAGCTACTGCTCTGTTCTTCCTATAATTGTTCGTCATGGCCATTTCCTTTAAATCTCTTCTAAAGTCATTCCGCCTTCGGAGGATCTCGGGAATCGCTTCAGAGTCGCAGATATTAAGCCAGTTCCGCCCCGATGAGACTAATACGACAACGTCCCACAACTCCACGTGGACTTTTAGCTTATCACCCGGCATCCCAGCCGTAAAGGTAGAAATACGAGTGAAATATCCAGAGCACAAAGGAAGATAGTGTCAGCGATAACCTAATTCGGGTAAGTAACGCATCGGACAAGCAATGGCGCGCCAGTCTTCTACTCTGCATTCAAGGTAAGTATCACACTAGATCTATATGATAACGTCATATCACTATCTACCACTCTATGACGATTTCTTTCTCCAGCCTTCAGCATATCACTTTAGTTCGTAATGCCTAAGGCCCCCTTCCGTGAGGTGGAATTGGGATCAAGATATGGTACCTCACCAATTGACGACGCCCGAATCCCTAATCTCAGACTCCACGGAACCAAATGTGTATCAGGCTGCCACAGAATCAGCTCCTAGTTCTGTAAAATATAACTGACACATTCCCTACTAGGCACAAAGGAGATAATGATACACACCGCCACAGCATGAAAAATGCAGCTGTTATTCCAAATCGCCACACTGTTCTTTGTCCAGCGCATTCTGGCCACACAATCGTAATTTCTCGTCACTAGCCGCATCAAATACTCTCTAACCATGTGGTCCTCGTAGGCGTAAACATCATTAATCCGCGACACGTGCAGTCCCATGCCCGCAAAGACAGGCTTCCAGCCAGTGATCCGGTTTGTACGGATGACGGGATGGGAGGGAGCGAAAGAGTCACCTGTGTTCAGTGATGAGCCACGAGACATGACCGCATAATTCCAGAGACGCTGGCGGTGCGGAAGACGGGTTGGGCGCAGGTCGCGGTTAGGGTTTCGAGATAGGCCCGGAAAGAGAGCGATATGCGGCCGTAGCTGGAGCTTTGTTTAGAATATGGAATGGAGAGGAACGGACAGTTCGTAACCAGAGCACCAGAGCGTGCCCCCGCCATAAGATGGAGTCTCTTGCATCAGAAGGCAACTGGAGTCTGACGGGAAATTCTCAAATGTTGCTGAAAGTAGTGTGGTTAGTGGCTAGCAGAGCATTGGCTATGAAGAACCGGCTAACCATCGCTGTGCCATTCTCTTCCTAGATCTTTAGGCTCCACCGGCTGGTTCTTGATCATTGATATATACATTTCCTTCTGAGCTTCGGAATTAATCACATATCTATGCTTCTCTCGGCAAACAACTGCAACTGGTCTGGTCATGCGTACATATTCTCGTCCGTCTCCCCATTACCCATAGGCACATTTGCAGGATCCCTATACAGCGGACGAACGTGCAACCCATTCTCTTTGGGCCTACCGCTTAGCTACCCACAAGATCTATAAATTTCTTCAACTCCTCGACGCCGAGGCCATCTTGTGGTGCCCTGAAGAAGCAGACGCCCCTCTCACTGATGATGACAGCGAGGTCTCGGATTTGCCGCTCTGCATTGCTCGCATGGAGAATGTCATTGATTTTGGCCGTTGTGTACTCTCTCCCAATGATAGTCACTTCAATGAATTCGAGGTGGTCGAGAGACCCAGAGTATTTCGGAGGCTCGTGGATGAGTTCTGTATCTAGAAGAGCAGATAGAATGGCTTTCTGACTGCAATAAGTTTGATTTTTGGCCTAAATCTGAGAGATATACACTGACAGTGTTAGCATGCTACCCGGCTTACCATTGCTAGGTCCATGAAGGCAGAATATGTAGCCGTACCGTCCAGCGTAATAGTGGGGGCTTGAAGAGGCGAGGATCGGTAGCTGAGGACCCGTCCCTGCCGCTCATTACTAATTCATAGCCTGGCCTGCAGTATTGCAACAAATTAAAGATCTGAGGTTCGGTGCTGCCCCGCATCTACCCCGCGTTTGTGAGGTACGGGAAAAGGTATGTCATCTGGATAAGTGCTTCTGAAATTAATATGAATATAAAAACTAAAATCGATCCCTGGTTGTCACGTGACTGTTCTCATTGCTCGTGAAGCTTTGGCTGCAGCACTAAAAGACAACCTAGCAGACAGCACTAGCGCTTCGCCAGAATAAAGAGGGGTCATTGGTGAGTTTTGAAAATCTTTAGTTAGCATTGCATCAGGTGAAAGTGTTGGATATCGAGGAAAGGGACCAGCTTAGGAGTGGTGTAGAGTTGTAACACAATGCGAAGAAATAATACTTTGAATTCCTAGAAAAGATCTAGAAGTGCTAGTCCGACCATTCATGTATAGCACATAACCAGGGACCTAAGTAAAAGAAGACAAATACCATTTTAATCAATATTCAAATTAATCTTTAACCATCAAAAAGCTTGCTGGTGCGTGCAGAGACTGCAGGGTTGGCAAGAACGAAAGTCATTTTCTAACCCAAGGGATGGAGCCTCATGATGTCACCAAGAAATCTATGAGCGCGGATGCTACAATGATTCAGACTACCCTCTAGGGGCGCAGCTGGGACAATGTGCAGGTGACCGAACCCATGGGGCACTACTGCCTTGCTAGCTCCGGTCAAGAGTTCAGCTACACTGCGGTGTAAATAATACAGAGAATATGATAGGCTGTCCAAGCCACAGTGACTGCCACACCTACCACAACTAGGATGGCCATGCGCCCCATATTGTTCACCGTTATAAAGCTGAGCTACAGGTTTAGGCAGCAGTTCAAGATCATAGAACGGAATGCTAGGAGTACAGCGGTGAGTTGATTAGAAGGAGGCTATGTCATCGAAGTTCAACGGGTTATATAGGCCATCAAAGCCCGATCAACGACCAATCTGAAGTTCTTATAAGAACTGCAAATCATCATCGCCTATCAAAATGGGCGACCCAATCAGCTCTGCATTTGGTATTGTTCGTGTCCTCAGAAGCGCATACGACCTCTACAATGCCTGCACACAGGCCGGAGAAGATTTTCGTACTGTTTCGAGGCATGTGCAAGGCATGATGATTGTTCTTGAAGGAGTCGATTCTGATCTTGTTAAAAATCCTCGGTCCGCCGTCAATCGCGGAGGTGATATAGCAAGGAACAAATCAACGCGTCTGAAAAGTTTCATCGTGAGCTGCGAGGTTAGCCTAACAAAAGTAAAGGCGTTACTAGCAAAGTATCACAGTTTCCAAAGGAGCCGTCCTAGCGGCTGGGATAGCTTCAAGTGGGGGGCTAGTGGAAAAGCCTAAATCGAAAATATTCAAGCCGATCTAATCTTATCGACTCTACTGCTGAACACATTTATGGCGAAAGAGGGACTTGACGTACTCGGCCGAGTTGAGCAAGCGATCGAGTCATTAATAGAACGGTTTGACCGACTTGGGTTACCTCGGACAAACGGCACGACCAATTCAAGAAGACCGCCTAACTCTGGCGCGCATGTGGGACGCTGTCTTTTTGCCAGTTTCTTTATCAGCCGTCTCATGGCACGTGTTAGATCGAAGAAGGCACTTTTAAGGAAGAACAGCATGGCGAGAAACAAAGGGGGTGGGAAGATCAAGCCAGTGATCAGGGTGAAGTCTGGATTGAACCAAAATAGGAGGCGTGACTCTCTATTACACTCATATATCACGAAGATTGCAAATCTAGACGTCAACAAGTCCACACCTGGGCCGTCAAGCCCTGTCCAGCCACTTGACGGTAGACTCACACGAAATTCGCCATACAATAAGTCTTCTGTGGGAAAAGAGCATCTAGAATGTTGGCGTATTGGGAAAGCCAGCTATGCGTTTGGTGGATTTCCAACAATTCATTCAGTCCAGCTCAAGCGCGGGCAAAATCAGCTTAAAGAAATGGTCTGGCTATTCCAGGAAGCATCCAAGGCAACAAAGCATGCGCTTGACCCAAAGGACGGGAGGGTAAAACTGGTGTTGAAAAATAAGCAAAAAGCTGAGAAAGATCCTTCGTTTGAATGGGTATTCGCTACCGGTCGGACTGTATGTTGTGATTGCTCCAAGTCTGGGATGGTCTTGTATGAACAGATTATTGTTATTCTCAAGCGGCACAAAATTAGGTGAACGGCTTGGCTTTCTCCTTTTCTATGATTTTTGGAAGATCGCATACAGAGGCCTTCAGCGATGATGTAAGCTTGGACATTATACGGGACTGGAAAGGCATCGAGCGCTGATTTGGCAGAATAGGAGAGGGCTCTATTTCCAGGCTTTTTTCCTTAAGTACGCTTACGTTTTAGAAGGTTGTAATATGGGATTTGGAAATACAAACAGCGGAAAGTAATGTAGATAGGGAATGGCTTAGAACTTTACTAAGACTAGTCCTTAGTGCAGGTACAGCCTAAACAGCGGGAATGTCTCTGTCAATCCAGATGCAAACTGCCCCGCACGTAGAGCTACTGTGGTAATAATTAAGCACAATGCAAGCCTGTCAATCAACGCAAGGAGACAGTGTTGTCAAACATCGAGATTATCGCGATAAGATCCGATAATCAAACGAATCCTATTTAATCGCTTAATGATCGAAAATCGCGATAATTCTCTTGGCACCTTATATACCCTTATATACACTATAAAATGCGTGCTGTTTAAAGCTAATTATGGCTTTAAAAGCTGATTCCTCCATTCTTATACCTCCTTTTTACTTAATTACCCTATTTACAACATAGGCTGCTTCTAAACTATTAAGAAGTCCCATTATAAAGCACTTGTGGGATCCGGAATATAACGGAACCTTATAGCAAGAACTACGATGGGCTCGTTAATGGGCTAGGTGTGTAGGTATTGCAAGTAAGTCAACAACGTAATAATAACTAGTGGAGTGGTTGCCTAACAGATTAACTCTAATTATATTCTAAGAATTACTATAAGGAAAGAACTATCTAGAGTAGGAACTGTGGTCCTTTAAATACACAACCGTACTCTTAGGAAATCCTTCTTATATATAATATACGTGTTATATATAAGGTACGTAAGTTCCTCTTATTCCTCTTATTTAATATATAGCATATTATATAACTTGCTTACTATTCTTTATTATATAGTTCTACCGGCTCTATCCTAAACTGTGCTTATATTAACTAACTAGCTTCTTTTAACTCCTTTCTAAGTAGTTATAATATTATACTTAAAGCGTCCGTAACACTATCTCCCTCCTCTTTATCTTCGTCCTTAAAGATTCTAAATATCTCTAAATTGTTTACTAGAGGTATAATATCCGTCTAATTAATTTAGTTAATATTATTACTTATTATACCTAAAGCCCCTCCTTTTTTATACGCGTAACGTTATACCCGCACTATTACTGCTATATTATCGCTTAGTAAAATTATACTATCTCTATATTCTTATTATGCGAAAGAGGGGTTAGTCTATATTACGCTGGCGAGTCCTTTATCTTAACAACTATCCTTTTACTTAGAGTACACTAAAGCAAACATTTGTTCTTCTTGTAACGTCCGTTTTACTTCTAACGCTAAGTATACGCGTTCTATAACTCTTAATAGTCTCTAAGTTCCTTAAGTAATTTATTATAGGGTTTTATATTTAAACTGTTGCTATAAAGCTAGATAGTAACCTAGCGTAGGCCCTTACTAAGCTTAAGTGTTCTTAAGATATAGAACAAAAAGCCCTAGATGCTCGTATCGCGGCATCTACTTAACTGCTTCGTCTTAAGAAAGTGTATAAAAAGGTTTATTTTAAGGAGTAGAAGCTTATAGAATAAGGTCTGTAAGAACTTGGTAATAAAAGGACTAGTCTTCCCTTTAAGAAGGAAATAACTCTAAATAGCTTAGTAGCTGTTCCTCCTAGGTCCCCCTTAAGTAACTTATTTTTTAATAATCCTTCTTTATTAATATTACCTAACCTAATCTCTTCTAATACTTCTGTACCTTTCCTATAGCGTTCTTTAAATTTTCTAGTAGTTTCTAGGTAGTCTCGTTATAGCCTATCCACTTAACCTTATACTATATTTTATCGTTAATATCCTTATAATTAACGATCTTTAAAACTTACTATTTATCCTCTTTTTGTTCTCTATACGTGTCTACCTTATAAACTAGTGGCTTAATATTCCTATATGCTGGCTTTAGCATTACGATATGCTATATAGGGTAGATCTTTATTTTAGCTAGTAGGTTTAACTTAAATATAACCGGTAATATCCTTTACGTAATTTTAAAAGGTCTTAGTCTAACGTAGTCTAACTTCTTACTTAGTCGTTAACTTTTGAAATTTTTGTGTAGTAGCTATACTTTATCTCCCTCCTTAAGATCTAGTCCCTTAGATCTCTTAGCGTTATAGTACTTCTTTATTCTTTGCTGTACTACCTTAGCTGTTTCTATAAGGTTCTTATAAAGATTTATTAAAGTCTCTATTCTTTACTTAGCTATACTACTTATTTTCTTTACTTAATATAGCGATAATAATATTCTTAGCTTATATCCGTAATTCGCCTTAAATAGTAATATACCCATTCCTTTCTATAGTGTTGCATTATATATAAACTATATAACTAGTAACAGTAATACCTAATTATTTTATACGTAATTAATATAGTGCCTTAAATACTGCTCTAGTGTCTAATTTAATCTTTCCGTTTAACTGTCTATCTATAGATAATATATAGTGGAAGTTACTGCTCTAACTCCTTATTCCGCTAAGAATACCTCCTAAAATACTACTATAAATCTTAGATCTCTATTTAATATATTTTTACTTAGTACTCTATATCTTATAAATACTTCCTTAATATAGATTCTAGCGATATCTTCTGCTAATATTTCTTCTATACATGCTATAAAGTATCCCCACTTTATAAGCTTATCTACTATTACTAAGATTACGTTATAATCTTATCTGATAATAGGATCTCTTAATTTTAGCAACCTTATAATAAAGTCCCATAATATAACCTCCTATGGTCTCTCTAGTATTTTAACTAGTTATAGCCCTCCATATAGCTTATACCTTATTAGTTTATTTCTTTAGTAATCTAAATATTCTTTAATAATCCTTCTAGCGATCCTCTAGATTCCGTCAATAATGTACTCCCTTTAAAGTCTTAATACTAAGCTCGTAGCTCCGTTATATCCTTGCGTCATTCCTTTATAAAAATCTTCTATAAAATACTCTACTATGCTTCTTAGGATATACTTTACTTCTTAGTTTTTGTATATATCTATTTATAGATCTTCTAGCTATGCTTTTAGAATCCTTTATACCTAAAAGCTTTCTAATGTCTTATAGACTCTCTCTAACTTATCTTCCTAAGTTGCTATAATTTTTGGATAATTATACCTAATTAACCTATCTATGTCTTTTTGTAGTAAAGCCCCTAATAGCTTTTCATTATTTTATAGTTTAGCCTTTTAACTTAACGTATTGGCTTACGTATTATCTATACCCTTAGTATACTAAATCTTAAAATGGTATTCTATAAGCATCTTTACCCATTTAACTTATCTTTAATTAAGTTCCTTTATTGTTAAGAATCATATTAGGTTCTTATAATCCGTCTTAACTATAAATAGTTTCTCTATACCTTATAAGAATGCTCTCTATTTCTTTAGTACTGTAACTATACCTAATAACTCCTTATTATAGATGTCATAGTTTAACTCTAGTAGTATTATCTTCTAATTATAGTATGCCACTAGGTGCCATCCGTTTAAATACTTTTATATAAAGTATACCCCTAGTATAAAGTCTAATATATCTGTTTCTATAACTGTTTCTAGTTCTAGTTAATAGATCTTAAGAACTAGCTCCTAGGTAAATAACCTCTTAACTTCCTTAAATAGTTCTTATTATTCCTTCCCCTATGCCTATAGTTTTTCTTTCTTTATTAATTGCGTAAATAGCTTAATATCCTTTAACTATTATACTATAAACCTTCTATAGTAATTATAAAACCCTAAAAACAATCTTAACTATATAACGTTCTCTAGTTCTTACCAATTCACTATAGCCTTAATCTTCTTTAAATCTATACTAAGTTGGCCTAGTTTAATAATAAATCCTATAAAATCGGTTTTCCTAGTAAAGAACTCGCATTTCTTAATTGCTACTAGCATTTATTCTTCTTATAGTCTCTTTAAGACCTATTTAATATATTCTCCATACTCCTCCTTATTTATTAAATAGATAATAATATCATTAAAATATACTATAATAAATTCATCTAAGTATTCTCCTAATATATTATTAATACGCTTTTAGAACATTACTAGTGCGTTTATAAGCCTAAATTATATAACTAATAGTTTATATAGTCCTTCCTTTAACCTAAAGGCTGCCTTTTATTTATCGCCTTCCTTAATCCTAATTTAATAGTACGCCTATCTTAGATTTATCTTTATAAAGATTTACACGTTGCCTATTCTATCTTAGATTTTGCTAATTAAGGGTAAAGAATACCTATCCTTTCTAGTAATACTGTTTAACTATCTATAGTTAATATATAGCCTTAGTTTACTATTTTTCTTTAGTACAAATAGTACTGGATAACCCATTAATAACTATAATAGTCTAATATATCCCTTTTATAAGTTTTCTTAGATAAACTCTTTTAGTGCTTTACCTTCTTCTTTAGTAAGCTTATAGATTGGAAAGAACCTTAGACTTATTTCTAGTTCTAACTCTATCTTATAGTCCTATACTATATACTCTAATAGCTTTTTACTTTTTAGTGACTATAGTTTCTTACCATACTTATAGTATCTCTTTAGTATATAGCTTAACCCTTTCTCTGTTTCTTTATAGGTTGATCCTACTTAGTACTATACTAACTTAGCTTATTATCGCATCTTACAGCGTTAAGTATCTTTAATATTAACTTAACCTATAACCCAATTAATCTTTAGATTGTATTCTTATAACTAAGGCATTCCTAATACTGCCTTATTATTCCCTAATAGTAATATATTAAAGGATATCTTAACTTACCTCCCTTTAATAGTTAATTAAATAGGTCCTATTTTAAGATTAATAATACCTCCTCTATAGGCTATCGGATCTCCTAAAATTGTTACTAATAGATAAGGATATTCCTTTTTCCTATATAATAACCCTATTCTTTTAACTACTACTAGCGAGATATAGTTCCTTATTGCTCTACTATCTATTAGTACCTTAAACTATTAATCTTACTATTTAATTTATAAATTTAGGTATTATCCTTAAATTCCTTTAAGGGTCTAAGGCTTTACTACTAAATCCCTCTAGTCCTATAGGCTTCTACTTTTCCTAACTATTAGCTGCTTAATCCTATTTATACTTAGTCTAACTTAGGCCAATACTTAGTTCGCTTCTTATCTTTAATATACTATAAATAGGTATTCTCTAGATATTCCCACCATTATCGTCTATCTAAGTATTTTTCCGTAAGGAATCTTCCTAGTTAAAGTATTAAGTCCCCTTATTTTTAAACTTCTACTAGGTGCTAACTATACATATACTTAACGTTTTAATATTTCGCCTTATCTGTTAACTAATATATCCTTACTAGGTATTTCCGATTCTTATCTTTAGGTGCTCTATATATATTGCATATATTATCCATATATACGATCTATACTAACATATAATATACTTAGTGTCTTAGGTTAACTCTTAGCTCGTCTTTATCCTTAAGTTTAAACCTCTCTTATATTAATCTAAGCGTTGCGACTTTATTCGCAAGTACTAAGATTCGCCTTTTACTTCTCTAGTCCTCTAATTACTCCTCTAGGTCCTTTAATATTATAATTAAGGCTCCCTTAATATAAGTTATAGCCTTTTCTGTAATTGGGTAGTCTTAAATAACTTTTTCGTCTAACCATATATAAAAATCTTCCTACTTATTATTATGTCGTTGTCTATACCACTTTTAGTATAACCCTTTAAGTATATACAGCTCGTCCATAAGGAAGTATCTTCTTATTACTGTATTATAACAGCCTTTTATATATTATTCCTCAAACCTAGTTAGAATCCCTAAATCCTCTTCTTATTCTAGTTTGGTAAGCTACTTAGCTCTTAATATGCCTATCTTAGGCCTATTAGTAACCTTTTATATAGGTACTCTGTCCCTTATACGTTCTAATATACTAGATCTCTTATCTAGTTTCTGTTCTTGCTATAAGGTAATTCTTACTCTAAATTCCTTTATGGTTTCTTTCTTATTGCGTCTTATAAGTAGATCCTTAAAGTTATCTTACTTCTTAATCTTATTATTAACTTTTTAATCTTTAGGCTAAATATTATATTCCCCTAGTAAGTCTTCCGGGTCTATATACTTGTCTCCTAGTCTAACTATTATTTATATTATAGATTCTCTAATCTATAAAGAAGCTCCTTACCTCTTATCTATAGGTTCCCTTATTTATATTCTAAATTCTTAGTCCCTTAGATTCTTTAATCCTAAGCTTATTAACTTAAGCTTAGCTCCCACCTTAGTCCAACTAAGCGTCTATAGTATTCTCATCTCGTCTTAAGAGTTTTAAATCTTACTCGTTTTATCTTAAGAATCTTATACTATGGGAAACTTTTATCCCGAGCTTATTTATATATCTTTAAACTAAGCTGCTACTCTACTCTATCGGTTTTCGTCCGTTATAGGTCCTTAAGCTATACTTATCCTATCTTTAGAATCTTAGACCTCTCTTATCTTATCTTAAGAATCTTAAGCCTTTAGCCTTTTGCCTTTATTAAGTAGTAAATTAGTACTAGCAGTCGTCTACTTACTTAATCTCTATAAGATACTCTTCCTTCCGTTTTATAAAGCGATGGATACCGTATCCAACGGTGTTATAATGCCCGTTACTAAACCTTGCTCTATAGTGGTCTCAGTCTCTACTTCTATTATTGCGTTATTAAGGTTTAAATACCCCTAGTTAGTTCCTTTATCTTCCTCGTCGCTATTAATTAATAAGTACTCTAACTCCATTATCATTGTTACTAATTATTATCCGCACGTTACTATAATATTCTAATTTAGCTTATAAAGTCGATCTTATTCTTTATCTAACTCTCTAGTTCCTTTAAGTCCTTTTAACTCTAGCTCCTATAGCCAATAGCTTGCGCCGTACTTAGCGTCTTTATAAATTTAATATGCGTTGTTATAATAAAACGCGAAACTTCTAATTAAACACTCTTTTGTTCCTTATAGTGCACTATTATCCCTCTATATGTGTGTGTCTTCTACTAGTCTAGTTCCCTTTATTATATAGTAACTTTAACCATCTTTATAATCCCTTGCAAAGTAACCTTATTTCCCGCAATTTATATAAGCTCTATTTTTAAACCATTAACTTTATTATGGAGTTCGCCTAAATATCTTCTACTACTAAGATCCCTGGTTTAGCCTTTACTCCTTAGTCCTATAATTACTAAATCCTTAACCTCTAAGTTTTTATAGTTTTTTACTCCATCTCTTATAGGTTTTTTTAGTACCACTTAGGTCCATTAGCTCTGCGCTATACTATAGTTTCTAATTTAGCTTTAGTCGCTACGCACTTTATATCTTATATAACTATAGAACTCTATCCTAGCCTCTCTTAGCCTGTTCCCTTTAGTAGATCCAATTATTGATCTTAATTACCTAATCTATTAAATCCCTTAGGGTGTCCGTATCTTCTATTAGGATAATCACGTTCTAGACTTTAGCCTTAAGTCCCTATTTATACTGTGCTATAAGCGCCTTATTATTCCACTTAACTTATATAGCTAGCGTTTAGAACTATATTATATACTTAATTACTAAAGTTTATTGCGTAATATCTTAAAGTTTTCTTTCCGCTATAGTTACTGCCTCTAGGTCTCCAAATATTTATATAAGTCGCTCCGTAAATCCTTTCTAACTTAAGAATATAAACCGCATGTCTTAATTAGTAGTTATTATTCCATTTGCCTATATTTCCGTAAGGTAAGGTTTAAACTATTTAAGTGCTCTTCCTAATAGGAATAGTCCTATATAAGCTATTCGATCTATAGGTATTAGCAGTTTCACTCCTTCTTACGTAACCTTAAAGTGCATTTACGTAAGAAATCCTTTAAGCTTTAATCTCTTTCCTAAAAATCTCTTAATTAAAGGTAACTTAATTTTTACTACCCCTATCCTGTTAATCCTTTATTTAAGTATCACATTATTCTCTATTAACTAGTTAACTATCTTTTATAATTATTTAACCATTACAGGTTGTTATAAGTTAGTATCTGCTATACTAGTGTTACCTCCTAACCTTAAAGTAGTTGCTGCCGTTAATGGCGTTATAGTAGCTGCTTTTAGTGGCATATTATTTAACTTATTAAAACCGTAACTAGGTAGTAATTGTGTAACAGAACCTTATAGCAAGAACTATAATAGGCTTATTAATAGGCTAGGTATATAGGTATTTGTATAATTATAGCACCTGTCATACCAACCGCGTGCTTACGCGTTCGGTACGCCGAGTACGCGTTTACGCGTTTAGTGCACCAACTACCCGCTTACGCGTCTAGTGCACTTCTAAAGCACTAACTAATTAGGGGGGAGGCGCATCAGTATATAGACTACGTAGTCTGCTTTATATAATCAACAGTCACCACCATCCTAAAGAGTATACGATACTATATGTATTTCGTGCCCCGGGATATAACTTACTTATGCTATTAAATTAGTACGAATACTAATTAGTAAGCGCGCACAGATTAGCAATCACTTAATACCTCCCCCGAGCGATACTCGACAGCAACCACCTATTTAGACTCCTAGTACGACCTACTGGAAGGTTAGAAGTCAGGGATTACGGACTATTACTAACTCTGTATACTTATTTAAGTCTTAGTACAGTTTACCGGAAGTTATAGATATAAATACAGACCTTTACGGAACCCCCTATCCTTAACCCCCTTAAACTCTAAACCTCTTTAGACCTTATGGAAACCCCCTACCCTTCTATAAACCGTTATAGACCCGTTAATTACCTTTACGGACCACTATAAGACCCCTTAAACTATTACGGACCCGCTAATTAATTTTATAGACCGTTATAAGACCTCCTCCACCCGCTATAAGCTACTATAACCCGCTATAGCTTATATAGATATATAACGCTATATAATATAGCAGATATAAGCAAGCAAATTAGCGAAGGTTAAAAGAAGTAGAGCTAAGAAGTCAACCTCACGTCTACGGACGACGTTAATAACTATATTAATTTTAAAATCCTTAAATACGGACACTATAAGCTTTTAAACAATGACCTATAGGAGCAATATAAGGAAGACTTTGTGGACTTTACGGAAGCTATTCTTAAGACTTATAACCCTACTGCTATCTATAACCTACAAACCCTTTTACATCACTAAGGTATATAGGTTAAAAAAGATAAACGAGTTACTATTATACGGTCCTTATATAACACAATATAGGAGGAGGACCAAACGGAATGGACTAAAGAGAAAATCCTAGACCAGGTTAAAGCCATAAATAATCTCACTACTTCTCCCAAACTTAATAGTATTATTAGCCTTATACCTAACCTACTTAACTAAATTTATCCTATAAACCTAAGCAATTTTAGAATTAATTTTACGGGCTAAAGTATACCTAGTACTTAAGTTACGGACCGTAATACCCCCGCAAACCAAAATACGGACCAAATTACCCCTATTATTTAAGTCACAGATCCGTAAGCCATATATCTATAAACTATAAATCTATAAGTTATAGATCCGCAACCTACCTAACTAAAGACCTATGGTAAGGAGCTAGCTAACCTAGCTAAGCTCTATACCAATAAATCTAAGTATAGCGGCGAAAATAATAACTTTAACTTTAAACTAACTATCTTTACGGACCTTTGCCAGAAGGCTAATATTCCTAAATAAGAGTTTAGCCAAGCCTACTCTACTATACTGCGCGGCCTAGCACTTAACCACTACTACACCAACCTTAAGAGTAACCCCCTTAGTGTTCCCTTTAATAAGCTATATAAAGCCACCTATAACTACTTTAAAGGACTGGAATATAAGCGTAATATCCTTACCTAATGGAATGCAACTAAGCTACGGACCGTAATTAATAAAAACACTAAAAAATTGACTATAGAGTGCCTATAAATTCTTATTAAAGACCTCCGGCACCTATAGCATGGCCTTAATACTAAGCTTTAAATAGACGACTTCCTGTATAATAAACTTATTATAGCCTACTAAGAAGTAGAGCCCTATAAGTACGCCTATTATAAGCCCGCAGATACCTTAGCTGGCCTTATTAATGATTTACGCTCCTCTATTATAACGTATAAAGTCTTAAACCTACTAGGCAGTACTTAAGCCTTTACTACGGATATTTAATATCCGTAAATAGACTTAGACGTCTACTTTACGGACCACCGCTACCGCTAGTAGCACCCGTACCGACTAAGTCCCACCTGTAACCCCTATAGCAACTCCTATACAAAAATATACCCCTATAGACGGACCAGCCAGAAGTACTTCGTGTGCGGTAAGGAAAGATATTAGTCTATAAGGCATACCTAGGAAGAACGTAATAAGTCTAGGAAGAGACTTAATAGCTATATTAGCTAGTTTATTTTGGAATATAAAGGAAAGGAAGTAGAAGAGCCCCCTAATAAGTTAATAAAAGCCCTTATAATTAACTTTAACTTAAACACTTAGGAATAAAAGACCTTAGAGATATTCTTAACCACTTTTAGACCTTTTACGGACAGCTAAGCCTTTAATATTACAACCGTATTAGCTAACCGTTCCTTTATACACTTAGTTACGCCCAAAAACTATTCCGTAAGTACCCCCGTTATAGATATTATAGATTATAAGTAGGACCTATTTGCATATATTACTACAGAACGCTATACCCCTAAGGAATTCTATAGTGTTATAATTAACATAGGTGCCTCTAAGAAGTCTACCGTAGGCTATGGACAATACCTCGTATATAGGACCACCATAAATAACAATATGGACATTAATATTACGCAAACTGGGGCTATAACCGTCTAATTTAGTATCGGCTTAACTGCATTAATTGGATTAGTAGCAGTTAAGACTCTAATTAGCCTAGTTAACTTCCACGTAGTAAAAGCGGACACCCCTTTCTTACTCTGCCTTACGGATATAGATAGGTTATAGGTGTACTACAATAACGTTACGGACACCTTAATCGGCCCTATAACTACCCCAGGAAGTAAGTATATTACCCTACTAATTACACGACAATTTGGACACTCGTTCCTTATATAGGGAGAGACCTTACGGACGTACATTTAGAAATCTTTTAACTACAACCCATACTACCTTACCAGTACGGAAATCCACCGCCTATACCGCCATTTCGGCTACCTATTAGCTAAAAAGCTATATAGAGTCCTTAAACGCTCTAGACACGACAACGTTAACAGGAAGGCAATTAACTACCTAACTAAATACTGCTCCTACTGCTAGAAATACGGACGTTCTCTAGGCCAATTTAAGTTTACCCTTTATAAGGATCTTAACTTTAACCACTTAGTATATATAGACATTATATACATTAACGGCAGCCTAGTACTATATATAATTAATAAGGCAACCCGTTATTAAGCCGCCCGTTAGTTATAAAATATATCCGTAAAGTACACTTAGGATATTTTACGGACCTACTAGATTAATATATACGTTGGACCCCCGCAGTATATTACCCACAACGCTAGTAAGAACTTTATTAGCAAGGAATTCTAGCAGTATGCTACGGCCATAGCTATATTAATAAAAGCCGTTCTAGTTAAGGCGTATTAGTTTATTAGGCTTATTAAGTAAGCTTACCTAGCCTTATAGAGAGCTTATTAGATTATTACGGACGAATATAAGGACATTTAAAAGGAACTGGCTCTACAGATGGCCGTAAAAGCCGTTAACAACATTGCTGGCCCGGACGGACTAATACCTACCCTTTTAGTCTATGGAGCCTACCTAAGGATAAGCAAACTGGATCCTCCTACCCCGTCTATTATAGAACAAGCAGCCGCAATATAGAAGGTAATAGCCGAGATAGTTAAGCTATGGGCCAAACAAACTATTAATAACGCCCTATACCACTATAACGGACCTAATATAACCCTAGTATACGACCTCCCGCTTAACTCTAAAGTCCTTATATAGCGTAAAAGCGGCAATTAGAATGGACCTTATCGCCTACTAGCCGTAGAAAACAAGACGTGCTATGTATAACTCCCTAGTAGGCCAACTAGCTTTAAAAGCACGTCCGTAAAACCCTACTTTTAGCCTAAAAATACTTATGACGTTAAGCTAGACAAACTAGAAGTAACCGTTAAACTAGATAAACTAGAAGCGACTACCGAATCAAACAAATTGGAAGCACCCTTGCCTACCCTAGAAGTCCCCTAGAAACCTACTAAACCTACTAAACCTACTATAAAGCGTAGCCGAGGACGCCTTTAAAAGCACCCCGTAACTAAGAACCCCGTAATAAAGAATTACCTAACCTCCGTAGGAATATCCGCAAGGCAATCTCCGCCTATAGATATATTAGTTCTAGTATAGGAAACCCCTTTTATGGACTCACGACGTAAAGAGATTAACGGACTACTTAAGAAGGGCGTCTTTGCGGTTATAATAGAGAAAGACGTCCTATAAGGCGTCCGTATATTTAACTCACGCTTTATTAATGAAATTAAGCACCCTAGTATTAATAAAGCCTTTAAAAAGTCAAGGCTTATTATATAAGCTTATAACGACCAGGGAAAGGACTTAGTCCTTACGCAATCGCCTATAATTTAACGAGTTAGTTAACGGATTATACTTACACTTACGCCTAGACTACAGTAAACTAAGCCCGTAGCCCTATACTTATAGGACATCTTATAAGCCTATATGCAGTCTAATATCTACCTAAGTAGGGATATCTTTATACAACTACCCCGCGAGCTTAACCTATAACTAGGAACAATTTTATAGGTTATAAAACCTCTTTACGGAGTACTAGAAGCTGGAAACTATTGGTTTAAAATATACTACTAGCACTATATTAGTAAACTTAAAATAGAATAGTTAACCTACGACCCCTGCCTCCTATACACCCCATTAAACGGCCTTAGTATTATTGGACTCTAAATAAATAATACCCTCTTCCTAGCAGACTAAACCTTTATAGATGCTAAAGAAACTAAACTATAAAAGGTAAAGTTCTTAGCGAAGCCGTAAGAGCAGTTAACTAAGTAGACTCTAATTAAGTTTAACGGAGGCTTAATTATATAAAAGGGCAATTTAATCTAGCTAACTTAGGAACGCCAAGCTTAAAACCTAAAGCCTATTATAGTAAAGCCTACGGACCTTACTAGTTCCCATAAAGAGACCTATAAAACCGTAAATATAAAGGACTAATACGCTGTACAGCGTACAAGAGGCGCCTATATAGCCATAGTCTACCAACCCAAATCTGCCTACGACTTGTCCTTTGCGGCCCAGGCAGTAGATCCGCAAGAAGAAAATATTAAGTAGCTTAATAAGCGCATTTAATGGCAAATTGACAACGCGATAAGAGGACTTACTTTTATACTACTGGACCTAAATTCCCTTAGTATAATGGCATTTACGGACGCCTCCTTTGCTAATAATAAAGACCTATTATTATAAATCGGCTTTATAATTGTACTTATAGACCGCAATTAGAACGCAAATATACTATATTAGTCTTTAATTAAGTGTAAACGAGTAACCTATAATATACTAGCTTCTAAACTATATACACTAGCTTATAGCTTTAATATAGCAGCCGCAATTAAATTAACAGTCTAGAAGATTCTATAACTGGAGCAGTTACCCCTAGTTTTATATACTAATTTAAAGTCCCTTTACAACTGCCTAGTTAAACTAGGTACGATATAAGAGAAGAGGCTTATGGTTGACCTAATATGCTTATATTAGGCCTATAAACAACGTAAGATTATAAAGGTCAAATAGATTAGCAGCGGAGATAACTTAGTAAATGCCATAACTAAGGCAAAGCCGTGTTAAGCTCTTAAAACCCTAATTAATACAAATAAGCTTAACCTAAAGGTTATAGAATGGGTAGAGCGAGACTAATAGAGCATTTACGGTTTAGTTACGGCCCGTTAGAAGGCCGTATAGTGCATTTACGGCCCGTTAAAAGGCCGTATAGTTTATTTTACGGACTGTAAGTGTAACGGAACCTTATAGCAAGTACTACAATAGGCTCGTTATTAGGCTAGGTGTGTAGGTATTGTAAGTAAGTTAATAATATAATAATAACTGGTAGAGTAGTTGCCCAATAAATTAACTCTAATTATATTCTAAGAATCACTATAAGGAAAGAACTATCTAGAGTAGGGACTGTAGTCCTTTAAATACACAACCGTACTCCTAGAAAACCCTCCTTATACGTAAGGTACGCATTATACGTAAGGTACATAAGTTCCCTTTATTTCTCTCGTCCCTTATATAGCACATTATATAACTCGCTTACTATTCCTTATTATATGGTTCTACTGGCTTTATACTAGACCGTGCTTATATTAACTAACTAGCTTCTTCTAACTCCCTTCCTAGTAGTTATAATATTGTACTTAAAGCGTCCGTAACACTATCTCCCTCCTTCCTATCTTTGTCCTTAAAGATTCTAAGCATCTTTAAGTTATTTACTAGAGGTATAATATCCATCTAATTAATCTGGTTAATATTGTTACTTATTATACCTAAAGTATTTTCTTCTTTATACGCGCAACGTTATATACGCACTATTGCTGCTATACTATTACTAGGTAAAATAATACCGTCTCCGTATTCTTATTGTGTAAAAGAGGGGTTAGTCTATATCGCGTTAGCGAGTCCTTTATCTTAGCAACCTTCCTCTTATTTAGAGTGCACTAAAGTAAATATTTGTTTATTCTATAACGTTCGCTCTTCTACTAACACTAAGTATACGCATCCTATAACTCTTAATAGTCTTTAAGTTCCCTAAGTAATTTATTATAGGGTCTCGTGTTTAGTCTACTACTACTTATCTAGATAGTAAGCTAACTTAAGCCCTTACTAAGCTAGAACGTTTTTAGAATATAGAGCAGAAGGCTCTAAAGGCCCATATTACTACGTCTACTTATCTTCTCCATTTTAAGAAAGTTCGTAAGAAGGTTTGTTTTAAGAAGTGGAAGCTTATAAAATAAGGTTTGCTAGAACTTAGCGATAAAAAAACGGATTCTCTTTAATCAGCGAAGGAAACAACTCTAAGTAGTTCGGCAGTTGCTCCTCCTAGGTCCCCCTTAGGTAACTTATTCTTTAGCAATCTTCCCTTATTAATATTGCCTAACCTATTCTCTTCTAATACTTCTATACCTTTTCTATAGTATTCTTTAAATTTTCTAGTAGTTCCTAGGTAGTCTTATTATAGCCTATCTACTTAACCTTATACTATGTTTTATCGTTAACGTCCTTATAACTAATAATCTTTAAAACTTGCTATTTGTCTTCTTCTCGTCCTCTATACGTGTCTGCTTCGTAAACTAGTAGCTTAACATTCCTATATACTGGCTCTAGCATTGCGATATACTATATAGGGTAGATTTTTATCTTAGCTAGTAGGTTTAACTTAAATGTAACCGGTGAAATCCTCTAAATAATTTTAAAAGGTCCTAGTCTGACATAGTCTAACTTCTTACTTAGTCGTCAACTCTTAAAATTTTTATATAGTAGCTATACTTTATCTTCCTCCCTAAGATCTAGTCCCTTAGATCTCTTAGCGTTATAGTATTTTTTTATTCTTTATTATACTACCTTAGCTATTTCTATGAGGTTTTTATAAAGATTCATTAGTGTCTCCATTCTTTGCTTAGCTGTGCTACTTATCTTCTTTACTTAACGTGGCGATAATAATATTCTTAGCTCATATCCATAATTCGCCTTAAATGGTAACGTACCTATTCCTTCTTATAGTGTTGCATTATATACAAACTATATAACTGGTAACAATAATACCCAATTATTCTATGCATAATTAATATAGTGCCTTAAATACTGCTCTAGTGTCTAATTTAATCTTTCCGTTTAACCGTCTGTCTGCAGATAATATACAGTAGAAGTTACTGCTTAAACTCCTTACTCCGCTAAGAATACCTCCTAAAATGCTGCTATAAATCTTAAATCTCTATCCGATATAATCTTACTTAGTGCTCTATGTCTTATAAACACTTCTTTAATATAAATTCTAGCGACATCTTTTACTAATATCTCTTCTATATACGCTATAAAGTATCCCCACTTTATAAGCTTATCTATTATTACTAAGATTATATTATAATCTTGTCCGGTAATAGGATTTCTTAATTTTAGTAACTTAATAATAAAGTCCTATAATATAACCTCCCATAGTCTC
>Ga0307515_10003027_pt1 | contig 35649 bp, 43 predicted proteins | sample 17_EM_MG_FD_194513 | JGI IMG/M metagenome (GOLD analysis project Ga0307515, IMG submission 194513) | Populus trichocarpa ectomycorrhiza microbial communities from riparian zone in the Pacific Northwest, United States - 17_EM | ecosystem: Host-associated > Plants > Roots > Unclassified | place... | reverse complement strand
GTGTAGCTAGAAGCTGCAGGGTATTTCTGCCAACAAAATACGTTCGAAGCTGTGTTGAGCTAATTTGACGAATCGTCTCTGAACATTAGGAGTTGTTGAAACTAGTTAGATGTGCTGAAATTGGATGACTGGAGCTGTATGGTATGACTGGAGCTGTATAATAACTCGTGAGGAGTGAGGTAGGATAATGTGGCTAGAATAAGGTCTGAAAGACCCGAATGAAAACAATTCTGCTCGACGTAATAGTCCGTTAGATCTATTGCATCCACGATGATGTGGGAGTGGCGAGGATTATCGGAAGGAGTCGTGATTTACTAGCATCAACCGATTCGTTCGCTCGAGAACATCTTAATTGGGGTTCCTGCATGACGACTCAGAGAGCGTGGAGATGGTGAAACTAATGTGGTTGCATGAGTAGAAATCACTTGCCCTTTCGGGCCACCGGCCACTGTCACCCCCCCTGAAGTACCTCCACCTATATAAATGGAATAACGGCCAGCGTAGTGAGGATATCAGTATAGCCTAGAAATTCTCTCCCGTCTATCTCCCATTCTTATTACTGTGAACACACAAGGTAGATCGTTGCCATGCTCACCTGCGAATATCCACGAGGCATGATAAGTTCGATTTGCTGACCTAACCTCATGGGAAGGCCGGCGGCTGGCGTACTGTTCAATATGTATGGTAACAGGTTGCCATTTTCATTTCCGCTGTAACTGATTGAAACATGAGATGCAGGCTGATCCAGAAATGATGTGTATGAGCCAATGAGGGCAAACGGAAAGTAAAATGTGATACCCAGTGTCTGTCACCCCACTTTTATCCTTGCAACCACCTCCCCAATGTATGGCCGGTTTTAATGAAGCCTGAGAAACGTCTTAAATGCACAATCACCGCACCCATCTTGTCATTGCTTCAACCTTCAGCCCCGCATGGCGAGCATCGCTCCGACCTACCCCAGCAACTGGAGTATTCCTTCCCAAACCAATCCACTTCTCGAAATTCAACGTAGAATCCTTTTGCGGGAGTTGAGAGCACGGCTGCAGACTACTTCCGCTGTAAACCATGCGTTCCAGCATGTTCGGAGTTATTCCGGCCTGCAGTGGGTCATGGTACGCTCTGGATTCGGTGAGGGTCACGGAATTTGCAGAAGAGGCATATGATGGGAGTACGTCATGAAATTAACAAACTATGTTATTATAGACTCGTCGACTTCACCGCAGATTATATCACCGCCATTCCTTCTACTACCTGCCAACGCCCCCTATCTATCACAGATTACGCCGTCATTTGTACTACCGGCTGCTAATCCAACCTACGACCCTAGCGGCCTATCACACGCATCTTATACCCAGCCAACTGCCTCTATCATCTTGCCCCAACACGGTCGGAACCAAGGATACGGAGACTGTGGCGAAACTCTGCCTCTCGCCGTCGTAGCCAATATCTCTCGTACGTGGCCAACGGAGATCAGCGCACTCACCGCATCCACAATAAACCTTTGCGGCATTAGATCTATCGCCGAAGATGGGTCAGTGGGGTGGTCAATATGGCTCAAGGCACCCTGCCAGAACTGCAGGAGTCTCATGCAGCAAGTTCCGGGTATAGGAAGAGTTTTGGCAGGTTACGGAAGAAGTAATGGAGTATGTTGGAAGGTGGAAAAGCAAGGGGAATCTGTTGGTGGCGAGGAACACCGCCCTGCACCTCTAACTTATTGTCGCTTTTCGTATTCGGATGTCTATTCGGCAGACAGAGCAGGTATTTATGAAATGCTGGAGCATTGGACGCTAAGAAATAAGGGCCTGGTTTGGCAGGCGGATGTGCGGATGCACTTGGCTACTATGTGGCACGAGTTTATTGTTCCGTATCGGTATACTCCCAGTTTCCTACTGTATCGGCCGTTCTCGTTCCCTTCTAAATCTATGGGTCCAAATCATTTCGCAGTGACGCAAGCAGAATCTTCCGTCTCGACGCATCTGGAAACGTCGACCCAGTCATGATCCCAATCAACGACACCTCTATCCCTATCTGCACTGTCTTCTGCGCTCTGGGATATATTATCTCCACCGTCCTGGAACCACCCCGAGTACTTGCCCTGCGGGATTCGTATTTTGTCCCATTAATGGCTATCCTGGCTAAATGGTGCAACACGCTATGTCCGTGGGGACGCCCAAATGCTGTAAGCATTGTAGCTATCACCAGTTCGGTACCGTACACCATTACACGATTTCTATTAGGCACGTCAAGGCCATACTCGCAAATACCGGATGCTATTCACCAGGGGCATTCAAAAACGATGAGGCGGCATAGGAAGGAGTTATTGGAGACTGTATTCAGGTCTCTGCTGTAGATTGTTCGAAGACAGTGATTATGCTGCATATTCGGTGGCAGAGGTAGCAAGGCAAAACAAATGTCGCAGCTGTCCTGTATATATCTAGAGTCATTTCTTATAACTTCTCGCTGTACCATAGTCTATGCACACGGTTCTCCCCTTCATATCGCAACAGATTTAGGCTTGGGGGTGTTGTAGTTTCCGCAATATAGTAGGGTAGCGACTACTTCCCAGTGTGTATTTAAGTAGTTAGAGCTGTCGGAATATGACATACTGTTGCGGAACCGAGGCCGGATTGTCGCTGTATGTATTTTTGAAGTTTCGACTGTCATACGCATACTTTTGGATTGCAACTGTAAGACTACATGCTCTCATAGGTCGGTAATCCGGCGAGAGATCGAATCGGCGTTGCGCTAACACGAGCATTCAAGTAATCAGATGGATAGGGGATGAGAGTGGAAGACTGTAAGCCACTACGAAACAATCATGCTCGCAACTGGTAACGTTATCACTGTGTTACAGATCTGTAACGATTACAATTAAAGTTTGTTCGAAATACTTTTAAATTTCGTTTAAAATTTCGGTTAAAGCATCCCCAGATAGCCTAGAGCACAAAAATAAGCCTGATGTATGATGACGTTTATGAGATTTCGAAACAAATTAGGAAATCGCGCACTGTGTCGCTATATATTGTACTAAATTACTTTTATTACCTTAGGCAAGTGCTCGCAATGTGTATGTTCATAATCATACAACAGCTGGAGACGGCTTCGCCGCCTTTGTGGGGATTACGGTATTTGAAATACATTGTCTTCAGCCAGTTTCCAGCCAGAGCTTGAGGTTTGCTTGAAAGGCAGCAGAAAAAGTAAGGAGCAGGGAAGAGGATATATACAAGGTGAAGAGTAGTAGGAGTCAGGCAAGCTGCAACTTTGGTATCCAACTACCAAACCCCATATTTCTGCATATACTGTTTTGAGTTTACATGTTATTGACTTATTGTCTACTATATAACCATTGGCTTTATAGTGTAGAGTTCAGTTGCAGCCATGGTTGCAATAGTGGCACACCGGGAAAAATGACCTTACGCGACGCGTAACTCATAGAGAAGCTGTTTTTGGGACGGTAATCCATAGCATATTTGACGCGTGGCACTATGAGGTCCTATGGACCTGCACATTGACTAGATTACTATGATACGCATGCGATTATGTGCGCTTGATACTATACATCATGCTGCATTCAACAAGAAACCAAACTGCCAAATGCACTTCACTGCACGCTCCAAAGTACACCTCCGAGTACGTTCTCAAGTACACTCCCGGGCATGCTCTCAAGGACGCTCCCAATTGCACTCGATGACACACACCCAGCCTGCTTGACTGTACGCTCCCAAGTAAGCTCTCAAGACGCTCTCAAGCATACTCCAGAGCACGCTCTCAAATACACTCCCAATTGCACTCGATGACACACTCCCAGCCTGCTTGACTATACGCTCCCAAGTAAGCTCTTCAGACACTCCCAAGAACACCTCGGAGTACGCACCCAAGTACACCTCCGAGTCGCTCTCAAGTACACTCCCGAGTACGCTCTCAAGTACACTCCCAATTGCACTCGATGACACACTTCCAGCCTACTTGGCTCTACGCTCCCAAGTACACTCTCAAGAGGGAAGACACTCCCAATCTCACTTGACTATGCTCCCATGTATGCTCCTGCATGCTCGATACAGAGGCTTGCTGAGTTGCAGATGCCAGGCACCGGGAGGCGTGAGGCTGGTGGCGTATGGCGGGCAGTGTTTGGTGGGCGGCGGGTGGTGGGTGGCGGGTGGTGGGTGGCAGGCGGCGTATGTTGGCCGAAATCATGACGTCGGTCGATATGGTAGTCTGAACCTTATCTTTAGCGCGGCCACCATGACAAGATCTCACGATACCTCAAGGTCATGGTGTTGACAATTGCCGCCTGTGATTCTGCAGGAAAGGTAGACAATTGGATCTCGGGGAGAGCAGATCTCCGACTCAGTTTTCTCAGTGGAATCTGCAGCCAGTTTCCCGTCGATTTTGGGCGTATGTGTACGCATTCAGTCCGGGGCTGATGGTCATGATGGTGATGGTGATGGTGATGGTGATGGTGATCGTGACGGTGATGGTGATGGTGATGGTGATGGTGACGGTGATGGCACCGAAAGCACTTAGTTAAGTAGGTTGGCTACATCAACCTCAATGTCAAAGCTTTAACAGACTTAAAGCCTTCTATTAGCCAAAGCTTCCACGAACTCAGAGTTTTCCATCGGCCAAAAGCTTCCCGCGGAAAACTCTACTCCTCCCGAAGCACGGCTTTCTCAAGCACGGCTCTCTCAAGCAGACTATCAAGCGGGCTATCAAGCAGGCTATCAAGCAGGCTGTCATGCAGGCTTTCATGTAGGCTCTCAAGCAGGCTCCCAAGCACCAGCGGGCTCTCAAGTGGACTCGCAGCGAAGACTGTAGGCAGTACAGACAGGTATAGGTCCATCTCCGGCCGCCAGCCATATAGTCCCATAGGCACACGCGCACATCTCTATGAATCGACTATAGACGACTATAGACTGCGCGTTGCGTAGGGGTCTACGGGAAGCTTGCTATGAGCTGCGCGTGTGCGCGTAGCGCAGCCTATAGTCGATTTGCACTTTTGCCGATGTATCGTGATAACATATCCAGCATATTTCATTTGCAATGTTGATCAATTAGATATATTAAATAATGTGACACAATCTGCTAGATTCAATAATGCTCACTTATATTTGCAAACTTGCTCAAATCTCATACTGTTGACTTGATTTTCTCCATTCCCATGTAGCTCTTTATGCTATCTAATTCACTGCAGTCTCCTCCAATCTTCTCTCTATTATGTGATTGTGGAGTAATTTGCAAATTTCGGAAAAATCTTGGAATTTGTTTGGGGGTTGCAGTCGTACCCCTACAGTACCTTTACGGGAACACATATACTACGGAATACAAACGTCCGTTAAAACCTCCGACAACACACACCACACCACCTTTTAGTTTTGCCAAGACCGATTTTATCCAATCAAGTTTGACATCGCGAGAAAATTTTTGCTTTGGTTTTCAGTTGAACGAACTTCAACCGCTTAGAAGCCAATGACAATGAGCCTCTTCGGAGCAAGCAGCAAGAAATCTACCTTCCAAAAGGCCAAGGAAAGGATGGACAAGCTATTGAGCGAAACCAGCGCAGCTGGAACTGATAAAAGTAGCCATGTCGGTAGGCTCCTCGATGAGATTACCGGACCGCTCACTGAGACGGGACCGGCTACAAATTCCGAGGTCACTTGGGAGGAACGAGAGTCTTTTGGAACGGCAGAGTATGATAGACTCAGGGCCGAAGAGAAAAATGATGAGTTTGAGTACGGACTTCATAAAGCCCGGATTGAAGATGATTTGAGGAGACGCGAGGATAGTCAAGCATCCCCTAGAGTTGAGTCTGGACAGCTACCTAGCGATTTGGACGATATGAGAGCATACTCCGACCTGACTGGAAAAACTGGAGTTACGGGAGTTACACGATATGGGAGCGATGATTCTTCGGTTTTGTCGCTACCACCGACTACAGATTACGGAGGAAGTGAGATTAAGTTTCCGTCTCAGACGCCGAAACAATCAACACAATATGAGGGAAGCAGTGTGGGCTTTCCACCAAGTGCCGCACCCCAGGATCCGTTTATGACACCCAGGGCCAGCGGAAAATCTCTTTTGGTGAAGAGATACATTCAGTCGGAGGAGAATGATAGTATGCATGCCGCCATGGTGGAAGAGGAAAAGGAGGAGGGAGCGCGAGGGACCCTGAGAAGGAGCAGCACAACCACTTTCGAAAGCAGCGACGAAGATAAAGTGATGAAAGAGGTGGAATGGAGGGATGAGGAGATCTACCAAACACCTACTAAGAAGGGAAAGAAGCGCAATGAGGGGAAGGGAGTTAAGAGGCCGGTAACGCCCGAACGACCAATCCAGAATATGCCGCAGACACCTCGCAGGAGAACGTTGGAGGCTGATTGGGCCAAGCCTGCAGATGGGGTGACCAATGAGAAGAAGGAGGCTAATCTCGAAGCGTTTATTGGTGAGTATCTTAAGAACACTAATGGACTGAGGGATTTCATGATCAATAAAGCGAAATATGATGATAGTTATTTGGAGTGGTGTGGTGAACAGGCGGGCCACATAGCTGCGAGGCAAAATCTTACGGATGTGGCAGTGTTGTTGGTACAAAAAATTGCCCAGATTACTCTTACAGAGGTAGAGTTGGGGCGGGAGTATGATGAGGGAAGGGCAGAAAAACTTGACGATAGGTTGAGTAAGATTGAAAAAAGATTGGCCAAGATTGCACCAGTGAATATGGTGAAGACGATTGAAAATGCAATGAGAGATTGCATTGAAACGATGGTGGACCAGGTGACGAATCAAGTAGTGGAAAAACTTGAGAAGTTGGCTGAGAAGAATAAGAAAGAGGAAATTCAAAGGGGGAAACAGGTAGAAGCCACCCCTGAGAAGGATGGAATGAGCCATATTGAGTTTGAACCAGGGGCGACTTTTTCGGAGGAGGATAATGAGAAAGTAGCTGCAGTACTCCAGAGAATGGAGGTGGAGGAACAGGAGTTGGACGCATCAAGGCATGCTCCAGTTATTCCGCCGGGAGAGAAGAGACAGGAGTTTCCGAGGTACACCCCAAGTGGACAGGTTACGATTGCGAAGAGACCAGCTATTGCGCCAGCAGTTCTGGAACAAAAGAAGAAGGAGGTGAAAAAACCGGAGGTTAAGGAGACACCAAAGGGACCAAAGGCTGGAGGGAAAAAGCTGGAGGTTAACAAACCAGCACAGCAGGTACCGGCAAAGAAGCCGCAACAAAAGAAGAAGGAGACGTGGGTGCAGAGAGCAGTACCACCACCACTGCCACAAAAGAAGCAACCCGAACAGCGACAACAACAACAACAATCGGGGCGGCAGCAGCAGAAGAAGGGGGATGGCTGTGTTGAAGTGAAGAGACAGGAAAAGGAGGAAGAGATGAAGCCGGTCTTCCCAGGCCAAAATTCAATGACGAGGAGGACGGTCACCTCTAAGAGGGATAACGGCCTTCCCCTCTGTCAGAAGAAGGATTTGGATATCTCGTCGGAAGTGAATAGAGCACTTTTTGAGGCGAAAGTCCCACATTTCCTTCACATTCAGGGACTGACAAAGAACACCCGAGGATGCTTATCAATGATTACGACTCTGGGTGCACGGGCCGAAATGTTCATTCCGTATAGGGAGATAGTGATGAAAGCAGCAAGGAAGGTGGACACAGGAATTGTAGACATCGAGACAAATGAACTCTGGGAGAGAGTGAAAATGCACAGCGTCAATTTTGATAGGTATTTGGGGAAGAAGATGGGAGGAGGACTTGAAAAATTGAGGCAAGAATTGCAGGCTGGGAATGAGGGGGTGGTGTTGCCCCTCACCATCAACTGGATTGGAGGACCGAAAGATGTACAGAAGAAGAAGGCGGAAGGAAAGAAAGTATCAACGGTCGTGTTCGCGGTCAAACGTAGTAAGATGGCCAAAAAAGTTTCGAAGGGAGGTTTGAGAGCAGCAGGAGTGAAGTATGATGTGGAGGAATTCATGAATGCCGGACCAGACTCCTTTTGCGGAATGTGCAGCAGGTGGGGACATCTTGAAGCGAAGTATGGATCTTTGAAGCTGCCGGCAAGCATGTTGTGCGCGGGGTGACATCTGATGAAGGATCATAAGTGCAACATGGTAGGTTGCAAAGTTAACGCTGGACAGAACTGCACCCATAATGTCGACAAGTGCGTCAACTGCAAGGGAAATCATATCGCGAAGGCCAACTGTTGCGTCAAGAAGCAGGAGGCTATTAAATCAGCGAGAAATGAAAGGCATACCTGGAAGGAAAGAGAATGTGAACGCCGAAATGTGACAACAGATCAACAAAAGACACCGGTATATACAGACAATGGGGAACCATCGACTGCAGAAGCGGAGAAGAAGGCTCAGGATGACAAGCAAACAGGAAAGGAGCCAGAAGTCCAGGTTGTGGCAACACAAGAGACTGAAGGGGAATCTTCTAATGCAGGGACCAAAGAACCCCCCATGACACAATGGTGAGATGCATAATGCATAATTGTGGGAGGGGGTATGATGCGACTATGATGGTGTTGGAGAAAGGAATTGTTTGGGGGGCTGATGTTGTGATGATGCAAGAACAGTATGTGGAGAGAGAGGGATAGAATATTGGTCACCCAGGATATAGGCTGGTCAGATGAGGAAGAACGATGACAGCAATAAGAAGAGATATGCACCTGGAGTTTTCAGAAGTGGCTAAGGGGGGAGATGGAGATGTACAGGTGTTTGATATAAAGTACCTGTCGGGTAGAAAAATGAGGTTGGTGAATGTGTATGATCAGCTGAGATAAAACGGGGGAGAGAGGAGTCAAGGCAGAGCGGCACAGACAGCAAGATGGAGGGAAACTATGGGGCAGGAAAAGATTCTCATGGGGGGAGATTGGAATGCTCACAGTGATAGATGGGACCCACAGTGCCCACTGAAACGAGATGTGAACTTGTTGGACAATCTTATGGATGAGTACGATTTGATCGAAGTTACGGATGGGGAAGAAACCCATACGAATATGAGAAAAGGAGATACTTCGGGATTGTGTATTGACTTTTTTAATACTAAAGCCTCCATTGGTGATAGATTAGATACGTCAACATACTTGGCAACTACTTCGGATCACGCGATTGTGTGTGCGCATTTAAGATGGGATGAAGGGGAAGATGTCAAAGTGTTACGAAAAGTTACAGGATGGGATATTGATGGGCTCAAGTTGAAGGAGGAGGAAGAAAATTATAAAAAAGCACAAAAAGATTGGAAGAATAAGAGCCTGAAGAGCCCTATTTTGGACGAGAAAAGCAGTGGAGATGAATTACAGAGGGAGACTAAGTGGATACAGCGAAACTTTGTTAATCATCTCAATAGACACTGCAAAAAGGTTAAAGTTTGTGCGAGATCAAAGAGGTGGTGGACTGTGGAGATCGCGGAAAATAGGAAGATTTTGGGATCGATAAAAAGAGCCAGAAAGAAAGGGGATGCATCGCAGCAACAAGTTGGGAAGCAGCGAAGCAACCTCAGAAGAATGATATGACAATCGAAGACGGAGATGTGGCGAAAGTTTTTAAGTTCGGCCACGAGAGATCAAGTTTGGCAGGTGTTGAGATATACGAAACCAGGTGGCCAACAAACAACAAAAGCTTTGAGATCCAGGAGTGGGGAAGTGGCGGAGTCCTGGGAAGAAAATGTGAAGTTATTAAAAGAAGAAGCGTTTCCGAAACCTTTGAAGGGTGTGGAGAGAAAGGCCCAAGAAGAAGGTGGGGAAATGTAGAAAAAGATAACTGATGAAGGCATCCGAGGGGCTCTGTTTAATCAGTCAGTTCAAAAAGCACCTGGTTCTGATAGTCTGGGATTTAAGGCAATATTGTTATTGTGGGACTGGGATTCCCAAAAAATAATTAATATTGTTAAAGCGTCTTTTAGGTTACGAATACACCCACAACCTTGGAAGGAAGCGAAGGGGGTGGTTATACTGACGCCGAATAAGCCAGCTTATGGAGTCGCCAAAGCATGTAGGGTGAATACGTTGTTAAATTGTTTGGGAAAAGTTGTAGAGAAGGTAGCAGCCAATGCAATTGCAGAGAAGTGTGAGTGAAGGATGTTACTTCACGCCGGACAGTTTGGATGCAGAAAAAGAACATCGGCAATTGATGCGGTTGGAAGGTTGATGGAGAAAGTAGAAGAAGCGTGGGGGAGGGGGAATACCGTGGCGGTGCTGTTGATGGATGTTAAGGGAGCCTTTCCACATGTGGCAAAGGGCAACTTGATAAAAAGAATGGAAGAGATGGGGTTTGAAGCCGATTTGGTGAGGTGGGTGGAAAGCTTCATGGAAGAGAAAAAAGTGAGTATATCGATGGACGGAAAGGAAGGAGACAGTATGGATGTGGAAACGGGAGTTCCGCTGGGGTCGCCAGTGTCACCAGTACATTTTGTTATATACCTTTCGGGGTGGTTCGGCCAAGTTGAGGATAAGGAAAAAGGGTGTGGAACCAAGGGTATATCTTTTGTTGATGATGTGGCATGGGTGGTGGAAGGTGAGGATGTGGGGGAATGCACACAATGATTAGAGAGATGCGCTGCGGAAACAACACTTTGGGCGAAGAAGAACGCCTGTCAGTTCGACATCGAAAAAACGAGAGCGATGTTGTTTACTCAACCAAGAAAGAATCAGGAACCGAAGATGAATGTCCAAGTATGGGTAGGAAATCATGAGGTTTCGTACAATAAAGAAGTGACAAGATGGTTGGGGGTATGGCAGGATGCTATGCTTACCCTGAATGATCATATGAAGAGAACCTTAGCGAAAGCAAGGAAAGCGCAGAATAGGGTGAGATTCTTGATGACAAAGAAAGGGTTAAGCTCAGAAGGGTGCAAAAGAATTCAAGTTGCGGCAGTTCAAGCAGTGGCATTGTATGGGTCCAAACTGTGGTGGCGGCATGGACAAGATAATCAAGCTCAGCAGGTGCAAAAGTCGTTGAATGAACAGGGCAGAAGGGTAACCGGATGCTTTAGGACAACACCTCCAGGAGGGCTGATGAATGATGTGGGTTTACAACTGGCAAAGGCTCTTCTTAATAACCGATTACGAAGATATAAGTTGAGGCAGATGATGATGCCTGACGCTCAAGGCGGAGGAAGAATGTTAGAAGTACGGAGGTATGTGATATAAAGAGTGGAGGGGATTGATGAGTTGATCCCGGAGGATAAACCTTTCGAAAGGAGGAGTTATGAAAGGACTACATTGCCAACGGAAAAAAGACACCTTAAGGGCAAAGAGATATTTCAGGAGGAGGAACAAGCGCTGAAAGAGGCAAAGTTGGAAAGGGAAGGACTTGTTTTTTGGACTGATGGATCGAGAAAGGAAGATGAGTGGGTGGGGTGCGCAGTGGTATGGAAGGAAGGTGAGTTGTGGAGAAAGAGGAGGGCATGCCTAGGCCGACAGAAGGAAGCGTTTGACGTGGAGATGTATGCGATGTCAGAAGCGATGAAGATTGTGAATGAGATGGCAGATGAGAAAGAGGTTGTTACGGTCACGGTTTTTATGGATTCTCAGGCAACCTTAAGATGAAAACAATCGGACAAGCCAGGACCAGGACCGGTGCTAGTGCTACGGACACTGAACTAGGTCGACGCGTCAGCTAGAATTGATATCCTCGTGCAGTACCGGTGGATGCCTGCTCATAAAGGGATAGAAGGCAATGAAGAAGCAGACCAACAAGCGACAAAGGCAGCGTATAAGTATTGTGGCAGTTATACCGAGACACAAAATCTGCCACTGTTTTTAAATTATGTTTCTTTCTCCCATGTTAGCCGAAGGTTGATGGAGGTGAAGTGGGAAGAAAGTAAAAAAGAAACAAAGAAGATGGGGAAGAAGTCAAAGCACAGTTACCGGTACGAGTTGGTGAAAATGGGAGGTAACAGTGCAGTGATGAGAGCCGCAAAGACGATCGCGGCAAGGTTTTATCAGCTTAAGTCAGGACATGCACTGATAGCGAAATATCTAATGCAGATCGGAAAAAGAAGAGATATGAAATGCTGGTGGTGTGGGCATGAATATCAGACAAGAGACCACCTTTTTAAGTGGTGCAAATGATGGAAACAAGAACAAAAAAGGCTTTGGGTTGACGGGCAAGAGGGGGAAGATGGGTATGAGGGTGTTGAAAAGGTTTTGAAGAAGCCAAAGATTTCAATGCCAATGTCTCTTGTTTTTGCAGAAGAAAAATGTTTGCAGGCGTTGATGGATTTTCTTGTTCATACTGATGTTGGCAGAATTAGCAGAGTGGTGGAGGAGGCGGAGAACTCAGATCACGAGGAGTCGAGTACTGCGGGGGTGTAAAAGTTGATGTTGTTTTTTGGCGGTTTCTTTTTGTTGAGGGGAAGAGGACTCGAGACTTTGCTTTTGTTTCTTTATGTTACGGAAGAAGCGGGGAGGAAATATGTATGGGATATGCCATGGCCGCCAGTGGCCGAATGCAATATGATTACAAACAAACAAACAGTACCTTTACAGTGTGCGATTTTTGCACGGATTTCCAGTCTCGTTTGCATCCCGTTGTTCATACTACCTTGTACTATATATTTCAAGTCATTCTCCTTTATTCTTCTCTCTGTATCTAAGTCTATGCACATACATGGTTCTCCCCTCCATATCTTAAACACTCACAAGCATTTGCACTGTATTAGAATATGGGCCCGGCCAATTCTTACAGAAGGGGCGACAGCACTAGTAACTACACTGAATGCCACCTATCGAATACACAATGCCTGCTATACCGCTTTTGGCGTATCATTAATTCCCTAAATACAGCAATTTCTCCGTAATAACACAAGGAAAAAACAAAATCCCGATCACCCAGCCGCTCGAGTGGACCTACCAAAAATCGTTGGGTAAACTGAGATTTTTTGGTCTGAGGTGGCTGATCGCGCACAACTCCGCGGGCCGCACCTCCCTCAGCTTCGTTTATACGACGAAAAAGATGCAGCTCGACGCGATCGATCACGTCGTGGTCTCCGATTTTCGATCCGATCGAGCGGAAGAGGGTCCCTTTTCTCGAGATGCCCCGCTGACGCGTGACCTACAAACCTTTGTGCTCGGTACAGTGCCTTTTGATGAACTAGCCAAATGGTAGGAAGTGCCGCGCCTAAATATGAGGGTATCTGCATCAAATGGATGTAATTGCTCCCACTGCCAACTAGATGTGGGGTGTGGAGTGGGTTGCTTTCGCGGAATGATTGACAGTTGCAATCGTTGAATGGTAGCATCTACTTGAATCGCCTTCAAGTGGTGAAACTGTTGTCTAGTGTTTCTTAAAGTCGCATACTGACGCGCTTAGTTGCAGTGTGTAACCCTAATCCACCTTCTTCTCCGTTGCTTCGCCGCTCGTGACGTCATCCACATGCTTAACTTTGCTACCTTCGCTGCCCAGAGTCCCTCATCGCCCCAAGAGCCATCAGCCCGGCCAATTTCAATCGTAGCGATTTGCGACACCCTCTGAAGATATTCTCCTCTCTGCCCGTTCTCCCGCACATCCTATATCAACCAACCCCTCGCGACAAGTATAATCCGTCGGCGGTTACCTCCACACCGACGACGCTCCACAAGGCACTCGCTCCGTTTCATCAGGCATCATCCCGCAGTCACTACCTATGAAACATTTCTTCAGTCTTTCGAGTATCCGTCCTCCTGCCAGTTGTCGCGTCTGGACGCCGCCGCTTTGCGTACCGTTCTACTAGCGGGAAGTCTTTCGGCACAGATTCAAAGAAATCATGGTACCCTTCGAGATATACAAAGAGCTTCAGGGTAAGTCGGTACCTATTGCACTCTTTCAATATCTTTAGGATAAACTGTACGCCGTAAGCACTGAACGGTACGAGGATGCTATAGTAAAGACTAGCGAGATCGCAAAATTGAAGGCATGACACTTTCCAGCAAATCCAGACAGGATCTAACAGATAGTTGGATGGTTGGTAGGCGGCGCTGTTCGCCTTTTCGAAGAGAAGCTCCTTTTGGAGCACAATTTTAATATCAGAGGCGGCCTGGGTACTCCTCCCAGATCCAATCTAATAGCATTCAAGTGGCATCGCCTACAATTGTAGAACAGATTACTTACAAAGCTTCCGTTGACAACTTTGTTCCGTCCCAGGGTGGCGTGCAGCAGAAAATCAATACCCTGCCCTGGCTTCCCACTTTTACGAAGTTTGTCTTGGCGGAAATTGCATCAAGAAGACAGGTGCAGAAAGATGTTCTTGGTTGTGTAGGAACACTCTATCATGAAGTTTGTAAGCACGCACACGGAAACGTAGGCATGATCACCTTGCGGGGCAGTGACTTCACGCCGTGTGAATTTACCGCTTTGGTTAGCTTGTTTAAGCTCCAAAACACTTGGTCGGATCTGTTGACCTGGGTTGAGGAGGTATAGGTATGTAACCCCGGAGAGTGGATGAAAAAATTGCTAATGGACAGATGCGTAGATCCTAAACTGCCGCACGTGGACGAAAACTCTCAATATCTATCATCCTACTCCGCATCTCGCCTCGTCTGCTATTTCCCTTCTACTGCTGATGGGAGATCTTGTAGACTAGATTATGTTCATAAGGAGACATAGCATGCGTTCTGGAATTGTTTGTATCCACCTCTTTCTGCATAGCGGTTTCCCGTTCTTTGTTTAGGAGGGTGATTACGGGAAAACATCAATGATCTTAGCTTTTTCATACGGAAAGATGTCACAAATGCCAAACCCTGACCTTGGCAATATTATGTGACTACTCACAATCTCTAAACATCCTCTACACCATGGACTCCCTCACACAACCCAAACTGTGATCACAATGCTTCGATGCGTCACTTAACCTCTACGCGCTCAGCTTAACAGCCACCGGAACATGTCCGATTCGCCTGCCCCTACAGTAGGTCTAACACAATCCGACGAAGTGGTGATGACTGTTGTAGTTCAAGTTTGCTCGCGGTTTCGACAGTTCAGTTAAGAATAGTGGCGGCAGTAACGACAGTGGAGGTAATAAAGATATCCGCATCTTATTCGCTCTATGGAGGGGACAATAAAGGGGACAAGTCGGCGACTACTGCTACGATCGACAAGCTCATTTCGACTATTGCCGAACAGTATTCTACTATCAATATGCTGCGTTCCGAGGTTGCCGACCAGAATACAGCAATCACCTCTCTCTGTCCCTCCAACTCCACTCAACATCACCCGTTCCTCTCAACTCCATTCTCAACTCCACTCTCAACATCACCTGTTCCTCTCAAACTACCACACTCAACTCCATGCTCGCACACATTCACACCCCCAACAGGCTTGCAATGCTCGTCAAACACGCCTACAAGTTTCTCATCCGTATCGCACGCTTCCCAGAAGAGCGCACCCTCAAGTCCTAACACTTTATCGGCCCTCTCAATACCCCCGCTGACACATCCCGCGCAATAAAGCTCCCTCACACAGAAGATTGGCGTCCTCCGCAACCAATGCGGCAGTGAACGCCATTTCCTCTACGACATTACGGACAATATACTCGGGCAGCGGCATAAATATGCATCTCTAGGTCAGACGGGGTAGAGGGGCTTGGTGTGTCTTGCGGCGCAGGTAAACACCCTCCCCCCTCCGAATGTTGGAACAGGCTGAGGGTGTTGTACCTAAACATCAACTCCCTACGCAAAAAGGTCGCCTACTCCATCGTCGAAAGAGCGTGGTAGCAGTTTATGAGTATCTACAGGACCAGAGCTAGAAAGGTTTATGGCCGGGGTTTTCCCGAAGATCTTTGGGTGGCGATAAAGAATTGGAAGACCATGACTAGGCTTCCCAATGGTTCCGGGTAACTTGCGTCTTTCGGGGCCCCGAGTCGGCGTCCCGTCCGGGCCATGGATTTCAGAGGCCTGGTCCGTCCAGGTACATGATCTCATTATCTAAGGCCCGGTATAGATGACCATAGTTTCAAGATACGAGTCTGGAGTCTGAACAGATCACATTGAGATACATGGGTGGGCCTTCAGACTGCGGCTGGATGCTTGAATGATTAGTAAAAAATACCATCAAACCACCGGCCGTCTAAGTTTGGAGAAAATCTGGATATATCTATCGAATAAATACGAAGGGGATACAAGAAAATACAAAAACTGCATAGGTCTATAAGTACAACCCCTTACGCAATGCACACAGCTAGACTGTTAGGCCATGCAGTCTCTTCGTCCAGCACTCCACTACTCTAGTCTCAAATCGGTGGCCCGAAAATTATTGTCCGGTCCAGGGCCAACTATCTCCTGGACGGGGCGGAATATTGGGAAGCCTGACCACGACAGCGAGACAGAAGGCAGTTCAGCGTTTGAATAGTGCCTCCCTTGGCGTTGGCCAGGCCCGGCCAGCATGAAGACAAGCCTGGTCTTCGTTAGTGCAGGCTTAAAAATTGAAGCCTGACCGGCCGCTAGGCCTCAGAGTCCACGTCTGACCGGCCGCTAGATAGCCTGCAGGCCGCCAAGTCTTATGGAGTACGGCGGACTACACTTCATATGTCATCATTCGACAGATGCGGGAGCGAACCACGCGAGTTTGGACGGAAACAAGATGCCGCTCCGAACTCTACAATCACACATTTGTAGTGTTAACAGCTTATATCATTGGACTGTTGAACAGCCTATACAATATGAGTCCTATTGCTTAAGCCGTTCAATTTCCAATGCATCTAATGCAGCTAGCTAGGAGCATCTAGTCAATCCGTCACACCAAAGTTGCATGAAGCCTGTTTTTCGGGCCTTAAGTTTTGAGAGGACTGCCACTGGCTAATGTTAGAATAATGAGTAGTGGCATTTCCAAGCATGTTCAAACTCTGGGAAGCTTGAAAATGGATCGCGTGCGCAGAAACATTTCGGAGTCTAAGACTGTTAACATAGGCCAAGGTTGCCCAGAAAATTCTAACGATGAAGTGAACTATTCCATAATTGACACTATTTTAATATCACTCTATCCTCTGTGTGCAGCGATAGCGACAATGTCAAGTGTGACACATCATAGCACCCGGTCATCATATTGCACTCGGTTGGTAACGCTCCCTCGCTGTTGCATGAACCTGACCGAGCTGAGCTTCAGCTGAGCTGATGTTAAGGCACACAGCCGGTAGGGCATAAGGCACTCAACTACCTTGTATATATCTCGAGTCTTTCTCCTGCTATCCAGTCTGTATCTTAAGTCTATTCACACGGTTCTCCCCTTCCATATTTCAACACTCGCTGTTGAAAGTAGAGATAGAGAAGCTTGGTTGTGTGTATTATCTAAGAGGGCCACAAGGCCATATATATATGGGATACAAGTGTGAATGCATGCGTACGCATCTATGTATAGATCCGGCTGAATGCCATCAGCTCGACAGCAATCTCCGGCCATACGAGACTCACCTCCGGCAATACGAAGGCTGAGACCTATATGCAATACTCGGTGTTGAAATACTGAATGCTGGAGAAGCTTGTATATTCTAAACTACGAGGGAACTTGTGTGATCTTTTATACGGCATTGAGAGTATGCTTTGTACGCATGCATGCGCATTCAGCTGGCATCTCCAGCTGAGTCCGGAACGACCATCATCATCATGAGATCATGATCCCCATCAGCCCAGCTGAAGCCCCTACAAGGGAGGTGGTCCATATATGCAACAATCATTGTTGCACGGCACCTACATCGTGAGTCTCAGGTCCGTTTGCTAGCTTGTAAGTAGTTGGTGTTTCGTATGAGGATATGCCTGGTCTGTATCAGAATCAGGGAGAGCGGCTCATATCAAGATAGTGCAAACACATATGCAAACGAATATGGATATGGGAGCTTGCATATATACGGGCCTTCGGCCCTCGAGTCATGTCAGTCGACAAGTCATTCAAGCATCCAATGTAACACTCACTGGATTAACCATTTGCAGTTCTAACATTAAATATATTAACAAACTTCAGCTAAACAGGTGAGTTGCTCGTTTCACATTATCCGCCTGCAAAAGAACAGCCCACCCTCCCACTATTCATTGTTCACGTTTATAATTATCACCTCAAGGTAACCAAAATTACGCAATTTCACCAGCATATAGCTACTTCAAAATGCCCGCGCTGTATCTTGCACAACTTTAGAAACAATCAGTCATATGAATTGAAAATCGAAGATCAATCTCGGTAGTTCTTCGGGGCCGTGGCAAGGATACCTTTGTATAACAGCATCTGGATATAGATTGCTCAAAGGTAACCAAACCTGAACTCCGCTGGTTTATCCAAACTGGCTTGCGTATTTACCCACATTCCTGTTGCATTCCATCCATGGTATGATGTTTCGCGGCAAATATCACTTTATTGTTATGAGCGACTACCACTTCTGGCACCGGCCAAATTTTTTGGCGAGGGAACCTAGTCATGACAAGGCGTAAGACCGCTTGCAGCGCTGTCTCCGAGCTCACAGTGCCGATTCCTTTTTAGCGCTCCTGAATAGTCGCCGGTTTCATGACGCGGGGTAGGTGACGCGCGGCATCGGTTAGTTTTCATTGGACATGGAAAGGCCTCATATAAAGAGTGCGAGTACTTTCTCACGTAAAGACTTACTGTGAGTCACATCATGAGTGATACTTGTGATTGTCACTAACCTGCTCCTCACTATGACTACCGGGTTTCATTTCAAAGTAGTTCTATGCTGAACCAGGCAAGTGCTGTTTGAACTACACGGATGACCCTGTAGATTTCAGCCAGTTCATCTTCTAGACCGATATCGCGTCGATTACCCCACAATTAATACCCCCTTGAGTATTCTAGATGAACGCTGAGTGGGGTATGTTGGCGCCTCTGGCAGTTTCGTGCATGTATTCTGGTCCTCTCGTGACTTCAACTTTTCGAGTGGGGTGGAGAGCTGCCGGCATGAAAACTTCAGTTGAGGATAATTCCCACGCACTTTTTTTTTTTGATACGATAGCTAGAACACTGACATGGAAGCATGGGCTGATGTTTTGATCATCAGCCAAGTATAAAGAGAGCATCAATCGCTCATGGTGCAAGAACCACAGCGTATATTGTAACGCTTCGACAACCTCAGCTAAACATCTCCAAAACATCTTCCATCTCAAATTCAAGCACCTCACTACCAATCATGCCTGCCAAATATGGAGTCAACGAGAGAGTCATCTACCGACAACCTGACAGTGAGTGGTCTCAACTAGCTGTAGCTATTAGTGTTAAATGGAAACTCATTCTTTAGGTGGTGAATTAACATACGTTGGAACAATCCACACAGTCACACCCTTGGCTGCCAGCAAGTACGAATACGGGGTAGACCTTTATTCCATTCCGTACATGCTTATAACTTCACGGTCTGATAGTGTTGGATGTAGATCACTCCCGAGTCCGGGCCCCAGGTTAACCATATGGTTGTGAAGGAAGAAAATATTGTTCAAAAAGCTCTTCCGAAGTAACGTGTTCGATTGACGTTTTCCGGAGGCCGTTGTGAAGGGAATAGGTCATCTGTTTGGTGGATAGTTATGAATATTGATATCTTGTTTTTTCGTTGATAATGTACTAGTTCCTAGTGAAATTTGCAATTCGAATGGCATAGGAAACTTGGTAATCCGAGGAACACTTCTCTGTGGTTGCTGTGGAATAAAGTACAGTATCCTTGAACCTTTCGACTCCTGTCGTCTCCACCATCAACCCATTAACTACTTAGACACCACTATATCACGCCAAAGTCAATAATGCTCTCGATCGTCTACCTCTGACTTATTAGCCTTCATGGGAATATGTTACCAGCTCTCGGCCTTCCCGGCTCCTACTCCATGTCGGTACTCGTAGTGTCTGCTGCATCTCCTAGCTTCCTAATGTTGCTCGCTGTAAAACTCTGCTCTAAAATCTTCCTCGCTCTGTTTGCCGCAGAGATGTACGTTCTCCCCCGCACCCGTCGATGAGTCTCGATCGTAGGAGCCGCTAACACTGATGTGAGTCCAGGTAAGCAAACATATGTAGTAAATACCATCTGAAAAACTAGTTGTTATATACTGTGCACTACATATGGCCATTTTTAATAGTTAATTATTCTGTGCTTGCAGTTTAATTATTGGAAGGAGAAATCATTTTATACTATTATAATTTAGAAAAGCGTGACTTCCAGAGTGTAAAATTTTCTTTCTAATTATTTACTTTGTTCAGTGGATGTGGTGGGTGGTTATAGTTGTAACCATGTGTGTGTGAATTCTATTACTATACATCCATACATCTGCCCTTCTGTATCACCCTCGTGGCCATGATATTTTATTCGGGTATGGAAGCAAAAACCGGAAAACCAGACATGTTTCAGACGGTAGTGATGAGCCTCTAGTGCAGAAATATGGAAAATATCGGGGTTGTGGGTTGGTCAAACCACCGATACCGAAAAAGAAGATGGTTCCGTCTCGAGTGGTTTAATTACCGTTCTAAATCATTCTCCGATTCTTCTTCCATACCCGAGTACGTTTTGAATCATCGACACAAAGCGCTCCCCCCTGCAGATCGGCCCTAGCCTCAAAGAACGATCCATGCATTGTATAGTACGTTTCCTCAACTTTCGGCTGACGGGCTTCAGGCATGTTATAAGTTCCTTACCTGGCAACGCTCTATCTCGTCTCAAATTGCTCGTGCCATCAGAAGGTCTGATGATGCAGGTGGGGGTAGTAATGGCTGGAGACGTAGTTTGAAAGTTATATCTGTGGCGGGGGTTTCAAGTATCGCATTCACCTACTCCCAGATCAGTAGAACTCGCCACTTTGCTTTTGTTTCCTTATGTCACAGGAGAAGCGGGGAGGATAAAGTGTGCCATGGCCGCTAGCAGCCGAATGCAATATGATTACAAACAAATTCCCAGATCAGCTAATTGCGTCAGTGTGGCGATTTAGCGCACAATTGACTTCTAATCAAATCTGGTTTGACCGTATTATCAACCTTTAACAAATCGCTGACTGTACCAAACTGCTAGCGTTCATAGGTCGTAGAATTACTTTACCACTTTCGCATAAGTAGACATTGATTTTGGGTCAGTGGGTATTATACATGTAGCATAAAATGAAATACAATTAGAACGCCTATGCGCATACAAGCAAAACTACAAATAAGACTACCGGTGTTATAATCTTCCCTCCATATCTAATGGCACTTGAACCTGAAGGCTTTGGGTTGTCTGAAGGCTTGGGGTTATCTGAAGGCTTGGGGCTTGCTACAGGAGTGGAGTCTGCTGCTTCTGTCACAACCATCTTCAGCATTCTGGCAGCAAATGTTACGGGCCTCCTTGCTTTCGTGTGATGTGTTTCTGTGCCGAACTCTACAATACCGATGTAATCGTCGGTTTGAAGTCCACCAGAAGCATTGGCATTGATAACAGAGTGTAACAACGGTGCAACATCGCCATCGAATGTAGTTAGGTTCTTTTCAGCTACCCAACTGTAGACGTACTGACCGTTGTCGTTAGGGCCCTCGTAAAGGTAACTAGGGAGGAAATTTCATCAGTCAAGAACGCGAATGCAGCCGGTATACTCACAACTTGGTACCGTTAACCTCTCTCTCATTGATCGGCGTATCCGAGAATCCGATCGGTTTGACGTTGCCAAAAGCTCCAAACCACACCATGATCTCAAACGATGGAGCAGTGGTGGAACTGGATTTTGCAAGGTCTGGATCGAGGAACATGTCCAATGCGACATTCGCAGTCAGGTTTGCATCGGTAAGTCTCTTATCATCAATTTCGTCGATAATGGTAGTTCCAACACCGTATGTCCATACCACGTTGAGCCATAGGGTTCCCAGACGTGACAATCTCATCGGAAGGATAGCAGAGTTTAGTTTGGCGTTCGGAAAAGAGTGTACGAGCTGAGGGGAATGCTTCCATGTCCACGTTGCAGAGAATGCGGTCTCGTTGATATATCCGTCCGGCGCATCGCCTACCTGTCGTTACGGAATAGTCAACTCAGTGCTACTAGTGCGAATGGTGTAAACGGGAACTCCACTCACGCTCATGCATTGATACCCGGAGCCATCGGCCCCCCATTGATTGGTGTAAACTGGAGTCATATTTCATATCAGTACATACGTTCCGGACCGGAGGAATGGATTAATTACAAGTATATTGCTCGTGTGGTGGAGAATAATTCTGAGTCTGCTTGCAAAGGGTCTGAACAGACTGAAGAGGAACCACCAGGTCGGCCAACACAAATGATAAGCAGCCTCCCAGGTATGCCCAAAGGTACAGGCTGGGAATTCCCATCGTTCGGTATTCAGCACGACGAGTAATCGGGTAATCGTACAATAGGAGGAATGGAGATGGCAAATGTACGGTATAGAGGCTGCCAGTATAGAATTATGGATTGCGCCGGATTTTTACTCTGAACATGCACATGCTTATGCCGATATATCCAATTGCCATTGCAGATCTCGGCTTGCATCCAAATCATCCTGGTTGGTGTTGGGCATTAAGCGAGCGGTGTGTCCGCATATTCGTACTTCACCACGACCCTACATTCCTGTTCTGGGGTGGATCCTTGGCGATCACCACTGAACAACGCAACGAGCTTTTTTGCAACGCGCTCGGTACTCTCGTGGGAATGGTGGAGGCCATAGTATGCCGAATGGACCCTCAACGCTGCCACTACTCACTCCCTCCTCCCACATACGTTATGTCATGACGCGAGCACTCGAAGTTTCAACGTCGGTTGGCAGCTGTACTTTTGAACCATGCTCCAATCAGTCTGCAAGCTCTCCCATGTTCCACTCGTAGCTTGCTTAGTCTGTTGCAGGCGTCCGCCACAAAGCTTCTGTCCTGTTCGGAAGCCTATGGAAGCGCGGGAAGAAAGGAGGCGCACTAAAACGGGTGGGACACGCGGCCCGTGGCAAGCGATTCGTGTGAGACACGAGTGTAGGACGCGTTATCTGAAACAGTCCGGCTGATTGGTTTGTTGTTTGTTTGGTTTAAGCGTACTCTATGGCAGCGGCTATAAACTGATTTCTTAATGCGAAGCATTTTAAGAAAATTTTCCGTATATCACATACTGCGATTTAAGCCTCCCCCATCCTACTGCAGCTCATCACTCCTCTCCCCCAGTTTAACAACCCGCGATAACCTACTTTTCTAACTCCCATATGCTTACACTTTACTTAATCTTCTTGGATAGAAACGTTAGAGTAGGACTCACCCTTGAGTTCATTCTTAACTGCACTTGGTTTAGGTTCTATAAAACATTCTACTCGCACTTCTAACCCCCGAAGATGGTTCTTGTGACAGAACTTGCGAGGGGTGAATTTAGAGTTTGTTTGTTTGTTTGTAATCATATTGCATTCGGCCGCTGGCGGCCATGGCATATCCCGTACATAGTTCCTCCCCGCTTCTTCTGTAACATAAAGAAACAAAAGCAAAGTTGCGAGTCCTCTTACCCACTAACAAAGAAAAACCGCCACACACAAAACAACATCAACGTTTACACCCCCCCATCACTCGACTCCTCATGATCTGAGTTCTCCGCCTCCTCCACCACTCCGCTAATTCTGCCGACATCAGTATGAACAAGAAAATCCATCAATGCCTGCGAACACTTTTCTTCTGCAAAAACGAGAGACATCGGCAAAAAAATCTTCGGCTTTTTTAACACCTTTTCCACACCCTCATCACAAGTTTAGGGGGGATGCTCCAAACACCTAACCACGGATGTTTGGTGGGGTGAATTTAGAGTACGTGGCGTTGTATTAGACACTGCCTAGCCACTAATCAATTGCACAAGTTAGCTTCAGTTAACAGCGAGAGTTTGGGCTATCGTCGATCGTAGAGATTTCGGCTGTTATATAACACAAACTTGACAGGCGGCGTCCTGGCTAGTGCCGTGTCTCGGAGGATATATGTCTACTTGACATTCCGCGTTGCTGAGCGGCACCGTTGGCGTGAAAAACTTCTAGTTTGGTGCCGCGGCAGGGTTTCCCGCGCATGTTGTGTGGTCGATCATGAGAGGCACCGAAACTAGACGAGCAAGGCTAAAAGCACAGCTTCGACAGGGGCTTGAATTGGATTTTCACTTCCTTCCCGCAGTCTCAAACAGCCTAAGACGTACCTGGATTGCAATACCAGTGCCGATTTATCGCGCCCGTAGAGTTCGTGACCGAACTCTAGTGATGCTGCCGACAAAACGTCAAAGTCAGCATCAATTATGAAGACGAAAGGCGTTGTAGCGAAAAGAGTTGTACTCTAGAGCGGTGTCGTCCCATCTAAGTTTTATGTGAGACGTTACCGAAAACGTAAGTGCGGGATATCCAACCCACAAATCCTGGCTAGCTCGCTTGGCAATAAATGGTGCGGTTTTACCCTGGGCTTTGACGTAGTACGGGCGCACATCATCATTTCAGGGAGCATACTACGATCTAAGTAGATAAGGCCCTTGATGCGTCTGACCTGTCATCACTGCCCTCCCACATCTAAGATGCCAATCAGAGCCTGGAAAATTGAATGGGGTGAACTCCTCCCGGACTTTTGTGATCCCCGATCTGCTCTCCTCCACCCTTCAACTATCATTTGTTATACGCCAGCTGCGATACTTTCTATCTAAAGTTTCGTGCTAGGGAAACATCAATGCTAGCATGTATTATACTGGCCTGAATTACTCGGAGTTCACAGTATACTACCTCAGATTCTTGGACAATTTCATGATGCAGCCCATAAGACTCCAGGAATTGTAATGTTCTAGACATCAAGGTACTAGTAACGTAGATGCTGATTAAACTGAGTAAATGACTGTGCCGACTAGGCTGTGAAGGTTCTATGACATGGTAATCATAGTAACAGCGAAGCCAAATATATAACCGCCTCAGGACACCTGATTATCTAACGCCGGAAGTAGCCGTGGCGTCTCTAACACGTAGCATAGCCGGGCTCCAACGTTCTCACAAAGGTGACCAAATCCTCACCGACTTAGGCGCCAGCGGCCTATGCAAGAGTGGTACTGCGGGAATTGATGTAGTTAATAACAAACACTCACTCAATCACTGTGTGCCATCAGATGTTGCAAGCTGTGGTGATGATGAAGAAGTCTATTGAATTATGTGAGGGCGAATTCTATGCCTTTATATACATGAATAGTCTGGAGGTTCTGAGGAGATGATGGAGTAGAGTTTCAAGTGAAGGGTGGCAAGTGGCGAGTGTCGAGCGGCGAGTGAGCAATTGTGTATGAGTCTACGTGTATGAGTCTATTCAGCGACTCCGATGCATTGGCAACCTCCTTCCAGACATCACAATAATATCAGATAGTACTATACCCACTACGGATGTTGGGACGTCAATTGTCATCTGCCGACATGAAGAGTTACAACAGGGGCCTGTACTGACACAAACTTTCAGTCATCTCGCCGTTCCGAGGTTGATTCCCCAACAAGTAGATCTTTAGCTTTCGAAACTTTTCAAGCCATCAAGGTTTCGGGGATTTGTTACCACATATCGAAGCGTACTAGCAGTCTAACTGTATTTCCCTTGCTCCGGCAGCCGCTCATCATGCATCCCAAGCCTTTGTGCTTTTGTCTCTGTACTTGTTAAAGTCATTATTGCGCTCTCACTCTTACACAAAACCCCCAACTCGGATTATTAAACGGCCGGCTTAGGGCTGCCGACATCGTGGACGGGGCTGGCCAGCCTGCAGATAACTAAAAAGTCCAGCGACCGGCAGGGCCGCTTAGAAACACTGGTTGGCCTTCTCAACCTCGTCTGTTAGTACAGCGTTTGGGGTGAGATTAACCTTGAATAGTCGGGAACGGGTTTGATGCAACCCGCCTCCCAAAGTTTCAGCTTTCAACAATGACATATTCCGTCATTGTGATATTCATCACTTTTGTTCAACCTATGAGGCTGTTTTTCTGTTAAAAATACCCCGCGAATAAAGTCTACACCTAGGAGTATATACAATCGCGCAACGTCCCTCTACCGCATTCCCGTGACCCGGTGATACAGTGCGAGCGTTAAGATTCCAGTTAACAAAAGGAGGTGTACTGGAAGTTGTTCTTCTATCTACCAACCCATTACTAGTGCCTATCGCGCCCTACTTCCAAACTATTTTCTGGGTATAAATTCATTCACTATTGGCCAATGATTATGATATAAATTCACCACCAGTAGAGGGTACTATGTTTCAGTATGCTCTAGTATGTTCTTGTATAGCCATCGATTGCTCACCTGGACGCTAGTGATAGGAGGAGGTAAATATACAGTCTTTTAGTAAAAACCTTCGTGACCGCAGAAAGACTTGCAGCTGACTATGGCAGTGGACAAACTATTACTATGGAAAAAAACCCCGAAAATTGGTACCGAAGTAATATTTATAATTCGGAGAATACCGAATTAAATCGGAAAGTGTTGGAGATGGTAGCGGGCGCTGTGAGATACTCCAAAAGCGATATTATTCTCTCTACTTTAGCGGTCTCTGTATATATACAATGACAATGCGAAATTGGCCACTCCATCATCTGGTGAATTCGGGCGCGGGGTTGAGCAGATTCCCAACAGAAAGTGCTGCTGTAATTCTACTGAAGTAATCTAACGAAAATACTAGTTTAATACTGTAGTACTTGTTGACGGAAATATGGGTTTTCGCCCGGGTGCATCGACGGGCATCGTGTCATTGCTTGGCTGTTACGTGGGCTGCCACTCTCAGTATAGTTGTCTTAATATCGTGTACTTAAGCTTTTTCCTTTCTCTTCTCCCTCTTTAGAATTCAGACGATTGACGAGTTCTCCGCGCACACTACAGCATCCGCGTGTCAATAATACTACCGAATCGAAAGACATTCCGATTTAACTCGGTATTCTCCAAATTGTAAGTATTACTACGGTATCAATTTTCGGGGGTTTTTTTTGCTACTTATAAAGGAATTGATTTTGTTGTGACTGGTGGTCTCCAGTAGATATACTTGTCCCCGTTAGGTTTAAGGGTGACAACGGCGTATGCCTCGGCTCAGGTAAGGTTATGGTTCAGCACAGCAGTACCGAGATCAGGTAACTCTGCTATATAAACGTCGTGTAACTTCAGATAGTCTCTCAAACGATAATCATAGAGTACTCTTTAGATTTCAAGTCTTATGATAAGCGCCCTTAGCGACACGTCAACAGTTTAGTTGTCGATATCAAAAGTTACCGCCAGCGCCTAGATTGATTAGATTTACATAGAAATGAGTCTGTGCCAAAATTTCCACATGCGCCCTCATAATAATAAAGGCAATCTCTCAGATTGTTTCCTGAAATGAGGTTTCCGGGAACTTTTTTATCCATGAGCAGTGGCTACACATCAAAGGTTGGATGGCTATCCTATACGGCTAATCTTGTCGAGGTCATCTAATCACTGACAGTGATATCCGAAGACTTGAAAATTCGGCGAGTACTAGTACATGCACTTCCACATATACTATCACTCAGTCAACGTATGCCATCGTTGTTGCGATATAAAAGGGGGAGAACCGTATGCGTAGATTATAGTACAGAGAAGAGGAGAAGACTCGACATACATACAGAGAATCCTTGGGTATATTTTCGGGTATGCCGATGTCACCCTTTGCCACTCAGCACTCGCCACTTGATATTTGTTCCGACCCATACGCCAATTTTCCCGTTGGCCAACGGGAAGATTTGGTGTATGGGTCAACCTCCTGGCAAAGTGATCAACCGGTGTACCAAGTTTACAATGCTAATTCCTTCCACAAAATTACTAGTATACACTCCCAATGAACCGCTCAGTTTATTCTTCCTCCTGCCCCTGCGCATGCTGTCCCCTTATCACTCTTGCGGTACTTTGTCCTCCAACTGTTGCATTGGTTCTCTTTCTTGCACTGAGTCGTCTTGCACTCAGTCTGACAGCTGTCCCAGCTCGCTCTGGACCCGGGGTTCAATTTACCAATGCAATTTATGAGTGGCGATAAATTTCCGCAGTCTTGCTCATCAGCGTGACAGTATACTGAATACTGAACTTGATTCTTCTTGCTGCAGCAGCGACTAGTGTATACAGCCTTGCAATTACAAGATATAGTTACTCGATTGCTGGTTGATTCTGCTGCTGCTGTAGCGTGGTGTAATCTGCCAACATAAATATTTAGTTGAACTCCTGACAGATCCCATATGAAAAGCCTTCATTGATCTGGGAGGAATCTTGAATGCCCGCAGTAAACGCGGGTGGAAGTCAAAGTAGTCACTATTGTAGGCGAGAAAATTTTGGTGGAGTTGGAAGAAGAGGATAGGATGGACTCAGTGATAAAGAAGTAGAATAGACATGATAATGAAGAAGTTCAACAGTTGAAAAATATGGTGCTTTACTGGGCCTCCCCAACCTCCTCCCAACCTCCTACTTAGTACATCGGTCAGTACACTCGGTTGATGTATAGGTTGACATATTCACCAAGCTAAGAATTTAGCATATCGGTCGACCTGTTAGCCAAGGGAAAATTTAGCGTATGGGTCGGAACACATATTCAACATTCGTATGCAATCAAATTAATGTCTAGTTACATACTCGACGGAACACTGGCTTACATATCCTTACGTAAACTGAACTTGGGTAACGCTATAACTGAGTGCCGAGAATGCGGCCCCTTTACCTCTGGCACCTCCAACGTCAGTTGTCGGAATTTATCGAGGGTAGACTAGAATTGACAGGTATACACAACTCTATCATTCTGCCACGGCGTATTAACTTCAATATGTGTTGTAGCATATCAGCACACTACATATATGGAAGTTATCTAGGTATCGTAGCCTATGTGCGTCAAAATACGTCGTCGCTTCGGCATACATAAAGAGCTATATTTCAGTCCAATATACGCAATACGTACTTAAAATTCAGAATGTAATGCACCTAAACATGCATTACTATGCGTAGACGTAAAATACCGTAACTTACAGTGAGTAAGTACAGGTTTTTAGTCCGAGATACAGAATTATTGATCATAGTACTCCATGCTTCCAGAAGCGTTCGACGTTCGACTCCATGCTCCCGGCGTATGCTCCAAGCAGTACTTGACTCCGGCATTTTGACAAATTCCTCTCCCACGTTCTTGAATAGTGGCCAATCCTATGTTTTTGCAGCCGGCTGTCTTTGGATTCAGGGTCATTTCTCTCTGGAAGCATGGAGTCGAGCGAAAATTGGAGTATAGCATCCGACACTTCTGGTAGCTTGAAGTTGAGCGTAGCTGGGAGTAAAGATCAAAGTGCACCTTGGAGCTGAGAGCCTTAGTTTCTCTCCCACGATCATAATACATGAAATTGGCACTGCTCAAAAATGGCAATCCGTATCCTAGATACGTGAACGCACGAAGATTTAGACCGCGTCATGTAGATTATATGACCTCCAACGAGCTTCTTAATTGGAGGAACATTCATGGAGTTGGCTAGATGAATAACTCTGTTGATGAAATCCGTATGGTATAAGTAGTTACACGCATTTCATGTAATAGATTTGTGATCAGAGAAAAACATGTGGATCGACAATCGCATGCGCTGCAGGCACGTGTACCTAGTGGTGCATGTTCGCTACCCTGGTCACTTTTGTTGGGTTTTACATCCCTGCTCACCCTTCCGAACGAGAGCAACGATGACGTGAGAGTGCTGCAGTGCAATGATGTCACATTTTGTTTTCTTATCCTCCTTATCCAACAGATGCCCGATCAATAAACGCTCGATACTAACATAGCCAAATGTTTACAGCAATGAACATTGAAACGCAGTGTACTACTCATCCGGTTTATTAATAGAAACCAAAACTCTGGCCTTACAAATTAGCTCCTGAGCATCCTTCATGCCGGCAGACGACCTCCGCACCACGCCTTTCGATATAATGCCACTAACAAAAGCGCGCTCTACATCCTCCGAATCCTTTCGATCCCGATTGTCGATATCTATCATGCGCTCGTCATCATAGCGTTCCTCCAGCTGAACACTCTCATCGACTTCGTAGACGCTGCGTTGACACCGGAGTTGGGCGGCCAAGACCATAACAGAATGAAGGCACTCTCGGAAGCTATTTATATGTGAAGTGATGGAAGATGTGTCCGCTTGGATTCCGGAAATGTGCCTACAGAGGTCTAATGATGGCGTATCGACGTCCTTCAGCCTGGCCTGCACTTGGTGGTTTTGATAGAGTAGAGAAACTGTGTATGCACGCCAAAACTCTGCCCGTTCGAAGGTATCTGAGGTATCTACTAATGTCAGATATAGATATTGCACAACGTTCTGATACCAGGGATCGCGCTTGGGGAGGGGTGATGTTAAGTGAAACATGCTGGATTAGGGGTCTTACCACCACCGCGGATTTCCTCATCAAGAATAGTTATATGTTGTGACTTTTCAGGAGTCATCGCGGGAAACCAAGCTGACATTATTTTGTTCTCAATATATCCCCAAATTATCGCCTCCATCAGTTTTCCGGTGCTCAAGTTGTTTGCGTCGCGAACTCGGGTGGATAGCAGTGTTTTTAGATCATTATCGTCAAGTTCTTCTAGCCCACGTTTCCGACCCTTCCCTCTGAATTTTTGCCGGCACCAGCCTCCAATCTGCGCTTGGTTAGACGGAATTTCGTTTTGGGGGAATGGCATACCTTGTCGTGTAGAGCACGGAATTTTTCTTCGATTATTTGGTCGGAAATTGGTTCGAGGCCGGTACCGACGCTGCTTACGGATCTGAAGTGTGAAACGCGTAACTCTTCAAGCTTTCTTTTCAGGTCATCTCTCTCTTCTGTGTGTTCTGCGCTTTCCATTGCTGCTTTCTCTTTCTCTGCATCCAGGACCCAGCGAAGTTTATCATTCGCACTTTTCAACTCGTTGTGTTCTGCCTCAAGCATGCCTTTTTGTAATTCCATCTCGTCTTTTTCATTCCTTTCCAATTCAGTTCTTTTTGTTTCATCGTCCAAGCGACTCTGGAGCTCATCTGCACGATTTTCCAATTTTCTGCTCTCTGCCTTCTGCTCCTTTTTACGCGATACCACCTGGTCGTATCGCTCCTCCCAATACTTCCGCTCCAATACCATCTTTTCGTATCGTTCCTCCCAGCTCGTCCGCTCTACTTCGGTCTGCTTGCATTGATCCTCCCAGTACGTCCGCTCCTTTTCCACCTGCAGGAATTGATTCTCCCAGTCTTTCCGTTTCGATATCATCTTCTTGTATTGATCCTCCAAAACGTTTGACTCCAAAACCTTCCTGTCGTATTGATCCTTCCAATACTTCCGCTTTATGAACAGCTTCTCGAGTCGACCCTCCCAATATTTCCGTTCTAGTTCTGCAGTTTCGGCTGTCGGCCTGTCGTCCCCTGAGTATGTTTTTGTGGGCGCTTCCCCTGCAGCGTGTTGGTATTCCTCAGTGCTTCGGTCGCATTCGTGGCCGGATTGTTGTTGCAGTTCTCCTGACTTCTTCTTATTGGTACGTGTGCCGCCTTTCGTTTTCGTTTTTTTCTGATTTTTCGGAGTTCGATTGATAGTAGCAGCGTTGGTGCTTCCATCATCCTCCCTTGTAGTGCCTTTTAGACGATCGGGCATAGCTTTATTTGCGGATGGCAGCGTATTACCGTTATCGCTTTCTGATCAACGGTTTTTAGTGGTGAGTGCTTAATCGTGAGAGGGAAGGATAAGATTGGAGTACAAACGTTGTTCGTCTGACATTTCTTCACTCTGGTAAGAGAGCAGCCAACCTAGTAAGCTCAACATAAAGTTGTCGTGATTGTTCGAGTGACGTAGTAGATCTTGAGTTGTGAGTGATGAAGAGAAGAATTCGACCATAGAAGCGGGGTAGCTGACGTGTTGCCATACCGACGAATAGGAAGCGGCGTCTAACTCGAAATCCTTGGCAACACAATAATAGCAGGACTTAGTTACCGCCCGAACATTACTCTATCTACTCTCCCCCACTCTTGTGAAAGCGACTTGTTTTACTACTCAATAGAAGTCTATGCTGACTGCGAGAATAGCTCGCCGCCGTCATTGTACCCTCTACAGTCTAAAACACTGTAATAAGCATACCTATTACCCACAGCTCACTACTGTGCCAACCTGACGATTAGGTGAGATAGGCGGAGACACCAATACAGCAAGCTTTGAGGCTCTGCGCGCCCACGAAAGGTGATAGCTGACCATTGTGCGCAAGATTGCGTAGCAACTACGGCGCAAGTTACCTTCAACTGCAACTAAGAAACACGACAGTACGGAAAATGGGCTCTATAAACCCTACCAAACATCGGTTTGTTGTAGGTGTCGACTTTGGGACGACGTATGATTCCAGTATTAACTATCCCTGTTGCTCTCTGCTAATAGCTTTGGTGTTCCAGCTTCACATCAGTTGCCTTCGCCCACACAGCATGTCCGGAAGACGTAAAACTCGTACAAACCTGGCCAAATGCTGGTATAGGAAACTCTTCTGCCGACCAAGTTCCCACGGAGGTTCGGTATACCGATCTACTGACCCGAGATAAGAAATGGGGCTACGAACTATCCAGGACGGCATATGCAGACACGCTGAGATGGTTCAAAATTCTACTTCAAGACCAATCAGCGCCAGCCATACCATATAGGCTGGTCCGGAAAGGTGCATTTTTGAAAGACGCTGTCTCGAGAACTTCTGAGAAACCTATACCGCCAGCAGATATGTCTAACCTACTGGAATTTAATCCTCCATCTACAACGCCTGCACAGAAAACAGCACAAACGCTTCAGGAGCTTCGGATCCCCCCTGTTACCGTGGTGTCAGACTTTCTGAAGTCAGTGCTGGAAATTACAACCGCTAGTATCGAACGAACTTACGACAGTCGATTTGTCTGCGACTCTATGGTGGAGTACGTTCTGACGATCCCTGCAATCTGGAGCGACTCTGCGAAAGCTCTCATGGTCCAAGCGGCAGAGAGTGCACGATTTGGGATTCACCGCGACGATTTCAACTTGGTCAGCGAACCCGAGAGTGCAGCAGCGTATACCCTCAAAGCTATTCAGCCCAACAGCCTCAAAGCAAGTATTCGTATTCTCAGCAGTCTGCGCCAAACTAACTTGGTTTTAGAATGGCGATACGTTCATTATTTGCGACGCTGGAGGAGGGACAGTGTAAGTTATTGCTTCTGTATATACTTATGTACTTACACTGTGACTAGAGACCTGATTTCCTATAAGATAACGCATCTGGACCCCTTAAGACTTGACGAGACTGTGGGGGGTACTGGTGAGTCGACCAAATCGCACTACAAGACCAGTCCTAACAGTTTCAGGTGCCCTATGTGGATCGGTGTACCTAGACCATGCGTTTGAGCAATACATTCGGGGTGTGCTCGGTGATAAGGCTATCAACGACATGAAAGTACGTGGCACCCTTTCCCCCATCTAGTCCTTTCTCATAACTAACTGTTTTTGCACTACTTTGGCTTATCTTAGCCGCGTTCAAAACACGAAATGATGCGAACTTGGGAGGAAAAAGTTAAATTTATGTTCGGTAATACCACTGATACGGAGGGGGTATACGAGGTGTATGTGCCTGGTGTACCTGATGATGATACCACGAACGTTGAAGATGGTTTCCATTTCATGAAGAGGTACGTCTCGTATATCCTGTGGCGCACCAATAGCTAGCTCACTGCATGACTGATCCTTGCAATATAGTGATGAAGTCCAAAAGATATTCGATCCCGTTGTGAACCGCATTGTACATCTCGTTGAGCAGCAAGTTTTGGAAGTGCAACAAAAGGGGGAAACAGTGGCGGTAAGTAAACTTCTATTTCTAATTTTTACCCTGAACCTTATTGATGTTGGCCTCTGAATGTATTTGGAGATCACCATCAAGCATGCTGTCTACCGCATGCTGTGGCTGTCCATCTTGTCCAATCACGTCTTTCTCTTATCTCTTACCTCGGTACTAATGCCATCTTATGTAGGCGGTACTTCTTGTTGGTGGATTTGGTTCTTCGGAATATCTTCTAAAACGGTTGCGTAACACACGCTATGGACCAGCGTCGACAGAGTTACAGGTCCTTCAGCCAGTGAATGCGTAAGTCTTGGTTCCTACTTACACAATCTATCTCACTAATCACGGATGTGTCACTGGCAGCCGAAGTGCCATAGTATATTATCTATCCAGATGTCTCCTACGACACCTCAACTAACACCATGTCCCACAAATAGGCACGTGGTGCACTTCTTCGGGGCCTGGATGGTTCTATCGTGAAACAGCGTCGATCGCGCCACTGCTACGGTTCTCGCTCTTCCGTTGCGCGCCCAAAGGAAGACTCGAAGTACTGGGACTCCAAAACAAACAAGTGGCACAATAGCTACAGCTCAATGGATGACCACATGTTCTGGGATCGCCAAACTGATACCTGGCGAGTCAGCGGGCACCTGAATTGGTATGTCGTGAAGGTTCGTGGCCATCCCAACCCGACCCAGTAAATCAGGCTAATGATTGTGCAGGATATGATTGTTGGAAATTTCGAACCTGTGTCGATTGATTTTTTCCGAACCGTACCAATCCCAGCTGCCCCAAGCGACTTCATATTTAACACTCCGCTGTTCGCATGCGATCTACTGGATCCGCCAGATTTCAAGTGGAAGAATCCAAAAGGTATGTAAGGAGTTCCGTCACTCATCTATCTGCTAACCATAGCAGCCATATATCGAGCATGCACGCTGCGTTCAGATCTGTCACGTATCCCACTCTCGAAATTCAAGAAGACGACAAACTCTCACGGCGAGAGCTTTTATGAAGTGAAATATGTTCTAAGAGTGACCCTGCTCGATGAAGTAACTGCCTCCCTACCGTTGTTGGCTGTCTACTAACAACAAAAGGTTCTGAAATTTGACCGCCTGGTGGATGGGGAAGTTTGTGGCGAGATCACAGCGAAGTTTGGGTGAGGCTGATGGCAATGCATGGTGGATAGGACAGGATATTACGGGAATGATGGGCGAAGATCGGGGGCTTGTAGCTATGTTGGCCATTTCTGCAGTGTACTGGAAGTGGGCATGTTTGTGAATCACATAGGATGTGTTGCGACCCATACGTCAAATTTTCCCGTTGGCCAACAGGTCGACCAATATGCCAAATTCTCAGCTTGGTGAATAGGTCAACCTATACATCAACTGAGAGTACTGACCAATGTGCCAAGTAGGAGGTTGGGGAGGCCCAGTAAAGCACCATATTTTTTCAACTGCTGAACTTCTTCATTATCATGTCTATTCTACATCTTTATCATTGAGTCCATCCAATTCTCTTCATTTAACTCCACCAAATTTTTCTCGCCTACAAAAGTATCTACCTTGACTTCCACCCACATTTACTGCGGGCATTCAAGATTCCTCCCAGATCAATGATGGCTTTTCATATGGGATCTGTCAGGAGTTCAACTAAATATTTATGTTGGCAGATTACACCACACTGCAGCAGCAGCCAGTGTTCCTAAGCGGCCCGGCCCGGCCTCCATTCTGAAAGCCTGCGCTAAGGGCGGCCCGGCCCGGCCTGGGTCAGAAGCCGCCCGGCCTGCACGTGATTTAAAAAGCCTGCATCGGCCTGCATGTGATTTAAAAAGCCTGCATCGGCCTACATAAGCCTTGGTCTGGTTGATGGATGGAATACGGCAATGGCAGGGCTACGATGATTGAGTTGGATATGGTTTATGTTTCGTACTTTGGAGACTTTCTTAGTAAACAAA
>Ga0307515_10003026_pt1 | contig 35650 bp, 49 predicted proteins | sample 17_EM_MG_FD_194513 | JGI IMG/M metagenome (GOLD analysis project Ga0307515, IMG submission 194513) | Populus trichocarpa ectomycorrhiza microbial communities from riparian zone in the Pacific Northwest, United States - 17_EM | ecosystem: Host-associated > Plants > Roots > Unclassified | place... | reverse complement strand
CCCCCCCATCTTTGTAGTAATTGGACCTGATTACGGTGTGTTCATTGTATCTGAATCTTTCGCTGACTTTACTGATTGTTGCGGTTAGACGCGGTCTTTGGAAAGTGGCTATTTACGGAGGCAGCAAAAGGTTCCTCCGAAGCGCAGCCCGTGCCCCCTACCCCTGCCCTCGCACAACCAAACAAACAAGAACCCCCCGCAGACCGTCGCGAACCTCTACCTTCGGACACAAGTGGGGGACCATCTCAACGTAGGCAAGGCGGCCAGACGAGGCCCATGTATCACCAAGCCATGAATCAAGCGTTACCTTCTGGGACCAAAAGATCCGCTTCCCCTTCCTCCCACGGCCCGAATAAGTCACGTCGTACCGATCTTCCTTCCGGTCCCCGTGCAATGCTCCGTGATGGCCGCGACAGTCAGGGTGGCGGAAACACAGGTCGAAGTCTTCTCGAAAGAGTCGGTCCTCGTGGCTCCGGATTTTCCCAGGAGCCACAGCAGCCTCAAATCCCGGTGCCTCCGGTATTCCAGAACGGAATTGTTCCAGGAGTGGACATGGGTGCAGCTATGGCGGCTCAGATGACGAATCCATTGATCCTCCAAGAGATGATGATGAACCAGATGGCATTGATGGCCCAGATGGCTGGGGCTATGGGAATGGTCCCACCTGGTGGTTATATGCCTAACCAGCCCGGGTTCCAGGACATGGGTATGGCAAACGGAATGAACAACGGCTTCGTTCCGCCGCACCAGAGACAACAACAACAGAGTGGAGGACGAAGGGGGCCGAATAACCGTGGACAGAAGCCCCAGCGCGACGAGCAAGCCAGCTCTCAGCCCCAACCTCCACCCACTCCCACTCCTTCTGTTGTCGCCCCTCAGCCGGTTCAAGCTGCCCCTGCTCCCGCCCCTACCCAACAGAGATCGACGTACGCCCCACCAGAACGACCGCAGTCGCCCACTCTTTGCAAATTCAATCTGAAGTGTACGAATCCATCTTGTCGGTATTCTCATCCTTCGCCGGTAGCTACGCAAGAGAGTGGCATCGTGTTAAGCAACGATCCTTGCGAACAAGGGAAAGATTGCAAGGATAAAGACTGTGTGAAGGCGCACGTCAGTCCTGCTGTGTTGAACCCTAAGGGTAGGTGAATAATACTGTGTTCTTTGACCCAAGTCGCCTGATTGCATTTTGATTAGCTCTGGAACTGAATCGGCCCGCACCCCCGCCAGTGGTTCTCCATCAACCCCCTCCTCCAGCCCAAGCCCAGTGCCGATATGGCGCAACCTGTACGAAGGTTGGGTGTCTGTTCCTCCACCCACATTCAAGCACCCCATGTCGTTACGGGACTGGGTGCACGCGAGCCAACTGTCACTTTCAACACCCGGAAGGCCGCGTGCTGCCTAATTCCTTCCACCGGGGTGTTTCGTCCGCCGACCCGACCGTGACTGTAACACCACCACAAACGGGAACTCTGCACGGCCCTGCGACGAGTCAGAATAAGACCCTGACGTTGACCAAGGAACAGAAGAAGGAGGCTTTGGAGAAGAAGATGAAAGAGCTGGAGGAAAAGAAGTTAGAGCTGCAGAAGAAGACAGAACAAGCTGAGGCGAAGAAGAAGGAGGATGGCAACCCTGTGGCTATCATTGCCTAGTCGGCGCCCTCTCGCAGATCCCCAGAATCCCTGTACACTACTTTTCAACTCCACACCTAGTCCCCCCACCTTCGCTTCTCGATCACTGCTGCCCATCCTCTTCTCTCAAAATCTCAGACCTGATCGTAATTATTTTGCTTTCCTCTTCCTCCTGTCTCGACTCTTTTCTGTTATCCGATACTCCTTTGCTAGTTAGATTCTCTCGAATGACTTGACCCGCATCATGCATTATTTTAGTACCTTGCTCCTCTACCACTGATCTCCCGTTACGCCCAATTTCTGGCGTCAGTAGTTTACGTAGATAGTTGGTTAGCTGGTTAGGAGAGCCACGAACAAAACCACGATGACGGGGAGGTACAAAGGCCCAACTCTAAAAGGAGAAGTTGAGACCCCTCCCCCCAGGCCAGTCATCTTCAAACCATCCCTGCGTGATTAGCCGGTTCCCTCAACCTTCGCTAAGGTGCAAATTTGACGCGTCATCTGGCTGGGACATGTGCCCGTGGATCCGGGCCGGATGTGAGCGAGGGTGGGTTATACGTGTTGCCTTAATGATGCATTGTTATGTTGGGGTCGTGCATGATACGTTTACAACGTAGACCAGTGTGATACTGTTTAAATTTGTTACATGTAGATATGTACAGTGATATCATAACCACGGAACCCCACCTCTCATTCCAATCAGTACTCGGCCAACGGGATAATTTTGCCGACGTTGGGCCGCTGGTAAAGCTTCCTCCGACTAATCAACTCGACCTCGGCGCTGTCGAAGAAGGAATAGCCCACTGTTGCACAATTCTCAGAAACTTAGCACAGATAGAGAATACAAAGGAACCCACCCATGGGATCATCACCGTCGTCCTCCGTGACCGTGATAGCGTTGCTGTTGATGGGATTGCCTGTCTTAGAGTCGCGCAACACACCAGCATGGTCGACAAATGGTGCAGGTCGCTCATTTGCCGCACGATGGAGCTGTATCAGCATCCTCTGGATATCAAGCAAGGAGCCGTGGATGGTATCTAAGAACCTTCGCGTTTGCAGGTGCTTGGAAGAAGCGCAGCTGGAAGTAATCGTGGTCGGTGAATAGACATAGAGGAGCCAAGCACACATACATCGAGATGCCGTCCTCCTTGATGATATATCCAATGCCGTATCCGTCGGCAGCAACTGGCCCAAAGCCGAACAGACGAAGAGCGGGGTTACCGCAGTTGGAGGTGGAGAGGATTGAAGTGTTCAAAACGCTCCAGCCATGGTCGGTGAAGATACCGGGTAATGAGCCATTAGCGAGGGGAGGCGGAACTGGGTCATCTGGCGAGGGCTCGAGGTTTCCGTCACGTTCACGGAGGAGGAGGCAATACAAAGCGTAGAGATGCCTGTCCTGCCCGAGACCCTGGGCGCACTCCTTGGTCAAGTTGACGTGCCTCTTACAAGCCTTGCGTAATGCGGCGATCTTCTCGTCAATGGGAGCTTCTGAGCAGAAGGTCTAACAACGAATCAGCTTCTGGCCCAAGGAAATAGGTACGTTTTTCATACCTTGACGAAGGCGACGCTCTCGGGTTGTACGGTTCGAATGGCTTCCGTCCTTCCGTGAAGGAAAGCCTTGGTCATAGCCGGCTCATAGGTGCACTCGATCCTTCCGTATAAGCCGAAGTACGCAGCTTGGAAAGCCATCTGTACGAAAGCGTCGGGGCTAAACCCGTGGCTGGTGATGAAATTCTTCCCGTAGCCCTTGAACTCGAGCGCTTGACAATCGTTTTGGCAAATCAAATCGCTTAGCCTTGTTTCTGCGTAACGAATACCCGCACGGAGCTCCGGAGTAAGAAGCCACTCGAGTTTTTTCGGAGCGGGGTCGATTCTGTAACCCGGAGATGGCGGTGGAGCATTGGTGGCTCCCCGTGGCGCCTTGTATGATTTTGCATAGGGAGAAAGTTTCGCCTTGAACATCGTGGGTGCAGTTGGGTTGATAGAGCGGGCAAGGAGCATGAGACCTTCTGTGAAGATATCGGCAGCAAACCTGAGCACGGTGTGGCCATCAACCCCTGTGTGCTCGAAGTTGATTCCAGCGGCCCCATCAGCACATACGATGAGTTGCAACTATGGAAAGAAACGTTAGGCTTTGTCTGAGCGATGGAGAGGAGATAGGTACCTTATCGTACCAGCGGTTGGTGCAAGTTCCGACTTGGACCCCGTTGGTCAGGCTGTAAGTACCGCACAGGAAGTTGGCACAGAGTTCGGCGATATTATCGGGAGCAGCGTCATCCAAACATACGACGAATAGGGCGTTGTCGACGATCTCCAAACACGGGCCATTGTGTTTGCTGTTGGCAAGATCGTGACGGTGGTGTGACCATGTCTTCCTGTTTTCAGTGGTGAGGACACCTATTGAGTTGCGGGCAACCTGTTCCGACATCTTGTGAATATTCACCATCCGTCAGGACCAGCTAACTTACGTCACTGAGAGGGGTATCGTTGGCATCGGTGACAATAGCTTGAAGGTTCCGGAGGATCTCTCTTTCGGTGAGGATGGGACGGTTCTCGCCATCCAATACGTCGAACCAATCTTCCCAGCGAGTAAGTCCCGGGACGGCTCGGGTGTGGCAATGTGAAAAACTTACAGAACTGACCGCGACGAAGGACGACGATGTGCCTTGATCCAGGAGCAGTGACCATCTTGCACCCACGCTTCGAAATTTTAGAAGCGTCAGCAGAAATCACGTGAAACGGGGCGGGAAACGGACTGAAACGGACCTCAGTGGGAATACGGGCGACTCCGAACAGGCGAGTGTACTGGTCCATATCGAGGGGCACCCCACGAACAGAGTCAGAGTCAAGAAGTCCCACCCGCAAGTCGTGGACGAACCCCAAAGACGCAGTGATCAGTGCAGCCGCCCGTGGGAGTTGAGCACCACGGTCTGGGGTGGGATCATTTCTGCGACGAACGTCAGATTATAGGAACGTCGCAGAGACCACGAGACTTACTCCAGAACAAAAAACGGATTGAGGGCGAGAACGACGGGATCCGTGTGCGACAAGTACGATTCGTACCTGCAGAGCGATTGTCGATCAGCCACCCGGCGTTGCACACCAGCAAGTGGCACAGTTACCAGAAGTCTTCAATGTAACTAATAGCGGTAACGGCGATCAGCCTGTGAGGCTCGTGGACGGGGGATGAATCGAGTCCCACCTTGCTTTGTTCGCCGCCCAACTCTTCAGTCTCGCTTGTGCTCGTGGACCATCGCCGTTCAAGAATTCCTCGACGGCCCTCTTGGTCCGAATGTGCTCATCCGGCTCTTGGAGACCTTCCAATGCGCGCAGATACCGACGGCAAGTGTCCTCCAATGGGGGAATAGGGAGTATGGGGAGGTTCTTGGAGGCATCGAAGGTCTTAGTGCTTATGATATCGGACGGTTGCACCATCGGCACTGCTGAGTCTTCTCCTTTGGGGGGAGATGTGGGGGGATCTGAGGAAGCGGAACGCGGGGTAGAGGAGAGTGATTTGGCTGCTCGCCTGAATAGGCTCGCTACCATCGTGTGAACGCAAGAGAAGTGTCGGGACCGGCCCTGACCAGTCGGGCCGCCATCATCTCCGACGGTCTTGAACGCACTCAATCCCATGGCGTCTTCATCCAAATCGAACACCACTCACGTCGATGAAGACGTTGACGATTTGGACGGTACTGGTTCGGACCAATCGTCGACGCTGATCGTGCTGATCTCCGACAATAGACGTTCTCGAACAATTCTCGTCCCCTCCTCCTCCAAAGCCCGCTGCTCCTGCTGAATCGTCTCAACCACCTAAAACATCTGCGCCATCGTCCTCGTCGCAGAAACCATCCGGTTCGTCCGCAGAAGATGTCTTTACGGATGCGTTCGCCGCCGAGTTCGCAAAGGGGATGGAGTCACTCTTGAAAGAGTTGGGGGACGGTACTATCAAACCCGAAGAGACTGACGAGTTGGCCGCTGAACAAAAGGAACAGGAGAGGGTGTTCAAGGATGCCTGGACTGAGATCATGGACAACATGGAGCCCGCTGTGTCTACCTCAACTTCCACCACATTGGCGAGCGCCGACCAAAGTTCGCAGAAGGGTGGAGAGGGGTCGTTCCAGGACAGGGTCAAGCAGACTATGGATAAGATGAAGGAGGGACAGTCGTCGTTGAAGGTACGTGATCCTACAACTGAGTCGCGTCAACGTCACTCATCTGAACAGTCCAGCGACGTTGGAGGTAACCCCGACCTAGAGGCCTTCCTGTCATCTCTGGACAATGTGGAGGGTGACGGAGAGACTGAAGAGGGGTTACAAGGGTTCCTGGAAACTATGATGTCCCAACTGATGTCCAAAGAAGTCCTCTACGAACCACTGAAGGAGATGCATGAGAAGGTTTGCAAATTCATAAATTCTATCCACCAGTCCACTCTGACAATGTGGACAGTTCCCCAGTTATCTCATTGAAAACGAGAGGAAACTGTCTCAGGAAGATAAGGACCGTTACACAAAACAACAGAAAACTGTGTCCCAGATCATTGCTGTCTTTGAGGCGAAGGATTATTCAGAAGAAGATCCAGAGATCGGTCTCAAAGTGATGTCGCTTATGAACGAGGTCAGTTCTCTGAATTGTGGCCCGACAACGATGATGCTGAGTCCCCGCGAAACAGATGCAAGAGCACGGTGCTCCGCCAACAGAAATCATGGGTGACCTCCCACCAGGTGTGGCATTGGGACCAGATGGGCTTCCACAGCTTCCCAGAGACTGTTGCATAATGTGATCAACGTGTCCAACTTCACGCACTGTATTTATGATCCCACTGCGGGGAAGGTGATACCAAACTACTCCTTGCATTAGCGTAAAGTGATAAAAGTAAAAACCAAGAGAGGGTCATGTGTGTGAAGTCCGACGACAAACGCAGATCTCCGAATTACAGTTTGTCGTAACGAATGGGTGGGAAGAGGCTGAGGGGAGGGTCTCTTGAAGATAAATGTGAAAGAGACAAAAATGACAAGGGTATAGAACATAAATGTACGGATAGGGACGGGAGCACAAGGGGTGCGTGACGATAACATGAAGAGAAGGTACTGATGCGGATCAAGGTATGTTCGGCTGCTACAACCGGTATCCAGGAACCCCCCAGAACAGAAGGGTAAGGCCAGTCGACAGGGTAGCGACTACAATAGTAACCCAAATCGCCCGTCCAAGAAGTAGCTTCTTGACGTAGGGTTCGCGGATAGTAAGGGTGCGGAAGGGGGTGGACTCTGATTGACGGAAGAAGACGAGGATCGGATCCAGCTCATACTGGTGTGAGATGAGCAGGAGAATCGCAATAGTGAACGGAATGAAGAGCTGGATAAAGGTGGACATCAGTAATAGCATGAATGACGACAGGAATGGCAGACTCACGAAGAACCGCTTAGACTTTGGTTTGACATCCAGGAAAATGAGAGAGAAACCGACAGCAAGACCAACCCAAAGAACGATCAAACCGACGATCAACCTCACCAACGCGGTGAGAGGGGTCAAGTTTCCAAAAGCCTTTGATCGCAAGAACCTTGGAAACGCATCTTGTTCCATGGCCCGGAAGCAATACTCCTTTTGACCGTGGAACATGTCTGGAATTTGGGCCAGAAGGCTCTTCTCTGCGTCGGACTTGGGATCTTGACCGCTGGTCAGAGGGAAGGTATGAAGTCGGAGGGCGGGAGGGAGGTAAATCTCGTGGTTCTCGGTTCCGCCAACGGTGTTTCCAGCAGGGGATAGATAACGATAATAGATGTGTTCGGCAGAGGCAATGAGGTCCTGTCTGGTTACTGCTGCACTGCGTGGGATCACTGTGGGCGCACGGCTAACGCGCTTCTGGAAGAGCGTCGGTGTGCGACCTGACAAGGAGAAGGGGGTGCTTGAACGCGGTTGCGGTTGGCCATGGTCATCACCGGGCACGGTGGCAGGGGCGACGGAGGTCATACGAGGGCTGGGGGTCCTCATAGCCTTTTCGTCGATAGCAGCGAGGTTCTGACGATCTTGCTCGGTGAGGAGTTCGGTGGTGCTCGCTGTGCTACGCTTCGCGGCCGATTGCGGATGAAGGCCGACAACGGTACCATAAATGGAGCCACGGCGACGAGCATAGTCCCAATATTCTGGCCAGTCTTCCTTGATAGCACGCCCGGACCTGCGAACGTCCTTGAAATATGCGCGACAGAGGTTTTCATGCTGCTGAACGTCGAGCCAGAAGTCTAAAATGTCCTCAGCACCTTCACGTTGAAGGAATAAACTAGATTGTACGCAGTCAAGATTACGCCGAGTGGTGGGGAGAATAAACTTGGGACTTACTAGAACATGAAAAGATCGACTGGAGGTCGGGTGCGACGGGCCAAAACCTCTGCGAAAGAGGGCAGCCTGTTCTTCCTGCTCTGCGCCCAGTCATCAACCTGATTCTCGTCCATCCTTGGGGGCGCGAGCGGGATTCGGCGGGGACGGGGACGACGACGACCGACCGCGGATAGTGAGCGGAGGAAGAGAGGACAACAGCACACTTGAACGTCGTCGCCGGCAAACTCCGGAACCCGCAATTTCGCCTACCGTGACCGCCCACGACCACCACACAGTCGAAGGATGTTGGCGTTGGCAAAAGCTTTTTCTCCTGTCGTACGGGAAATCAGAATCCTCTGCTGCCAGTCTTCGCCAGCCTCGGCCGGAACGCGGTCTGTCACGCTTTGCACGACCGACATACATCCATGTCGCTGACGGCCGCACCCATTTTCAGGAGTTTCATCCAATCCGCCTACCCAACCATCAAAAGGCACAATCCTGACTTGCCCGTCCTAATCAGGGAGGCAAATGGTGTTCCGGCACGGATATATGCACGATTCGGTGCGTCCCTATACAACTCCCGAAGTTGCCTGGACTCATTAGTCATTTTGGAGCAACAGAGAAGGGAGTAGAACAGCATATCGTGGTAGACAATCTCTCTCCTGCAGAGATCACTACCAAATTTTCAAAGTTGCTCAGCCTGTAACATCCGCACCCGTAATACCTACACTGTGGATGGACAGCTGACGCCACTGGTTACAAACCGATCATATTACACTCCAAATGATAACGCATACGGTTGTTCGAACGAGGGGTGTGAGGTGGGGTGAAGACCGCCTCCTCTATGTGTTCAATCATCCGAACCAACTGGTGGTATGTTCATCTTCTGCAGCCCCATCACCATCCCGACTTCTCTCTCCAAACTGCTGTCCCTGCGAAATTCACGACAAGTGGTACGAGGAGTTGGTGAAGGCGTATTCGAGGCTGAGGACTCCACGAGAGGGTATGAAGGAGAGGTGGAAATGCTATCCGAGGACGGTTGCACTTGAGGACTTCGGACCCTCCTCTTCGGGGTATAGAAACTAGCCAAAGACGGGTGTGGTGTCGGGGTAGCAGGGCTCTTAAGCTTGTGGTTCACCCTCTGACTGTGGGACCGCAGGATCCGATCGCTGGGTGGTTGGAGTGGCCTGGTGGTATGGGTAGATTGCGAACGAGTGATACCCCAAGTAGACGTTGAGCCCAAGCTCTGTAGCGTTGAAGAACGAGGCTTGATACGGGGTGGGGTTGGAGAAACTGGCTCCTGAACGAGTTTCCGACGCTTCAGTGGTCGCTTGCACGGTTGGTTGGGGATGACGACAGGATATTCCTCAAGTTCCTCATCTTCCTCGGTTACATCACCAAGGAGCGAGGGGCTGGCGACGAGTTGAGAGTTCCGAAAGCGGCTGTGCTTGGCGAGCGGGGAGATAGGACTGGAGGGTACAAAATTTCGGCTAGGGGTCACTGGTTTCGTGGGAGCATCGGGTGGGTCGTTCCTCAAGCCGACGATGAACTCGATGGAATTACGAATGTAGGAGTCGGACCGATCCGTGTCAATCTGTAGGGCAGCAGGGAGTCTCTCGTTCAAGACCGAGGCAGCCGTCAGCAGTTGTTCTCTGTTCATCAGGATGAGGTCCGCGTGGCAGCAAAAGGGGATCTTGTCTAGAGAAGTGACGACGACAGCGTCCTCCGTTGCATCTTCGTTTTGGATGGCCACAGATACTTCGCCAGCACGGTTCGTAGAACGCACAGCCTGGATGAACCGGGAACCTGTCCGAGGGTGGTTGTTGGGATGCGAGTTGAAGATGTTCAAGAGCCGGGAGAGTCGTCGAACAGGAGTCCTGGGTCTGTGTGCCTTCGAAATGCTGACCATGTCCTGGTAGGTTTGCGGATGGGAAGATGCTAAAGCACGACGGACAAGAGGTTGGACGTTGCAGAGACGGAAGCGACCAGAACAGATTAGATCCCGCGGGAGAATGCAGAGGGAGTGATCGGCGCAATCTGGGGTCACGTGGAGGGATCAATCACGGCTTTGAGGACGATAAAGGGCCGTGGAAAGTCACTCAGCGACCTCAATATCCTATGAATTAAACAGTGCCGTGGCCGCGCGGGTCCTCGATTTTGGCGGGGGGACAAACAAATGTAAACACGGGCACATTTTTGGCTGTGCTGCCAGTCCCCGAGATAAACCGATAACCCATCTCTTCTGTAGATAGCCATGGCCACTGTCAAAGTTGACGATACCCTTCCATCGGGAAAGCTCCTCTACATTCCATGGGTCCCGAAGCTCGCGGATAAGGTATGCGCTGGCTGCTCTCGCGAGATTATGCACGGCTTTGTTGATCAGCATTACAGCTCGCTTGTGGAGTCCGTAAGACACAAATTCCAATCCATAGTATCAGCTCATGAACTGAAAAAAAACAAAACAAAGCCATCCCACTGAGTACTGACGAATGGAAGGGAAAGAAGGTCGTTATCGTCTCTGTTCCAGGAGCTTTCACGGTATGTGTTCTCCCAACTCAGAATCCGAGTTTGGATTCATCGCGGCCCACCAGCCTACCTGCCACGCGAACCACCTGCCCCCATATCTCGAGAAGTACGAAGAATTCAAAGCAAAGGGTGTTGATGTCATCGCCGTGATAGCTGCAAATGACCCCTTCGTCATGAGTGGCTGGGGTCGTTTCGAAGGTCTCGAAGACAAGGTTCGAAGGCCGTACGATCCTCGATTTTTTTCTCAGCTCAATGCGGGCTCTTAGATTTTGACGTTGACTGATACCAACGCCGCGTGGTCTGAAAGTCTTGGTCTCCAGCTCGACTTGACCGAGAAGGGATTTGGGATTAGGACTGGCCGTTTCGCTATCATCATCGACGATCTCATCATCAAGTACATCAAGGTCCGTCCGAATTTGATATCAGCAAGGAGTTTTCGGCTAACACATCGTCAATTTTGTTCACCCCTTTTTTCTTTCGCATGTCAGGCCGAGCCTGGGCAAGGGGTCACTGTCTCCGGAGCCGATGCAGTTCTTGCTGCGCTTTAGAATCAAATAGGACAAAGCAGCCTTGTAAACCTCATATAAATAATGGCACCGAGTGAATTTCCGTCGCGCTTTAGAGTGGTTAAACCTTGAATATCCTGGCCGGAAAAGGGAACCGTCAGGGCCCCAGGGCCCCAACCATTGCGATGGGTTCGGTCTGAAGTTCATAAGTTGACAGTTTGGAGTCTTCAAGTTGATAGTTGGGGATTTCGTAAACCCACTCTGGAATCCTCGATTTGAGGGTCAGATGGGGTGTTGCTGCATGTCTCCCCAGACCATGCCACAACTCCTGTATCGCGTGTCATGTCTTCGTCCTTCCCCTGTACCGTGGACCATACTGTGTACCTTGCCTCGGACCCAACCACAGCGACGCTGGCATGCTCGCGGCATAGGCTACGGCACTTGTTGCGGTTTGGCTGTGCTCAGGGCAAGATGAGGTTGTCTGTGGTAGGGATAGAGACGAATAGGAACCCGCGCCGATAATAATTAAAACACATTCACGTCAGCATAATCAAAGACTCGAAAACAGTCCGAAACTGTACCAACAAATACCGGCCAGCGGCACCCTTGTAAAAACTGGAAACCGTTCTACTAGCCACTGGAAAGTCACTCAATGATTCCCCTTGGAGATGGCCTCGATGAGACGCATCAGACAACCATAGAGCTCTGAACTGCCTGTTGCCAACAATTTGCGAGAAACTTGAGTAGACGGGCCCGTCCGCAAGGATCGGCTGCGCAAGTCGGTCTGAAAGCCCATAGGAATTCCTATGACAACAGGAATAGGTATTCGCGGCGTAGACCATGAAGAGGAGTTGCGACTCAAACAGGCACGGACTCGCCGGAGGTTCCGGAAGAAGATATCGCATATATAGTGTCCGGTGCACCATTTGCCTGGATGCACCACATCCGAGACGCGGTTGAGTGGGAAACACTCCAGGAACGTGGGGGTAAAAGTGGAGGATCCTCCCGGTCCCTAACGTGCGCGGGTCGGGGGCTGACAGGACCTTGAATGTCACCATGTCACCAGTGGGACGTCGAGATCGCAAGCGAGCGGTCTGGAGGCGTCTCCCTATCCCGTCTTATCAGATAAGCGATAATCTTACCACGGGCAATCAGGTGTTTCCGCTAAAGAAACGGTGATTCCACGTTGAGGCTTAGATCGGTTCTTCCGGGATAAAGGTGGATGGAAACCCCTTGAAATCACGGCGATAATACAGGCGGGAGCTACTCCCATTGGCCAATTTACGACCCTACTCGAAAATTCCTCGCTCGTTCTGAACTTTGGAAACAGACTCAAACTCTAGCGTCAAGTCAACATTTCTTCGACGAGTATATACTCCATTGCCCCCGGACTGTTTCTTGGTCAAATTTCGCGGCATTGCTTCGGAGTTTGCCGCACTCACTCAGATGTTCTTCGACCTCAATGTCCCGATCCCTACCCTGCAGCCCTCGGGGCCCTCGGCCGCAGCCACGCAATCGAAGAAAGGAAAAGTCGCCGCGAAACTGGCCCACGCTCAGCAGCAAGATTTTTCCTTTTCGCCGGTTCAGATAGCCTCCATGGAGAACCGCGTGGACCTGCTGATTCATAGTCCGTCCCGAGTCCGTCGCGCGTCGCTCGCTCTTATGCCAATGAATATGTAGTTGGATACTCGGTCTTTGCGTTTAACCAGACAATACACAAAAAACTCGACCCGAAAAACCATCGGAACCTTGCCCAAACTCTCGTAGCGCAGCTTAAGCGGAGACCCGGAGTTGTGTTTTTAAAGCGCATAACCATAGTTTTGGATGAGGCTAGTGAAAAAGGGTTTGGGCTCGTGAGTGACTCTCCTTCACCCATTCGGGTTCATGGGTTTACCCCTTGGACAGGCAAGCACGAGTTCATCGATTTTCTCCGGTTACGACATCATTGCTTTAACACCGACCACCCCAGGCACCTTATCGGTCGCGTGCTTGACGCACAGTCAGCCCTCTGCGCTAACCGCACATGTAATATCGCTCCCCCTGACTCTTCCCCGTTTGCCTTTCCATCTGAAGCACACGCTGATCCGAACCGCTGTCAAAAACGGCGCAGTGTTCGAGATAAATTACTCTGGTGCCTTCGGTAGTGATTCAGATGGCTTCGAGACCGTCGGCGTGGCTATCAAGCGTAACTGGTGGGCAGCTGCGCGGGAAGTGATTAGAGTCACCAACGGGAAGGGCGTGATTGTTAGCGGTGGCATTACCAACGAACCTGATTTGAGGGCTCCTCGAGACATTATAAATTTGTACGTCAACCCCGTCCCCGCACTTACCAGGTCTTCATTCGTATGCTCGAAAACAGAATCACCATGCTGGGCTTGGCTCCAGACGTGGCTCATGGTACAATGGGTAAGGTGCCTCAAGCCCTTGTCCTTCGCTCGCGTGAGTCCACCCACATGCATTTGTCTTGGTAATTGAGATCAACGTTCCACGAAGAAACGCGGAAGACCTACCGCGCGATACTATCAGAACCGAGGCTGGTGATTCCGGGGATGCAGCCACAACCGGCACCCCCACCCCTGCAAGAGGCGTGTACCAGCTCTGCTAGTACTCCAACCGCTGGGACAAAAAGGCCTTTTGACGAGGTAGGGGACACGCCAAGTGAAAAAACCCCGAAAACGGAGCCGCGGTCAAGTAAAAAGCGGAAGAACAAACAACGATAGGTCAGAGAATTTACATTCGCCTGCCCTGCCAGGTCTCAGATTATACAGTGGAAATCGTGTTGATCAATGCATAAAACCTTTGCGTAAACCTCCAGAGGGTTTTTACCTCGAGAACTCGAGCTTCAGGTGGGCAAATCACCACACGCGGGGTGCACAACACTCCGATAACCCTCTGCCCTGTATCTGCGATCCGAGGTATAGGATTTTCATTTTCAAAGAGCGGTCGCCATGTGCTTGGGGCATCAGTAAACTCGGCGATCACTTTTCACTTTTCGCATTTTTCTCGGTCTTATCTTGTTGTACAGTGATCTATTTTCCACCGTATTTTTTTTCTACTTTTTGGTCACTCAATTGTGGCGGAAGCGACCCACTGATGCCCCTTCCTGTCTCGCCAGTGTATCAATATTCACGCGGATCTGGATAACATCTCATGCATCTCTCATCGATGAATATAACACGCACAGCAACTGAAGGGTTCCTTAAATCCACGCAGGTCGTCCCAATGTTATTCGCTGGGCTACATTCGATCGATCGGTTTACATATCGTGATTACGACCCCTCCGTTCCTCTCGGATGCTTTGGGCTTCCACACGTATCGAGGGCTCGCTGTTCCTGGCGTATTAAATTGGCTGAACCAAATTTTCACAGTGTAACCATTCACACGCGGCTTCGCGCGCCATATCTCGTTGGGCCAAGAGTCTGGGTGCTCCGTAGTTCCAATCTCTTGGTCCCTCACCGCGGTACCGGAAGGTATATATAAACTACCCCATGGACCTTACACCCTACACCCGACCACGTCCCTTTCAGTTCCCAAGGATGGTTGCTACCAAGGCCGATAAGACTCTCGCGAAGCACTATAATCAAGAGTACCCCAAGCAGGTCTGGTGGCTTGTCGCAGCCTTCTTGTTCCTCGTCGGAGTCACCCACTACGGTTCTGTTGCACGGAGAAAGTTATTCCCTGGCAAGGAACCCGCAGACGTCGGGGCGGATGGTCGTGTAGTCCGGCATACTGCCTCACTCAGACGTCTCCCCCTCACCATTGCGAACGCCTATAGGGTAGCGGCCTTCCGAACGACCCTCGTTCTCGGGCCGTTCAACCTCAACCTTGCTGAGGTCGCTCTTACTATCGCCTACATCGTTGCTCTCTTTGTGTGGTCGTTTATCAACAGTACGTATCGCGGTGTCCCTCCCACACATGGACTCACGATCTTGTTAGCCACGGCCCTCGATGGAACCAAGTTCGAGCGCGCATATTATTTAAATCGCTCGGCGAACATTGCCTGCGGTCAGCTCCCGCTCGTCACCGCCCTTGGCACCAAGAACAACATCGTTGGATGTAAGTTTTGCTTTTCTTCTCGGCTGAAGCGGTGATGCTCACGCGATACCAGTGATCACCGGCCTCAGTTATGAGAAGGTTTGTCTTGGACCTCGTGTCTGTTGTCGCAGTTGAGTCGAGCATCAAGTTACAGGTCAATTACATGCATCGTATGACCGCAAGGGTGGTGTTTGTTTTGCTTTGGGTTCACTCTGGCCTTAGGGTATGTGTTTCGTCTATGGCCCACCTTAGTTTCGGATATCCTGACCACCCTCGTAGTTCCAAGCGTCAGTAGCGTTATGCAAGGGGATGGGCTGGCGCTCTGACATTTACCGTCCTTTAGCATAAAACCAAATTACCTTCATTCGGAAACCACCCAAACTGGGATCATCGCCATTTGTGCTTTTAGCTTCCTCCTTATTGTCAGCTTGCGCCCTGTTCGCAAGGCTGCCTACGAACTTTTTTTCTTCCTGCATTTTGTCACGGTTCTGTGCGTGCACTTCCCGCCCTTATGAACCTCTTTGCTGATATGAGTGTCTGCAGTCTCTTCCTCGTGGGTGGCTACATACACGCCAAGGAGCCTGAGTAAACAGCGCCCCGCTCACCTCTTAATAGTACATTTACTCACACATCCCTTAGGGTCACCTACTGGTTCTGGGCGTCCTTCCTCGTCTGGGGACTCGACCGTCTCATCCGCCTTATACGTCTCGTCGCCTTTAACCATTCCTACTTTGGGTTCAAGAAGGGTTCTGGTACAATGGATGCCAGCGTCGAGCTCCTCTCTCCGGATTGCGTGCGCCTCCGTTTACGCAGGCCCTCACATTTCCACTGGTCGCCCGGTCAGACCGCTTATCTGATTATGCCCGGTGTTTCCACTATCCCCTTTGAAGCTCACCCATTCACCATCGCCAGCGTCGATACCGCGCGTGAAAAAACCCGGAGTGATGTTACCCCGACAACCGAGAAGGAGTCGCTTGGTGAGACCGAGCCCTACTGGAAGGAGCTCGTGTTTTTTGTCAACGTCCACGGTGGCTTTACTAAGAAATTGGCTGGTGTTGCTGAGAAGGGCGGCAAGCTCAAGGTGTTTGTTGATGGTCCATATGGCAAATCGCCGGATCTCACAGACTATGATACTTCCGTGCTCATTGCCGGTGGGTCAGGCGTCTCCTTCACGTTACCCCTCTTCCTCGATAGTATCAAGTGAGTGCGAGTATCGTGTACTTTTTGACCGCTATCTCACGATCAAACTACAGGAACGTCGCTGCTGGCAAGAGTAACACCAAACGGATCGCTTTCATCTGGTCGACCCGGGACCCAGGTAGGCAATCCGTCCCCCCTTAACGACATCCGCTCATCAACATTGCAGGACGCATTCTTTGGATCTCGGAAACCCTCGGAGCGGCGACAAAATTGGCTCCTGCGGGTCTTGATATCTCTATCCGGATTTACCTGACCGGAAACTCTGCCTTCCGGCAATGGGAAGACGTCTCAGTCAAGTCTGGCAAGGGAGACGACGAACCGCGAGAGAAGAGCCGTACCCCACCATTGCTTGAAGATCCCGCAGTCCAAGTCACCAGTGGAGCCCGGCCTAACCTGAAACAGATGCTCCAAGAAGAGGCTGATATTACCAACGGGCGAATGGGAGTGACAGGTTTGTTTTTTGTCGGGTATCGTTAGGTCAATTTATGTTGCTAACCATGACATCAACGCCTAGTATGTGGTTCTCAATCTGTTGCCGCTGCGGTCAAAGGTGCCCTTGGGTTTTCAATTGCTGGCCCATCCAGCATCATGAAGGGTGGTCCCAGTATCACCCTCAATACCGAGGCGTTCGGTTACGCTTAAAATTTACATACAGTATTACTTTACATCCTCGTTACGAAGGGTTCGTGTTCGGGTTCAATGTTTTTTGTTTTCTTTTTTCGCGATGTATACGGTATGTGTGTATTACAGCTGGTGCTGTAACTATAGATACAAAATTGCACTTATAGAACGCCAAACTCTTGAAGATCCGGGCTGAGATCCCGACTGCGATGTGCCGATATCGGTACCGAGAGCATATTGCGGATTAACTGGTCCATTTCGATCAACCCGAGAGACGGTTCCCGAAGATGCGGTGCCATGGCATGTCCGGAGGTCCCGGTTCCGAGAGTAGGGGCGTATCGAAGGTCATGGCGGAACCTCGGATTACGAGCCGAGCTTGACTCGTAGGAGAATTTGCCTCTCCTGGCCGGGAGGGAATGATAAAGTTTGGGTCTCGCGCGGATGACGCTTCCAAATGCCGGTGTGTCGAAATTTGATTGATCAGATTGTTGCCTTCTGCTACCGGAAGCCCGGAGGGAAACCTAGTCACATGTATTAGGCCGTTGCTTGATCATATGGTGCGTTTGTAACAGTAGTATCTCACCCTGCGTCCCTCGTAGGTCTGGAAGTTTCTCAGATTGTGTGCTCGTGGCAACGTGGCTGCTTCTTCAACGCGATCACGGCGAGCTTGTGTCAGAGAGTGCTGGCGGTCGGACCTCCTGATGGGGCTCTTCCCTAGGGATCGCCTAGTGTCACCGGTCTCCGGCTCTTCTTCCACCAAATCCGCTAGACGAGGTCTTCCGAGCATCGAGACCGTAGGCTTCTGTCGATCGTTCAGCGAGTTGTTCGAGCCCTTCTGGCGTATGCGAGGTGGTGTGAAAGAGACCGCTCGAGCGTCAGGGGCTTGGCTAGCAGATTCAGATAAGAGCCCGAGTAGACCCAACCCAGAGTCTCTAGAAACGATAGCTGGAGCCTCCGGTTCCGTCGACGGGAATCGTTTATAGCCTAAGACTGCCTCGATATCCATCCTGAGCCGATCCTCGCTCTTAGTCAAGGTGTCCGTGATCCGCATCGCAGCTGGCAAACGAGAGTTGAGGTCCACGATGAGGCGAAGCAGCCCATTTATTGGTGTCTTCAGGAGTTCTTCGTGGCAGCAGACATCGAGGGAGCCGAACGTGCTGACAACGACAAGATCCAGATCTTCATCCTCGTTCATCAGGGCGACAAAGCGTGGGGGAGGAGTCCATCCAGGTTTCCATCGGAGAGAGCGAAAAGCCAGTTGTGAGCTCCTGAAGAAAGCCGGAGTCCTGGCACTCCGTTGCATATCCAGGCTGGTGGTGGGTAGCGGAGTAATGTGAGGGGGATACTCGAGCCAGCTTATATGATCGCCGGCTCGATAGGGGTCGAAGGTAAAGCAGAAAGGAGGTTATGTATGCAGGGTCTCGATCGTAAATAAACACTATAATGCTACTGGCGAGATAGATAAAGCAAGAAATCCACTAAGCACTGGTAAACGGGAGGTATCCCACCCATTACAACGATGAAATGTGATGACAGATGCAAGACAAACACAACAACTTCGAAAAAATCCCAAAATAAGTTACGGAATCAATCGCTCCTTGTCCCCTACCGTCCGAACCCAAATCTCTCCCGGTTTGCTATGATTCAGTCAATGACATGCCCCATGCAGTGATAAAAGCCAAGACCCACCTTCTCTCTCGCAAAATACGGAAAACTCGTCTCCGCTCCTCATCTCTACTCCCCTGTCCTCTGCTGTCATTTCGGGCCGGGAAGGCGGAATGACACCGGGTCTGGAGGTCAGCCAGGCCTTCATTGGTTCCCTCCGCCTCCACGACGACCGTTCCGTACCACCCGGGATCGATGTTCCACGTGCCCGACCCAAACTGAAACGGCATCCTCCTCCCATTCGACGGGGGATAGATCTGAAACCTTGAGCGGTGCACCCATCGAACAACATTGTGGTAGGTTCCCTGCGATCTGTGAGATGATCCACGTTTAGCACGCTGCAAGACCATCAAATGTGATGTGACCTACGTCTCGGTCTTGACCCTGTCCTGCAGGAGTTGTAGGTTCATTGCAATCTCCTCCGCCCAAGGGTTAAGATCGATGTGTACAACCGGATTTCCATAGATCCTGATCACTTTATGGAAATACGAAGGTGCGAAAGCTAGGGAAGGAAGATATCTGGGTAAGTCACCCGAACCCGAGTAGGTGTAATCGAGATCCTATGTTTCGAAGCATCAGACATTCGACACAAATACGGAGATATAAGACACTCACAAGCAAAAAGTTTCCGTCCCAAACCATTCTCCCCGCATTTCCCTCGTCTCCCACTGCAATGTCCCACACCGCATCGCCTGGTCTCAACATATGCAAAATGCCCGCCCGCTTAAGTTCAGACTCGCACTCAACCACACTCGCGTCGGACAGCCAATCCTCTGGAGAAGGCACGAAAACCCGGAGCAACGGGGCCCTCTTCGGTTGATAGATAGGAGAAGCGAACACAGTTCGACCCCTCTGCACATCAGGCGGTCTCAAAGACTGACGATCGTAGGACGAAGGCGAAGGAGCTCGACTCGAATTAGTCGACGTCGTCCCTCTGACGTGAGTGTATGATCCCATCGCGGGCCAATTTGTAAGTTTAGAGATGATACCCCCATGGGCGACGACAGCTTCCGCTTGGGCGCGTAATCGGACGATGATTCGGCTATATGCCCGAGTGGCGAAAGACATCGCTCTCGCTTGTTCGGTATACCTCGTCTTCTCCTCTTTCGGCATGGCAGAAGCTCGCGCTTGCAGGTAGTTGTCTGAGATTATCGCGTACTCATGTGTAGGTGGCGAAACACCACGCAGATATTCGTTTAGATCCTGCATATCCTTGTTAGAACGATCATGGGTGGCAACCAACTGGACTCTACCCGAAGACTGATCGTCAAGGGCTCATCCTCCTCCCAGGCCCAACGAGCGTACCCGATTGTGGAGAGGTATCGTTCTAGGACCTCTTCCTTGAGCTCTTTAACGTGGCTGAGTTGCGACCGCAGGCTTTTGTTGACTCCCTGGAGGATGCACCAGTCGTAGAATGACAGGTACTGCAGAAGCGTGCGTAATAACTGAGGGTGAAGGAGATGCAATTCGAGTGGGTAGAAGTAGGGTTCCGGCTCCTCGTCGATACCTATGTGGTCCACCTCTTCTCCATTCCTCGTATCGAGTTTCTTCACCCCAGACGACGAAGCATCACCCCCGTAGAAAGAATCCATTTGGAATCCCCGATTTGTTGGCGTGGCACCTGTCCCCAAGCGCTCGCGAGATTGGTGGTGTGTAGGCGGAGGGGAAGTTTGGCCGTTGCCTAAGCGTGGAGGTTTGGTGGATTGATGAGGTCGATTCTGTACGGTTTGAGATTCCAGAACCGCTGGACTTTGACCGCGCTCCCGGTCCGACGAAACGGAGGCATTGCTAGTGAGAGATGTTTTTCTGCTGTGATCTTGGGTCTGGAAACTTCCAGTGGAACCATGAGCATTCCGGCCGATGGGCTGTCTGCGCGGATCATGGTTTTGCGGAGGTCCTGGGCTTAAACCACCAATATCTCCACTGGAATGGCCACCGGTAGCGGGCGGGCTACTTTCCGTGTTGAACGATGATGGTTTCGGGGAAGAGTGGTACAGGCCGTGTTGACGTTGAGCAGAATCCGAACGCTGGCCAAAGCTCCTCACATTTTTCGGCGAAGGAATGGACGGATCGCTCGGGGGTTCCGCGCCCACTACGTTTGTTGTGATGGTGACCACGGGGGAGTAAAGTGACTGGCGGCGATCCAACTTGGATGCGACGTTATCCCCGTTGAGATTGAGCGCCTGCTGAGGATCAACGGTCTGACCCCGAGGGCCCATAAAACGCTGTTGAGGTTCGTTGCTGCTTCCAGACGAATTCTTACGCAAAGGCGGTGGCGGGAACTGTTCGAAGTGAGGTTCGGTGGCTCGTCTGATTGATGGTCGATTAATGGGCGGTGGGAGCGACTGAGGTTCAGCAGGCTTGTTATCGGGAGCTCCATTCACACTGGCACGGTTCCAGTCCTTCCCCCTCTCCAGGTTATCCCGGTATTGCATCGCAGGAGACCTCGCCTGGGTGTACATGGTCCGGATCGGGATTTCGCTCGTCTGGTTATAAGGAAACGTTTGGCCGTCCCGCTGGTCAGTTGGTCTCTCTAACTGTTGCTGAATTTGCTGGAATCCCGGCGTTGAATCCACCCCTGACCGATCAACGCCCTTCCCCTTGATGTCCCCGGTCCTGTTGTTGTACACAGTTGGGGGCTCCTGTTGCGATTGGTTTCCACGGATATGGCCCAGGGAGGGTTGTAGCCCGTCCGTGCTCCGCGGTTGGGAATCCTGCCCATTACCAGCAGCAAATATCCGTGGTTGGCCTTGCTTCAAGGCGAGCGGCTCCTGTTGGAAGTCGGCACCAGTGTTCATAGATGCAAATATCCGAGGCTGTCCCTGAACGGGACCACGGTTGATAGAAGACCGTGGACCTACGGGATGATGAGCTCTCAAGCGATTTTGTTGGTCACCTCTCGACCTGGGATCTTGATACTCGTTCGATAAGTCTGCGGTCTGAGGCTGTGCGGGTGCCAGTCAGCGGCGACAATGTTCGGGACCATCAACACTTACGCGCTGGAGTTTCTCTAAAGTTTGGACCACAGGTGAAACGTCAGGACTCGTCGTTCGAATCGGAAAACTCTCACGGCGGGGGTCGTGATTCCTTGTGGGGGTCTGACGGACATTTTAAGCGCAAGAAGGTTTCGATCTCTGAAACTACCCACTGCGTCGAAGTCTGGGATGGTGGATTTCGCCGCTCCAGAGAGGGAGGAAAGAGAATCGCTGCTAGCGGTCGATACCGATGGTGCGATGGGTTCCTGCTGGCAGGGTTATTGTCAGTTTAGTGCCATATAATTCGGGACGTGGAATCGCGGCGGTAGGGAACGGTCATGGTATTTTGGTAGAATAGGAACGTTGGAGGGTATGCTCACCGAACTCTGAGATGGGAGATTCACAGAACTTGTAGTGGTGGAGGGTGCGGGGGAGTTTTCCCCAGATACCAAACCAAAAGCCTCCAACGGGGAATACTTCCTACGGGGCTGGGGCCGATCAGGCGGGTTCTGGGGGGCCAGTAACCCGGATGGTAGGGGTTCAGGCGCGGGTGCTGGCCTTGTCGAGGGTTTCCTCTCTGGAGAATTGGATGTCGGTGTACGAATTAGTTTGTGGGACATGCCTTCAGACTTGGTTAGAGTATCTAATGACACTGGAGTTGGTTCTGCAATCCACGGGGGATCTTCGCGCTTCCTAAACCCCGGAATAGACTTTTGGGGATTCGGCGGCTGATTATTGGTATTCATAGGAGGGGTCCTGGACTCAAACGACTGCACTGGTTCACGGGGGAAAGCATGCGGATTTACCCTTCGAGGCGGGGTGTGTTCAGGATCGGGGAGTGGTTTATCGCCCCTTCCGCCGTTTGGGGGATGCTGCTTCTCGTACATCCGATTCCGCTGTACCGGTGGGGCAACGACACGGGTACTACTCGGTTTGGGTGGACTTCCATCGTGAGGCCCGCTTTGTCTGTGTATAGAATCACGAGGCGCGAGTGGAACAGGGCCGGAAATAATGGGAGGAGAAGGAGAGGAGCCAGGCGAGTGTGACGATGCGAACCTTGCGAACAATGGAGGCGGAGGCGGGGGAGACTTCTGGGCCGTCGGCAACGGGACGTGCTGTTGGGGCGGGTCAGCCTTCTTCCTGAGCAACTTCTTCATCACCAGTGCTTAACGATTACGCCCTGGACGGTGGTAGAGTGAGCGACCGCACGTGTCAGATCGCAGACTCAGCTCGCGCATCCCATCTTTCGTCAAAACCTCAACATCCGTCCCGACGCGTCCCTCCAAACGCGTCTTCTCATCATGCAGGACGGAAGACCAATGTATCTCTTTCCTTCCCTTTCGACGCGTACCCCCTCCGCCGTACCTCCATCAACTCAGTTGTACGAGCCACTCGTCAAATCCGTCCTAGCGCAGCGTACCAAATCCACAATCGTACCTCTCTCCTTCTTGTTCACATGGGTGTCCCTCGTGGCATGGAGGATGTGGCTAGAACCCAACGGTGTCTGGACCGTATTTTATCTGCTCCAACCCAACTGGTCAATCGGCGCCTGGGCGGTTGGAGTGTTACCCTTATTGATCCTGCGCAAGTCGTATCTGAAAGGTGCGTTCGAAACCCCTTGCAACCTATCCCAATTGATCCAGGCTATGCAGAACCTGTAATTTATGCCACCTCACCTTCGACGACGATACGAAACGCCATGGCACAACACTCGAAGATTCTCACCACCGCCCTCATTTGTTACACAACCTCTGCTGTCGCCTTCACGTTTTTCCATGTCATTTCATTCTCACAAACCCCTAACGGTGGTCTTCGGTTTTTCGTGAAATCGAAGTGTGTGCCTTGAGCATTTGCGATGGTGAACGCGCTAACCTCGTGCAGGAAACACCCATTCTATCTGGATGGTCGTGTGGTCTTCCTGTTCTTTTCCCAGATCGTTCACGGAGCCCTATTCCTGCTTAGGAACGTACTCCTTGGTCGGTCCGTTGTCGGTTGGAGGCCCAGCAACTCTGTCAGTCCCACTGTAACACCACTCGTGAGAGCATTCCTAACATTTCCCAGCGATCGGAGCCGGACTTGATCTCCAAATTACTCGCTCTGGCTGTCCCCGTACCAGCGTTCGGGGTAGTTTGTACCGCTGTTCAACTTGCGCTGTTCGTTGTGGGGCGGGTAATGGTCTTGCCCATCCTCTTCAAGATCCCAGTCGTATCCCACCTGCTTAGACCTTTCGCCGCCCACTTCTTAAGGGGTTACACGCCGATCTTGCTCTTCACTCAGTTCCCGACTATATTGAGGGCATTTTTCTTGGGCATCACGACTCTTGCGTCCTGGGAAGTCTCAGAAACCTTGTTTGATACCTCGGTCTCAGAGGTACATCTCATGCTTCCCCCCGGCTAAAGAGTTGCATTGACGGTAAAAATAACAGCCAATCACTGTAGCATCCTCTACGGCGGAACCCTTTGTTGCCCTTATTTCTGGAATCTCTTCCGGGGACGCGTTTTACAAACATTCGGCGTACGCCGAATTGGCACACCTATCCGGGGATCAGTCCTCTGGGGCAGTTGCCGCTAGGACTGCGTTTTTCGCAGATCAGAAGTACAACCCTAGCCTGTGGTCACACCTTTGCAGGAACGCCTTACTTGATCTCGGGAGGGACTACCAACTCGCACTTCGTAGAGGCAAGCCAGCCCCACCAGGTCTGCCGTTCGCACTTGTCCAGCCACTTCGGTTCTCTGACCATTCGTTGCAGCTCCGATCCCGGTCCCACCTCCAGTTTCGAAACCGCAGCCACCCTCTACCCCACTTTTGAGGAAGCAGATCTTCAAACCACAAATGGGCACTCCGGTCAAAAACGTGGTCGAATCTCTAGCCTCTGGCGGAGACATCTCTCGAGCTGTCGACGAGGCAGTTTCAGAGGTTCCAGAACTCTTTAGGTCCGCTAGTACGGCAGTGACAAAGCCAGTAGAAAATATTGTCGCGCCTGTCGTATCCTCGGTTCCTGAGGTCAAGGGACTCCCCGTTGTACTCAAGGCAAAAACCACCGAGGTCCTAAAGAGTAATACCCCGCCTGCCGTACTGAAGGTCATCGGTGGGATGCATTCGTGGTGGACGAAAGATAGGTTGAAGAGTGTTGTCCAGGGGACAGTTCTTAGGAGGGAGACCGATGGGCTCATTGTTCAAGGTTCGTACGGACTCTTCGAATGAGCCAGGTCTTATGCAACTAACGATGTGTATCAGTGTTGTCCCATCTCGCCTGCGCTTCGTTGAGGGAGGACAGATATGGGGTCGTCCAACGAGACTTGCCCAGAATTCTCGAGGCATTCTTGTCCTTCTTGGGAGCTTTAGAGGACTATCGTATGGAAATCGTTGGGGCGTGCCCAAGCCACGAGGACATTGCGGTTTTGACAGGGAAGGAGCAGGAGGACAAGTTGAGGATACTGCAAGAAATAACCCAAGCCGTCGAGCCACTGGATCAATTACAAGATGGTGCGTGTCTCCCGTTTGGAGAGTGGTCTTCCATGCATTGCTGAGTTTGGACGTTGTCAGCTCTGAAGAGCGGAGTGGAAGGGATTGTTGGAACTTTCGGAGGGACGCTGTCGGCTTTCAAGTTCCCTCCGAGGATAGCGAGGAAGTTGCAGGGATACGTGGACGTGAGAACGAGCCTGGATTAGTGGCATCATATGCACATCGTTTGTCATACTGTTTGTGAACAGAAATATCACTCCAGGCTGTACGTGTTCTTCTCCAACTGAGAGAAAGGTGAGCGCCATCCTGCAGAAGACGCGGTTTGGAGTAATGCCGTACCTCCACCTCGAGCTGTTTCCTCACTCTGTACTCTTCGTCGGCCTTGATGATGATGTGGAAATCGTCGAGGTCTTCGACGATGAAGTTGTCCCTCTCGTTCATCGTCAAAAGAATCTGCTTCACCGCCGAATCACTGGACGTCAATACGCGAACGCAGTGTTCAGTTTCCGAGAAACGATTTGGAATATGCGTGGAGGGATTCACCAAGTAAGAAGGACGCCTAAGTTTTGGTATTTTCGACGTTAGCGGAGCGATTGAGGATCGAAAGGGTAGAACAATCTCCGCACCTTTGACGGCTCTCATGACCCAACTTTCGCTTTTGCCCTTTACCCGTGGCCTTGTGCGTGGAGATTCTGTATAGCACAAGGGGGATGCTTTTGCTCAGACTCTCCTCTTTGCGTTTTATTTCGTCTTACAGCCTCACCAGAACTCGAGCCGCCGGGTTCGGTCAGGGTGAGCGAACAAGAGAGCGTGTGATCGCCGCTTTAACTAATCCTCTCGGATTTCGACCTGGTTCCATCTCAAACTCTGCTGTTTCTCATTCTCTCCGAAAGAACGAAATGCCGCCCCCTCACGGCGTATATCAACCAGACCCAGCGTGCGTTCTCATCCCCCCACGTTCTCTTCTTCCCCCCCTCTATTCTCCGTGCAAGCTTTGAGCTGACTAAACGCGCCCGCATGTCCTCCATCGAACGGAATTTACATGGAACCAACAGTTCTCCGGCTTCGGATGGGCTGAAGCAGACTCCTGGTGAGGATCCGTGTCCGTTTATCTTGATCGTTGGCCAAGGTATTGACCCATCGCTTGCCGGATCGGGATATTTAGCACCCGAGCTCATCCCTCCCGTCTTGAAGGTCACCACTGAAATCGAGGCTTCAAAGCAACAAGCCGCCTGGTCTGCTGTTGACGGGCACATCTTGCCCCACCATACCGTGGGTTTCTTCTGTTCGTTTCGCCGCTTCCGAAGGACGGACTCATATCTGGAATGTAGGTCATTGGAATCGGTTCTGGTGCGTTTACTACATCGGATAAGGTTCCGTACGGTTAAACTTACGCGAAACAGGCTCTACAGTCCCATACGTCGTCGAGAGGATCGTTGCCCAAGGTGCCGAGGTTAACAGGAGCAGGGTGTTCATCCCAACTGGTGAGTACAAGGTTCTGCCTTCAACCACGTAATGCTCATTGTTGACTCGACTGGTCGCATCAGGGTTCCAATCCAAGGAGCTCATCGTAGCTGCCAACCTGCGACTCGGAGATGTTGATCAATACCCAGTCATCGACGTTACCATCGACGGTGCTGATGAGTGCGTCGTCCAACCACACTCTTCCCACACCAATTTTGACAGGTTGACTTCTCCAGGGTTGACAGGGATCTAAACGCCATCAAGGGCGGCGGAGCTTGCCATCTCCGGGAAAAAGTCCTCGCAGAGGCCGCTGACAGGTTCGTCCTCCCTCCAATGCCAGGGAACTCCGCTGCTCATTGTGCCCTCTTGACAACAGTTTCATTATCGTCGCCGATTACCGGAAAAACTCGGAGCATCTTGGAACCAACGTAAGTTTTCCGACGTCGGTCCAACCAGTGTGGACGACAGGCAGTTGATCGTTCGCGTTACAGTGGAAGGCTGGCGTTCCCGTGGAGGTGGCACCGTTCGCCTACGCGAAGGTTCTGAAGAACTTGGCCCTCCTGGAATCCCAGAACCCTACGCTCAGGATGGGTAAAGCGAAAGCCGGACCCGTGGTCAGCGATAACGGGAACTTCATCATCGACGCACCCTTCTCGACCGAAGATCTCAAAGATCCAATGAGGGTAAGCTTTCTGCCTCTTGTGCTGCGTCCAGACCGGACCCCCAACAAGGCCATGCTTCTCCATAGATTTTAAAATCTATCAAGATGTTGACCGGGGTCGTCGAAGTCGGTTTGTTCTGTAATATGGCTCAAGCAGCATACTTCGGGAATGCAGTACGTTTCCCCCCACATTGCTTCCGACCTGGAGAATTCCTTCTGATAGTCGTCGTTGTTCCGTAGGACGGAAGTTTAACCGTGAGATGGGCCGATGGTCGCCTTGAGCACCTGGTGAAGGGTGCCAAGGCGTAGTCAGGTGGTCCAATTGCAATCGGGTATACGGAGGAAACGAAGATCTGTCTCAGGCGGTATAGTGTGTCGTCATGTAGAAACCAATCTGTATCCATCGATATGTACACAACCTAACAAACCATTCCTACCGCGTGATTCTTCGCGCACTTCCCTCAATAACAGAACACCCGGCCGGAAGCACTAGAGGTCGTAGTGCGCAATGATCACGCTCTCCCCCTTTGCCTCCCGCTGTTATCTACTATATCCCGGAAACTTTGATCTATCAACCTGAACCCTAACTTCCCACTCTACCTCTTCCACCAAACCCCATGACTCAACGGACTTCGCGAATGGTCACGGTGGAGGAAGCTCTCAAGGTCGCGGAACACCAATACGGCTCTCCACTCCAATTCGTCTCGCTATCTCGCCTGGACAGCCACTCTTTCCGGTAAACTTCAATCATCTCCCTTGATCATATGTCATGTGAATGGTCACGCATCGAATTCCTCGCTTCTCATGCAGATCCGTAAAGACATATGAAGTTCATTGCATATCCCGGTCTACTTCTCCTCCTTTGGAGGTATCCTATATCCTCGAGGCTTATTACCCCGGTGGTGCTTGGGTAACATCACCTGACGCCACGAAATTGACCCTATCTCGGATTGCCGAACGATCAGACGTACCCGTTCCCAGAGTCCTCGTCTCGGACACGACCAAGGCTCTAGTCGACTTTGACTACCTCCTCCTCCCCCATCCATCCCCCGCTGCCCTCCCGGCACGCACCCTCACCGCATCCGAAGAGCGAACATTCGGCCAACACCTCAGAAAGATCCACGCGATCGACAACGACTGGTTCGGAGTTCCTGGCGAACCTTCGGAAGTGATCAGTTGGGAAGAGGCTTTCACCCTCTTGCTCGAGACGTTGTTGGACAAAACTGAGGTTGACGAGCTCTGGGACACGGTCAAGATCGAGCACATACGAGGGGCTTTATCACGAGCGATTGGGTTTTTCCTCTTCGATGACGTCGAGGTGCCTTCACTTGTCTGGCTGACGGGAGACGAGTCGTCGGCGATGGAGGTCGAAGAGAACGGGGAGTCAAAACTGACGTTCCTCGGGTTCTCGCACGCGGTGTGGGGAGATCCGAGGATGGAACGTGTATTCATGGATGAGGTCAAGGACATACAGGAAGGGTACGCTGAAAACCTCTTCTTGATGCCACGGCAGAGGATCAAGGCGGTCTGGTATTCCCTCTTTTTCGCCCTCTTGGTGGTTGCGGAGAGCGAGGACGTACGGAGAGTGGAGAAAGCGAGGTTAAAGGTGGAGGAGTGCGTGAATCGGTTGCAACTGGTGGTTTATTGCTGAGGTGTCGGGGTTTGAGATGGGTACTAGTCGGTGGCCATAGCCAGAGGTGTGTCTCCGCCAATGGAACCTTCTCCCAACGCGTGTTCCGTTTCCTTCTCCTCTTCACTATCGTTACTCTCCTCCGCGTCATCCACCACAGAAGGTCCAGAGGACTCGCTATCAGACGAGAGCACTTCCTCGCGTGCCATCGTTTGTCGTTGGATCCGAGGATCCCAGTCGAGTTCCTCCGGCTCCTCCTGCTCGACCATGACGCGGACCTTCCAATCGTACTTTTCCCGTAGCATAGTCACAGCCTTAATCGCCCTGTCTACTCTTTCGTCGTGTTCTAGCTTGATCTGGTCGCATTCTCGAACGACGTCTTCGTGCGAGGCTTTCGAAACGCCTGCCACGATCCCCAGCGTTCCGCCGGTGTGTGCGTGTTCGGACATTCGACGAACGGTCTCGTTTTCCATCCGAAGGACCTCTGTGGTCTGGAGGTTACGCAGGAATGGGATGATGCCCGCGTCGAACTGAACATCTGTCAAGCCGAGGGTGGGGTGTAAAGCGAGAGATTCGAAGATGTTCACGTTCGTTTTCGGGAGGGCTATCGCGAGGGAGGTTGAGAGACTGTGGGTCTGTGATAAGAGGATGTTGTATCGGGTAAGGATGGTCGGCCATTGAGGCATGACATTTTGACCTTGAGCTTCGAGGATGCGACGGAGATATAGGATCGAGTCGATGGTCTGGTTAACCTTGAACCTGAGAGACTCGAGCTGGGCGATGGGTAAGTTTGTTGGTGTCGAGGTCGAGGCGGAATCCATGAGTTTGTCACCGTGTGTGTAAAGCAACCGACAAATCAAGAGCGCGCGGATGGCATTCCACCCCACGGTCCTGGAGACTGTACCGACTGTGCCCCTTTCGTCCTCCTCGTTTTTTTCCCCCTCTCTTTCTTACGCTCAGCTAGAAGAGAGTATACATTCGCCGGAGCGAGTATATTTAACTTCAGATTAGGGGGAGGATAACAATGACCGGTGGCAAACATAGAGGGTTCCGAGAAGTATTTCTCTTCACCCTTCTCTCCTTACCTCTCAACACACTCGGTGGAGTCTTCATGTTGCCCCCAGAGCTCGCCTCCCAATACTCCCTCTCGACCTCTACGAGCCTCCCATTCCCCTCTGCCACACAGTCGAACAGCGATACCCAGAATACCCTCATCAACGGATGGTCCCTAAGCAGAGGACGAATTCAGCAGGGGACTGACAACGTTGCGTTCGTGTCGGACCCATTTCCCAACTACCACCTACCCAGTTCGACCGCATTCCCCTCCCCATCTGGTCCTGTGTTGCAGGTCACATACGCCAAGGGCGGGTCCGGCTCCTCGGGTAGCGGGACCCAATTCTACTCCTTATGGAATTCCACCAGTGACGCATTCAAGACGATGCTTCTGACGTATGAAGTTGCGTTCGATCCGACTTTTGACTGGGTCAAGGGAGGAAAGTTACCCGGCCTTAGAGGCGGACCAGATGCGAACACCTGTGATGGTGGATCCGCGTCTGACGGAACCTGTTTCAGCACAAGAATTATGTGGAGGAAATCTGGGGATGGTGAAGGTACGTACAACCCCTAGGTGCTTGGTGCCGTTCCTGAACCTAGGTTGTTTTGTCTGTAGCCTACGCATACATCTTGGCTCCGAACAATCTATGTAGTGGCCAAGATGTGCGGTGCAATGAAGACTTTGGGATTAGTCTAGGTCGCGGCAAATTCAGACTCCAACCCGGGCAGTAAGTGTTGAACGCTCTCGTTTCATATGATCCGGGTTATCTGATGCCTCGTGATGTTCTTTGCGTAGGTGGAACCGGATCTCTGTCCTTGTACAATTGAACAGTGACCCGCAAATAGCCAACGGTCAAATTCAGGTCTTGTGAGCACACAGCCGGGAACTGACCATAGTGGGAGGGTGCTGATCGGATTTCTGGCAGCTACAACGATGTTGTGGCAATAACGCAACAGAACCTACAATTCCGAAGGACATCTGACCTGGACATTGGTGGCGTGTTCTTCTCGTGAGTGTTTCGAATCCCATGTTGGAAATTACCAAGATACTCACATCCACGGTTTTCGCAGAACATTCTATGGCGGCAGTGACGCATCCTGGGTGCCTTCCAACACGACGCACGCCTACTTCAGAAACGTACAACTTTGGGGTGGATCTTCGGCATCGACTCTTACTGGGCAGAGGGTCAATGGGGCATTGGCGATCTCAGCATCGAGCCCACTGTTGGCGAGTTTTGTGTTGTTTATGATGTATTTCCTCCGATGGCTTGCCTGATTGGTGAGTCGGGGATGTAGCCATAGAGGAGCATTGTATTGTGTTTAGAGCGCTTTGTGACCGAAGCGTTCCGTCATGATTGAGTTGGTTGCCGACCTGGCATTGGTTGCGACCATGGGTTACGAGAATCAGTGATAATCAGGATCTCCCTTGCCCAGCATTCATAGTGATGCACTGTTCGGTCTATACGGGGCACAGTGCGGGGCAGTGGGGGAGAATCTGGGGATGGATCTCGGATTCCATTCCCTATGTAACCCATCTCGTTCATCTCTATGTGACGAACCCTGACCCTGTGAAAGAGTGGAGCCTATATGTCAATCCGATTATCACTTCCCATCGCGCCGTAGAACGCCCTGCGCAGTTTCTTCGGGGTTGCGAGTCCTACCTATGAAGAACGGATGTGTGGGAGGCCCTGCGAAAGGTGAGGTAGACGCGTCGGGGCTTTTTCATCTCGGGATGACCATGTCACATGCCAAACTCACCACAGCTTCTGAGTCGAGCACCCTCAAGGTCGGAGGAGATCGTCGAGACGTTACCCAACGTTGAAACCTTTCGCGGGGGACGAAAAGGAGTCGCCGCGAATCTTTCGTACAGTGACGGCGGGAATTTATGGGAGAGTGCGGGGTTGCTGGGATTTTCGAAAGAGTCCCGTGCTCATAGGGGGTGTCATGAGGGCGTTCAACAGTCAAACAGCAGGCCACGAGACCTCTGTTGAATGAATTATCACGATATGGGCTGATGATCATTTGCAAACCGATGAACCTTGCAATTTCCACAAAATGTTGGGGTGTGTCTGCGACCGGTGTGCTGTGTGCGAATCCCCTGCTGCTCGACGCTCGCCCCTCTTCTGTGAGGTTCAGGCACGAGCGGGGTTTCAATCCGGCTCCCCCAGGATCACAAAAGGAAGAAGGAATTTCTCTCTACTTTTTTTCTTTCCCTTCTCTCTCGCTCGACATATCCCAGCTGAAAGTTCTCGGACTTGGACGTCTGACTCGGCGGGCTGGGCGGTCTTGTTGCGGGAAAATGCGACAGGACGGGTGAGCGATCGAGAAATGGAACCAACCGGAGCGCGACCGTCGGAATAGCGAGGGTTCGGCAGAGAGTTCCAAGGGAAGAATCGCAAGAATAATTCCGCCATCGATGACTAAAGGACGCACGTAATCGCACGCCCCAAGCCACGTTGAATCCGTGTTCCGTTTCCTAGACTGTGCCGGGGGTGGTTTAGGGGGGAATACGAGAGTGTTCCTTTCCCCAGTCGATCCACCGAGTATAAATACACTTGCTCTATATCAGAACGAATTGTGGGAATAGCCGAACACAGGAATTGACGGGATTATTATAAAAAGGACCCGTGGTTGTGGCTCCATCCCTCTTCAACTTCTATTCACCGAACGCTTGGCCCCCCTTCCCCTCGCCCTCCCTCTTGCTCGGTAGCCATGAACCATCTCACCCCTGGTCACCAGACCTACACCTCCTCTTCGCAAAACGTTCATCACCACCATCGGCCTAACCCGGCCCACAGTCAGGCCATGGTTGGGCCCAACCAGCGCATGGCTGCCAGTAATGCACGGAGAATCGGGTATCCTCTTGGCGGCTACATTTCATGCGGCACCGGCATGTTCGCCGGTCGCACGATACGCGCAAAAGTCAACGAGGTTCAAAAGGCAAACGTAGGAAGAAAGTGAGTCTTTGTCGTCACCCCATGAGTGCCACGCGACGCGGACCACTTTCGCATTTTGACACTAACCACCTTTGTAGATATGCTGCATCTAAAGATCGACGTGCGCTCGACCCGCCACCGGTCACAGAACTGCAGATATACGACGTTCGAGACGCCGGAAACGGCATCACCCAAGAGACAGAAATCGATTACAGGTAGGCGAGATAAGCACTGTAGTTGAGTTTTTCCGACCGTTTTTCTCTTGTGTAGGGGCATGCAGCCGACTGGCCTCATTTGCCACGTCGAAGTCTTCCAAGTTTCGATGACTGCCGACGAAAACCCGGCTCAGGTGGCCGACTTTCCTGTGCCGCCCTCAGCCAATCCCTCCTGTGCGTTACATATCCACCCACTGGAAACCGTCGAATCTGAGTCAGATGACTGCCGATAGATCCAGTTGCGGCTCCGAATGGTCAATCTGTGGAGGTTTATTGGAGAGATCAGCCTATCACTGCCAGTGCTAATCACACCAGCAGTCTGGTAGGTGATCTGTTTACACAGGCACTGAACCTGCCGATCGGGCCGAATGGCAAAAACTCTCTCGTTTTTGTCTTTGCGGTAGGCTCCCTGGAACCATCCCTGTTCATCTTGTTCTCACGCTTTGTTCTAGGATTTGTCTGTTCAATTGGAAGGCTGGTTCCTGTTCCGATATCGGGTCTTTGACCTGTTCTCCGTCAGCGACGGTTCGCAGCCAATCCTCGCCGAATGTTGGGGTCGTCCGTTCAGAATATACGCAACCAAACAATTCCCAGGGCTAGAACCCTCGACTGAATTGACAAAGGTAATCAATGATTGCTTGTGACCATTATATCATCACTTTCGTCTGGTGGCGTTGCTCACGTTTTTCCAGTTGCTCCATAGCCATCACGTGCCCGTTCGCGCAAGGGAAGTACGCAGGAAGCGCAAGAAGAACTCCAACAACGACTCCAGCGCCGACTCTGACCAAGATCAATCCGCTACACCTTGAACTGAAAAAAAGGATTGCGCTGTACACGGTGGTCTGTTTGCCTCGTTCTCAGTATTCATATGTATCAAGCTTTCGTTGCTCTTGGCTGCTCATCACACGTAAATATCACATACCGGCACCTGTGTACACTATGCCATCTTCCACTTATGAGTAACGTCCTACCTTTCTCGTTCCCGATCGACCTTGTTTAGATTCTTTTTTTCCCAACAGAGCCATTTGATCCATATTGATTTACGCGTAGATCAACTGTAGAGCCGTCGTGGCGGTTCTGAACCCATGCAGGTCAAAGATTTACGCCTCCTCTTTCGAGGGGTACCGACAACGAGGAACAGGACGTTGGCCCAAGCCGCGTCCCAACGGAATGGCGGAACTGAGATCTCGGCCACTCCCGAACAAGCCCGGTGGATCTTGTGCCTTTTTCTGCACCCGACGGGAGCGGACGTGTCCCTTCAGGTTATCGACGCCGATGCCGCGGGCCGCCCATCTCTTGGCGGGCAATGAGGCACCTCCTCTCATGAAAAGGTCGTGGGAAACTATTCGCCTGCGTGCATTTATTGACACTTGCAGGGTCGGACCATTCTATCTGTCCGTTTACTTCTCTCACCCGGCGGGGTCATCGTTATGGGGCATCTTCATCTCGAATACATTCAAATCTCCCGGCTCTCACAAGTCCAGTGTGGGATCAAGCGTCTATCACAGATCCGGAAACACCGCCCTCATCTAATTCTCACAGGACAGAAATAGGATCACCTTCCCAGCCCAACCTATAGGTCAGGATTAGTGAGTGCTAGTGGGTTGCTGACCCATCCGGAACTTGGGTGGCTGACTGAAGCTCCCCGTGAGCGCATCAACGAATGGATCGTCGCTGGAGAGCAGGTGGTCAAATGAATGAAAGTGCAAGAATACGAGATCTGAGGGTGTCCCGGAGAGGAAGGACATGCGTACGGATTACGATGATCCAGACCCTTGGCTTGGCCATTGTTCTGTCGTGGTAAGGTGCGTAACGCGCGACGATACGGAGAAGGGAAAGTCACCGACCTTCAAGTTAGCTGTGAAGGGCAAGTATTTGATCGGGTATGTGAGAAGGTCATGAAGAGCATTCTCGCTGTTTCTTGGAAGGCCGAACCTCGGGGAAGGTAATTGCATGCGTTAGATTCTACCCATAAATCTGCTGGCTGACGTCGTGTTTTTCCAGCTGACCCCGATTTTTTGTTGCATTTCTTTGTTAGTCTGAACCGTACCATGATCCACCCGTGCAAATCTGGTACGCCGCGACGTCGGCGAGGGTCTTGATCGACTGCCTCTACAACAGCTACAAACCCACCCCCGATATCATCCACAGCCTCACGTCTCGCCATGAAATCATCTTTGATCTCCTCCGCATCACAGGCGCCGCGATGTGTCCAGTGACAGGCGAACCTAGAGGTTTCCAGCTCATCTCGACACACGGCACCGAAGGTAGTGCATGTTCTCGGATGGAATTGGTCATCAGGTTCAAATCCCCCAGGCTTGGCAAGGTGCTCCACGGAACTGCTGTCGTGAATTTCGGGGGACCATCGAGATCTCTCCCTTGGAGGTCTACCTGATTGGCCACCGCCTAGAACCGGGGCGGTTGAAGGCATCGATCGAGAGGGGGATGGCACACCATCGTCATTACGAGGGTCTGGCTGGGTTAAAACGTCAGTGGAGGAATGTCAGGTATAATGTTTTCATACCCAGTGAATGGTGCATTCGTGAGCTGATGTCGATTTTCGACGCAGCATGATTGCCATATCATGACTGTCAGTTGTGACTTTCGTCACGAGGATCTGGACCGCTCACAGCTGATCTCACTTCCAGTGACCTTCAAGAGGCTTGAGTCTAGCTGCACTTTCCCGGACCTCAGAGAACGCGACCAAGAGTGTTCGTCTCCGACCGTCGTTCACGATGGACGGACGGAAAGAGAC
>Ga0307515_10003025_pt1 | contig 35651 bp, 27 predicted proteins | sample 17_EM_MG_FD_194513 | JGI IMG/M metagenome (GOLD analysis project Ga0307515, IMG submission 194513) | Populus trichocarpa ectomycorrhiza microbial communities from riparian zone in the Pacific Northwest, United States - 17_EM | ecosystem: Host-associated > Plants > Roots > Unclassified | place... | reverse complement strand
TGAGTTTAACAGATTAACTCTATTTTTTTTATTTCTCTAGTTTATTTTTTCTAACCTCTTTCTTCAATATCTGGTTGATTCGGAATTAAACTTTATATTTTTTTCAATTTACTTTCCGTAAGGTTATCTCGGTCTAATTAAGGTTTGACAGATTAACCCAGGTTAACTCGGGTCAAATTTTTTCTCTTGTATAGTTGATTTTTTTTCGATTTCATTACATAATATTAGGTTGATTGAGAATTGAGCTTCATTATTTGTCTCAATTTTTTTTTTATTATGAAGTTATTCTAGTCACATAAATCAAGTTGTGATTTTGGTAAGTTAACCTGAGTTGACTCAAATTATTATTATTTTTTTAATTTTACACTTCAATGTTAAGATCAACGAGAATTGAGTTTCATATTTTATTTTGATTTGTTTTCCATGAGTTTATCTTGTTTCATGATTTGGATTGTGGATTTAATAGATTAACTCAAGTTGACCTAAATTGATCCAATATGTTTCCATCTTAATATTAAAATAAAAATATCATATTTGTTTTTCTAGTTAAGTTACATTTTTAACTATTATCTAAAGTGTAATTAAACTTATAAAATTAGTCGGGTCAACCTCACACAATTTAAAATTTTTATTTTATTATAAAACATTTTTGTAATATCTAAATAATTTTTTTATATTTAAATTAATTAATTTTACCCGTAACACAGTGCAAACAACAATGTAGTTGACTCCGAAATTAACTTTTCTTTCTTTCATTTTATATATATTTTGAGATTTTAAGGTTTTAATCTGAAAAGTGTGTTATGAAAACTGATAAGTAATAGTTTGATGGTGTAAATTACAGGCACGTGTAATTATTTTCTGCGAGGATTTGTCATGTTTTGTTATTAGATTAGAGTTAGCTAAATACATGTTCTTCAAAGAATGCTTTTATATAGCCAACAAAAAAAAATCCACTCCTATATTTAAAGGTAAATTAAAATATTAAAATCAACATTAATTATTAAATCTATCTACATCAAGTAGAAAAATTAGTCTTATCAATTTAATTTAAAATATCCTCTATTATTGAATAGAAAAATAAATAAAACCAAGTAAATTATTTGCAAATAACTAACACAAAATTATTATTATTATTATTACGTTTTTCTATCAAATCCTACCTCGTATTGGGCTTTTGTTTTTTTATATAAAAAAGTTCAAAGCTTTACCGGGCTATATTGGCAAAGACTGGCCTTTTATTTCCAGAGCAGACTCCACCAGGAAAGCTCAGCTCACTAAACATTATCTACAGAATTTCTCTCTATTATTATCCTATCCCAAATCGTAAGAAATGCAATAGCAGTAGCCATGGCATCCCACGCAACACTCACAGCATCTCAACCAACGCTCCATTCTCTCCTCTCTCCACTTCCCTCTAATCATTCCTCATTCCATGGCGTCTCCGTTAGTCTCCCACTTCAATCTTTTTCTTTCTCTCTCGCTGCCAAGACTGCTACCAAGAAGAAAGCTGCTGCTGCTGTCCTTAATGGCACCTCCAATGGTCTGCCTCTCTCTCCTTTTTAAATTAGAGAAAAAGAGTAAATGCGCGTGCTTGGTTTTTGTTTTTGGTTAATGGGTTTTCTCTATTGAATTTGTTTTTTGATGGGTTCTGTCTTAACTGCATTATGATTTTGGCCTTGCTGAGTTCATGTATGTTTACTATATTTGTTATTTTTTGTTCTTTGATGTTTAATCTTCGAAAATTAACTGCAAATGTTGTTGTTTTCAATTTCCTGTTGAAATTATTTAGTTTCAAGCTTGAAATTAGGTGATGAATGCATTCCTGAGACTTCAGTGAGCTAATTTATTGTGTTTTTGTTGCTTCATTTCTGAGAAGTTTGAATTTTTAACTTCCCAAGTTAGATAATCATGGCAAATTTTACTATTATTGAAGTTTGCATTGTGCTCTAAATAGGTTCTACAGCTGTGAATGTTCATGCTACTGGTCTTACTACAGGGGTGAGTGTTCTTGGCCTTTAACTTCCATCATACTTGGACTTGAATACAGGTTGCTTTCCATATTCTGATATATTTTTTTGAAAACTCACGACTTTTTACTAGGATTACTATGGTGATACAACAAATGGATGCACTTCAACAGGTAGGACTTGAAAGCACTGCATTTGCAGCAAAGTGTTTCGGTTTTGGTTCTTAAATTGTTTCGATTAATGCATATACAATCATGATGCTTGACTGCCTTTTTCAAATTCAGATAACAGGATCACATACTAATCCTAACAATATAACACATGGTGCCCCTAAGGATGAAATCTGTCATGCGGATGATCTAGGAAGCATTGTTGCTAACACTGATTTGTGTTGCCTTTCTGTATTTTCATTTGGTTTTTATGGGCTCCTGTGAACTAGTTAACTTATCCTTGCATAATTTTTGGTAATGCAGGAGTGGTAGAGGCAGAAATAGTGGATGATCAGGTAATGTTTGAATATTTAAGCATAATGTTTTTTTCTTTTGTCCTGTTAAAAGGATGCCCCTTTCCTTTCCTTGATTGGAAGCATGGTTTATGTTCTTATTTCAGATCAACTCAGTTTTGGAGCTCTAACAAAAAAAAATTAAAAATGCAGATACCATTGATTGGTTTTGACACTCTGATTGGAAGCGGTTTTGAGATCGATGAGCTCGAGGATGACCTTGGAAGGCGTAAGTTCGTATCCCAGTTTCACTTTCAATCTTGATATCTCTGTGGTTGACACCCAGTGCACCATGGAGGCATACAACTTTTGCAACATCAATGTTGTTACCTGTCAAACTTAGCTTCCTATTAAAAATTATTACCTGTGTTTGTCTAGAAGCAGGTTTTTACATCTTTATGTTCGTTGCAAGCATGACAAACAATCTGTCTGTTGTGTGAGGAGGGACGCGTGCAGGACACAGTAGATGAAACTAACTTTTAAATGCTTGTGAATTTGCCCTTTTCTATCATTTTACAGTATCATGGGCAACTATTTCTATATATGAAAACTTAAAAATTTGTGCGTAGCATTCTTAGCTTTGTGCATGCAACGTTCATACCCGTGTCTGCTTGTGTGTTTGCACACGTGCATAACATGTAACCTCTTTGTTTTTTTACTGCAGTTACTGCTGTTCCAAAAAAACGTACTTCTAGAACAAAGAAGCGGATTCGTAAAAACGTTTGGAAAAGAAAGGCATCTTCTGCAGCATTAAAAGCCTTATCGTTAGCAAAATCTATTTACACTGGCAAATCGAAAAGTTTTTTGAGCAACAAGTTGAAAAACGAGTAGATGAAGAAACGTTGCAGATCCATAAAAGCTATCCAACAGATTCTACGAACTACATTTTGATGGGAGAAATGTATCTAGAAATGAGATAATTTGTTGATGTACTGGAGAGAACAAATCCTGTGTATCATGTATTATCATGTCCTTTATTTATATCCCTTCTGTCTTTGTAACCTTTCTCAGAGGAAATTTTCTTGAACAAAATCAATGTCAATTCTCTTGGTTTTTTTTGCTTCAACTTCTACTGGATGCAGCTGGTTTGCTAATTAATGTCACTGGTTTCTAAAATGCCTGCTGTGTTTTCCAGCTCAAATTCATCTGCTCAATATTTGCTTGTGTCAATAATGAAATCTGACCATCTGATGTGGTCAATAACAACAGGTTTTCCCTTTGTAGGAGGTTGTCAAAATACCTAAAAGGCAAAGAAAAATGAAAGAAGAAACCTCGTCTCGTTTAAGTCCCTGTAGAATTTTTTTTTGTCTCTATCGAGTCCTTGGAGTATTAAAAAATTCTCAATTAAGTTTTTTAGCCAAACTCTCCACAAATGTTTCCTACAAACAACGTCATTATTACAAAAACTAAAGCACAACTTGGATGAATTCATAAATGAATATGGAAGGAGATACTCAATTGAGAATATCAGAAAATATAGGGACCTTTTTTTGCAGCTTTCGTTTTCCGCTCTCTTCTAGTCTAGATCAGAATCATCAGAAACACTAGCAAACTAAAGACGGCCTCATAGAAAGTTCCTTATATTATTATTAAACTCGTTTTAGTATGACAGCCGACAGGTTAACCTCTCATCAGAGTCAGGCTAGATTTTATAAAAATAAATATATAAAAAATTAATTAGTATAATTGTATGATAAGTTCAGAAACCTAGATTATTACGTGGCTCAATCAATTAATTAAAACTTATTATTTCTTTTGAAAAAAAATATATTTTTAAAGTAATATATTGTTTTGATGTTTTTAACAAATTCGGATAAACTTGATTGATCTAGATTTTACACGGGAGAACCTTGAATGACTCTTACACCCGGTCCCACTAAAAAATCATCATCATTTTCACCTAAAAACTCAAAATCAACGGTCAGAATCTTCTTTCCTCGACAACTCCACTTGATTCCCATCCCACGTTAACATTTCCAAGCAAAGCCAGCCAGCCCCCTTAATCCTTATAAGCCAGGCAAAGCAGCTAGAGCCCACACCATCTCTCCCTCTCCCACACTGCATCGGTGCTGCATATCTTGCTCAGTAAGCTAATAAATATATCTCGTAATCCCTAATTTAATATCCAAGACTATCAACACTGCCGTCTCTTCGATTGAAATTGCTAACCAGTTGATGATTTCAGGTGGTAATTAGGAGTGCTCACGATGGCGACGGCAATTGGTTCTGCAGCAAGACGAGTAGTTCTTAGAAGGTTTTCGAGTGGTGGTAAAGTGCTTGGCGAAGAGGAAAAGGCTGCAGAAAATGTTTACATTAAGGTAATATAAATAAATAAAAGAAAAACCCAGCATTTATTTTTTACAGTTTTTGCCTTTGGTTTTTGTTTTGCAAACTTATCAATTTTATTTTTGATATTGTCCTGAAAAGTTCCTTTTTTTCTTTTGCTATAACGAAGAAAATCTGTCATTTTGTGTGTGTGCAATTTAGTCCTAAATAAGGCTTGCTTGTAGTGATAGTAGCGGAATTGGTGGATTTGGGATTTTGATTATGTTACGATCTAAGAAGAATAGAGAACCAGCCTCTTGTAACAGAAAAAATTTGTTAGTTCGTTGGAAATGGGGTGTAAACAATGCCTGTTGGGTTGAATGCTAGCTTAATAATTATTATTAGACCACCTTATTGTAAACTGTTTTCGTTGTGGGGTATCGTGAAAGACTGAAACTGATATTTGTTGTGTTCTGTATGTTGGTGGATTGCTCGAGTTAGTGTTTGTTTCGCATTTTCGGTTTGCGGGTTGTAGTTATTAGTGGGTGGGATTTTTTAAATTGCATGTATTGGAATTAAAATGTTTTCAATTTTGGTAGTGCATGAGGATTAGATGCTTGTTGGGAATATTTTGCACCCCCTAGTGCTTGTCAGAAAGTTGTATAGGAATGTCATTTCTAGGAAAATTGAGGTAAAAGAGAGTGAAACAAGAGGAAATTAGTTTTCGGGCAACTGTTTGATTTACCAGAAAAGTTGTGGCAAAAACAATCTAAAAGCTTATTATTCTACATTTTCTAGTAAAAAGGGCAAATTCAATTTTAGGGGAAGTTTGTCCTGTGGGAAATGGTTAGTAGCGTATTCAACCTGTGACAGTAAGCAAATAGAAAGTGAGGAAGTATGGTTGAAATTCTATTGAAAATGAAACCTTTTCTGAAAAGTTTGTTTGTACAATTAAGATGTTCATTCAGCTCCAGCACACAGCTGTGGGACAAAACACACTAGTGATGCTTGACTTTTGTGTTTTTCTTATATTTGTAAAATATGAATAAAGTTGAAAGTGCTTTGTTTAAATGCCAAAAATTGATATTCTCTTTTTGTAATTATAAGAAATTGAAAAGGCCATCATCCCTATCTTTACAGTTTGATTGAAAAAAAAAGCGCCAACCTTTAAACTTGCAACTTGGTAAACTGACATGTATGCGGTGTTGAACTGTTAGTTATCAATCCTATTAGATTTTAGTGCCTGATTACCTTTGTTGGCTCTTAACCGCTAACTCATTTGATGCAATTATGAACAGCTTTCTTGCATTGACATCACCTTGCCTTCCTTTTTGAGAGAGAGAAATCATATGGGAACACAAAAAAAAAAGCTTTCATACGAGTTCTATGTGGCATTTGAGCCATTTTTTCAGGAAAGGATTGATTAGGTGAATGGTCTGTTAGGGGAAATTGTCTCTTCGAATCTTACCATCTTCTATGTTTTAATTGATGGGATGATGCATTGATTTAAAGCATCCAAATTTATGCACCAATTATGGATAAAAAATGGTTAATTTCAAAATGAGTGATGACTTTTGGTGGTACAGTTTTCATTGGAATAGTACATTATTTCAACTCATTCTTGTAGGCAGCAATCTTGCTGTTGTAAGTTCAAATTATTATCTTTACCTATTATTTCTGTCAAGAACTGTGCTTCCCTATTATTTAACCAGATGAGAGAAAGAGATGGGACTTGGGAGGGCATTTTATTAAGATGTGTATGACACCAAAAGAGTTAAAGAAGAACCCTGTGTGTATGTTATTGTTGTTTTTTGCGCCAAAGCAATTGAGTATCTTGCCTGTACTGAAATCATAATAAATGTCATTATGTCTGATTGGTGCCCTGGTAAAACTGATTAAATATTTTTATCTTTATCTACTTTATTATCTAGTAGTTTTACAGCATTTTAATGAAAGGATAGCTGATTTCTTAGGACTTCTACTTCTTTTCATATAGCTTATGATGCAGTACATTGTTTTGGCTTTTGCAGAAAGTTGAGCAAGAAAAACTGGAGAAACTTGCACGCAAGGTATGGTTACAACACATTTTCTTTTGAACTTTGTTATTGCCATCGTATGTGCTATTATCAGAATAGAATACATCTTTCGGACTTCTTGATTATTTTTTTCAAGCATTTAATATTACCTCTTGGGTTTGGGGTACTTTTACAGGGGTAAAAATTCACCCCTTTCAGCTTTCTCAGAAAAGATACTATATCGGCTGCACTGTTGTTTAATTAGGTTTTCTTGGATGGAACTGTATCAATTCCTTGAAGCTCAAACTTGTTTATTTTATTCAGGGTCCTAAACCCGAGGAGACAACTGCCTCAGGCTCAGGTGCGGCACCAGCTGATGTCAAAGCAAGCACCGCTGCTTCCTCAACACCACCAGGATCATCCACTGAAAAAGTATCAACTGACAAATACCGGAATTATGCAGTTGTAGCTGGTACTATTACAGCTCTTGGTGCTCTGGGATGGTATCTCAAATCTGGTGGGAAGAAGCAAGAGGAAGTACGGGACTGATGCCATTGTGTTTTGTGAAGAATGAAAAGAATGAAGGAGGCATCACTTTTTAGTTGCTTCTACCACCCTTGGAGTCATGGTAGTAGCTACCAATAAGCAGGATTTTGCACACGATGTGCTTGGATACATTACACCCTTGAATATAATTTTCAAGGGAAGTGGTAAAAGAATTTCATTCAAAAGTGATATCAGGATCGTTAATAACAAAATGAACCAATTTTCTTGTGAGATGCTAGCTTTTTCTTTCATGGCGTTTACTTGATGAATCATGAGAGCGATGATGTTATTATGGATCGAACTAACAGGGATGGTGTTGTTGAAGATGTTAATGATGTTATTGTTATGGGGGATGAAAACCATAACCTCAATGTTATAATGTATTGTATGGTCAATTGAATGGCAACTAATCAGGGTTTTCACCATAGTTAAAGCAAGATTTTTATGGACAAATTAACCAACGAGGATGAAGACTTAATAAATCTGAATATTATTATGGATCGAGCCAATAGAAATAAGGTTGTTGAAGATGTTAATGGTATGATTGCTATGGATAACGAAAACCATGAACTTAATGTTGTAATAGATCGCCATGTTGAGGATGTTTAATTCAATGCTGATATTGAAATGGAGTTTGCACATGTTTTATTAGAGCGAGAGATAAGAATTATTATGTATCAAAGCCAATACGCATAAGGTTGTTCAAGATGCTACCAAGGCTGTAGTTTGGACCTCCTAAACCACTCCCCAGAATCATAATCTTTGAGTTCCCACACACGCAGACACTCATGAAATCGTTCAACACTACCTGCATCCACGTGGAGATAACAAAGGCGTTTCGCGGCACAAACCAAGAACTCCGAGATGGGGACACTGCCAGTCTTTCGGCAAGTTTATCGAGCGGCATTGACCAGAATTCACATTTGGATCGTAAGCTATGATTGTAAAGTGACAGGCAAGCCAATGCATAATCTCATTGTAGACTATTGCTAGCAAGTATAACATATACAGTCTAACAATACGAGGGCATGACATTAACATCAGCCCATTGCTTGCGGCTAACACTTTGATGGATTGATTTTGTGGGTGTACTTCACATGTCAGAAATTCCAAGGAAAAACCTCGAGGTTTAAAGTCGGGATGGTTTTTGAACGTTAGACGAGGAGCCATATCTTTGGCAGAAATCTCACCACCTCCATTATACATGTAGCAGAAGAGAAGGTCCCATGCTGGTGATAAACTCTCCTTCTTTAGCTGAGCCAAAAAGGAGGTGACAAGATAAGGATCGGAGATCACTGAAAGCCATCGCTTGGATACACACTTGAACTTGAATATAGATTAATTCAATGGAAGTCTTAAAAGAATTTCCATCAAAACCCCATCTGGGATTTCAGAATTATCAATAACAAAATAGGTTGTTGTCCTTGTTATTCCCTTCATCTTGCTGAATTCTCTACCATCCCTTTTGCTCTCCATAACCTATTCTGCAAGAAGAAAAACACTCTTACTTCTGTCCTGGTTCCTGTCCTCTGGATCAGTTCGATCTTAAATTTCTGATGACGAACAAACGGAGGACTTCTTATCACAAGACAACAGCAGGAGTTTGCTTGAATAATTGAGTTTAACCAGTTCAACTGTCCTTTAATTTAATATAAAACTTAACTTGTATTAAATCCAGATCAACAAGTCACTAGATTAATTTGTTGGATTGAGCCCAGTTCCATAACTCTAATTTGTCCCTTGGTTTAATAATTCTTCCTTCGAATTTCAACAAGAAATTTAATCTTAATTAATACATAAATTAATTTAAAAATATCCTTATCGTTGAATAAAAAAAGAATTTTATCATAACCAGAAAACTTAAAGGATTGTGATTTTTTTTTTCGAAAATAAAAAACAAAAACACTTGTAATTCCATGTCTTCACCACTTCTACAGATTTTGGTTATTGTAGCTAAAGAAACAAGACATTTGGTGGTTGAATTTGCTTGCAAGTATTAGCAACAACCACTAGCTTGCCAGCAGCTTACATGAATCACGCAAAAGCAAAGACAAGTGCAAGAAAAGTTGTGGGCCGGCCAACAATTTGTCACGAAAACAGCAGGGTTGGAACACACCTTCCATAATTTTTTATTTTGAAGATTTTGTCTTTCTTTTGCCTAGCTTCTTCTCTACAGAGAATTGAGTTTGCTCTTAAGTAATTAGTCATTTAAGTAAAAGATCAGAACATTATAATTTCTATTTTTATAGTAGAATTTGACAACAATTTGTGATTCATGAACTAAGCCTCTTTTAATAAGTAATTTATCAGGTAAACTTGACTATCATCTAAGACCCGATTTTTTTATGCTGAAAAATTGTTGAACATTGAACATAGCATTTGTTTCTCAACCAGTAGTTATGAACATGGTTATAAGATTCAGCCAAGTCTAATTGATCAACTTGATAATTTATTAATTTGGGGTCTGTTTAGACGAGATAAATGAAAAGAATTGTTTTTTTTTTTATTAAAATAATATTTTTTTAATTTTTTTTTTAAAATCTGAATTAATTCAAATTAACTTACTTGTGATATGCAGATCTTAAATTGGGTCTAGTTTTGGATATATCCTACACAAATATCAAAGGATAAGTTCTGGCATTAAAGTAAAGCAATATAAAAAAGTAGCATGATTGTCCGCAAATTAAGATCATGTCATCATCATTGATGATATTAGCGAGGATCCATTTCTTTCTCTCTCTCTTTTTATCTCTTGAATCAATTACGTGGGTGCCAAGCACGCCCATAATATTCTCATAAGAACTAATCCACATGTTTTCTTTCACTCATATACTTCTTTTTTTCCTCACGTTAATCTATACTGTATGCTTAACAATTTTTAACGAGTGATGAAAAGATAACAAGCTATTAGAGCTTATACTATATAGTATTTATATTAAAAAAACATAGATTCGGGTTGACCCGACGACCTAATATCCGAGTCGTTCTTGGGTGTTTAATAACTATGTACAAACCTTTTAACTCGATGAGCACAAAAGGGGCATAATGGCTATGAAATCTAACGACACATTCAAGAACTTGCAAGATGTCATACTCACGCGACTCCTACCCGCATATCTATGGCATTTATTCACATCTACTTCAAGAAGAGGATGCCAACTAAGGCAAGGTTTGATTTCACCATTGCCAAAACAAACAAGTCTTGCATTGTTGGAGAAACTCATATCTAGGTTTTTGCTGGTTCAACAAGCAAAGACAATATCAACTGTTGAACAATATTGCTTCTTCATCAGCAAGAAAAGTGATTTTTAATTTCATGGTAATTTCTAGGTAGAGTTCAGTCAAGTCTGACAATGGAAGTAACAGGGAGGGAGAGCAAAAATCTTCATCTTTACCATGGCCATGGCCATATTTTACTGCTGTTACTTGATTCATGCGCTGATTCATAGACATTAACATACCAATGGTAGAGTTTTTTTTACAGCAAGCTTGAGCCAGGCCCCCTTGCCCCCACTCTTCTCAAAAAGCCTACAGGGCCGCTTCAATTCCCCCGGAGAAAGCTCAGCTATCTCTGAAAAAAATGTGATTTTTTTTGGCTGTCAAAGACAAGAAGAGGCCACAGCCACAGCTATCCCTGCAAAGAATTTATTGACCCACCATAATCAAACCCTTCTACTTCAAGCTACTAATTAATCACCCTTTTAATTACCTTTCCCTTTTTTCTATACAATCAATTTATTTCCCACCAAATCCTCTCTCTTTCTCTCTCTCTCTCTCTCTCTCTCTATCTAGTATCTACTTTGCTTCTTCAATTCTCAAGAGAGAGAAATATTAAAAAAAGAGAGAAAGAAAGAATACATGAACTTTTTTTCTTTGCGAGAGTTAATGATTCTCACGTCCCTCAAAGAAAGAAAGTCTATTCCTTCAATATAACTCCACAAATCTCTTTCTGTGAAGACTTCTTTCAACAACAAATCTTATTTTGTTAAAGAAAAGACTTGAAAAATCGAGAAAAGCACTTCCTTTTCTTGTTTTTTATTAATATTTCAAGGAAGAAAAGATTGGACCTTTTCTTTGCCAGCCATGACTGAAGTCCTTCACTCCCCTTCACATTTCCCTTCTTCTCCTTCACCAACTTCCTCCTCCTCCTCCTCCTCCTCCTCCTCCGTGACTTGTATACCCCCACAATCTCCTTTAACACAAGATGGCATTGATGAAGATGACGAGGAGTTGGTGAAGCAAAGAGAAAAGAATCAAAGGGATCAGATTTCTTTACTAGCTCTTCTTGTGGCACTTTTCAGGAAGTCTCTAGTGGCTTGCAAGAGTGATCGAAGGGAACTTTGTGCTAGCATGGAGATTGGTTGGCCAACCAATGTGCGCCATGTGGCTCATGTTACCTTTGATAGGTTTAATGGGTTCTTGGGTTTGCCTGTTGAGTTCGAACCTGAAGTCCCCAGGAGGCCTCCCAGTGCTAGGTAGGTACATTGTGTTCTTTGATCGAAATGAAATTGCGGGTTTTCTTTATTTTTATCCTTCTTGTGTTTTTTATGGTTATTTCAATCCTTGGCACTGTTAAGTTTCTTTTTTTGGCAAGTTATTGTTTCTTTGATTTGTTCTTTGGTTTCTGCAAATGCAGTTCTCATAAACGTGGACTTTTTAGCAGTTAATTGGTGAAAGCTCCCTTTTGTATGTTGTAATGTTTTCCAGCTTGTTGTACCCAAGTGATGGATTCAATCTTGTGGTTCTATTGCCTTATCCAGTCTTGAAATTGTGGATTTTCTTATAACTAATTTAAGGTTCTTTGGTCCTTTTTTCGCCTCCATTGAAGTTTGATGTTTTTGCGAAGTTCCATTTTCTGGGAAAAGAGAGAGAGAGAAGAATTCAACTGTAAAGTTTTGCAGCAGAAACAATTTCTGGAAGCAATAAGTATTAAAGAGATTCAACTGAAAAGCTTTGTAGTAATAAACAAATAGGAGAAATTGACCTTTAAATTTTGCTCTTTCCCATTTTTTATATTGGTGTTAGTTGGAATCATGGATCTGAGCACATAAACAACCATCAGCTATATCAAATATTGAAAGCATTATCTGATATTTTATTGTAAAATATTGGAGCTTTTTACTTCCATTTATGTTAACTCCCCAAGTTTGGGGAGAAGTGGCAGACCACTCCTCTTTCCCGTCTTATTTTGATGCATTATATTCTTGGAATGAGGAGTAGCTGCTGGCCAGCTATTTGAATCCACATAAGTTGGACTTTTCCATGTAAATACCACAACCTTTTCAACTTAGTTCTGCATGGATTGACGCATAGAAATCGCTTCACGGACCTTTGTACAAATGCTTAATTTCTGGAACCAAGTTTCATTTGTTTAAGGGAGTATATGTTCCATACTCAGCCTTCATAGAAAGTCAGAATGCCCAATTTGTTTGCGCCAGCCCTTGCGATGAAATTATTTTATCTCAATTCCCCAAACATTATAAGTTAACCAATTTAATATTCTCAAACTCTACTTAAACTTTTGATTCCACTACGGCATTCATTTGTTCTAACTGCTGCTGATGGAAGTCTTGTTTCCCTCTTGATTATCGAATTGAATTCTGTTTGTTTCGTGTTAGTGATATAAATTAGAAAATGATTGTTATTCACAACTTGACTATTACAGATGAACTGAAGCCCCCTTTCTTGATCACTTGCACTGGTGCCTTGGTTATGGTTGTAGTTGTATGTGTGTAATCACAAACTCCCCACTTGATCAGTTTGCGAGACAGACGCACTCCAGGATTTAACATGTTGAATGTTCTGTTTCACTGCTAGTTTAAACAAACCACCTATGGCACCGAAGCTGTGTTTTTAAGTTATTCCTGTCTACTGAGCTCTACATCATGCCAATTAAAAGCAGTTAGCTATTTTAACTTGTACAATTGCTGCCTCGCTCTTTGCCTATTAATTTGATTTTTTTTTTCATTATGCAGCGCAACTGTTTTTGGAGTTTCCACAGAATCTATGCAGTTGTCATATGACTCAAGAGGGAACAGCGTGCCAACAATTCTCTTGCTAATGCAAAGACGCTTGTATGCTCATGGAGGCTTGCAGGTACATCACCTTGTCATTTTTCTCTGTTAGCATCATTATGCTGACTCCAGAGATGGGGAAATTGTCTGATTTAGGTATCTTGGGGCTTGTTTTAATTTTAATTAGTTGGATTTCATTTTATTTTGATTATGGTCATCATCAAATTATTAATTGTTGCATTCAGGCGGAAGGGATTTTCAGAATTGCTGCAGAAAACAGTCAGGAGGAGTATGTTAGGGAGCAACTGAATGGTGGGGTGGTACCAGAAGGGGTTGATGTACATTGTCTGGCAGGACTTATCAAGGTATAGCAACATAAATTACTCTCGGATCATTTCCCCATTATGCACCTGCTTGAGTTATGAATTATCACACATTTAATAGTGAAGAAAATTACATATTCATTGTAAGGCGAATTGAACTGGTTAGTGCTACACTGAAGATAGTGAAACAAGGAAAAAAAATGGAAGAAATGCTGCCATGTGTAGATCACACATATAACATCCTTGTAAGCTGTGTTTGTTATAATTAAGCTGACAGAAAAAAATTGTAAGCAACAATCAATTCTTTTTCTTGGCGGGGAGCAAAAGTAGAGGAAAATTGTATAAGGCTCGACAAAATTAAATTAACCTTTATTCTAAAAGTTTATGGACCTGTAAATTTGTGATGATCTAGTTATCATATCTATCCTGTGTCAATTGCTGGATGCTATCTTACTGGTATGAGTTACTTGTTTATGTTGCATAAATTCATGCTATTTGCAGTTCAAAAAACTCAACTTCTTACATAATTATTTTCTGAAAGTCATTTCAATAAAGCTGGATCTACGGCACTTCATCATTAAGCTTTTCGGTGAAGATTGCTTACAACCATGGGTCCTGCAATTCTTTTGTGCCACCATTACCAGCCTGATTTCTAGCTTCAGTTCCACATATTCTCTGTCGCCAAATGCTGCACTGTGGCTGCCCCATTTCACTGCCATCATCTCATCTGCAATCCAGTTTCTTTGAACATATCATCTGTCTTCTGTGCTTAGACTGGGGTTCCATCTGTAGAAAGTGTTCCTTTTTTGTCTCAGCATTGACTTCTTTTTTCTTTTTTTTTTGCTTTCAACACATGGCTATACTGACTTGAAGGCATCTGTTTGTCTAGGCTTGGTTTAGAGAGCTTCCAACAGGGGTTCTGGATTCATTATCGCCTGAACAAGTAATAGAATGTCGAACTGAAGAGGATTGTGCTAATCTTGCAAGAAATCTGCCTCCAACAGAAGCTGCTCTATTAGATTGGGCGATCAATCTGATGGCTGATGTTGTCCAACAAGAACACCTGAACAAGATGAATGCACACAACGTAGCCACAGTTTTTGCACCGAACATGACTCAAGTACATGTCTATTGTTATTTGGACGTTCCTGAACTTCAATGATTTTTCTTGTTTATCTAAGATCTGATTTTTACATGCTGTTTGTTGCATCCAAATGATTTGTCTTGCTTTTCTTTAGATTAGAGCCTATTTTGATTTCAGGGAAGCTAATAGTAGTGAAACTCTCACTTTCCTTTTCAATCTCTTCTTCGATTATGTCCGTAGATGCTACATGCTAGTACTCTGCCATGTAAGAGCACAGCAAATGGACCAGCCAGAGACTTAGTTACTAACGGTATTTTGATGGGGCAATTGTTGGTGTGCTGATTCGCCCTTTGTCTTAATTTTGTTGCAGATGGCAGATCCTCTGACTGCCTTAATGTATGCTGTCCAAGTGATGAATTTCCTCAAGACCCTTATCCTAAGGACACTGCGAGAGAGAGAAGATTCTGTGGTGGATTCGTCACCTTCTTCACGTCTTGAGCCATTTGATGAGAACGGTCACGAGAGCCCTTCGCTGTCCTGTGCCGAAGGTAGAGAAAATGAAAATGAAACAATTGAGCGAGCCTTCATGGCTAAAGAACCTGTTGTAGAAAGTTCCCACAACTCCAGTCAAAACAATTTCATAGCTGATGAAGAAGACCTAAGTTATGCAACCTCTGTTGACAAGCTAATTGCCAGTGGAGATCATTCCTGTGAGACGGCTACCGAGGTTGACTTAGTCAATGACACATACAGTCGTAGAGTTAAGGCCGGAGTTCAAGCAGGTACCCGAAAGAACAGTGCTGGCCAATCAAGTAATTCCAGTCTCAGAAAAAGTCCTGGAAAATTTAGCAGGCAGTCATCTGTACTTCATTTAACACCGCCTACTAACAAGACTCGAGGAATTAGTAGCTTTATAGAGTCAAGGTCGGAGCGTATTGAAGCTTGGCGATGAAGGGTGTCCAAAAGTAGTTTTGTCCCAACTGATTCTTCAAAAAAGGAGGATATGTATCTTTGATTTGGAAAGAATGAGTACGTTTGTTATTGTTCACATAAGGTTTCTGTGTGCTTGGTGGTTTCCCAATTTGATGGATGACATTGGTGTGGAACTAACATCTTCTACTTAAAATTACAGCCTCATTTCTTTAACAATTGAGTAACATTGATGTTAGCTTTGTTAGTCTTCTGCAATTATCATCTTGGATCTTTCCCCCTTCCCTTTTTTTTCTTTCCATTTCAGAATCGAACATTGTCTTTTATACCATCTTTTAGTTGCTGAAAACTTTTGTTTTTGTCCCCATTTATATTTGGACGTAGTCCTTATGGCTGTAGATTTAGCAGCTACTTGTACTAGAATCAGAATATCCAGATTTTAGATGTGGCGCTGCTTCTGAAAAGCCACTGAACCAGTAAAATGTTGCGGCAAAAAAACACACACGACTATGGCACTCTACGGTTAGAACAGGAGCTACTTGCCTAGTGATTGGCACTATAATGCCCTGTCATTATATGTCAAGATGTACTGTATCAAGCTGAAGATAGGCTTTTTAAAAGTGAAGGATAACAGCCAATCATTTCCTGGAACAGGATTGGACATGTGCAAAGATCCAGTGGGAATATTCCAAGAGCTGCTGGCTGTAAAGATTACAGTAACATAGGGTCTTTGTTACGGTTTCCTGTGTTTAGTTCAGGTTGATAAATGATAAATCCATAGCTCACAAGCACATAGATTTTGTGTAACAGGGTCAGCTGATTGGAGCTTAATCATGGAGATTAGTGAGTGGTGATGATGTTAACAAAGGCAATGGACTAGTGAATTGATGTTCACAGGACTTCCCTAAAGATCGTGTCCACAGCCCATCTTACGTGTGGCTAACAATCTGACCTAAATCTACAATAAATACAGACCAAGATAGAAGGGATTAATGTCAATGAATTGATGTATTACTGCTCATCACGGTAGTGCATGATCAAAACCAATGATTCTTATCATACTTTTGTGCCCTTTATGATGAAAATCACACTGACAAGATAGATGCTCAAGGTGGTGAGAAGAAACAGGAAAAAAAAGGAAATATATATATTATACGCAGAGATAATGGACTGGTGAAGATGTGTGGTGATTGAAGATATTGACCAGCCAGATCAACATCAGTATAGTCTGTACAGCTAAATAGCACTATCAGACACCATGCTGTGATTGAAATTTGGATAAAAACCGCCTTGTTCAACGAACCCAAGAAAAGGCTCCGGTCCCTCTTTCCCCATGTCATGGAGTAGTAATATTGAAAGTTATTATAATCCTCCCGATTTAGTAGCACACGCTGCAATTAACTCTGATAATTTGTTGAAGTATTTTTTTATAAAAAAATATATTAAATAATATTTTTTATTTTTAAAAAATTATTTTTAATATTAACATATCAAAATAATTAAAAACACCAAAAAATTTAATTTAAGATAAAAAATAAATATTTTTGAAATACAAAAATAATCTATCTCTTTTAATGTTTTGAAAAGAGTGTGGAATCAGAGATAAGAGAGGGCTTTTTCTTATTATATGCTCCGTTGTCCACTGAATCTCCCAATAAATCAAATGAAGAGAAAGAAAGAAGTTTTTCCTAAAATTCAAACCCTAGCAATAGAGGGTTCTGATTGGACTATTAAATGCCATATATAAATTTTCAAAAATATTAATTCGACTATAGTAAAATCAAAGTTTTATTTAAGGTAAAAAAAACCATGCTTGCTCGAATTTAGGACAAAGAAAAGTGACAGAGATTTTTTAAGGTAGTTCTTGGCTGGTTACTATTTTAAAACAGAAAAAATAGATATAAGAAGAAAGAGGATAACAATTAGATTATCTTAGACATTGATTTATTCTATGTTTATCGCTTCAATCCAAATTATCTCATGGATTTATTTTATATATTTTTTTTTATCTCCAAACATGTTTTCATCCAAAAGCTATCTAAATTCCAAATACTCTCTCTTTTTACTTAAATTGCTTCATATTATTTCCACCACAATTCATATTTTTTGTATCTTTCCTTGACCGATTGAAGTTTATCTCCTCATCAATTTTTATTTTGAGATTTTTTGGAGAGGTAAATTCGGTAAAATATAATTTAATATCTATTTATTTAATACTGGGATTTTTCAAGAATTGAATTAAGTTTGCATGCATACATTTATTTATGACCACCAAATTTCGAGCTGGCTTCAAAACCACCCGTCCTTATTCCTCTCCAATGGAAGAGATGCTCTATGCCCTAACCAAACGAACAAGAAGCATCATCTCTTGATTTTTTTTTCAACCCCCACGCCATTCTCGTGTTTCCTTATCTCCCTCTTTCTCTCTACCCCCCACCAAGAAAAAAGAAAGCTCATCTTCTTTATACTACTAGACTAGATTGAGGGAGCCAAAACCTAGCTATGGCTGCCTGTGGAAGGCTCCAACATATATTTGAAAAACCATTGCCAGAAAACCCTACACTGCTTGAATCCCTCTCATCATGGAACCAAATCAAGCCTGTAAAACCAATGGAGCCATCCTCCTTAACTGAGATATTCGGTGAGCTTCATTTCAAGGAGGATCCTCAAACACCTTCTTCTTCTTTATTGGCAACTTCATCGTTCCTAGATTTGAACTCGGAAGCCAGAACAACAAGACTCGACAAGAATGATAGCGTGGAGGTCAAGAAGAGCCCATCAATATTGGACTCTGTCTCGAGCACCGCCCTGAAGAATCATCAGTACACAGGTTGTCATAAGAATGGTGATAACTTTTCTCGAATGAATTATGAGAGCTTGCAACTATGTACCGAAGGGCTTGGTTTTGAAAGTTCTGATGATGTTGAAGACTTTAAGAATGATATAAATGATGACTGGCGATACCAGGAGAAAGTAAGAATCACAAGGCGTTCTGTATCAGAGGATCTCAGCAGGCCAAGATCAGGTGGAAGGGCATTCCCCCCGCCAATTTCATGTATCGGAAGGAGTGGAAAGCCTCAGGTTATCTTTAAGTCTTATAGGCATGATGGTAGGTTTGTCCTTAAAGAAGTGAGGATGCCTACCTTGGAGTTTCTGCGTGCATGTAGAGAGGATGGGAGGTTGACCCTGCAGTTTGTTCATCCCAATGATGAAATCACTGATGAAGGAGATGAGGAAGAAGTTGAAGAAGACTATGAAGATGATTCGCAGGAAGAATCTGATGAGGAAAAAGGCAACGATGATGACGATGGATGAAAAGAAGGCCGAAAGAAGCGGTCATGAAAGTCAATGACAGTTTCTTTGGTAGGAACACTTTTGCTTTCCAGTTTAAAAAAAACACACAGCTTCTGCTTTTGTGGTCCGGTTACAAATAAGTAAAGTAAGAGAAGGCAGATAGCTTAACAATCTATACTAAATCCCCTTTTCTGCTCCTTTGAACTTCTATATTTCTTCTGTTCCCCTTCAATATCCATTTCCTTCTTGCACCTAACAATTTTCAGATCATTTCAAGAATGGAAATCTCCCTCTACAATTTTAGTGTATTTTGTTCTTGGATCATCAACCATCTTCAAGATAATGCAAAGCAAATTTAGTTGGATGAACAAGAATTAGTATCAGCAATCTCTGATTCGAAACTCTCAGTTTCTCATTCATTTTGTCTCCTATTACAAGTAGTCACCACTGCCTTAAACAAATAATGAAATGCTCTATAAAACATGTCATTTGGGTTCTAGTTCTATCACTATCACTTCAAATGAGTGGCAACTAAAAAACCACATAATGAAATGCCTATCATTCAACTAGAAAGAGAGTTTGAGTAAAAGGTCACATCAAATATAAATGTTTTGAAGGCAAAAATACTATGCATGGTTGTAGCCTAATTGATGCTCTTGGATGGTTTTAATATAAAGATCTCAAAATCATCGAAAAACACCTAAAGAGCCCAAACCTGCACTTGTGTAAAGCATGCATTACCAAACACTAGAAATAAACCAAACCCCACTTGTAGCCATATTCTTGGGTATCCAGTCTGTCATCTAACAGAAACCTGCTTATATATGATGGCCCCAAAATCCAGTAACACGCTAACACCTGGCTAATTCATTGGGCCATCCTGGATTCCAGAGCTGACTGTCAAGACAGCACAATCAAGTGCTAATCTAAACAAGACAAAAATGTTACAAGCAGATTACGTATGGAAATGAGAACAAGGAAAAAAAGAAGTTAAAAGCAGATAAAGAGTGAATTTGGAACTTCAAAGTAGCTGTTATATGCTTGTATTACTTAAAGATAGCTAGCACTCTAAATCATGAATTACACTGGTTCAGCTTTACTCAAATAGTCAAATAAGAATATGGCAGTACCAGAACGAACAAAGAATTAAAATTGACTTTCACCTCAATAACTTCAGTCACCTTCTTCAGTAGTTGGAAGATGGAAAGTGTAGATTGTGACTGATATATACAAGCCTCATCTCTTTTCATTTTGGTGGGGGGGATGGGGCAAGTAGAAATGAAGAAGTTTCAAGACTGTGATGGCATGCGTAACCAAAACTATACCTTTACTGGAAGACTGTGGACAACAATACCTATTTAATTTCTAACTTTCCTTCTGCATGTAACTACATGAAAGACATAGTCCTGTATCTTAGCTATTCTTAACTAAGAAAACAGTAAACAATACACGCTTCAGCTTACGACTGCTAAAGTGTAAAATGATCTGTGTCAATTGACATTGATTGCTCAGTGCACATCTAGACAAAAGAAAAGGAGAAAGCACGTCATAAAGAACCGACCTGAATCCAAAATAATACAAGTTTTGGCGCCAGACACATTCGATGTGATCCAGAATAGATTCTTGGTGCAAGCTTTTTCCTACATGAAAGATGTTGAGAGAGAAAGACTTCCAGAAACATGTTGGATTGGGAATATTCCAGGGATGGGAACAGAAGATTCCTTCAAAAAAGCCTGACACATGGCAAGACTAACACCCCAAATCCAAAGGAACTAAATATGTTTATATCTTGCAAAAAAGCTATGTGGAGCAAATTGAAACGTCCAAGTAGCTGCAAGTCTAAATTTGTGGCTTTGATACTAGAAAAGCTCTACCAATCACTCGAGTATGATTGCCAAGAAGTTGGCGTGGTTTAGCTCATTAGAACTTAGGAGGAATACATGACAAAAATCTATCTAAACACTATCTAAAATCATGTGCGTGATTTCTTCCTCATGGGCAATGATTTCAGGCTACCAGGCATGGATATCAAGATGACAAAATGTGAAGGTGATGAACACTTGGGACCACTCTATCATTTTGCATTATTGTATAAAAATTATGGCATGTATTGACGTAGCAATTTTCCAGGAATGGATTCTAGTGGATTGCGACAGATACATGTAAAAAAAAAAACTCTACAACAAAGTAAAAAGAAAAGGAAAAGGAACAGGAGGTAATTGAGCGATGTTTTATGAACCACAGTACGTAAGGAGCTCAAGTCAATGTGCCCAAGCACTTGCCTTTTGATATTTTGTTCAAGCTCGAATTTCATCTAATGTTACCCACCCCTTTCTCTTGTTCATTCTAGAGATATAATTCATGGCAGGGGAAAAGTTTTAGAAAGAGTTTACAAGGAATTAATATATTAAATCACAATACCGGATTACTTCCATCTGATGTCAAAAGAACCTTGCATAAACCTGGACGCCAATCACGAAACACACCCCAACTATGTCTCTTTGACTTTATCTGCTCCAGATCAAACTTTGCAACAAGAACAGCTTCCTCTTTGTCATCAGCTGCTGCAACAATTTCCCTTGCTGGTCCTGTCAGTCAGATCATTTATATTAAGTTTTCTTTCACCATGGTTACATGTTCATTCGTATGACTAGTTTGCCCCGCAAATCAAATAATTGAACACCTGCTATAAAGGAGTTTCATAAATGTGATCCCGCTGTTTCCATGCTCTGTCTGGATTATTTCCTTTCCAATGCGGTTTGAAGCTACTACTGGTACCTGAATTGAATTTGTCAGGACATACATCAAAGACCTTTTTTATGGCAGCATTCCATAACAAATATCACACTGTGGAGATCTTGTGGGAATCTCAAGGCGATGATGGTATCTAAATAAAGCGGAACATACAACATCAAAGGTAAAATCCTTAGAGAAAGCGTGCATAAATAAGGATCAAAATAGAAAAAAACATGTTAGAATCAGCAAGACAAACCAAACATATAATACATTGCCAGTGTACCAGTACAGCAACTCACCAAATTAGCCACAGCATGACCCTGCATTACTCGTTTCCAGTGATCACGAGAATCAAGTCCTTGATCTTGAGGTTCAGAACCAATGGCGGCGGGGTACAATAATATCTCTGCATCCTGCAGTGCCATAGCCCGGGCTTCCTCTGGAAACCACTGATCCCAGAATATTGCTAATGTTTAAAAAATAAACAAAATCACCAGCTGCTTCAAACTTTCCATCATGTAATTACTTTATAGGAAAAATGACAAAATAGAAATAGTGCTCCTACTCGTTTCTGGATACCATAGCAAATAAAAAAGAAACCAGTGTGTGCGCGCGCGGCGTGTCCAGAAGAAAAGGCCCAAAAAGGTGAATGTTTCGTACCTTCTCCAGTCTTTGCAAATTTAGCTTAGAAAACCAGTTCAACTGGGAAATAAGTAATCTAGTTAATGCAAAATGACTTCAAATTTACTGGGTTCCAGAAAGTACAAAATTCAGATAGAGAATATCCAACAACCAACCCTGAAATCTTAGATTCAAATTTCACAGCTAGGCAACAATTTCACTTTCATTTCCTATAGCATGCTGCAACAAGAGACTAGTATCTTGGCAATCACTCAAAGCTGCTAGAAAAAAAACTCATATTTCATTTAAGCAGTGATGCCAATATTTCATTTCATTTGATCTTCTAAGTTGTCTTCATATTTAGCAAAGAGATATCAGCATAACCGCCCTACCTGAATGAGAATAATGTTTGCTCCCTTCTTGTGAGCAGCTCTAACCAACCTGAACAAAAGAGAATCCATTAGAATATGAAATTCAACAGAAAGCAAAATGGGGTTATTAATTTCGGAAAAAAAACAAAACATAAAAGTTTTTCTAGATACCAATTGACAAAACCCATTTGATGCATGAAAAAATTCCTTGTCAGTTCCCAAAAAGATTAGAACTTGGCCTCCTTTAAAATCCTACATAGAACAAATAGAAAAAAAGAAGGGGCCTTTCAGCGGTGGCATGGTGGAGAGTCATCGGTACAAGCGAATTGGAGGGCAGAGACCACCACTTCTCTTCCTTCTTTCACTTTATTCTCTGTTTTTGCTTAGAAGCAGCTTCTTCTTCCTTCATCATTGGTATCCTGTTCTAATCATGTTTTTAATTTTTTAATTATTGTTTTTTAATATTTTTATATTATTTTAATATAGTAATATTAAAAATAAATTTAAAAAAATAAAAATATATTAAAAAAATATTAATCAAAGGTATTTAAGAATTGATTATTTTTTAAAGTATTTTTTATTTAAAAATATATTAAAATAATATTTTTTATTTTTTAAGATTTATTTTTAATATAATAAATAAAATTAATATTAAAAAATTAATTCAACGTGAAAAAAATAATTAATTTTCTTAAAAACACTTAAAAAAAATACTGCTGGAACCTAATTTTTACTTAAGAAAAAAAAGAGAGAAAGAGAAGATGCTGCTAGAACTGAAAGGGCGGTGTCAGTCAGTCAGTTGGATAAAGATCACTGGCAGTCCCTCTATTATTCCAACATGCTTAAATTGAACCCTGTGTTTGTAACGAGTCTGTTTATTCGGTGAAGATACTTGTTAGCAATGATGGATCAGCTGGTGCTGCTATCAAGCAGAGTAAAAAATGCAGCAGAACTGCTCTCTAAGTATTTTAGGATGAAATAATCCAAGATTTTAAATAAAATAGAATAAAAAATGAATTCTAGTTATTATATCTAATAATTTTGAGTTTAAGCATTTGAAGAAAAAAAAATATATAGACAACAATCTAACGGTAATGAAAGGACCAATTTATAATTTTCAGACTTAGGAGCACTAACATACAAAACCATTAGAATACAGTTACTAAATAAAATAGTGTAAATTTTCTTTTGCTTGGACAGTGGTTGGGTCTCCCCCGGTCCCACTCTTTGAAACCACGCATACCTACGTGGGACTGTAATATTACAATTATACCCTTTAATTAAATCGAAACTAATAATGGCAGCTAGGGGTAACATGGTTCCACCGGTTGGATTGAAAAAAAAGGGTTTAGTTTTATTTTTGTTGAAAGGAAATAAATTTAAAGATAAAAAAGAAAAAGAATTTATCTATTTTCATGAAATCTTTAATTTTTTAAATGAAAAATGAGTCGTTCGGTTAAGTTTGATTGTGTATAATTTTAGTTTTTTGGTTTGATTTTTTAATTTAGTTTTTTCAGTTTTTTTATTTTTAAAATCTAAAATAAAAAAGGAATTCAAATTAATTTTTATAAAAACAATTCTAACTGATTTTTTTTTTATTTCTTGGGTCCGTTTTTCCAATTAATTTCTGGTCAATTTTTATGGATATTCCGGATAATTTGGTTGTTTTGGGCACCCTAATAGTAATATTACAAGGAAGGGTAGGATCGTAATTTAAATTAACTGCCAGATGTTTCTTGAGTCAAGGAAAAAACCCCGAAACCAAACCCGCCCTCGAAAGGAAGATTGCATTTTTTTTTCCTCCAGAGCAATCAGACAACCGGAGTTCGAATTCTCCGATAGTGTTTCCCGGTGCCTTCGTCGGAGAAAAGAAACTTCCGATCAAAACTAACAGCCCAGCCCCAGCCTGGCTCCCTAGGTAGAAAAAATGAAAAAGTATGGATTGCTGCTAAGACAACCACAGCAGAAAAAGCCACCACGGCCTCCACCTCCTACGGCGCTAGGATTCGGCGACGACGACGAAGACGACGTGGAGAAGGAGATTTCACGGCAGGCTGCTAAGAACAAATCTCTTAAAGATGTAAGTAAGCTTTTTTAATCACTGTCTTCTATTTTTTTGTTACTTTCTTTTATTTATTGTATATTTTTTTAATTTTTTTTTCTTTTGATTGTTAAGATTGAGGAGCAGCATAAGAAAGCATTAGAAGAAGACCCATCAGTGTTTGATTATGATGGAGTTTATGACGAGATGAAGCAGAAAATTGCTCAGCCGAAAGCCCTAGATCGCCAAAAGAGAGAGGTATTTTGACTGTATCAGCACAGTTCATTAGGTATTCGCGGTGCATTGCCCCTCCACGGTAATTACCATGGTGGGTCTCATTTTATGTGAGTGAAGAAGCAATGCACTGGGAGTAGGTATTTAAAAGTTTAGAAGGGGTAAATTGAGTGATGATTATGTTGGTTTCTTTTTCAGTCTAAATATATCAAGACTTTGATGGGGAAGGCAGAAGAACGAAAACGACAACATGATGTAATATTTGAGAAAAATCTTGCGAAAGAAAGAAGTAAAGAAGATCACTTATTTGCAGACAAGGATAAGTTTGTGACAGCTGCTTATAAGAGGAAACTTGCAGAGCAGGAGAAATGGATGGAGGAAGAGCGTTTGCGTGAACTTAGAGAGGAGAAAGAGGATGTATGTATAACTTTTTCTGCTCCTAATTTGATTTTGCTGCACATTGTCATTGCTTGGTCCTCATTGGATATAATCTCATCTCTTAATTAAGCCATCACTGTTTTGTCAATGCTTTCCATGCTCTCAATGACTAGATTTGCTGATTCGCAAATGCTAGTAGTATTGCATCTGTTTGCTGTCATTTGAATGTTTTTCTTTATGCTACTATTTCTATACTCTGAGATGTTTCTGTAGCTAGTTGGCAATGAATCATGAATAATGCAACTTCGTAATATAGATAGAGTTCTTAAACAGTCATGTGAGTTGCTGATGGATTAGTGTGAGTTGGAGTTTTTGCATTTGAGATAATGTTGGTCATGCGATTATTCTGGACTACCTTTAAGCTTGGGGTTCACTCTAGATCTGTGATAGCACCAAGGAAGTAACACATCAAGGGTCTGTATTTGTCTGCCTAAAAGAACATAAAACAGGTTTTATTCTAAATTAGTTCAACTTATGTTTAGTCTAGTGCTGGATTCCAACAGATTTTATGATGTAGAATATAGAAGCCTTGTTATAGCTGTTAAAATATCTCTAGGAGATTAGCAGGAATGCTGCATATCAGTTGATTGGGTCAAGCTTCGATGCCTTGAGGGGAGAGAATTTTTTTTTTGATAATCGAGTGTTTTAATCAAAAGGTAGTCATTTAGAAGATGACCCCTGAAAAGTTGAATGACTGTTTACAGGAAAATGAAATGTCTGCGTTACAAATGAGATAAGAGGAAACATAAAAAAACATAATAGGAAAGAGCAACCAAATTAGTGATGTGTATTTGTCCACATCTGAATATTGTTTGCACTACGAATGAGGGGAGAGATTTAGAATATATTTCCTCAACTTATTGGGGAATTAATCTTAGGACTGCAGTCCTGTTTATGAAAGAACATTAATGACTTGATATTTCCTTCATTGTGTTTGATACATGTACAACAAGAAATTTATGAATCCAAAGTTGATCGAACTAACCGCACCTCACTTTGTAGGTATAGACAGGAATTTGGTTAAAAATATCATAAAACTGAAAGCATTGCATTTTGATTAGCATAGAACAAGGCTGCTTTGTTGACCCAAACACGAACTGCCTGTCTCTACTCTTGGTCGAGGGAAGGTGATTTTTATTACCCCTCATCATTCAGGCATTGTAGATTTAAAAGATGGACCACAAAGTGGCTTAATGCCTGGTGAGGTTACATATGCTTCTATCTTAGATTTCAATGCTAAATCAAGCAAGGTTAAGGTGGTTTTAAGTTTGTACTAGAAACTTGTAGTTTGTGGGTGGCAAATTGACCTTGCTACATTCCTAGTATAGACAAAGATTGTTGAAGCTAGGGAATATGATGGCATTAGCAATTAGGTAGTTTTGCTAGAGATGAAATCTCTATATTTGCAGCCTAATTAGGTTGTGTTCAATTCAATTTGGATGCAATCGGCCAATTAGAAAGCATTTAGGTTTTGTTCAATACCATGTATGAAATGCAATGAAGGTTGTAGTATTCGAAGATGCTTTGATTTTGTTTGCCAATCTTCTTTGAGAAATCTAGCTCACAGTAACTTTTATATGAGAAGTGAAGAACTTTGAATTGTGCATGGGCTTTTACTTGACGTCTTTGAACAAAAGAAATCTCTCTTTGTGATTTATGGGTTATGAAATGGACCAGTTAGATGTTTGACTAATTTTTCATTGCCTGCGAGATAAATCAAACCAGTGGAAGTTTCAGTAATGTTTTTCTGGAGCTGGGTTTTTGGGTTACTACGACGATCGTGATTTTGATAATAGTTTGTGTGTGTTTGGTATTGTGGTGCATGATGCTTTTTAAAAGTGTTTTTTATTTAAAAATGTATCAAAATAATTTTTTTATTTTTGACATCAGCACATCAAAATCATCGAAAAGCACTAGAAAAAACATCAAATTGATGTTTTTTCAAGTGAAATACACTTTTGAAACGCACCTAAAAGCAGAAGCTACTACACTCTCAAATACTCACTAAGACTGAGATTGGTTTTTAAATGGTCTTTCAGAAACAAAAAACTGAAGGTTATAAACAGTTTTTGGTTTCCTTAAAATGGAAAACCAAAAGTGGGTAATGGTACCAAACACCCCCTTAGTTTTCACTGCTTCATGCCCAGCTTTGATTATTTAAGGCTTAGCTTAGCGTGTGGTGTGTGTTTCAAGACTTAGTATGCTGTGCTGTGTTTCAAGTGCAGTCAAATGAATATCAAATGTAAGGTATAAATGTTAATATAGTTTTGAACTGATCATATCACTTGATAAAGCTTATATGTTTGTGCTGATAAGAAACATGCTATGCTGTTTGGTGAGTTGCGAACTGAGATGTGTATGTTTTCTTGTTTTAAAGGTTACCAAGAAGAGTGACTTGAGTGACTTCTATTTCAACCTCGGTAAAAATGTTGCACTTGGTGCGAAAGATTTACTGTCCAAGAAGCAAGAGAAACAAGATAAGCAAACTGAATTTAGGAAGCCAGAGAAGCCTTATGATAAAGTAGCTGGTGAAACGTCTGACGGAAATCATGCACTGACAGACTCAAAGTTTGAATTGGATTCTTCCAGTGTGAAAGAGGCACATCAAAAGGAAACTTCCCCTCCAAGAAGAAGTTCTGAACCATTAGATCCTGAGCCAGTTTCTGATAAACCAATTTCAGGCACTTCAACAGAAGTAAAAAATCCAGCTGAACAATCATCAGCCAATCAACCAAATCCTGATCATCATAAAAGAAATCAAGATGCACTGGCTGCAGCTAAAGAACGGTTTTTGGCACGGAAGAAGGCAAAGCAGCAGTAAAGTCTAAGCAGCAGAAAGTCTCTGTTTCTTTCTTGGGTATGTAATGTAATTGAGATGCAAGAGGAATTTTTTATTTTATTTTTTTCCCTATCCTAATTAAAGCCATCAGTTTATGTAGATTGCATGTTTTCCCGAGGGTAACTGCTGGATGCTACTGTATGTCCATTGAGATCTTCGAACTCTTTCTTTACCATTGATGGCTCAAACAATGGAAGCGTTCAAATAAATTAATTTGACCGATGGCCACTGCAAGGAAAACTTTTATGGTGGTTGTTGTCTTGTGATCCGTCACATCAGTAGACCAATGTCCATTATAAATATATCAAGCGCATAATTTTTCTGCGGATGATGAAGGTACGCTATTAGAAAATTCTAGAGAAATGCGAATGTCGTCATAAGCTGGGAATATGTTGACGTTCTTGCTGAGTTGCATGATTTCACTTTGCCTATAGTTAACGTGCTTTATTTGGAATTTCTTGTTAACGTGATGAAAGATTAGATATGAACTTTGTCAGTTGTGAGTTGCCACTAATAGATTTATTGATGCGAACTTCTTAATTAAGTGATTGAACAACTCTTAACAAATTAAATAACAACTCTAAAAACTAAAAATCAGGTTTGAGCTGTTTTTCTTTGTTCTTTCAGTCGGTCTCTCTTTAATTTATCAAATTCTGCTTTCAAAAAAAAGAGGGAAGTAGAATTTTTTTTTTCTTCTGAAAATCAAGTTTTTTCAAGTTTGATAGAATCTTAATTCAAAGATAATCTTGTATCTAATAACCAAAGGAATTGAAAAAAAACTTGGAGTTAGAAATAATTTTGTATTTAAGAACTCTAAGTATGCAAATGATATCATGAAGTCATTTAATCTTTGATAAGTCAGTGTACGATCTTTATCCCTATAAAAAAATTTTATTTTGTTACAAACAAAAAGAAAATTCACGTTTATTCTTCAACTTGTTGCTGAAGTTTGCAGCTAAAAAAACATAATATAATCTTCTCTAACTAATTCCAATGGATTTTTTTTGGGTTGCAATCTATTAGATTTAAACTAGTAATCAATTAACATAAGTCTAATAATAAAATAAACCCCTAAATAATGTTCAATGGGCCAAAACAAACTTAAATTAAAAATAATTATTCAACATTAAATAAATAGATAAAATAGGATAACAAAAACAAAATTTTCATGCTAAAATTTCTCTATGTAGCCTGAATTTGTGATTTTTGCACATTCTTAGTAGATTTTCAGTCCTGATTTTAAACATGTTCTCTCTTGTCGGATGAATTATTGAGTCTACCATATATGGTTGGAAATGTTGAGATTTCTAATTTCCAGAACAACTTGAATCGCACAAAAATTTCATTTGTAGCTTCATATATGTTCCAAACAGTGTACAAAAGTCCAGTCTGGAAGATTTATCTAGTAACTTTGATCTTTTGAAATAATATGTTCTGGAACTCCATTTAACTTGAAAGTTTACTAAAATATAGTTTCATATGTTTAGTATTTTCTTGTAAAATTTCAGCTCATTTAAATATACAGTTTAAGAGATATGTCTGATATTTTAAAGTCAAATTCGCATGTGCTTTAGACACCCTTTAGCAGTGTAATGCAGAAAGGATTATGATCCAGGGGCTGCAAAATAGCAGTCTTCTTATCTATAATGTCTCTGGGCCTGTTTGGGATTGTGATAACGGTGACGGTTCAAAGTGTTTTTTGCTTAGAAATGCATCAAAATGAATTTTTTTTATTTTTTTAAAATTATTTTTGACATCAGCACATTAAAACAATATAAAAATATAAAAAAAAATTCTTTTCAAACAAAAAAAATCAAAATTTTTAAGAACATGGTGCAATTACACCCTTCATTTACCCAACCCAATGCAGATTTTATGGCTAAAATATCATTGTCTTGAACAAGGAACCGGCAGGGCTATAATACCTGCATTTCCATCTTGTCATGTAAATTTTTCCTTTAGTGACGAGATATCTTTGGTTTTGTAACGATGGTTGGTAGTGTCTTTAAGGCAGCCTTCAAAGAAAATAATTGATCGAGAAAAACCCAAGTCACCACAAGAACTACAAGGGCCCATTGTCCAGCAGCACTGTAGATGAAAGTTAGCATTGGTGGGCCGAAATATCTTTCAAAAGTGTATGGCAGTCACAGAAATTTATTAAAATTTAAAAGTTGCTCAATAAGCATTCAATGTGCTAGAGACGAGTAGGTCAACTCCGGTGGGAACAGCTAAGGAAGTACACAGTTGTCTGGTTTTCTGCTCGGAGCCAAGGCAAGTTGGCAGAAAGGAAATCACTTTCACGTTCTAAGATGGAGCATGTGCCCATTGCCTAGGATTTACAAACCGCCAAGAGTCCTTTATGGTCTCGAGCGCCCCCCCCCCCCCACATTAATGGGCGCTGTTCTTTCATGTGCAAATGGTGCCAATCCAACTGCTACTGTTGAGACCTAAATATCCATCCACTGATTTAAGGACATTAATGGCTTCAATGAAAAGGTTCGATCTATCAACAATCTCTCTCTCTCTCTCCCATCTTCGAAGAAAGTTAATGATTAATGGCTTCTAATCCAGTGATCTTATCCTTGGCTTGCCATTCAGCATCTAGATGCCCTTTTTTTCATCTCCTTAAAGGCATGCACATTGACAGTTGTGATGTTTTGAATCATTCATTTAAAGCAAGAAGGGTCCGAAATGCTGTCACCCAAACCTACCTGGCACTGTCCCATAAGGCCATACCGTCTCCTTATCAACAATATTACACCAAATTTAAACAAAAGGTTATTGTTTGGCCACTCTCTCTTCCCAAGGCACTAAGCAAGAACAAGTTATTAAACAGCCATGGTTTCTGTTTCTTCTTCTTTGCTCTACTGTCTGTCTCTCCTTTCCTTATTTCCCTTCATTTCTTCTTCCATAACAATCCCATTACAACATCCCCAAACAAACCAAATCCCGTTTCAAGATCAATACCAAAAGCTGAACCACCTTGTCACCACCTCCCTAGCAAGAGCCCGCCACCTCAAAAATCCCCAAACTACCCCTGCAACCACCACCACAGCCCCTCTCTTCTCTCATAGCTATGGAGGCTACTCAGTTTCTCTCAGCTTTGGCACTCCACCCCAAACCCTCTCTTTCATCATGGATACTGGAAGTGACATTGTCTGGTTCCCTTGCACCTCTCACTACCTTTGTAAGCACTGTTCTTTCTCCTCCTCCTCACCATCATCAAGAATCCAACCTTTTATCCCTAAAGAATCCTCATCTTCCAAGCTTCTTGGATGCAAAAACCCTAAATGCTCTTGGATCCACCACTCAAACATAAACTGCGATCAAGACTGTAGTATTAAATCCTGCCTCAACCAAACTTGTCCACCTTATATGATCTTCTACGGATCAGGCACAACTGGAGGCGTTGCATTATCAGAAACTCTCCATCTCCATAGCCTATCAAAACCCAACTTCCTTGTCGGGTGCTCCGTATTCTCTTCCCACCAACCCGCGGGAATTGCTGGATTTGGTCGTGGACTTTCATCTTTACCAAGTCAACTTGGTCTAGGTAAGTTCTCTTACTGTTTACTCTCTCATAGATTCGATGATGACACCAAGAAGAGCAGCTCTTTAGTTCTCGACATGGAACAGTTAGATTCTGATAAAAAAACCAATGCCTTAGTGTACACTCCATTTGTGAAAAACCCTAAAGTTGACAACAAAAGTAGTTTCTCAGTTTATTACTATTTGGGTCTCCGGCGAATCACCGTCGGCGGCCACCATGTGAAGGTGCCTTACAAGTACTTGTCACCGGGAGAGGATGGCAATGGTGGGGTCATCATCGACTCAGGGACCACGTTCACGTTCATGGCACGTGAGGCTTTTGAGCCACTGAGTGATGAGTTTATTAGACAAATTAAGGATTACAGGAGGGTTAAGGAAATTGAGGATGCGATTGGGCTAAGGCCTTGCTTTAATGTTTCTGATGCCAAAACGGTGTCGTTTCCTGAACTGAGGCTGTATTTTAAGGGTGGTGCTGACGTGGCACTGCCGGTGGAGAATTATTTCGCATTTGTCGGTGGTGAGGTGGCGTGCTTGACTGTGGTGACGGATGGGGTGGCGGGGCCGGAGAGGGTGGGCGGGCCTGGGATGATTTTGGGGAATTTTCAGATGCAGAATTTTTACGTGGAGTATGATTTGAGGAATGAGAGATTAGGGTTCAAGCAAGAGAAATGCAAGTGATTCTTATTGTTAAAGATTTGTAATTGTTTTACCATGAACATTCCATGTGTACTCCAGATGGAGGGGATAAAGGAAAAAATGTGGTAAATTTTATATTTTTATTTTATTTCTGGGATCTCTTCATCATCTTTAACATATGCTATCTTTAAAATAAAAATAAAAATAAATTCTCAGATAAATTTTTTTATTAAAGGAACCTAATTTGTTTTTTTTTTTAATTTAAGGTTATTTATTTATTTTGGGTTGAGTTTTGAATTTGAATTAGATAAACCTGTATCCATACTCAGCTCAAAACTTGATTTTTTTGTTTTTGAGTTTTAATCAAACTCGACTAGATAAAATAATTTTTTATTTATTCACGTTGATAACTAACAAAGTTTATGTAAGATTGTCACCCCAGAAAATAAAGAATTCTTATTATTGATTTTATAGTTGAGATCAATGCCATTGTGATCCCTAGTGGTAGAAAGGGCCAAAATAGTGTTGTACTCCAAAAGTTGTCCATGAAAATAAGCTTGAATTCAGCCTTAGCCTTAAGGTTGCTGAGGCCAAGATTTCCATCTACTGACTTGCAATTCACAAACAATACTTGCCTAGTTGTTGCTTGGTTCATTGACATGTAGAGTCTGATGATGTTCCAGAACCTAAAATATTTCTGTAATAGGTTATGTAGTTCGTGGGTAATGGTTAATTAAGATATTCAAGTAAATAGTTTTCTTATTCTTAGCTCAAGAAACACCAAATTAATGATAAAAGATCTAAGTGCTGCAAAAACAGTCACAATAAAAAAGATTTAAAAATCTTTAAATTATAAAGTAGGTAACTTTATGGGAAAGATAAAAAAAAAATAACTTAAAAGAGCTTTAAACTTCAAGAGCAAGCGATATTTGTTCTTGTATTTTAGAATGATTGGTACTATGAAATAAATATAAGCTCTTAAAAAATAAAAAAATTATGAATCCTTACTTGGATTGTTCATGGAGTATTTATACCCTATGAACCTTGTTGTTTTTAGAGAAGAGAATAATTGAAAAGTATTTTGCTTTCGATATCATTAATAAGAAAAATATATCAATTACATATCATTAATGAGATAGTAAGTATGGTATGTCTTTTAAGAAATCTTTTACACACCTATAAATATAGGGAATTCATTACCTCATCTCATCAAATCCATGTTTTGTTGGTTTAAGCTAATTCACAAACCTAATTGTTTTGGTTCTAGCATATCACCAAACCCACCTTATTACAACTCCTCTCAAGGTTTAAAAAGATACGCTAAAATAATTACCTTATTAAAGTCCACTCTAACGACTTCTATATTTCAGGGGAGTTATTGCCAAAGAAATTACCTAAAAGACTAAATGGCTTGGATGGTTTATTGTAGCCCAATTCACATTAGAATGTGTCTTGAGCTATAGTAAAATTACTTATGCGCTCTTTAGTCCAAAAAAATTAAGCCTCCTTGATGGAGGTGTTGATGTCTTTTTCTTTTTTTCCCATAAAAATACTTATTTGCCCTTAAAGTGAACAAAATATAGAATTGTTAACCAAGAGTTTTCTTGAATTTGCATAAGCTTCTTAACAGTAAAAATACAAATTTCCCCAAGAGTAAAAAAAGATAATAATGTTTTAGGGTTTTCAGATTTTACTATATAGTGCAAATACATCTTTAATCTTGGAAAAGACAAAAAAAAATAAGCTCTGTATTTGGGGGTATTTTTGTACCTTTATATGAGTATTTTGTTTAATTATTGGGGTCATGAGAGTATTTTGGAATTTTCACATTTTTTTCAAATTCTTTAATGCTTAAAGTTGTTGAAGCGTGCTCGGCATACCCCAGCATGTGGGTAGCGTCCATGTCATTCAGACGACACGTGTAACATCGCCCTATGGACATAACTAGTCATTCGTTGTCTTCTTCGATGCGCCATCGTGTCCTCTTCCATTTACGCCATTTAGAGTGGGGTGTGATAGCTTACATAGGTAGCGTCCTTGTCATTCAAAACACCTTTAATGCTTAAATTTTATATTGTTTTATTTTTTTTAGTTTGACTCTCATTCCTTTGAATTTTTTTTTCTTTTATTAAAGCTGTTTTCCAATTCAATGAAACCCTCTGATTGAAAATTTGTATCCCTCTAATTAATGTTTTTTTCTCGCCCTTATTTTTTTGGGATCTTTTTATGTAATTAATTTTTTTTTTCTGGTTTCATCTTTCGACATTTAATTAGGAATTCGGCTTCGTACGATCTTATTGTTCTACATTATTTTTTTTAATATTGGTTTTGTGATTATTTTCAAGTTTTTCCTATAGATTTATCCCGGTCTCGTGACTTAAGTGATGATTTTCCCAATCTTTTTGTTTAATATAAGTCTTTTTTAGTTGATTTGTTTCTATTTAGGTTTTCAAGTTATTATTCTAATTTATCTATAATTTTTTTTAATAGAATGAAGTTTATTTTTAAAAATAAAAAATATTTGTTTTAAAATTATATTGCCGATTTGTTCGGCCTTGCGTAATATCTTTTACGGAGTGAGTTTATTCAGTCAGTTTTATTTATATTTATTTTTTAAGTCATAAGTTTTTTATGGTATGAATTTATCTTTTATTTATTAAAATAAATAATTTCCACAATCAAATACATGTCTCATTTTATATTATAAAATATATTAATCTTATTTGCATTAATTTTTTAATTTATACCTTGAACTTTTTTATTTAAAAAATTACATTAAACAACCTGCATACTTAATATTTTTTTTTAAAAAATTATAACTTGCACTGAAACGATAGTTAAATGACTAATGAAAGATCGTATTGCTTGTTTGACATAAGAAAAAATGTTTTTTTTTTTTTAAAAAAAACAAAGAATAATTTCAAATTCAAAGAAAATGAATCTAGCTAATATAGGAAATATATTTTAATAAGAGTGTGAGCTTATCTTCAGGGGGCGGTGAGCCAAAAATTTAGACACAGTACATGACAAAAACGATTCACATGATACTTCGTGTTATCCTATACCATGTCGTCTCGTGTTCCACAGGTGTCCTAACAAACTCGAAAGTCGGAACGTCGAAACTCACTCTTCCTTGCTTCATTTCTCTGTTATCCAACACCAGTCGTCGTCATCCACGGTTCACAAGGCCGAACATACACTACAAGAATCGAAGGTAAGCCAAGTTCTTGCCTCTTATGTGTT
>Ga0307515_10003024_pt1 | contig 35655 bp, 37 predicted proteins | sample 17_EM_MG_FD_194513 | JGI IMG/M metagenome (GOLD analysis project Ga0307515, IMG submission 194513) | Populus trichocarpa ectomycorrhiza microbial communities from riparian zone in the Pacific Northwest, United States - 17_EM | ecosystem: Host-associated > Plants > Roots > Unclassified | place... | reverse complement strand
TGACGCTCATTTTCACGATGTAGTAGGGCGCGTGTATCTATTCGTTTTTGTCATCAAGACGGCCAATAAATTGAAAATGGACTGTGACGTAACAATGTCAATATTTTACGATCAACAGTAGCATATGTGAATGCGACCATAAATGTGAAACCCGAAACGCGGAACCGGAGAAAGGAACCGACGGGTCTAGCCAAACGCGGCGAAACCCGCAGCTTGACGGGTACGGGTCCGGGTTTGGCCCGCCAAGAAGCTGCGGGTCGGGTTTTTGGCCGGGTCTGGAACCGAACCGACCCGTTTTTACGGTCCAAACCCGGACTGGTGGCGGGTTACCCGGACCCGTTGCTAACACTAGAGTCAATGCCAATTACCAATGACTACCGGCTGCAAAATATACTCCATAGAGCTTGCGGCAGCACTGCACAAAGATCAGACAGCACTAGCGTGCTTGGACTTGGTAAGTATAACCATCTTAGAGAAACTTACGTGTTAGGTGTCTACAGATGAGACTACACGCGATTGACGTATACGATCGTTGATCGCCGAATGCTACGACCAATGCCGGCTGTGGAAGCCCCCATTGATGCCGAAGTATGAGTGGAAGCTCTACCACCTTGATGATACCGACAATGACCAACGCCGAGATATACGGGCTACGGGAATGGATGGTCAGAGGAGTGTGGGATCAGTTCGGAAGTAGAGTTATGGAGGACGGGATCACTTGTGGATGTTTTCTTGTGTCTCTATCCTCTTCTTCTCTTCTTTGCATCTCGGCCCTGGACAAATGGGGTCGGCATGGGTTTTTACCACCTTCGGAGTCAGTCAAGTTGAGGTGGATTTTGCCTGTGCGCCGGATCCGCCGAAAGGTCGCCATTGAGCTGTACCGATCGGTCGTGGGACTTATCGGTTCGTCTGATTCCGTACGTAGGATGATTGTTTCATTCTTTGTTTTCCTTTCCTTCTTTTCTCTTAAACTGGATTTGGCAGCCATGGAGGTCTGCGCCTAAAGAGAGGGATAATGTAACTGCACGGCTGCACGTGACGTGTCCAGGGCCAGGGAACGGCCATTCTATATAGTCAGCTCGCCACGATCCTTAGATCTCTAGCGATCATCTCACCTTCAAATCAACACGTCTACATATATAGTCACTTGAGTCCACGTTTGCAACCATAACCCTATGCAGCCGGACGCTGGCGTATGCGTCCTTACATCTATAGACAATCCGGTAGACAAATCTGGTTGAAAATTCTGACCACCAGGCTTGTCGTCGATTTAGGAGCTTCTTTGTCATAACATATTGGAGGTTGTTATGATCAGTTATCAACTGAAGAGGATTTGCGGCTCCCTCACACTCTGGCCTCCATTCATCCGATGCTTTAACAATGGCCAGAAGCTCTTATCGTATATATCATAATTGCATCCGGCCGGTGAATGTTTCTTTGAAAAATATGCCACAGAATGTAACAATCCCTCATCGTCAGAATGTGATAATACCCTGGCGGATACGTAATCGGAGGCATCAGTCTCGATAATCACTTCCTTTTCATGATCAATATTTCTCAGTATTGGGGCTGTGGTGAAAGCCTCCACCATAGTTTCGAAAGCCAACAGCTGTTCCGCTTCCCATACAAACCGTTGATCTTTCTTTGTCAGCCTTGTCAGTGGATCTGCTCTCTCGGAATACCTAGAGATAAACCATCCATAATGGTTACAGAATCCGAGGAAATGTCGTACTTCAAACAGGTTATTCAATCCCCCATTTGCAGTCTTCTTTTCCTGGCTCCAATTCCGTACAGTTTCTACCTTATCCTCATCCATGGATATCCTCTTTGTTGATATGATGAATCCCAGGTATCTCACTGTAGTCTTATGAAACTCGCACTTCTCTGGCTTCATGTATAATCCTGCATCCAATAACTGTTGCATGATCCACTTAACGTGGCCCTCATGTTCCTCCTCCGAATTGCTATGTATAAGAATATCATCCAAATAAGCTGAAGCGAATTCATCCAATGCCTCCCTAATAGTATTATTGATATAGCCTAGAAAATCCGCTGGAGCGTTTATCATTCCGAATTGCATTACCGTAGGTTCAAACAGCCCATACCATGTCCGAAAGGCCAATTTATGCTCATCCCCCTCCTTTCCTCGCAACAGGTCATAGGCTCCTCGGACATCCAGTTTTGTATATATCCGAGCCCTCCCGAAGAGGTTCAACGTCTCCTGAATCCGTGGAAGTGGGTATCGATTCTTCATCGCTTTGCTATTGATATCCCGATAATCAATTCAGAACTGGAGCCCTCCATCCAGTTTCTTTGCAAAAATCACTGGTCCAGCAAAGGGAGACGATGACTAACAGATGAACCCCTTTGACATGTGTTCCTCTAACCATTCCTTAAGGACCACTAACTCGGCCCTTGAAATTGAATAAAGGGGGCCCCATGTTGGGGTTTCTCCTTCCTTCAAGCGTACTTCACGATCAATGCCCAATCGATGTGGTGGGAGGCGATCAGCTAAAACTTTATTAAACACAGGAAGTAACTCATGATACTGTTCTGGAACAATCTCCTCCGGGGGTCATTCCTTAAGGTCCTTTGCTTCAATAGCTTTATTAATAACATAAAGAGATGCCTTAAACACCTTAAGTTTCGCTTTCTTAACTGTTCGAAAGAACGAAGATCCATTAAGGATAACAATATTTCCTCGGACGGGGCGTTCAGGGCGTATTTGTGGTTCAAATATCCCACTGGGGGTGTAAACCGGCTCAGGAGGTTCTTCTGTTACTCCTAGCACCGTAATGGGTGCATCATGAGAGTGCGTGGTACAATATTGTGAGTCAAAAGTGACTGTATTGGATGCGAAGCGTACCGTAACGTCATGTAATTGTAACCAGGGATTTCCAAGAACAATTGGATAATGTCCCAATTTCGTAAAGAACATGGGTAACTGCTCCTTATGATCATGGATCATCATACCTACTTAGCAACATGCATAATATCACCAGATTCAGTAGGTCTCCTGTCGATAACCTCGACATGTCTTTTGTCATTTAGCTCTTGAAGCGGGATTTGATAATGGCGAGCAAAGTCTTGAGCCATAAATGCTATGCCTATAGCTCCACAATCAATCAGCGCATGTGTGGGTATTTCTCGATGATTCACGGTCCATCAGCAAAAAACATTTCCGTACGGGGGGAATGGCTCCGCAAGAGTGGACGTGCTCCGTCAGAGCCGTCAGAGACACCCCGGTGGCGGATTACTCCGCGCCCGGCGTCACTACGGCGCGTCGCGTTGCATATCGCCCTCCAATCGCAGTTTCGCAGTTTCTTCTCGCTCTGTCGGTCTCCTATTGTAAACAAACACTCTGGCGTTGTGGACAACTGTGACCATACGTAGGAATGGGTTCATTGGGTACACACTTGCATCGGGATTGCAATGCAATGGGTGACGCTGCGGAAATCTCTGTTCCCGTTCCTTCTACATTAAGCTCGAGGAGCGTAGGAGGAAGGTGAGAAGATATGATACTACCCGGCCGTGAGGATCCACGCAATTGCGTGGATCCAAATCTCGGACAGAGCGAGTGAGACCAAAAGTTGGGAAAGATAGAGTGTGTATTTTCGTTGTATGACAAGATGAGATGAAAATGAGATGCTGTCTATCTACCCCGAGGTCTCCCAAATATATACTCCGCGTCGCACATTCCACCTCCGTTACCCCTGTATGTCCGTACACCCACCGTCGATCCGAAACAATATACTTGGAGGCCGTGATCAAGCCAGTGTGTGAGATGCACTTGGAAGCCGAAATCGAGTGAACTGCGAGATGCACTTGGAGGCCGTGATCAATTGAGTTTGGAGATGCACTGGGAGGCCGAGATGGAGTGAACTCAGAGATGCACTTGGAGGCCGTGATCGATCGAGTGTGGAGATTCACTGGGAGGCGGTGATCGAGCGAGTTTGGACATGCACTTGGAGGCCGAGATCGAGTGAACTCAGAGATGCACTCCGAGGGTGTGACCGAACGAGTTTGGAGATGATCTTGCAGGCTATGATCGAGCGAGATTGGAGGAGTACTTGGAGGCGGTCGATTTGGAGGGAGGGGCGACGGCAGCTGAGTCTCTATTCATTGGTTAACTAGTAATTGAGGGAATGTGGAGAGTTGAGTACAACATCCGCCGAGAGATGAGAAACTGGCAGGGAGCGGGAGACTGTCGATCTTTGGATGATGCTGTACTTGGTGTATGCTGTACTCTGTGTTAACTCATGATTATGGCATGGAGAGATAGAGAGGGATGACTTAACTTCGTGTTCTTAGGTGATGGTAGAGTTGAGCACAAGAAAGAGAGAGATGAGAGGAGAGGGGGGAAATCATCATGAGAAACTGGGACTTAAGAGAAGTTCGTGTGCAAGACAATTGACCATCCCCGTTACGGCAGGTATGAATCCCGATCTGGCGCAACCTAACACCGATACGAGGTCTTCCCAACCCAATCACGCAAGTCGTACCCCTGACTTCTCATATCCGCTCGTATCCTCCATATCGCTCCCATCTCATTCCTCCATCTCTCTTTCTTGTCCACAACTCAACCATCATCGCAGAACGCAAAGTTAAGTCATCCCTCTTGATCTCTCCATGACATGATCATGAGTTGACACCGAGTACAGCATACACCAAGTTCAGCATACACCGTGTACAGCATCCAGCCAAGATTGTTTGTCTTCCCTTCATTCACAAGATTACGAGTTGACCCCTGAATGTTGCTTCAGCTCTCGGCGTACCTCTCTACACGATCGACCGCCATCAGCCAGCTCTCAATGAGAGCTCTTAGGTAAAGTCGCATTGTCACATTCCCACGGTTGAGAGTTAACTAACTGATGAACAGAGTCTCATCACCCAGAGCGCCGTCCATCGACCGCCTACAAGTTCTCGTCCAATCTCGCTCAATGACGGCCTCCAAGTGCATCTCCAAACTCGCTCGATCACGGCCTCCAAGTGCATCTCCAAACTCGCTCGATCACGGCCACCAAGTGCATCTCTGAGTTCACTCGATCTCGGAGTCCAAACGCATCTCCACACTCGCTCGATCCCGGCCTCCAGGTGCATCTCTGAGTTAACTCGATCTTAGTCTCCAAGTGCATCTCCGAAGTCGCTTGATCACTGCCTCCAAGTGTATCTCCAAAATCGCTCGATTACAGCCTGCAAGTTCGCACGAGGATCGGTTCCAAGTGCATCTCCAAACTCGGTCGATCACGGCTTCGGAGTATATCTCTGAGTTCACTCAATCGTCATTTTCAGGTGCACCTCGAATTGCTCTCAAGTACCGCCTGCAGCCAGTCCAGATATAGCGTGTGTAGATGGGTAGCTATATAGATACATAGATATATAGATACATAGATGAGAATACAAACTGAATACATGACAGTGAGTCAAGGTGCTCCCAGACATGTCGCCGGCACTCCCAGGTTTGTCGCCAGCGCTCCCAGGTGCTCCCAGGCTTGTTGTGGGCGCTCCCAGGCTTGTCGCCGGCGCTCCCAGTTACTCTGAAGGCCGGCAGGAATGCCCTCCTAGGGTCTGATACTCCTGAAATTGACGCAGCTAAGTTTACACTTCACATCCTCTCAGACCAGTGACTAAAATACACTTTGCTGATGCTATGCAACGCGACCCGTCGCCTGGGCGACGGGTAGCGTGTAATTCTCTGGCAGAGGGTACGAGGTTCCGTCAGAGCTGTCAGAGCTGTCAGAGCCGTCAGAGCCGTCCGGAACACCCGGGTGTTTCTGACCGAAACTAGAGTTGTTGCTGATGTCAATGTGCAGGTTATGACTAAATTGTTTCCTTCCATTGACCCTTCTAATACCTCCACCTTGCTAACTGAAAGACGCGAAATTCCAAAACATTTCAAAGCATTTAAAACAAAACTTTTACCGTCAACTGAAGAGCCATCCTTCTTCAATTGACCTGTTCTTTTCAAGATTCCTCGGAACCTGTCCCGGTCCCTACTTCCTTGACTTCAGCTTCAGCCGCCTATAACGTCTGGGCATTTTTCCTCGCCACACATTCCGCAGCCCTATGGTTAAACCCTCCACAATACAAACATCTCCCATCCATAAACCTCTTGGCTCTGTCTTCTGCGGAGATCCTCCTCCTGCCCGCACTGAGATCCGTGGGTGCAGGTCCGGTATATCCAGCCACTGTTCCAGCGGGAGCTCCCATGGGATCCTTATGGTGAGCCGGAGGTTTGGGGAACAAGAGAAAACCTATCCCTCCTCCCCTATTCTGTGCCGCCTTTTCCGCGCGTTGTTGTCGGATCTGATTATCCCTCTTCTGACAAACCATCACAAATGCAGGAAGTTCCTCTGGCATAACGCTGGATGTGAAGGAGTTCTTCATTTCTTGGGGGATCCCATTCGTAGAGCATTCCGTAAGGCCGAAGTATTCCAATCAAAATCTGCAGCGATACCTCGGAACTCAGCATAGTACTGAGAGAACTCGCGGTTCTTTTGCTGAATCTTCCGCGTTTTTTGTTTAGCGGTGGCAACTCGGTCGGGGTCTCCAAATACTGCCTGCATGAGTCGCATCAAAGCTGGTAGGTCTTCGAGCCTTTTCTCCCCATTCTCCCGGATGTGTGGCACGATCTGGCCCAAGGCAACTCGGCTCAGGCAGTTGAATGCGTACCGCATTTTCAACTGCTCGTCGGGAAAACTCGTGGGGTTGTGTCGTATAACCATTTGGAGTTGAGCAATCTATCCTCGAAACTGTATTCGATCAGAACCTGAAAAGTCCGCGGAGTCAGGATATTTCTGTCCTCGGTCTTCAGATTGTTGGGGGGGAGTCGGGACTGCCCGTGCCGCTAAGGATAGCGAGTTCGCTAACTGCGACCTCAAAGCTTGGACTTCTTCCCCCGATTGTCTGGCGTCTCGTGTCATATCATCCAGTTCCTGTCGTAGATCCTTGTCTGTTCCGGCCGTCCTGGGGAATGTCCTGGCTTCTTCTAGTTGCTCCCTCAATGTCCCCAGTTGTTGCTCGAACGTCGAGTGATCGCACTCTGGAGGCAGGAACTGTCGTGTCTACAGATGTGTAATCTGTTTCTGTAATGTGATTATCTGCACTGGGTGATCGCACATCCTCTGCACTTCTGGGATCGGTTGGGAGTATTGTGCCACCCGCATCAATACCTCCCGCGTCTGTGCAAACGCCTCTTTCAGTTGCTCGAACCCTATGTTTTTTTTGTCGAGGTCTACGAGTGCCATGATGGTGACCAGGTCCTCGACACACAGCAGGGCTGCTCGGGGTTCCGTTGAGTCTGACATGGCAGCGGATCAAGCACATCTTCCAACGCCAGTTGTAAGGGTGTATTTCGGAAGGAGTCGCGGTTGGGGGTTCTATAACAACCAACGGCACCGGCGCAGGCTTTGCTGATGCTGCTGCTGCTGGTGCGTCGCCTTCCATTGAGTGTGTTCCTAAACAGTTATGTCGCTCGCACTCACAATGTAATTCTGGGTCACAATCAAACCAAGCGTGGGCTCCCCAGTACTTAGTCCAATTGCTTCCAAACACAGGATCGTTGAATTCCAGGCCTCCTCCGTATGCGGCGGCTTCGGTCCAATAAATATTCCCAGGGGAGGGAACATTTGACTGTTCCCAACAATAAGCAGGCAAGATGATGTCATTTACCTCAGTGTTCAACAATCCGTCGATACTCTCGAAGGCGTTCAAAGGCTTCGGTTCAGAAGGTGAACAATGGATTCCGGCAATGTCAAATCAGTTCGTTCGGGAGGGTCAATTACTGTTGTACTCTTGCATCCGAATATGCGGATCAGTGTATGTATTGGGGGATATCCGATCCGATAAGTCGTGGAAGCTAGTCAATGCAATCGTTGCAAACGTGCATCCACCTATTGCTCGGTACAAGATATACCCAGCAGGTAACTGAAGAAGGTTCGTTGCAGTACTTACAGCTGTTCGAAGGGTGCAGGCACATCCGAATTCGCAAGGTCGTGGCTACACATGTAGCAAATCGAGATATAACTGTCTGTGATTCCACAGTAATTCCAAGCAAGATCAAAACAAGGGGTCAAATGGTGTTGACAGTGCATTCGATATCAGGTACGTTGGTAAAGGACTCGTTCTAGTCTAACGGGCGGGGTCGGGCGTACGTGATAATGGTAACTGGAATGTGTAACTGGGACAAGACTCGAAATTCGGATCGAGGGAATCAAGACAAGGCAGGAATTGAAGTAGGTTCAAAGTCGTACTTGCTTTGCTATACAAGACAACGAGTAAAGGGAGAAGAAAAGGAAATCCTCCAACGCCAAACAACCTCTCTTTATATAGACATCGCCTACCATCCTCGAATCATTCTTCATGCTTCAATTTACTATTCCAGTATCCGACCATGATCTTACACACCACCCACACAACTCTTATCAACACAACCACGCCACATGGTGCGACATCGCAACACCTCATCCCACTTCCTTATCGTAACCTATTATACTGCCACAATGATCTATCATTCCTGCACCATCTCCGTGTCCATCCACGTCTCCGCCTTTCTGTAGCACCAATTCCTTCCCTTTATCCGGTATCATTCCTAAGTACCTCCTTCAATTCATCACTCGCAACTCTGAGCGGTGACAGCAGCAGCACATAATTGTGGGCAACATTTCAATTTCGAAGTTGATTTCTTCAATTGTAATCTTCTCCCACTCCTCACGCAGCACAACCTTCGTCCAAGCACCAGTAGAAATCTTCTCTGATGTGTGGCGCCGTTGTATTCTCCGTTTGATAAGAGTCCAAATCTTTTCAATTGGATTGAAATCTGTGGAGTTGGAAACACAGACCAGTTTGGGAATGCCCACTTCTTCCCTTTCTCAACTTGTGCTATTTGCAGTGTATGGTGATGTGCCATCTGCCATGGGAACAAAGCTTGGATATTGCTGCAAGTGACGGTGACACTCAGGCCTCATTACAGGCTTTGCTCCATGGTTGACATACAGCTGTGGTTGGAAAATCAGTTTCTCACCACTACCGCCAAGCAGGTTGGCAGAGGACTGAGCTATGGTGGGTGAACAGGGATACAGGGATGACGGAGATGGACTGGGGGACGGGGGTAGATGGAGATACAGGTAGTGTAAGCAATGGGTCCAGGTAACCTGCCACCGGTCTGGGTTTGGACCGGAAAAAAGATTCGGTTCGTTTGAAGAACTGTCCAAAACCTCGACCTGCTGCGTCTTGGCGGTCCAAACCAGGCCCAGGACCCATCAACCCGTGGGTTTCCAACGATTCCACCAGTCGGGATCGACCCAGTCTGGGGTAGGGCTCAGTCCAGTCCAGTCCAGACAGAAGGTTGGACTGGACTGGACCACAGACTGGCAGTCTTGGACTGGACGGGCTTGGACTGGACCAGTCCACACACACTTACAATTTCGACATTGGTTGATAGTCAAGTCTCACTGAAAGCATGACTCATCCTTACATTTCATAACCATTCACCTCTGAATACCCACTGTGGGCGAAATTATGACAGTTCTGTCTGTATATTCGGTACCATCAAGATATATTTCTCCCTTTGAATGACCGATACAGTGAGACATATACCCTAACCCTTGACACAGCGCTGGACTGGTCCACACCAGTCCAGTTCAGTCGAGTTCTGGTCCAATAGAATTGGCAATAGGTCCCATCCTAGTCCAAAATTAGCTCAGACTGGACTGGACTGGACTTGGACGGACCCAGTCTGGACTGGTCCATTGCTGAACTGGTAGAATCATTGCGGGTTCCACCAGGTTTGGCTAGACCCATCGGATCCAATCTCCAGTTCCGCGTTTTGGGTTTTTCTATTTATGGTCGCATTCATATATCCTACTGTTAAGTGCAAAATATTGACTATTGTACTGCATTGTCATTTTCTGATGTATTGACAACCATTATATAGCAAAGAAGTAGAGAGACGCTCCCTGCCCCATCCTGAAAATGAGCATCAATGGAGCTTCAACAATTGATGGTCTTACATCTTGGGTAATCTAAGTGGCGCTTGATCGCAGGTATCCATAGAGAAGTGATTAGCAGTCTTTATGAGCAAATAAGCAAATAATATTCCCGCGATAGCCTCCTGAACAGTAACAACTTATTTCATTTACAAAGGTGCAACTGAGTGTTCACAAGCGTTTTAGACTACAAAAACGGCCAAAACTGAGTATATGGACTGTAACAGCCACAGCACTCCTTGATAAACCATGATCTAAGGCCCAAGATTGTCGACACTCCGTTGAGGCACAGTTCCTTGATTGGGCAGGGAGCGTGTCAGTTTCTTTTCTGCCTATGAAGAATGGCAACACTTCCATTATGTGTAATCACTACCAAATTGGGTTTTAATTACCCGACATACAGGACCAAAAATTGTTGACACTCCGTTAACGCTCATTTTCAAGATGGGACACAGAGTGTCTCGCTTTCTCTTCTGCGTATAACAATTGTTAAACTTTTGTTACGTATAACCACTACAAAATTACTTCTTAATTACCAGACTAACAAGACATAAAGAAAGGTTGACGCTCTGTTGGCGGTCATTTTCAAAACGGGGCAGGATGCGTGTCGCTTTTTCTTTTGCCAATGAAGGGTGGCAACATTTCCATTATGTGAACTCCCTGCCAAATCGCGTTTTTATTACCCGACTTACAAGACCAAAAATTGTTGACATTTGATTGACATTGATTTTCAAGATGGGGCAGGGAGCGTTTTGCTTTCTTTTTTGGGTCTAAAGGTTGCCAATTCGGTTGTTATGTATAGGCACTACAAAATCACGTCATTACTACTTGACTAACAAGACCTAAAATCGTTCATCAGCAACAACTCTAGTTTCAGTTTTGAACACCCGGGTGTTCCGGACGGCTCTGACCGCTCTGAAGGAACCTGGTACCCTCTGACCGAAAATTTCACAGTTCCCATTGCATACTTACCTCAATGACTATGCGCCTGGTATACGCACCATCAGAACGACACGTGTGTTACACTCTTCCCAGGGGCTGCAGTTTAGCTGAAGCTGTTTACACAACAGCTGGCGATGTTTATGCCTTTCTTCGGCAGATAGCCACATGCCGCACTCTCATTTATGTTTAGCCTTGAGATTTTGTCACTTATTGCAATAGTCTTCGCTTCAGATACATCACTTGCCGTGCTATTTGCTTCGCCATCAACGTACTTTACACGTCTGAAATATACTGTCCAATCTTCAAACTCGCCAGCACTATGCCCTGAGTCCTCCACATTCTGCGTTGTTCCATCATCGGCTTGCGATGCTTCTTCCTCCTGATCCGCATCCGCATCGTCGACGTCCTCGCACTCATATCTGTCGACATCACTGGTACCCAGGTCAGTCCTCCACATTCTGTATTGATCCATCATCAGCTTGCGATGCTTCTTCCTCCGCATCCGTATCCGCATCATCGCCATCCTCCCACTCATACCTGATGACATCACTGGTTCCCATGCCAGTCCTCAACATTCGGCGTCGATCCATTATCGGCTGGCGATGCTCCTTCCTCCACATTCCCATCCGCATCCACGTCGTCGCCATCCCCGCCCTCATCCCCATCAACATCACTGGTTCCCAGGTCAAACCTCTCGAGTCCAGTCGGTGTCCGTCGTTACCGGCTGGCGGTGAGGATAGCATCGCGCTCGTCGCTATTGTCACCTTCATCATTGTAATTCCCACTGCCCCCTGGCATCCTGACATGCAGTTCGTCATCCGTGGAAATGATGTCTATCGGGATGTTTGGGTCAGTGCATCCAATCTCAGGATCCTCAAGCGCCACTTCGGAGGTCAAGTAGTCGAGAAGAATAGCATTGTCAACACGCGCTGCTTCTAGGCTGATGACCACGGCAGGCGGTGGGTTCTCCACCAGTTGGATCTGACACTTGACTGTAGCAAGAGTGTTTTTATGCACCCTCTGTTGGTAGCTCTCCGGTAGTGTGTTCCAGGTATTCATCACGAATGTATACCTGTATGCAACGCCAGGAGAGGTTAACAACTTGTGACCCATTGCAGCACAGCAGAATGCGTTCTTACCACCGTCATTGTTATAATTGAGATAGTTCGAGCAATCGGTTCTGCCCGCATTCAGCTTTGACTTGGAAGGTTTCGGAAGAACACGTTTGGTCTTCTGCGACTCCAGGAGAGCATGGTGCAACGCGGTGCAGGTACCCAGGATCAGTGGCGAGGGTATATGACCGTTCTTGTGGTTAATCATGGAATTATAAAATCCATCAGTATAATTCCCACGGTTATACGCCTGATGATAATATTCGATGTTGATAAACCTCAGGATAGCTTCCGCCAGAGAGTAAAGTGGATGCTGGCCATTCGTTAGCAGCTTTCGACTCTCTCAGCATTGGATTTTGGCCGCGTACACCACCTTCTACACACTCTGCTACATAAAAAGATACTCATTGTATGCCAGAAGGGAATCAATCAATTCCAAACGCTCTGCAGCGGATTCAAGGCGGTGGAGATCATAAAGCTCCGCTATGTTGTCCCTTGCTGATTGAATACAATGGGATTGGACTGTATCGACATGTGCTCGAACCTGCTACCGGTTTGAGAGTGTAATATCCAATGTGGGGCATTGCTTCAGCATACCTCTTTCAAGATCTCAGTTGTGCGCGCCTCAAATGCTATGGACCACATGTTGTGTTGCTGCATAGCTGTGTTCCAGTACATCTCTATTATCTGCCAGTGTGGGGCTTCAGCTAATGCTTTGGAAACTTGTCGCGTTGCATAACTTACTGTCTCCAAGTCACTTGCCCTGATAATTGGCCGTCAGTTTCACATGTAGAGCTCCAGGAGTCTGCCCATTGCAAACACAAGATGCGTCAGGTCTGAGTGACCAAATAGATGGATGCTGCGACTGCCGGAGACCATTGATTGAGGTTTAGACACCGCCTGCAGTTGCAATTGCCACTGCCTCTGTCTCTGATCATTTTCAGTAGCGCTTGTTCGGAGCGGATTTGTAATGATTGCGTGGGCTTCTGGATTACGGATGGTGGTAGGCGGGATATCAAGACCTCTAAAGGGAGTGGGAGTGATAACAATGCCGGATGCGGGGCTAGATTCAACGCGACACGTTGAGATTCCTCTGGGTGCTGCTGTGCAACGACTGCCTGTGCCTGGTGCGGCGGATGGAGTTTTATTGACCGTCTCTGTGTTGCGGATGGGGTGAGGTCACAGGTTGATTGAAATCTGCAACCCGAGAATTGTTCAGCGAAGATGAGAGGGTGGAGGTCCGACCTTGGATTGTGGAGGCTACAGTACTCCCTCCTCGAGAGGGATCCCTCTCGCTACCCAGTACCAAATGGTGTCTCTTAGCAGGTGGAAGTTGAAAATTCCCCAAATGTCAACATGTTAGTCGATTCGGACGATTAGCAAGAGTTCGAACATTTCGTACGACCGGAGTTGTGTCAGGGTGCGGGCTTTGGGATTGCATAGTCCAATGTAGCTGTTGAACGTTAAGAACATAGGAATAATTGCCTGTGCGTGCATATGCAAAGGCAGGCTAGGTAGACTCCTATTTGAGCGACCATGGAGGGTTTTGACACACAGAGGGAGGTGCAGTGTGGACCGCACTAGACTCCAAACCCTGACAATACTCGGTGACGAGATCCTTTGAAAAGCATTCAATTATAGGGATATCTGCGATCATATTAAACAGAGATTACACTCGGCATTGATATTCACTGTTACAGCAACGTCTGAAGGTCTATCTGCACCGCTTGAAGGATCGTGATGCATTGGTAGCACAATTCTCATAGTATTGCACTCGTTGTTGGCACAATACTATGAACCATTGATCGTGTATATTTTCAGCTTCCCGGTGACATTCTGCCTTTGGCAGAGCTAAACGCATTGGAAAAGGAACAATGACATAATCTCTCTCCTATGACATCAGTTGCATGTGCTTTTTCCACTGCTAGGCGTTGGTAGCCATGTTAGATGGTTGCACAGTTGGGACAACCTGAGAACTACTCAGTTTGCTCCGAGATGCAGGAGGTCTGAGCCATAAGAATGATGTGTGATGCAAAAGCAAAGCCCAGCGTCGTAAACTGTCCTCTCCGTGAGTATTTAATCTCTTCTCGAGGCTTGTCGCTCATGAGGTTCATGGTGGTTCTGCACGATGAAGGCTGGGCTGTTTTGTGTTCGTTAACCAACATTACTCACTAGTTGAACCTTGAACCAAGAAATCACTGGAACTCAAGTATATATATCCCATCTTCCCGCCTACACCTCCTGTGTCTTTTCATCCCGTATTATAGACACCGACAGCTTCCTGATCTCGACATCACGAGACTTGCACATAACAACGCCTCTTGTTCCAAAACACACCCGATAACCTGCCCAACTGTGTACTCTCCTTCTGGCCTCCCTCCCGCTACAACTGTATCATAATGCTAATGTTTCAGATGAAGATTGATTTTCATCTCACAGCGATGGCACCAAATGGCCGCAGCAAAGGAAAGGGAAAGGCTAGGGCAAAGATGCGGACATCAGATATAAATCAACGCCTGTCATTGGATCGGGACTGTATGACGGGATTCATCTCGGAACACATCCGTGGCCTGATATGGATATACAATGTGTGTGGCATCAAAGATGACAAGGCATGGGACCTCTTTAATGATGGAATCTTTCTTGATCTAGTCATGACTTGCCACTTTTCACAATTCCAGCTGATGTGGCCGCACCAGAGGAGCAGGAGTTTGCCTTTTCGGGAGTGGTGGGCTGCCTTCCGCTCATATTGGTGGCAAATGCTTGACACATCCCGCGACCAAATGAAAAATTGGAGGTGAGACAATTCCCGTGACTTGGCTGATGAAGTTGACCGCTCCAATCCGCAGATAACCAGCGCATGGAAGGGTCAATGCACCAGCGAGCATTTCTCTGGGTACGGTAGCGATGATCTTAGTGCAAAGATTGCGACCGCAAGCTGTGGGCAGTACAAACCAGGCGACTTCCTGCCCGTTTGACCAGTGAATTGGGATGAGATAATCGATGAGGATGATGATGTTGACAACTGGGCGGATTCCGTGAGCCGAGCAGTCGAAGGAGCCGGCCTGGCGATGGCAATCACGATTACAACGGCGAGAGTGAGGAGAACATCCAGGGAGGTGAGAAAGGGACAGGCAAAGGGAAGGGAACAATGGATGGGAAGGGGAAAGGGAAATGGAAGGGGAAAGGGAAAGGGAAGGGGAAAGGGAAAGGGAAGGGGAAGGGAAACAGTAAAGGGAAAGTATTGTTAAACAAACCCCAGGGGGAGATGATATCTCTCATGCTGTTGCTTTGCAGTTGCAGAAGGTAATATCAGAGGCAGACTTGGAAACGGAGGGCTAACTAGAGCGGGCATATTTACAGTCGGAAGCTTTGCCCGCCGTGTGAATTTCTTCAGATGATGATACCGACTCTACCAAGTCGAATGGCGAATATGACGCAGAACGTGATTCTGATGTGGATATGCGAATGGAAGATGATGTGGACGCACTGGACGGGGTTGATTTAGACGGCAATATGAATATGGAAAGGGATGGTGAACATGAGGATGATGACGAGGTGGAAGATGAGAAGGAGGAGGAGGTGGTGGATGAAGATGAGGAGGAGAATGAGGATGAGGATGTAGATGAGGATGAAGATAATGGCGAAGAACCTCGGACAATTGGCCAGGGAGAGATGGTAAATTCATTGGCTGACAATGCTGATACCTTGGTAGTCGATGAGCCAACTGTGCTACCTGGGCAAGGCCAGGAGATGCGCCAGCATACCCCATGGCCACAACCTCTGGCGCCTGCCCCACTTCCACCAACCCCACAGCCTCCCCCACGACCATGAACTCTGGTGACTCATTCCCTCAATGGGCTGGAGTTTTTGGGGCTTGTGACCCCGCAAAAACCTCGCCCTGCGGCGCCAACTCTGCGAGAAGCTGAGGCAGCTGGAAACACCGGGGATGGCAATGTGGAGCAGCAGTTACTCGGCGAATCGCCATGTGGCCACAGTCTCCCCGATGTCCCTGTCCCGGATCTCCCTCTCCCAGATGTCCCCCTCCGCGATGTCGCTCTCCCTGATTTCTCTCTCTGCTAGGCACGCCTGGATGACTCAGCAGGCGAGGAGTGTATCAGTCCTCGCGTTTCAGTGACGGCGAGCGGGATCCTGACTGGTGAGTTTCCTTTGCTGTAATCTATTTATCTCAGGCACCGATTCAGGAATGCGTGGAGGTGTTTTGTTCGTTTGGGTTAGGGTTGTGGGCTTGTTCGTTTGTTTTGTTCTGATCCATTCATTTCAGGCATTGATTATTACATGGGTCGTGCGGTTTTTGGAATGCTCAGGGTTTATCTGTCATTTATTCATAGTATTACGGGACGTCGCGCATGCAGTGTTTTTGCAACTCATGGCATGATGGTGTTGCGGCTCAATAAATCTCTCAAGTATCGGGAGCTTGTATCCACACCAGACTGCTCAGGCCCAGCACCAACTTTTGTCCCTTTCTACAGTGAATACTCCACTCCTCCCGTGTTTTCGACAAAGGCAGAGAAGACCCCATCCTGTTGCCCCGAATTTTGAAGCCGAAAGAAGTTCACCTCAGACAGCTGGCAACTTGAACATATCAAATTACACCATCCTGAACACCTTCGAGTTGCAAAGAATCTGACTCTTCGCAGCGCCCCCCGATGCGTTGAACCCGCTCAATGTTGTGGATTGAATGCTATCCAAGATTCAGTCGAAGACTTGGACGTGATTCCCTACGTCGAACATGTTGGAAACATCACAGACTCGGTGTTACGGGGGTATTTTAAGTCCCAGTTTCAATACAACATTTGTTAGACTAAATACAGCCGCCTATCTCCCTGTGCTTCCATCCTCGTCTTCCCAGACTCAATCTCTTATTCTCTAAGAATAAGAGCTTACCACTCTTCCTCGTCGGTCCAAGGTCGCTCGTAAGACGATTATTGGGAAGGCAAAAGTCCGGTAGTGATGTACCGGTGCACCTCGTACCTGATATTGCTGATCATCGCCAAGAACAAATAATGCGGGGAGATGTGGGTCAAACCCCGCTCGTTGCAATAGACAATTATGTCGCCGATAATTCTGACGACCTCTTGGTGTGCGTACTGAGATGCAGTGTGTCTCCACGAACACATATAGTGCGTATTCCTGAAGGGAGAATATAGAAGTAATTTTGAAGTTTGGTAGATAGAATTCTTATAATATTTTAAGGTGTTCTTCGCTGGTAATGTCTGACTGTGGATTGCAGCTAGAGCTTGGTTCTTCTCATTGTCGGAGACAATGTGAGCTTTTTATAATCGGTTCCCTCAGGTCATGTTTGCCTTCGGTCGTCCATCATGACACCATTATTGCTTGATAGATTATTGCCAGGATCAACTGGTGTGTCCCATTGATTGTGCCACGAGTTCCCTTTGGTTATCGTGTTCATGCATGAGTGGTTTTAAAACCTTTTGTTCCCCATCGGGCCATCCTCATGATCATGATATCAAATGCAAATAATGACAGCTCATAACCTCGTGTTCGACATCTTGCTTCCTATACGTTCAGAAGCTAGAACATCTGATGACCTTAGTCTGCTCAGTGCTTATCGCAATATAATATTGATAGCTCTTCACCAATACTTGCCTCACCATAATATGTCTATTCGGCATTGCGTCAGAGATTTAATTGGCAACTAACCATTACTCCGCTAGAGTAGATAATGACACGTCAACCTAGTATTCTTATCGAGTATGACGTTGGAATGCATGCGGTCTTAACTCAATACGCCGGTTTACTTCTGGCCTCTTATCTTCAGCCAATGTCATTAATCCCTCAGACAATGCATGCTTAGGTCTCGACCTTCCGTAGACCGGGGAGTGCCGCAAGTTCTCTCACCGCTTAGCGCATGAGCTTGCAGATCCCTCGTACTCGCATATCGCAATAACGTCTGCTGCACATGTAGTGCTGCGTTAACGCAACTTAACTATGCGTTGTCCCGCTAGACAAGGTTCAATAGGTGCGGCCAATAATTATGCGCGCTGCTGAAGGTTTGTCACTTCCCAGTTATGGCAACATAATTGCATCATCACAGTTGAATCCGCTAGTGTGATCATAGTCCTCACTAATTGATCGACACGCGACTCAAGTGTAATCCCGCTAAGGATCACTTGACTGACACACATGTTCCTGTATTAGCAGGTAGGTGTTTTGCATATGATCGTTGCTTAGGAACCTTATCACATGTACCGGCTTCATTCAAACATGTATCATTACCGCTGCTACAGGAGAGCCCCTAACACTCGGAGTCTCAAACACCGCCATCTACTCTGGGGCGGACGGAAACATATCCCGGTGGCGGTGCTCCGCTGAGCGATTACATTGCGGAGTTATGGGAACGCGATGCTCAGGGTTTACGTGGGACGAACCTACAAAACCATTCCTACTACCCATTTGCGACGCGTGAAGAGTAACAATATATCCAGTGTGGGATCAAGAATAAGGGCATGAAGACGTACTATGACAACATGCTGAAGGAAGGAAACACGGCTCTGTGTTGTCCAAGCTCCAACAACGGGGATTGCGTCCAGAATCTCGTGGCTAGCATGCCAGATGATCTGGCTCTCGGGGAGTGGGAACTGCACACACTCGAGGAAATGAAATGGAATAACAATCACCAACGCCAAATCGAATACTAGAGTCGAGACATCATTGAAAGCATGAGATTGCTGAGGCGGCAGCCAGCGTACGACGAGCATTTTATTCATGCCCCTCGGCGTTGCTTGAACAGCCATATGCCACCGAAACGCCTCGATACCGAAATGCACTCTGTGGCCTGGTGGTGGGAGACACAGGTCAGGAGAGATATTGCAAGACAATAAAGTGCTAATCGACGTTTAGGCAATGCTCACAGTGTGGGATTCACTGGTACCCCTGATCTGCATGTCCGACGGAACATACCTCCCGAATATCCCTGGCGACAAGACAGACTGGCCTGTATACATGGCAATTGGCAATCGATTTTCGAAGATTGGCCAGATGCCCTCAACCCACAGCATTGCAATGGTCGCTCTCCTGCCGATTCCAATCCAGAACCGCAATATTCCTTAGAAGCGGCTGGATGAGCAGCGGCAAACACACTGAGAGGTGGTGAACCAAAGTACTGCAGAGGGTACTCCAGCGTCACATCTTTAAACACAATCCCGGCGCCGAGAGCGGATATTAAAACGTTCTCTGTGCAGATGGCAACTTCAGGCGTTGCAAACCTGTTTTAGCAACATGGCTTGCAGTTTACCCTGAGTATTGCGACCTACATCATTTCGAGCGGCATGGCTGTATTCAGTCCGAGTGTCCAAAGAACGAACTTGGAGATTATGTCACTCCTGACACGCAACACCCACGGCGGGATCGAAACCTATATGGAACACTCAGCGATGCCAACACTGAAGCAGCCAATGCCGAACTCTTGACGGTCCATGGTGACTGAGGATTTAACGCGTTTCGACATATTCCCTGTATCGTGAGCGACATCCCGGAGTCCGACCTCCTCCATTCAATGCCGATCAGCATGCTTGACCACCTCCAGAGGTGGATTTTCCACGCGATGAAGACGCACGAATGGCCCACCAAGTATAATGCAATCTGGTTATCCGTGCCTGCTTACCATGATCTGACACCAAAAAAATGGTCATATGAAGAGGGTTCTCAATGGAATGGGAAGTAGATGAAGGAAATGATCTGGTACCTGCTTGGAGTTGTAACCCAGTCTCTACAAGGCTGAAGCCCCGCTCAGCGTCCAATAGTAAATCACGGAATTGAGTGCACACGGGCATTGTTTGCATTCTATATGTATGCTCCATATAAATCTCACGATGCTGCAACATTGAGCTACATGGAGGACGCCTTGCGTCGTTTTCACACCTTCAATGATGTTTTCTTACCCGGGCGAGCTGGCACAAAGCCAAAGCCCAAAGCCAATGGCCTGAGAACAGAACTCGTCAAAAAGCGAAAGGTAGACGAGGAAAGACATGCTGGAACTTGGACGCAGTCCAAGAAGCGGCGCGAAATGAATGCCTGGCAGGAATATACCAGCCACGAGACAGATGCTTCCAAGGAGTTAGATCCCGACTTAGACTATCTGATGATCCAGGCGATGTCTATGTGGGTCAAACAGATTTGGAGATATGGTCCCGTGCACCAGTATTCTGCCGAAAGACATGAACAAGCACATACAATGAACCTCAAGGATGGTCAGAACGCCTCCAATCACAACCTCAACTGTCTGCCACAAGTAATCACCATTCAGCGTCGCATCCTCTGCTTCGAAGTCAGGGGGCTCAATCTCCAAGCCCTCGCTCAGCGTTGGCAGAAAAGCGCTGCCAGATGTAAAGTCCTCCCTTCTGGTGCTGCTGTGGCTGCCCCCTGAGCCCCCAGTTCTTTGCGAAGCCGGAATTCATGGGACCCCAAAACCGCCCTGATTAGTGTTAGCAACGGGTCCAAATTCCCGGGTCGGTTCCGGGTCCGGTTCTAACACGGAACCGAACCGTTGCAACGGGTTTCCACACAACACACGCTCCTCAAAAGTCAACATTTCTTGCTCCAATTAAGTATTTGAGTTCTGATCGTATCACAACATGTTCAATACGTAGATTGTGCAGTTTCAGTCGCTCTTTCACCTCCCGCTTTCAGATTTGCGATCCGACAAGTATTCGTTGAGTTGCGATCGAAAACCCGTTAATTTCGCTTAAATTCAGCCTGTATTTCACAGCCACTCAACGAATATCAGTCGGATCGCAAATCTGAAAGCGTGAGGTGAAAGAGCGACTAATGTTGCACAATGTACGTACTGATCATGTCATGATACGATCAGAACTCAAATACTTAATTGGAGCCAAAGTTGTAGGAACCGTAAAATGGAACCACGGTACGGTTCGGACCCGTCCCCGAATCCGGTGGGTACCCCTGTTTTCCGGGTAACAAGCCGGGCTGGACCGTCCGGTCCGGTTCCAAACCCAGACCGCAGCTGGGTAACCCGGAACCGTTGCCAACACTAGCCCTGATGGAAAGCATCCTGACACTATGATCAAAGACTTCAGAGCATTACTCAGCACTACGCAAGACGCAACGCACCCCGTGGCAATATACCGCAGCACACGGGAGTGTATCAAGTATAGGAGTCGTAACAAGACGTATATATTGGATGAACAACTGCACGCCATGCAGCTCTGTATTTAACATGGTAATAAGGTTCAAGTTGAAGGTTTAGATGGTGAATGCATATCTCAGATGTGTCGATGCACAGGAACCCAGAGCTGGCGCGGTGGGGATCGACGGAACGACTGGGTTTGGATGAAGCAACCCACGGGGAGGTGTTATGGCCTGCTGAATGGGCTTTTCCGGGGGCAACTTCAATGACTATTGGGAATCAAACCCCAAAACGAGGATGGAGTTTCGTTGAGTACTGGTTAGCCCTGGCGCTCACCAAAATACCTGAAAACTCGGGTAACTTGAATTCCATCTTGAGATATGTACAAGTTTGAAAGGCACTGGCAGCCATTGATTCGCAAGTTTTCAGCAAGCAAACTATTCTCGGCTGCGCACGTAATTCCAGAGATAGGTACTAGTATTGAGACAGGTGACGGACGGAATGAGTGATGGATTGTCAATAGCCAAATGGATCTGGCGACTTGGAATGATGTGAATAATTAGTGAAGAGAGAATTGCATTTGGCGGAAAGGTAGAAGGAGCGCGAGGAGAGATATTCTGAGCGTCACACATCGTGTTGCAATCCCGATGCAAGGGCGTACCCAATGAACCCATTCCGACGTATTTCCACATTTGGCCACAACGCCAGAGTGATCATTAAAATATGAGACTGACACAACGCGAAGAAACAGTGAAATAGTAATTGGAGGGCGTTATACAACGCGACGCGTTGTATTGTCACCGGGCACAGAGTTATCCGCCACCCGGGTGTCTCTGACGGCTCTGACAGAGCGCATCCACCCCGAAGAAGCCATTCCGCCCGAAGGGAATATTCTTTTGCTGATGTTGGCGCCCTGCAGAAGCTCATTTTCAACATGGGGCAGAGAGTGTGTTGCTTTGTTTTTTGCCTTTGAAGGATGCCAACACTTCCATTAGGTATAATCACGACCGAATCGCGTGTTTGATACCCGACACACAGGATCGAACATCGTTGACGCTCTGTTGACGCTCTGTTGACGCTCAGTTTCAAAATGGGACCCGCAGCGTCTCGTGTTCTTTTTTGTGTATAATGGTTGTCAATACTGATGTTATGTATCGCCACTACAAAATTACTTCTTAATTTCCAGACTAACAAGACCCACAATCATTGACGCTCCGTTGAGGCTCATTTTCAAGATTGGGCAGGGAGCGTCTTGCTTTCTTTTTTGCATCTCAAGGTTGTCAATGCTGGTGTTATGTATAACCACTACAAAATTACTTCATAATTGCCAGGCTAACAAGACCTGAAATCGTTGACGCTCTGTTGACGCTCATTTTCAAGATGGGGCAGGGAGCGTGTTGGTTTCTCTTTTCCTTATAAAGGGTGGTAACACTTCCATTATGTGTATTCACTACCAAATCGCGTTGTCATTACCTGACTTACAGGACCTGAAATTGTTCACGCTCCATTGACGCTCAGTTTGCCACGGTTGTAACCATAATATGCAACCATTCACTTTGGCATACCATATCAATAATGGTCTTGTGGCAGCTGTTCTGTGCTGTTCATGTACATTCCTCTTTCTAACTAGATTGAACTTTAATGATGCATATAAATATACCCTTTAAAATATACTTTAAAGTGTCTGCTAATTGTAGATAATGATAATATTCAGTTACCCTGTTCCTTCCAGTCAACTCTCGTCTTTGCTGTCATATTCACTCAAAAGGCTGCTGTCGTCTACACAATGGCTGTCAGCTGCATTACCAAACAGCTGATAGTGTGCTAACCTGTGGATGGACCTTCAGCAGCCAGCAAATCTGGAATGAAATATTTATCGCACATGCGATTCTTGGCATATACATCAAGATTGAGAAACTGAGCACTGGCATGCGGAGTATGAATATACCCATATCCGGGTGGCACACCTTCTGTTTCGGAACCTTCAGTTCTCACACTGCCACCAGGTGGCGCAGGTGGCGTTCCGGGCCTTGGTGGCGCCGGTCGTGGTCGAGGTGCAGCCATGTCTTTGCGTCTCCAGTGAGACTGTGGATTCTTTGCTGTGCCATTTTGGCAAGGCAGACAGCAGTGCGTTTGATTTTCCTGAACCATTGCCGGGTTTCTTTCAATCACAGCCTCCACGTTGTTATGCCCGGGAAACACAACACCCCGCGTATTCTAGTCTCGAACTTCCGCACGAGGATTACGGATTACATCTCGCGCTTGATCAATTGCGGCCCCGCGAAATACCTTCTTTAGCCAATTTGGGCATATTCAAGGCAAGACGCATGTTGGACTGTGCAAGCTGTACCCAACCACCTTGTTTTGCCAAAGTAGCTGACATGTTGAAAACCTACAAGAAATCAGTTGCTGCTAACAGAGTGAGAATCGGCTGTTATATCAACCATGTACAACTCCGGAGCCGGCTCAAACATCGTTAAAGCCTGTCCCATCCATTCTCGGGGATGTGTAGCACTAAATTCGTCTGCGAAATATCCACAGCAGACAACATCGTCATGTTCAATTTCGCAGACAGTGCGGATAAATACCATGGTTGACCATGGAGGTTTCCAGTTACAGGCAGCGATGAATTGGTCACGTAGCTCTCTATGTACTTCACCTGAGTGTTATGATGTTTGGAGAGTGTCATCTACATCAATATGGATTGACTTACATCTGTTCGCATGCCGCTTCTCATTGCTGCTGCCTCAGGGTTTGCGCAACATGTTTGAATGTTCGTCCTGGGTCATATTTTCGGTGGCAACAAATTGCAGTGTCGCGCTGAACTCACTGCTGTCTGCGTTACTGCTGTTTCTAACCCGGTGGAGAATTGTTTGAAGCGCATGTCATTTGGTTCGATTTGGCTTCAATCGCACCTGGTGGAAGTATTTCTGGAGCCATGACCTGCTGCTGTGGAATGGTGAGGAAGATGATCATGAAAAGAAGTGGGAAGTCCTGAAAATTATATAGTTAGCTACAAGTCAAAATGGAACGAGTGACAGCCAACTTGCACCTTCAATTCAAGCTGATGTAACGGCAGCACGTGACCCAGGCTGGGAAATGGCCATTCTATATAGTCGGCTCGCCACGAGCCTTAAATCTCTAGCGATAATCTTACCTATACATCTACATCTACTATCACTCGCATCCACGTTTGCAACGGTATCCTATAATTACCATACGTATGCCTATGAGGCCGAACGAAGGGGTACGTGCCCTTGCAGCTGAATCCGGCCGCGTATAGCTGCACTGCATATCGCTGAAGGGGATTCCAACGGTCCCACGATTTGCAGTAAGTCGGTCCGATGTTGTATGTTTGGCCGCAGGGATATATCATGATAAATGAGACCTGATATCTCATTGTTGATCAATATAACAAAGACATTCTTCGACGGGAAGGATGTCTGGAGATGTTTCTCTCAAGACATCGCCTGGATCTTGCATGAATGACACACTAACCATCCAGTCGTAATGTACAGCTAGCATGACTATTCCTAATGAAGTGACGGTGAAAACGCTGATTTTGCTCCGTTCTAACTGATGAAACCTACCAACCTTGACACAAAAGACTCAGCCTGCCTCCGTGTGGTCCATATCTTGCAACATCTAACGTCTCGCCTAACAACCACGTCAATTCAAAATACAATTGTCAATGCTCCGAAAAAGACCCTTGCGTGACTGCCGGCCGTCAAATAGGGCAAATTGATGAAGAAATCCACACATTTCCATCGTCAAGCGAATAATGGCAAGAGTGGCTTGCAGGCAGAAGGGGTCCGAGCGTTGGGAGCATTGTGCAGCTTCAGATCAGAAAAGAAGCTTTCGGTGGAGAAACGATGGGAAATTCACTTTATAAACAACGAAGAAACAGAGAAATCATTGGGGGATTATATGGACAGAGAGACTGCAGTGGCAAGAAAGCGAGTTCAAGACGCTGAGACTACAATAATGCAAGAGCAAGGACATATGAGGAATGTTGAACAGGCACAATCAACAACCACAAAGCCTGAAACAACATTTGAGGAGATGGGGAATGTTATGGGAGAGAGTCTGAGCGATCTTGTAAGTTCCGAAGATGGGGAGGAAGCGGAGGATGAGGATGATGATGAAAAAGATAGCGAGCTTGGCCAGCTGTGCGAAGATGATGAACCTGGTTGGGTAATGTGCACCATCTCCAAAACCGTACAGCACCGCATGGAGAGCTTTGGGCAGAAGCAGATATGGCTTGATGAGCTGACAGAACCAGGATGGGGGGACGCAGCCGACTACATCCATGAGAGAGATATGAAGTACGGGACAACTGAATTGAAGGTTCTGGCAGTTGTGAAGCCCCAAACAGACATAGCAGCAGCCACAACATCACCGACAACATTTGGAGTGCTTCTGCAGATTCTTGATATCGTCCCCGGACAATCCCAAATGCCGCAAGTGACACCCTGACAGGGAAGTAATCAAATGAGGCGAGGTTTGGAGAAACCTCAAGTAGACAATCACATAGTATCTCTCATGCCCGACACGGTGCCCGATTCGTCACAGACGGATATCGCGACGCCAGATCAACCTGTGAGCGTTTACCCCAGCGTAAAACGTCGCTAGTTGATAACAATATAAAAATCATATTCGGACGAAAACATGGTGACGGCTCCTGCGTCACTGAAGTAAATGATTGCCAAATCGGTATTTTTTTGACGTATCTCGAGTAAAAGCAATTTGTACATAGTCTGTTATGTATTAGCGTTTTCGGGATTTTAGTGTCCCCATTGTGATACAAGATCATTCGACAGTGTTAGTGTTAGCAAAGGGTCCGGGCAACCCGCCAGCAGTCCGGGTTCAGACCGGAAACACAGTTTGATTCGGTTCCAGAACTGTGCAAAAACCCGACCTGCAGCTTCGTGGTGGGCCAAACCCGGACCCGCACCTGTCAACCTGTGGGGTTTGCCAGGTTCGGCAATACCCGTTGGTTCGAATGTCCGGTTCTAGTTGTCGGGTTTTTCTATTTATCGTCGCATTGCAATATCCCACTGTCATGTGCAAAATATTAACTTTGGGACATCGTTGTCTTTGTTAGCTTTATTGGCTGCCTTTATAATCAAAACAAGCAGAGACATGATCGCTGCTACATCATGAAGTGGAGTGTGAATGATTCTTCATCTTGCATCATTAGCAAGACATAAGGTACAGAACAGCCATATTGAAAGTTAAGGCAGTCATTAACCCGCAATTGGATCAGAGTGCACCTGCTACTGCACAGACAACATTTGGTGAGCGGATTGAGATACATGATAGTGAAAGCAGAAAATAGCAATACCGCATGGAACTTCACAAACAGAAGGAAGTCATCTGAGATTGGCATCTGGGGAACCACAGTCTTATATATGCAGATCAGCTCTCAAGCCTGACAAGGTAATCAGGTCAGTACGGATATACACATTGAAGCCTGTTAAACCCGTAAGCTTTTACCTCTGCATGTAACCTCCCTAGCTCATTACCATACCGGAATTGGATTCAAATGAACAAATTGCAATGGCTCATTCGTCATCGGTACACTACCGGCACAACTAGTGATTACCGATAACTTATCTCCATGTAAAGTAATTGTTGTACCTATTTTTCTATGTGTCAAGATTTTTTTGATTTCAGTGACCAAATTGTGAGACATGATAATTTGTCTGTGCATGTGCAAGGGTCATATGGGCCATAGAAAGGTTCTAGACCCCAAACCGAGTTGATTGACGATTGATCAACCGGATATTGTCCTGCCTCTTACAGATAAGTGAGAATGCACAATCTAAATTGGAGACAAAAGTTACTAACAAAATTTGAGTCACTGATGGCATACCAGTCAGAGGAGCAGCGGTCAATGCGCGACGTGAATCTGTATGAATGCCCACCATCATGTTGCATTCATCCATACATCCAACTACGTCACTCTGCGCTCAGACCTGGTGCACATAGTGAACATTTTGAAAATGGAATATGGTAGGTCATGAAAATCGATGAGAAGGAACTGCGTAGGGCAAAGTGAACTTGATTGGGAAGCGATGTGCTCGCTGATATCTGGAATCAATCAATTTCGAGCCATTATAGGCAAAACCGACAGCAATGCGGTAACTGCCTCATTCTGAAAATGAGCGTCAATGCAACGTCAACAATTGTTGGTACTGTAAGTGAGTTGATTGGGAAGCGAGTTGTGTTCTATTGTCAGTAACTAACTTATTGGCCGCCATTTTATGGACAAGAGAAAGCGACACGGTAACAGTCCATTCTGCAAATGAATGTCAACTGAGTGTCAACGACTTTTGGTCTTTTGAGTAAGTTGTTTGGGACACGATTTGCTCGCGGTTATCCATGATCAACGTATCGGCAGCCTTTATAGGCAAATGGGAAAGTGACATGGTAACAGCCCCATGCTGAAAATGAGCGTCAACGGAGAGTCAATGATGGTTGTTCTTGTAAGTATGTTGTTTAGGAAGCGATTTGCTGGCTGTTATGCATAATCAACGTGTTGGCAGCCTTTATGGGCAAAAGCGACAGCGACATGGTAACTGCCACATTCTTGAAATGAGCATCAATGGAGCGTCAATGATTTCGGCTGTTGCATCTTGTATAATCCAAGGGCTATACTATAGCTTTTACACATAATCAAAGTATTGGCCACCTGTATAGGCAAAATGGTTAATCTCAATGTCACGTCACCTGAAAATGAGCGTCAACAGGGCATCAACAGAGCATCACCAGAGCGTCAACAGAGTGTCAACAATCTTGAGTGTTGCATCTTGTATAATGCAAGGACTATACCACAGCATTTACCCATAATCAACGTATCGGCAGCCATTATGCTCAAAAGAGAAAACAACATGGTCACAGCCTCAGTGAGAAAATGAGCGTCAACAGAGCGTCAATGATCTCAGGTGTTGCATCGTGTACAATCCAAGGGCTATGATACAGCATTGACCCATAATCAAAGTTTCGGCATCCTTTGTATGCAATAACGTTAATGTCGACGGCACATCACCCCAAAATGAGCGTCAACAGAGCGTCAACTGAGTGTCAACAATCTTGGGTGTTGCATCCTGTATAATCCAAGAACTATGCTACAGCATTCACCCATGATCAACATATCGGCAGCCGTTATGCTCAAAAGGGAAAGCGACATGGTCAAAGCCCGATTGTGAAAATGAGCGTCAACGGAGCATCAACGATTGCAGGTGTTGCATCTTGCATAATCCAAGGGCTATGCTACGGCGTTTACCCAGAAAGAAAGTTTCGGCAACCTTTATAAACGATAACGTTAATTTCGATGTCGCATCACCTGAAAATGAGGGTCAAAAGAGCTTCAACAGAGCATCAACAATCTCGGGTGTTGCATCTCGTATAATCGAAGGTCTATGGTACAGCATTTAGTCATAATTGACGTATCGGCAGCCTGTATGGGCAAAGCGAAGCGAGATGGTCACAGCCGCATTGTGAAAATGAGTGTCAACAGAGCGTCAACAATTTTGGGTGATGCATCTTGTATAATCCAAGGGCTATGCTGCGGCGTTTACCCATAATTGAAGTTTTGGACGTCTTTATAGGCAATACAGTTTATGTCGATGTCACTTCACCTGAAAATGAGCGTTAACAGAGCGCCAACACAGTGTCAATAGAGCGTCAACAGAGCATCAACAGAGCGTCAACAGAGCGTCAACAGAGCATCAACAATCTTGGGTGTTGCATCTTGTATAATCCAAGGGCTATTCTATGGCATTTACTTATAATCGACATATTGGCAGCCTTTATGTGCAAACGAGTCATCAACATGGTCGCAGCCCCATTCTGAAAATGAACGTCAACAGAACGTCAACGAATCTGAGTGATGCGTCTTGTGTAATCCAAGGGCTATGCTACGGAATGTGCCAATAATGGAAGTACTCGCCACCTGAATAGGCAAAATTGTGAATCCCGATGTCACTTCTCCTTGAAATGAATGTTAACAGAGCGTCAACAGAGCATCAACAGAGCATCATCAGAGCATCGACAATGCGTCAACAGAGCGTCAACAATCTTGGATGCAGCATATCGTCTAATTCAAGGGCTATGCTATGGCATTTACCCATAATTGACGTTTTGGCAGTTTTCATGCTCAAAAGAGACAGCCACACGGTCACAGCCCTATTTGGAAAATGAGCGTCAACAGCATGTCCATGAATTATTGTGTTGCATCTTGTGTAACCTGAGGGCTGTGCTACGTAATGTGCCCATAATCGAAGTATTGGCTGTGTTTATAGGCAAAATCATTCATCACAATGTCATTTCACCTAAGAATAAGCGTCAACAGTGCATAAACGAATTTGGGTGTTGCATCTTGTGTAAGCCAAGGACTGTGCTACGGAATTTGCCCCTGATCGAAGTATTGGGCGCCTTGATAGGCAAAATCGTTAATCCCAATGTCGCTTCACGTTAAACTGAGCGTCAACAGAGCATCAACAGAGCATTATAGCAAGATTTTCAGTCACTGGGTTGATGTTAATGCGACACTTCCGGCCGGAAAATTGGAACTTTTCAATTTCTAACTATATCTTCTGACCAGAAGTTGAGAGTCTATGCATCCTCCTGCTGGAAGTGGAAGAATTTTCACAAAAAATTGCATCATTCTCCGACCGGAAGTTGAGAATTTCTCCATGGCAGAGAGTATTTAATCTTCCTACCGGGCGATAGTAGTTTCTACCACTATTGAACTATGTCTTCCGAGTAGAAAGCTCCCAGATTCTGCTGGGTAGATCTCAATTCTCTGCCCGGAAGGTTGAAACTTTCCCATCAGGAATTGCATTCTCCGACAGGAAGTTGAGAATTTCTGCCAGGCAGGTAGCATTGTATCTTGCGGCCCGAAGATGATAGTTTCTACCAGCTTTGAACTAAGCTTCTCGAGTAGATAGCTCCCAGGTTCTGCGAGGTAGATGTCAATTCTCCGCCCGGAAAGTTGAAACTTTCACAAGAACAATTGTCATCTCCGACCGGAAGTTGAGAATTTCTCCCAGCCAGGCAGTATTCAATGTTCCGGCCGGAAGATGTGAGTTTCTACCAATGTTGAACTCAGTCTCCCGACTAGAAAGTTTCGAGCTGCTGCTAGGTAGATCTCGATTGTCCGGCCCGAAGTTGGAACTGTCAAACGAGCAAAACATCCCCCTACCAGAAGTTGTGAGTCTATCTAGGCCCAAAACTATACGAGACTTAGGCTTAGGACCAGACCTGTGCAAACGAAAAATTATGTGAAAAACAGGGATTCGATTCCTGCTCGGCGCTAAATCTGCTTGGCAACGGGCTCAGCACATAACACTCACTGACCCACTAGGTTTAGCGCCGAGCAGACAGTGGTTTTCTTCACGCATGACGTAATTTTCATCACCATCGCTCTCAACTGGGTTTAGCGCCACATCACGCGTGAGTTTTCATCTCCATCTCCGGTGAGTTTTCATCCCCATCTCACGGGATTTTCAGCACCATCGGTCTCAACTGGGTGTGGCTTCAGGTCGTATGTGAGTTATTGTCACGAAATTGCAATATACATGAACTTCAGTCCAGAGTTGTTAGCTACGCGTAAATAGTCAGTATATTTGTGAATGAATGTTAACGTACAGGAGTGATTAGAGTCTCGGCTCTCCTTGCGCCTCCCTCCCGATCGACCGCCTCCCAATCGACAGTCTTCAGCCATCTCTCCATCAATGAGCCCAAAGGCAATCTCAACTCTCGCCACATTCCCACAATTGGGTGTTAACCAATGATTAGAGTCTCCGCTCTCGTCGCGCCTCCCTCCCCATCGCATTAGAGTCTCAGCTCCCGACGTGCCTCCAAACAGATTGACCGCCTCCAGGCAGCTCCCCATGAAGTAGCTCAACGGTAAAGTCATCACGCGCCACATTCCCATGTCTGAGAGTTAACCAATGATTTGAGTCTCAGCTCCTGTCGCGTCACCCTCCCGATCGACTGTCTCCAGCTATCTCGCCGCATTCCCACAATTGAGAGTTAACCAATGATTACAGTCTTGGCTCTCGTCCCGCCTCCCTCCCCATCGTCTTTGAGTCTCAGCTCCTGGCGTGCCTCCTTACCAATCGAGCCCCTCCAGCCAGCTATCCATGAATGAGCTCAAGGTATAGTCACCACTCGCCGCATTCCCTTGACTGAGAGCTAGCCAATGATTAGTGTTATGGTTCTTGTCGCGCCTCCCTCCCCATCGGATGACAGTCTCCGCTCCCGACCTGCCTCCCCACAGATCGACCGCCTCCAGCCAGCTATCCATGAAGGAGCTCAACCGTAAAGTCAACACGCGTCACATTCCCACGACTGAGAGTTAACCAATGGTTCGACTCTCATCTCCCGGCATGCCTCCAGCCAGCTCTCCATGAATGAGCTCAAATGTAAAGTGAACCTTATCACATTCCTGCGACTGAGAGTTAGGCAATGATTAGAGTCTCAGCTCCCGTCGCACTCGATGGCACACTCCCAGCCTGATTGACACTCCCGGGAATGATCTCAAGTACACTCCCAATCGCATTCCATGACACTCCCAGCCTGCTTGGCTCTACGCTCCCAAGCACACTCTCAAGCGGCAAGACACACCCAAATTCAGTTGACTATATACTCCCATGTATGCTCCTGTGTACTCAACCCAGAGACTTGTTGCCCATAGTTGGGACGCGATTATTTGTTAGCATGCAGGACCCGGATGCTGACAATGCGAGGTACTCCAGCCGGATGATGACTATACCATATGTTCCACCTGGATGCTGACACAGAAAGTTGAAATTTTTCAAACTGCTGAGTCAGTGCTCATATTAGTACAGCAGACTCTGGGAGGGGTTGCTATACATGAAACATAACCGGCTGAATGGTTGATGAGCGAGGAACAATTCTTCGTAGATGGCAGTGTGGTAGAAAGGCCGTGTGGAGGAAAGGATGCTGTGGTGGCTGAAAAAAGGTGTGGAGCAGTGGCGATGGTGATGACATGGATATGCCAAGGCAGCTAACCGTAACTAGACTAGCTGGAAGGATGTGTCCATGGACACATCCTTGTAGCTAAGCCTAAACAGGAATGGTTCATAGTTCCACGCGATTTGTGAGGTTCCTCACGGCCGCGTACCCTATCATATCCCTTCCCCGCCTTCCTACATTCCTCGAGCTAGAATCGCCCTTCTCACGAATTCCCTTTCGATGCCTTGAGAGGTGCGGCGGAGTGTTGAGAATGGTCTCTCTGCCTTTTGCTCCGCCGTTTCACCACAGCATGGGCAAGGATAGAGCTGCCGATGGAATATTCATGGCAGCGGTGTACACTGGTTCGAACCAGTTATGTAATTGAACTGAATATATACAGGTCAACCAGTTGTCAATCAGTTCATTGCACTGCGTTAGCATGCAGTGCAGCTTGAACATCTAAGTTATCGGTGCAGTGCAGTTTCCCCACGCAAACCCAACTGTTTTCCACCGTTGGGAGTTCTGTCAGCCCCAGACCAACTATGTACGCATACGCCCAAAATCGACGGGACACTAGCTGCAGATTCCGCTGAGACAACTGAGTCGGGGATCTGCTCTCCCTGAGATCCAATGGTCTTCTTTTCCTGCAGAATCTAAGGCTGCAATTGTCAACACAAAGACCTTGAGGCATTTGTGAGATCATGTCATGGTGGCCGCGCCAAAGATAAAGTTCGGACTATGATATCGACCGACATCCAGATTTCGGCCAACATACACTGCCTGCCACCTGCCACACGCCGCATGCCACACGCCGCCCGTTGCCCGCAAAACACTGCCCGCCATACGGCCCAGCCTCACGCCTCCCGGTACCTGGCGTCTGCAACTCAGCAAGTCTCTGGGTTGAGCACACGGGAGCATACATGGGAGCATATAGTCAAGTGAGTTTGGGAGTGTCTTGCCGCTTGAGAGTGTACTTGGGAGCGTAGAGCCAAGTAGGCTGGGAGTATGCCATGAGTGCAATTGGGAGCGTCCTTGAGAGCATGCCTGTGAGTGTGCTTGTGAAAGTACTCGGTATACTTGGGAGCGTACTCGGAGTGTACTTGGGTGCATCTTGAGGGTTTTCTTGGAAGCGTACAGTCCAGCAAGCTGTGAGTGTGCCATCGAGTGCATCTGCGAGCATCCTAGCAAGCATGCCCGGGATTGTACTTGAAAACGTACACGGAGGTGTACTTGGGAGCATCTTGAGAGCATACTTGGGGGCATATAGTCAAGCAGGCTGGGAGTCATCGAGTGTAATTGGGAGTGTATTTGAGATCGTGCTCAGCAGTATGCTTGAGAGTGTCTTGAGAGCTTACTTGGAAGTGGAAGTCAAGCAGGCTAGGAGAGTACAATCGAGTGCAATCAGGAGAGTACTTCAGAGGGTACTTGGAAGCGTACAATGACTTGGAAGTGTGCAATGAAGTGCATGCGGTAGTTTGGTTTCAAGTTTGTTCAATGCAGCATGTTGAATAGTATCAAGCGCAGATAATCACATGCATATCATAGTAATCTTGCTAGAGTCTCAACTCCCGTTGAGCCTCCCTCCCGATCAACTGCAACCCGATCGACCGCCTCGCGATCGACTGTCTCCAGCCATCTATCCATGGACGAGCTCAAAGGCAATGTCAACTCTCGACACATTCAGATGATGGAGAGTTAACCAATGCTAAGGTGCTCAGCCCCCAGCATGCCTCCCTACGGATCGAGCGCCTCCAGTCAGCTCTCCATAAATGAGCTCAATGGTAAATTTGACACTGATTACATTCCCACCCCTGAGAGTCAACCAATGATTAGAGTCTCAGCTCCCGTTGTGGCGGGAAAATCCATTTCTCACCACCACCGCCACTGAGTGTGGCAGGGGGAAGCCGGCGGGGGGTGTACAGTGATACAGGGATTATGGAGATGGACTGAGTGATGGGGGGGGGGGCATATGGAGATACAGGGATAACGGAGATGGAATGAGCGAAAGGGAGTATATATTGGGAGACCCCGTGGTAGATGGACATCATCTCATCATGTACCGAAATGTACACTCTATCTTTCCCAGCTCTTGTCCCCACGCACTCTTGCCGAGCGTTCATAGATCCGTGCAACTTGTGTGGTTCCTCACGCACTGTTATCATGCTGCATTAAACACAACTGCCAACTGCACTTCATTGCAAGCTCCCTTGTATGCTCCGAAGTTCACCCCTGATTGCACTGGTCAGCCTGCTTGACTGTACGCTCCCAAGTAAGCTAAAATATCAATTAGAAGAGATAAGTTGTTGGCAGAGCAACGACCTTTAAAGATAAGGATGACCCTACTGGAGGTGCCGGAAGGAAGGTCCAGAGTGCCCTTATCGACAGCGAAGTCCAGCGGCGATAAATGCAACCAGAGACCGGTGATAAGCATACCAGAAGAATCAACATATCAACCTATCAGCCGGAAAAAAATAAGCTCACCTAGAGAATTCACGGCAAGTAGACCTAGAGAATGATCGACCAGTGCACCTGGAGAGAAGTGCATGAGTACACCCATTGGCAGAGCGATAGGTGCAATTGCAACTTCACCAGAGAGGACGATCACAGACCAAGCGAAGTCAACGAAGGCAATAGTCACCACTATGACCGTGAGGCATCGTGACATCTGGTCGTGGTGGCCAAGCTAAAGATAAGGTTCAGACCATGATATCGACCGACGTCATGATTTCGGCCACCATATGCCGCCAGCCACCCACTACCCTCCACCCACCACCAGCCACCCACCACCCGCCACCCACCACCAGCCTCACACCTCCCGGTGCCTGGCATCTGCAACTCACCCAGTCTCTGGATCGATCGTGCAGAACGTACATGGGAGCAAATAATCAAGTGAGATTGGGAGTGTCTTGCATCTTGATAGACTGCGGAGTGTAGAGTCAAGTAGGCTGGGAGTGAGTCATCGAATGCAATCGGTAGTGTACTTCAGAGTGTGCTTGGGAGTGTGATTGAGAGCGTCTTGAGAGCTGACTTGAAACAGTACAATCAAGCAGGCTGGGAATGTGTCATCGAGTGCAATTGGGAGTGTACTTGAAAGCGTCCTCGGGGGTTTGCTGGAGAGAGTCGTGACAGCTTACTTGGGAATGTGCCATCGAGTGCAATTGGGAGCGTCCTTGAGAGCATGCTCGGGAGTTTACTCGAGAACGTACTTGGAATGTACTAGGTCTATGGAGTAGTGCAGGTCATGCAACCTGCAACTGCATGCTATGTGTTGCATGCACGTTACTCCACCATAGCATGCAGTTACAGGGGGTGCAAACAGGGGTCTGACCTGCCATAGCATGCAGTTGCAGGGGGCCTGACCTGCTGCCATAGCATGCAGTACAGGGATGTGACCTGCAACCATAGCATGCAGTACAGGGGTGTGAACTACTCCTGCCTATCTGGGATGCATTCAATCTAACCACCCACACTAAAAATTATCGCCAGCCTTGATGAGACT
>Ga0307515_10003023_pt1 | contig 35668 bp, 46 predicted proteins | sample 17_EM_MG_FD_194513 | JGI IMG/M metagenome (GOLD analysis project Ga0307515, IMG submission 194513) | Populus trichocarpa ectomycorrhiza microbial communities from riparian zone in the Pacific Northwest, United States - 17_EM | ecosystem: Host-associated > Plants > Roots > Unclassified | place... | reverse complement strand
CAAGTTGCCACCAGGGGTGCCTCCCAAATCGCCGTCAACCTTGCCCTCCCTCCTCTGATCTTCTCCAGCATCGTTCCCGCATTCAACAAGGACAATGTGTCCGCAATCGGTCCCACCTTCTTAATCGCATTTATCTACGGTATCCTTGGCCTGCTCTTTGGCCTTATTATCCGTGAGGTGTGCTACGTGCCTCGCAACTTCTGGCAAGGCATAATCGTTGCATGCTGCCTGGGAAATTGGGGCAGTCTCCGTACGTAATCTTGCTACCGACTTTTTTCCCATGGCTAACACGTCAAGTCATCAGCTGCTGCAGTCATCGTTCCTGTTACTCAACAGCCACCGTTCAATCCTCCGAAGGACACAAATCGTAAGCGCCCCCCCCCCCCTCGTTCTATACATTCAATTCTTATCTCGCTTGACCACAGTGGGCATCTCCTTCGTTTCGGTGTTCATCATCGTTTATAACATCTTCTTCTTTGTCTGTGGTCTCGCCCGTTCCCTTGCATGGGACTACGCCCCAGGCGTCCCACAAGGGGAGGAAGCCGAAAGGCGGGTACCATGGAAAGAAAAACCCATCGGGAGCCTCGTCTACAGGTATCTCCTTGGAAAATCACCTCCTCAGCCTCTTCCGATCTCTGTACCGCAGGGGAGTCTGGGCGACACCTCCGAGACCGATTCCCCTACAAGTATTGGATTTGGAGAGAAACCGACCTCCGTCAAAGCCTCGTCTCAGCCTGAATGCGAATCTGCCATATTACCGGTCCACGCCCGTCCTTCTTCTGCTGCCGAGTCCTTGCCAAGCCCGCGATTAAAACTAATTCTCCAAACCTTATCTTTCGTCTTCGCGCCGATTAACCTCGTGATCGGCATATCACTGTGTATCGCTCTTATCGAGCCACTCAAAGCGCTTTTCGTCGACGTCAGCGCTGAAGGAGGGCCTTCGTGGAAAGGTCCTGACGGGAAACCCCCTCTCGCGTTTCTTATAGACACCGGTTCGTTAGCATAAACCCACGGTCAACGTAGGAAAGCTAATTCTCCTCCTGACAGCTGCTTTCGTCGGCGCCATCAGCATCCCGCTCACCCTCGTGCTCCTAGGCGCCTCCTTCGCAAGGATGAAAATCCCTCGTCCGATCTCTCGTCTACCGATAGCCGCAATCATTTCCGTCTGTGTTGCAAAGTTGGTATTGTTGCCCGCCATTGGCGTATTCATCGTACAGGCCATGGTCAAGGGTGGCTTCATCCCACCACAAAACAAAGCGCAGATATTCGTGGCGATGTATCTGAGTGGTACACCCACATCCATCACGTACGAGCCCGATGCGAATTTCGATCTTCGTAAACAGCTGACAACCCTCGTGTAAAAGCCAAGTGATTATATCGTCTCTGTACTCTCCGGACGGCGAGCTGGACACCCTCTCGGTAAGTTTCATGACTCCCACCCTTGACCTACTCTAACGAGAGCGACCTAGGCATTTTTACTCGTACAATGTGGGTCATGACCTTGATTATAGGCGCGATGTAACTGACTTCACTTCATCCCAGATGTATTCATGTTTTTCTCATCTTCGGCACTAACCAGTGTATCCATCTTGTTATCCTGACTTGGCGACAGTCTTGTCCGTCGCACCTTTCCTCTTTCCATCTCAAACGCCCACGCATCATCATAGACACCGCACAGTGATTCCGATACGATCCAAGAAACCCACCACTCCGTGTTAGGAAAGGCGTACTTATCAATCACCCGTAGCATGCCCTCTATCCCAGTGATAAATAACGAACGTGCCGTAAAGAATGGAGCAATTGCAGGAACGAATCACTGCCACATACAGACCCTCTGAGCTAGGAAGATCGCAGCACTCTCCATCAACGCCTGGCAACAGATCGGGCTGTGCACGGCAATCGCTTACAGAAATCAACGTTCTTGATTCAAGTAGGGGATCTTTATTAGTAAGGAATGAGCGTAAGCATCTACGTAGATGTATTGGAAGTGTGATTTGACCTAGAGTCATGCCGCAGTCTATCGTGTTAGGTGTTTTTTTATCAAGGCCTCCTCTTCCCTTGAGACCTTTGCTGGGCCGCGGCTTCAGCATTCTTTTTCTTGAACCATTCGACGCCAAATTTAACGGTCTCCAAGAACGTTGGAGGCTTAGCACGCGCGTTATCGGGTATCCTGGGAATATCAAGAGCCTTGCGAACTGAAGGAGCGCGGAGGACGAGCGATTGCGCCGTCATGGCAACAACACCGGTCAAAAGATACACCATAACGCCCTGGAGAAACAATCGTGTCAGAGTCGATGAATCGATAGTGCGCAGCGAAGAGGTGCGAACCGCGGGGAGGTGGGCCATGACCGGTACAGAAATGAACGTGACGGCTTTGAGTAAATTAAACACGTGTAGCGTGTGAGCAGCATCACTGGTGATGTCCTTTGCACCGACCTGAGAACAGAAATCAGTGTGTTGCTGGAAAAGATACGTCAAAGGTGATCACTGACCGATAACTGGACATTAATCAGCGCAAGCATTGCGACTGATAACGCATACGTAGGGTCCGACACGGTCAAATCCGTGATCCAGCCGTACCCGCCAACCTTCAATTGTTCCAAGGGAAGGTCGCATAACCGCTTGATTCCGAGGAAAAGCCCAATGGAAATTGGAATCTGAACGAAGGGGGTGACTAGAGGGGCCACAAGCGACGCCCCGGCTTCTTCATAAATCTTTTTTTGTTGGAGAGATATTCTTTGGACCGCGATCGGATCCGTGGTCACACCTCCAACCTTCTGGAGTTCCTCTCGGAGTTGCATCAGACGTGGTTGGTAAGGTGCGAGCCTTGCGGCGGTACGGAGGGAGCTAATGTTGAATGGGATCACGATGAGTCGTGAGAGAAGCGTTACAGTGACGATTGTCCAGAACCAAGGCATCCCGGAGGCAACCTGAATCAGTTCCATGGACCACTGAGCAATCCCCGCTGGTGTCCAGCTCGAAAGCCCGAGGGCGGCTAGGTCACCATAATTTAATGGTGGAACCCCTAGCATTGGGGGAATGTCGAGCGAGGTGACGACCTCTGAAATGCTTGTTGGTTCAGGAACCGGTGTTGTTGCAGCAACCACTTCTGGCTGGAAGGCATCTTCAGGTATTTCGGGCGTAACAGGCTCTGGGAGAGAAGCAGGAGCGGGAGTGGGAGCCGACCTCCAGAAGGACAGACTGCGTGTGGACCACAGCCCAACCGTCACGCTCGGCCGGGGTTTCGGGGCGTGAATCTAGGTGAAAAAAGGTACCGGTAAGGCAGGGCAAGTTTAGCGGAAGGACGGGCTTTACATGGTGGGCAGCGAACATCCTGAGAGTGGGATGGAACCTAGGAGGCCCAAGTCAAGGACCGCATTCTGAGTCTTGGCTTCATGCTTACCTCACTCCATTGCGAGCGGTAGACCTCACAAGAACATTCGTCGAAACCAGCCGACCGAGGGACATGTTGAGTTGACGGGACGGACACAATCCAGATTCCAGCGCGACCCGGATCAATCCAAGTGAGCCGATTCCCACGCTTAACAGAGGAGCGGCTATGAGGGATAAGTAGTGTGGACACAGTGCTAGGTCAACGTACATAAACACACAGGGTGGTTAAAGTACAAAACGAATTAGTTTGTTAGTTTGTGCAGAACCTCCTTATACCTTCGAAACAACCTCCACGATTGCCTTTCCAATACAGACCCCCCGGTCAGAGGTGTAAATACCGATTTCCAACTCCCCTTCATCTCCGACCGCAGGCAACCCCCATAATTGCACAACGTTCTTGTTGATCCCGGCCATCCGATTCACGTGAACAAACCGGGGGAGCTGCCCACCTGAGACTAACCTCACGTCTACCATATCTGCCATCTCCGCCACATGCACGGTGAACAAGAATCTCTCCCCAACCCTCGCCAAAAACCTTGCGGGCCTGGTCTTTGTCGTAACACTTGTTTGAGAAGACACCAACGACGAGAACGAGGAGACTGCGTTATCAGGGGGGTCCATCCCGAATGCGCGAACGTAGCTCCCAAGATCCTCCTCCCTGCTGCCTTTCCCTTCAACTTCAACCGAAAGGCTGGCTATCCGTTTCAAACCAGCGGGGTTTCCGTAGTCTACTGTGAGGTTTCCGGTGTCACCATAAGGTATCCGTGGTACAGGCACTCGGCTCGAACTGGTGAATGGCACCAATCTTGGTCGCCCACCATCCGCCAGAGTCTGCGAAGGGTACGATACACTGACACTTTGTCCACTCCGAACGCTCATAGCACGCGCCGTCTGAACAACGGCTTCCTGAGTGTGTGATTCGATCGAGGACCGCTCTGAAGCTGATCGAGGGCTGTTCTGTTCATAGTTCAACGACGGCCCAACACCATGGGTGGACGACAGAAGGCTACTCTGCCTCGGTGAGGGATTTTTAGGGGGAGCGAAGTCGGCTCTCCGGGTGGGGATCGAATCGGGAATAGACGGTGACGGTGAACCTCCAAGACTAAGGCTCGCAGGTGGGTTTGTTGTGACGGGGGTCGTAAACTGGGGTGTTTCGGTATTTTCTGGCGCTGGTTGTGGTAGTCCGATAACGAGCCGAGGTCGGGATTTGCTTGGTCGTATTCGGCGACTGACTGACGTGTACTTGTCACTGACGACGCGGACCGCATCCCTTAACTTCCCTACGAATTCGGCCTTTTTCATCGAAGTGCCCTCGGGGCTGAGTACAAGTTCTGAAGGTGGTGGAGGGGAGTGTAAAGAATTTGTCGATGCACCAGGGCGCATGTGACTGAGAGTTGTTGATCCAAGGCGGCGAATGCTGTCCGAGAGATTGACCGGTGCCCACTCACTCCGGCTCGACTCCTTTTCAACCGCACCAAACCCATACCAATGTTCTTCACTGTCGGGCGAACCCCGGCGTCCTTCCTCCCTGTCGTGGATACTGTCTTTATCCCGCGTGCACCTTCGGCATATTGCCACAAGAGCGATGATCAATAGTAGTCCGCCGACGATGCCGAAAGCGATGGCAATCCCAAGAAGTACGTGAGATCTGGTTGTTTGTTCTGCTGAAGTTGGGGTGGCAGCATTCCTTCCTCGGTCCAGAGAGAGATTTAAGTTTGCGTGGGAAGTGGAATGGGTCACACGGGAAAACGCCGTAAATGTGACTTTGATCGCGTCACCTTCGAAGGTAGGTGGGATGGAGCCAGAAAGCAGCATGGTTTTGTTGTCGAATGCCAGAAAACTGTTCGAATTTTCGGGTTCGAACGTAGCGGTAAGATTGACCTCCGAAGCAACTCCAAGATCAGTACGTCCAGAGAGGAAGCTCGCAAGTTCAAAGTTGACCGTTTGTCCAGGAGTGACTCGTAGATCTTCAAACGTCTCCGCCGAGAAGAAAGACGGGACAAGGGCAATTGATACGTTCGTGTGTATTTGTTGGCGGAAATCCGTGGTGATCTCAACGGGGAGTGGAGACAATGTCAAGGTTCCCAGGCTATCGGGGGGCTCACCACTAAGGCTGCGGGTCCTGCCCTCGTATTTCAGCCAGGAATCAAACCGAGAGGTATCGATAAGAACTTCCGAGATATTGGTGGATTGTATGGGGTGATTGTCGACCAACAGCCCAGAGTAATCGAGGGACGACCTATATTGGTTTCAATAGAGGCCCGGCAACTAGAACTTCAGCAGTAGCTACGCACCAGAGCGATAGATTGAATGGCGCCGCCGTGGTAACGTTAATAGTAGGCAGTGGGCTGACAGACCTTAATTCGTGCGCGGCGACAACCACGTCGAAAGGCAATTGGGCGCTTGAATAGCCATTCTGATCGATACCATGCAGGGATAGAGAGATAAGCGTTGGAGGGTCGTTAGAGCGGGCATAGGGTGCCACTCCTGAGAGAGTGCCAGAGGCGTTGTTAAACCTGAGCCAAGACGGAGGGACAGAACCATCTGCTTGCGAGATCGCGTAATGGATAACGTCGCCGAAGGTGTTGCTCTGGAATCCGACACTGAAGGACCAAGACGGAGGTATACGCAGAGCAGGCCGTCCATGGGATAAGGCAGAGGTCGAATCCAACACGAAAACAGACGATAGGGATGGGTTTGATTGCTGGAACTGTGTTTCCAACGGAACGTTGAGAGTAGGGGCTGCATAGGAAGAAACACAGATGGAAAAGTAGGAAGAGACGGTAGCAGACGAGGAGCTTTGACGAGCCGTTACGTTTATCCGTGGGATTCCTTCATCGTCTGCAGATGGTGTCCCACTGAATGTACGGGTTTCCGGGTTGAAAGACAACCAAGAGGGGAGTCCAGACGCAGCATAAGACAAGGTAGCTCCGGAGTCTACAGTGAACGAGCGATTCGAGAACGCCCACGAGTACGGCCGACCGACGCGAGCAGTAGGAGCTAGTTGATCTTGCAAAGGAAGGTTGACAGTAAGGGCGGCAAGTCCGTGTACGGTGAGCAAACAAAGAGAGAGGAGGATTGCGAACATAGTGTGCTGACGAAAATTGCGAGTACGTGACGCGGAGAGTCGTCCTGCGACCGTCTCTAGGAAAGTGAAAGCGGAGGAAGATGAAGGAAAAGAACAAGAAGATATGTTGGACGAAATGTTCAACTCGCCGCGTGACCAATTGACTATCACATCAATGCAGTGGGATTCACGATGCGTCATGCATATGGTAGAGTACCTAGACCTAAACAATAGTAGAGAAAACTGGCATCTATACATCTACGCTCCAGAAACAAAGGGTCCCAAACCGGCTGCTTGTACTTTTTCCGGGGCCTCCTTGTTCAACGCCCCGATCAACTCTATCAATCCGGCCCTGGTCACGTCATTGATTTGGTCAAGCCCAGACGGTTCGAGGACGGCCCGGAACACCTCCAGCAGCTTGTCTGAATAAGGGTGCAGCGCTTGAGGATTTGTACCAAACAAATGAAAGATGGCCTTGAAGACCGGCGGATTTTCAAGGAAGTCATGACGCAAAGGGAGGGCATTTATGACGACAGGCAGGACATGGTCTAACGGGACAGCCGCGGCGTTGCGCACAATAAGACGTGAAACGGCACCAGCGGCGTTATCGTGCGCCTTCCACCTTGAGAGGGATGGATTGGGGGGGACTTCGAACAGAGGGCGGATGGCGGATAAGAGGTGGAGATATTGGGGGGATAAATCCTTCTGGGAGTGTTCCACAAGGAGACCAGCAGCAAATGCTGCATTGCATTGAACCTCTGCTTCCTCGTCACTCAACGCCCGATAGAAAAGTTCCAGCAAGGGCTCGGTCATTGGGGTGATCTCACTCTTCATTCCAGTGATGATCTCCGATAAGGTACCGATGGCCGCGGTGCGGTCACCGACGGAGCGATTCTTCTTCTGTGATATCGAAAGATAAGTATTTCGTTGATCAATTCAACGAGTAGGTGACTTACATAGTATTTAACGATAAGCGGGTAGAAGTTCTGGAAGAGCGGAGTGAATGTAGCACCAAGGGTTATAGAGAGGGCGGCAACGAGATCTCCGGCGGATGCGATGAGCATCGTGTCGTACTCTGCGGTTTCCTCGGGTGCTTCCTCAGCTTCGTCCTGGTCAGGATCTTGTTGACAGACAGCCTTCTGTTCGAGGATAGTGGCGGCCAACGTGCAGATCTCCTTCATTTCTTGAAAATCATGAGTTCCACGAACAGGACGAGAGAAACCGAGACTCACTCGTCTCAATAAACGCCGGTCCAATCCTACTCAACGTCTCAGCAAGAGCCACGCAGAGCGCAGAGGCCACTTTCCTGTGAAATTTCTGTCAGTACGTAGTTCGGAAATGATAGAGTTTGTACGGAGATCAGAATTTTCAGTGTGATGAGTGTTCTCCCGTGCACAATGGCATCGAAGTGAGCTGAGGTATTTTCATCACGTGGCAGCGCGAGTGGCTGGGAGAAAGTGAAGACAAACAACTAACTTGTTATCCTCTGTCTCGAATAGATCGAACAATGGCGGTAAAACGTGCCCGATTAGACTCTTGACAGTCTGATCCAAGGGGAGGGCCTAAAAATGATCCTTTATGCACCGCATCGACCATCGGAGATTTCACTTACATTCTCTAAGCCAGGCTGCCACTCTGGGGGGTTGCTCAACTCGTACATGGTCCGGATGATCTCCAGGAGCGACTCCAGCGAACTCTTCCTAATCCCATCGTAATAGTGTGTAAGTTGCCCGACCAATTCCACAGTACAATCCTCGACATAAGGCAGGAAGTGAGCACCGGTGGATTCGAACAGTCCACCAATGGTGTCTGCGGCAATCTCCTTCTCGATGCAGATTACGCTATTGACCTCGAGCAACTTGTCGATATCAATCTCCTCAAAAGTGTCGACCCTGATGGCAGTTGCAGGGGTGCTTCCAGAGGCGAAGGCTTCCGTGGAACCGTCTTACACATGTCATCAGTATCCACCCATAAAGTCTGTTGTAAATAACCTACCAGCGGTCTCATCCTGAACTTTCTCGTCTTGTTTCAGACTTGTCATGAGGGCGGGAACGACATCGGACAAGTAGGGCGCAAAATCCTCCTCGAAGACTCGCGCCATAACACCGAAGAAGAGGAAACTGCATTCCTTCAATCTGGAATTGCCGGTTACAATACCAGAGAAGGCGTGCTTCATCATGTCCGAGAAGAAGGGGCGGAATACGTCCTTGCCAACGGCCTCTGCGAAGGTTCCAAGGGCATCCATCGTGATTCCTCGCAGCTCGATCTCTTCACCTTCTCCAGTGAGGAACAGATTCGAATTCAGGCGCTCCATAGTTGCATGAAAGTAAGGTAAGAACTTGTCACCGGAAGCATGGGCTGCGCTGCCAATTGCACCGATAATAACCGACTTGACAGAGATTGGCGCCGTGTCGAGGAGGCCAACAAACCTCTCCATGATGAGAGGGAGATACTTGTTGATTGCATCCCCCATGATCTCAAGGAGGGCATCGAACGCGGTGCATGCAGCGCGTTGTGTCACCGGGTCATCCAACAAACGCATCAACACCTGTGAACTGTGAGAGTGAGCAAGAACCCACAGACGAAGACGCTTACTGGGATCAGCAGTTCGTGCTTAGAAACACATTCATCTTCCATCCATTCACACAAACAACTGAGGGCAACACAAGTTGCCTTGCGTACACCGGCGTCTGGGTCGTTAAGACCGGTCTCTATTACAGGCCAGACGTGTTCCATGATGGGTATCATGTATTCGCTGCAGCCTTCGACCGATACACCGAGAGCGAGCATCGCGCCGCGGCGGAGGTTTGCGTCCGGAGATTGAAGATATTGTTGAATAAGGGTCCGAAGTGGGGGGAAGACCTGGGTAGGGGGGAGAGCTGTGGCCAAACTATCAATTATTCTCAGCGCCGACTGGAAAATGGGTCAGGAATGAACGGTTCCACTAAAAACATCACTACTTACACGACAAGGTGCGTCTTCATCAGAGTCTTCGGGTTCCAGCTCCGCAGTAACGGGCATAAGCCCTTGTAAGATTGCAGTGGTGAGCCCGTGATTCTGAACCTTGGACTTCTTGCTGTGACGGGGCACGGGTGAGTCCTTACTTGGGCTTTGAAGACATGACGCACTATTCAACGGTCCAAGCAAGACCGTTCAAGGCCGAGACTCGAAGATCGGAATCATAGCTGCGATTTCCACCACGTTCCAGGAGGAACCGAACAAGGTCAGGTATATGTTGGCTAAGTAACGGGGTTTCCTGGAACCAAGCTCAAATTGCATTGAAGCGGACAACAGCAGAGGTTAACTTACTAGGACGAGGAGGGTCTCATAAATATCCATAAGGGCGGAGGTACCGCTGCTATCGCCACTGTCCAAGCATTGTCCGATCACGTTCATAAGTAGGGGGAGAAGCGATTGGAATTGACGCTGTAGTTTCGCGTGAACTGAGGTGGAAGGGATAGCGTTTCAAAACTTACGATCGCATCCTTATCCTCTCCGTCGATGTAGGTAGCAATGATGCCCATCGCTCTATAAATGCTTAAGAACAGTATAGATCGAACCGAACATTCATCCACTCACTTGCAAGTTGTGATCCTAACTTCCAGACTTTCAGGGTCTTTCAGGAGTCGGCCAAAAAGCTGGAAGAACTCGGTTATATGCGACTCGAGCGTATCCATGACCTCTTCCAAGATAGTATATAGGATGAAAATGCCAATCTCGCGCCGGGCGGTGACGGGAGAGGTCATTTCGGAGTGAAGGAATGGCAATAGTTTGGGCCACTGTTGCAGTGGGATCTCATGGGAAGCAATTGCTGCGATTACTCGAGCAGTCGAGTGCCGCACGAGTTGACTGCTTTCCGTATTAGCTCAACTTTGGCGTCAAGAGTGAAGGTTGAAGGACACACTTTTGCTCACGAACGATTAAGTCTGGGAGGTGACTCTTGATATGGTCACGTTGATCCTGAGGAAGATTAACCCAGAGAGTACCGCTCTTCTGCAGTATTCGCTTTCGGAGTTCCACGGCTGCAAGTTGGCGGATCTTGGGTAACTTAGAGCTTAGATTCCAACCTGCAACCGTCGATCCGGGTGGTTGAACTCACGGGTTGGTCGGGGGAGTCAGAAATTATTTGAGAGAGTGCAGGTATGCACGCGGGAGAGGTATAAAACTCTGTATTGAGGGCCGCAGTGGCCTGGACATGAGAGTGAAAACCCGAGCCTGGACTTTGTACGAACGATAAGACATACAGCTTTTAGCGTGGCTGTATCATTAGAGGTGGATTGAGTGAGGAGATTATGAAGAGACTGGACGTAGTTTGGCTGGAAAGAAGGGGAAGTGAGCGAGTTTCATCGAAAGGTCCGCGAATGAGGGCACGCACGTCCATAATGGAGGAAGATCGTGGTGGAACCACACAGACTGCCAAAAACCTGATCTTATCCGCAAACGAAAAATTTCTACGGTCATGTGAAAGTCACGTGACCGGAAACGGCGATCACGTCCCGTGGTTCCGGTTGGTTATGTATTGCCTGCCAAACTCAAAATCATCAGTTAAGCTTATTCTTTCGGTTTCTGAGTGGCCTTATACTATGACATAGAGGGTAAGGCGAGTTTGGCTCAGTCCTCGGTTCTGGATTCGGTCGAAAAAACTTTCCGCGTGTTGTGTATCCGTGGATGGTTTGCTAGCGACTCGTCGGGACACGTAGAGGGTGTCGTGTAGCGATTATCGAGCGAGCAATGCAACAATCAAATCCCAATGAAATTCACTCCTCGTTTATTTCTCCCGACGTGTGCGACACGCAGTCATTCAATTCAGTGGTCGGCTGCGAATTCACCGGTGCCAGTTACTTACAATCTGACCCTCATCCCCAGGCGACCATCGAACGCCACTTATTTTCGCGTTGTATCGCGGTCTCGAGCCTCGGTTGTTGTGAAGTTGTTTCCTACAGCCGTCGACAGGGTGACGCGCGGCAAGGGATCCATCAACGTTCAACAAGCACCTCTTCGCTCCCTCACCTAACGGGTACTGACCATGCTCCCTCGAGCTGGATCCGCTCACGGGGACTTGCTCCTCCACTTGTGATGCCAGCTGGCTCGTTTCACCCGCTTCTTGTGCAACCTATCACAGACGGACAAGGCTCTAGGCGCCCGCCAGTATTTTCTCTGGATGGCTCGGGGCCTTGGACTTTTCAAGGAAGGCTCTGGTTCCATGATGGCACCCGGGGTCCCAACTATGCCATCAACCCTCGGAAATTGCCCCCGCATGCGTCCTCCACGAGACCCTACCCGCAACCCTGGCGGGTGAACGCGAAGGCCATGACAATAAACTGCGGTGTGCCGTCCACGGTCCAACGTCCGATGCGGAATCGTCATTCCCAGGAGCTCGGTGGCACTCGCCTCATTGAATACGTACGCGCACTCCAACGTGCACTCATTGCCTGGGATAATAATTTACACCCACCGACTGGCTCCCTGCGTACAAAGGCCTGAAACGTATCCAAAACAAGTCGCTATTGGTGTTATCTTCGTTCCCCTTTCTTTGCACATATGAACCCCCTCTAGCGGCCATATCTTTTGCTGCTTTTACTCGAACGAGTTTTATCGCAACACCGCGAATCGTGAGTAACGCTGGGGCAGGGTTTCGTAAAACCTGTGGATTCTCATATCGGGAGCTTCTAGATTCTGGCCACTCAGACATTGATATCGTCCTCCAACCAGCCGGTCCCAATTTTCTGTTGGCGATACCAACTAATACACAAGGATCAGTAAAACTATGGCGTATTGCACTGATTCCCACACCCCGAACCGCTTCCCTTCCGCATGAGGCACCGCTAACGCACAGCCATACCTCCCGTCTAGATCGTCGGTAGGCACCTGCCCCTCTCATGGTGGCTTGCTCCCTAACTATAGCCGGACGTGCTGGAATCCAGTATGTTTGTTGCAGGTCACACATGAGTTGATCATACGCTTAACTCTCATCCTCAGTGAGCAACGACACTTCCACCACAACATGGTTTTCATACAACCGAACTGGGCGGGCGCCGCACCTCCCGGGACTACAAAAACGAGCGATAAGCATCACTGGCCACAAAAAAACCTACCACCACTCCGTCCCCAACCACCCAGATGATGAACTTCGCTTCTGGATTGCACAACATGATCAATTCAGCCTGCACGCGCCAACGAGACCAGTCAAGGTGGATTCACGAATCGTACGTCTTAGTCCCCTCTTTTACGGGCGAGTATGCTTACGAAATCGTCCAGCGACGATTTCAACGACTTGCGAGATGCTGTCGTGAGTTCAACGAGGCGTCCTACATCCCATCAGCGGCCCACCCTGCGTCAGAGCTCATCGTCCTGGAAAAGAAGAGCTATCGTCGCTTGGAAAGACGGCACCGGAGCTCTGCGTGATAGGATAAACCGCGGACGGAACTCTTACGTCCCATCTGGATTCGAGATGGTTGCCTCTCGATTCTCCTGGATCCACATTCACGTACGGTAGTGAGCCGGTCGAATGTCAATTCTATCCACACCCCTTCGAACGTTGGGTTCGTTTTTATTCATTATTTACCCCCAAGCTATGTTAATGATCTAGGAATATGTCCGTATCATGTATGTATCATGTATGTATCATGTGCGTATGCTGTATTTAGGATCCTCTTCACCGCACGTTCTTATTGTCAGTATCGCCAGTGGTCATAGTATGTGGCGCTTGTTGTCTTGTAGTAACCTTCGGAATGATCGAATTGGATTTTTTGGACTCAGACCGGGGTGATCATCATGTTCGCCTTGAGACATTCGACCCTCAGAACAGGCCGTATGTTTCGGCCCACACTCCAAGCACGCCTCGCATCCACAAGCTCGCAAACTTCGCTGAAGAAGGGGCTCTACGCCACCGTGTTTGCCGTCTCAGCCGGACTCTTCGCTGTCTACTACTTCGACTCTCGGTCGGCAATCCATCGATACATCATCACCCCTACCCTTCGATACGCGCTAGACCCGGAGGCATCGCATAGGCTCGCTGTGCGCGTTCTTGCGAGTGGTTTGGGACCGCGAGACACTCAGGCTGACGATGAAAGGCTCAAGTTGGAGGTATTCGCGACTCTCACCGCTTCGGGAGCATGATTTAACGTTGTCAGGTCAGCTTTGGGGAACGCGGATATCTAACCCGGTCGGACTAGCTGCAGGGTTCGACAAAAACGGGGAAGCTATTGACGGTCTGGTCGTGTTCATGTTCTCAACTTCATTCTGCTGACCGAACTCGCGCAGGCTTGCTTGACCTTGGATTCAGCTGGGTGGAAATTGGAAGCATTACACCGGGGCCTCAGGTGGGGACCGCCATCCCAGAAGTCGCGTGATCCTGACACAGATTCCACAGCCAGGTAATCCTCGACCTCGGGTCTTCCACCTTCCGGAAGACGACGCGTTGATCAACCGGTATGGATTCCCGTCCGATGGCCATGCGTCGGTCCTGTCACGGCTGCGCGCTCGGATTTCGCCGTTCCAACCCGAGAATGTCGGCATTCCCGCATCTCTGCGTCCCGGTTCTATCCTTGCGGTCAACCTAGGGAAAAACAAAACATCTCCTGCCGATTCTATTGGTGACTTCGTTTCTGGGGTAGAAACTTTCGGCCCGTACGCTGATGTCTTGGTGATCAATGTCTCCAGCCCAAACACTCCCGGGCTTAGGTAAATTTCCATCTTTCTCCGAGTGTTCCATTTGATTACATCATGCACAGGGGTTTACAGACGCGCACCGCGTTGACAGACCTCCTGAATGGAGTGAACGCTGCCCGTAAGAGAGTCACTTCGACTTCCCGTGTTGCACGAGTACCCAAGCTTGTGGTCAAGATCGCTCCAGACCTAAGCGAACCCGAACTACTGGACATTGCTTCGGTTATCAAGGAATGCGAGGTTGACGGAGTCATTGTCAGCAACACAACCATTTCGCGACCCTCCAGCCTCATCAACTGTACGTTTTATCAAACCATTGATAGGACTCAGTGCTGAAACTTGAATAGCGAACAAAGTAGAGCAAGGAGGGCTCTCCGGCAAGCCGCTGAGGCCATACACTCTTGCCGCACTCAGGATTCTCCGGCCCCAAGTCCCCGCGTCCGTCCCATTGATTGGTTGCGGAGGGATTTCGACAGGTGCTGATGCCTTGGAGTACGCAAAAGCGGGGGCATCCATGGTCCAGGTCTACACCAGCTTCGGCTACGATGGCGCAGGTGCGTGCCGGCGAATCAAGGATGAACTGAACGAACTGTTGGCCAAGGAAGGGACCACATGGCAAGAAGTTGTTGATGATGCGGTGAATGGACTGTCCTGGAAACCTGTACCCCCTCCGGTTCCGATCAAGGCAGAGGAACCGTCGAATGTGGGAGTACTTATCAAGGAGGCCAAAGAATTGGGAAAGCTGTTAGATCAACTGAGCGAAACGATCAGCAATGAAGATAGGGTTAGTGTTCCGACACCGCCCCTTTGACAGTGTAGTTAGAGCGTAGACACAGCGTTCCCCCAGGCGGCTCCTGTGCAGACAAGTCACGTGCCTTCCCGCGAGTCCCAGACGGAGAGATTTCTCTCCGCAAAGTTCTCCCGACTTCCCTGCGCCCCCGGGGATTGTAAACTTGAAACTATAAATGCTCAGATCCTTCCGGGGCCCCTATCTCCTCCTCTCTTCCCCTTCACTCTCAGCTTTCTCCTTCTCAAAACACCAAAAATTGCCATGGCCATTCCAGAGGACGTAACTCCCCAGTCTCCCATGGAGGAGCAGCCAATAATCGGCCTAATTGGTATGGGCGCGATGGGAACAATGTACGCCAAGCACCTGGCGGACGCTGGATGGAAGAAGTGCGCACTTTTTTGACCGAAATTAGCACCTTCAGCTTGTTGATGGCCCCACAGGATTTACGTCTGTGATCTACCGGGCAAGTATGACACCCTCAAGGAACAATATAAAGGTGCAATCCCGCCTCGCTACAGGTCTTATCCGGCTCCTCTTGCTTACGTTCCTCCTAGATATCCCTACCATTACTGTCTTACGAGATGGCCACCTCGTCTCGAGGTGTGCAGACTTCATTATGTATTCCGTCGAGGCAGAGTTCATCGATAACGTTGTCGCCCAATACGGCCCATGTAAGCATCCCGCCTCTCACCGGATGTCCGCTAACGCACCCTCGCAGCAACAAAGCTCGGAGCAATCGTTTCTGGCCAGACATCTGTGAAGGCTGCTGAGAAAGTATCATTCGAGAAGTGGCTTCCCAGCGACGTGAGCATCGTGTCGTGTCACTCTCTACACGGTCCTACCGTATCCCCAGTCGGTCAACCGCTTGTATGTTTTTCGCCGAGTTACTGGGTGCTCCTCTTCCCCTCTAACCTGAGCGCATCAATTTCAAAGGTCCTCATCAAACATCGGGCTTCCGACAGAGATCTTCGGCTCGTAGAAAACATCTTACGTCACCTCAAGTCCCGTTACGTCTACCTATCATACGAGGAGCATGACGAAGTGACTGCAAACACCCAGGCCGTCACCCACGCTGCATTCCTCAGGTAAGAATTCGATCCCTTTCTGGAAATCCCAAGATCAACCCCTCCTATCAATTCTCATCCTCATGGTTGCTGGCTGTAACGCTAACCATATACCGCGATTTATTTGCAGCATGGGCACGGCGTGGGGTTGTTCGCAGCAATATCCCTGGGAACACGGAAAATATGTCGGAGGAATTGAAACCGTCAAAGTGAACATCATGCTCCGGATATACTCGAATCAATGGCACGTCTATGCCGGTCTCGCTATCCTCAATCCTTCAGCCCGCGTCCAAATCGACCAATACGCCCGCAGTACCCTAGAGATCTTCAAACTCATGCTCAATCTCGACGAAGAAGGTTTACGGGAACGGATATACGCAGCCCGAGACAAGGTCTTCGGACCCGCCCAGATGCGCCGCCCCATGCTGCTGACAGAGGACATTCTCGACCAATTCAGTCTAGGGCGTCTGTCTCCTCCGAACAACCCGAGTTCGCCTGTAAACAGCGCACCTGCCTCGCCAATCGAACCGACCTCCGGGCGGTTTAACGCTATTAACGGCAAGGTCAATATCAAACATTCCACACGTCACGATATCAACTCCCATCTATCTCTGTTGGCCATGGTGGATTGTTGGGCGCAACTCAATATCCAACCGTTCGACCACCTCGACCTCGCGGCGACCCCACTGTTCCGGATGTGGATAGGTGTCGCCGAGATCCTCTTCCGTTCGAAAACCCGTCTCGATAACGCAATTCATTCCGCCATCCACGATCAGTCCCACCGTTCCGACGATCTAGAGTTCGTGATCGCAGCTGGAGGATGGAGTCGTTGCGTTTCTTACGGAAGCTTTGGGCTATATCAGCGGCGATTCAGTGAAACCGCTAACTTCTTCGAATCGAGGTTTGAAGAGGCGACCAAGGTCGGGACCGCTATGATAAAGACGATCATGGAAATGCCTCCATAATAGCGTCTCGTCCTTTCTTTTCCCCTTTGTCACTTTTATTTATTCGCTGTCTATCTGGTCATGTCGTCGGTTCCCCATCAGTGCTCGATCCCCCCCCCATGCTCTCTATTCCCCATATCTTTATGCTATGTAACCTTCCCATGTTGCTCTCCGCCACCACCCCCCTGCCGTTCTCTTCGGTCCACGCCCTTGCTCGGTCCACGCTGATGTTCGCCGTGCATGCATGTATATGAATTGTGTACGGATACATTGAAGTGTGCTCGCAATCGATAAAATGTGGCCGGGTTCTAGAAGCTATGAACGATGATGATGGTGATGATGATGATGACGAAGGTGGTTCGCGGTGTATAATTTGTCGTGAGGACGTCTCTACGAACTGAATGACTGAACGTTGGGCGGGGATTCCAAATAAACATCGAGTGTTACAACGAAGGAATACTTCGAAAATGAAAATACGATAGTGGGGGCAACAACATAATTCGATACAAGACGACAAGAAGCAAGGTGGGTGACGGCGACAGGTAAACGGGCGTGTGGTGTGAGGATAAGGTCTGTATATGTCTATGCTCCGCGGCATTCCAGAGATGTTTCAAACAGTCATGGATGGGGACTAAAAGGACAGGAAAACATAAAAATTATTCATTATAACGTACCGGACCTCGATGAAATGTACGTCGAAGCGGCGGAGGGGTACCACGGTCTAGAAGGCTGGAGAGGGCCGAGTGTGAAGCGCGAAAGGCGGAGACAGAGAGAAGCACCATCTACTCTTCAACTGGACACACCGAGGCGGTTTACGGACCCTAACCCAAGGAAGCAAGACGGTCGCGTCTCAGGCGTCTGGCAAGGTTCGTTTGTGACCGGAGGTAGCGGGAGATTGCAGCTCGAGTCGGCCGCCCCCGGAGCGTTTGGAGGGGACAACCAAAGGGGCGATTGAATCGCTGTACGACCGACCATGCCGTGACCCTCCTGAGGAAGGAGGTCGGCCGAACGAACTCTCGGGGGTGACTTCCAATGGGACGATCGAGGTGGAACCAGGGGTGGTGGGAGGAGGGTTAGAAGGTGCAGTATGTACACCAGGAGGGAGAGGCAGGGCAGAAGGGTGCTGTAGAGCTGAGATTGTCGAACCAGATCTACCGCCCGACAGGACTGGCGCGGACGCACGCCCTGCAGCGTCCACGCGAAGCGTTTTTTTGGCCGCTCGTCAGTTCCTTCGGTACTCCCATACGACGGCGCAGCGGGTACAGAACCTAACGAAGATCGGAACTGCCTCGACGCCGGTCGATGGGGAGATGGGTATTGCCTGCTGGTTGGAATCTCGCGCTCTGTGGCAGGCGGATTAATGTCTCCAGATAGGGTAGTTCGCGAAGAAGATGGCATGGCTGCCACTGAAGGGCGTGTGTTGACCGAATAGGGATCTGGGGCATATTCGGGACCCAAACTGTATGATGAACCAGACGTCGATCTCCCATGGTGAACATATGGAGGATTGGAGGGACCAGCGCCCGTTTGCATGGTGGGCGCGCCGACCATTGTTGGCTGCATATGGACGTTCCCAGCGTTCGTAAACCCAGTGATAATAGATTCGAGATGGTCAACCCGGGCTTTGAGCTGATCGTATTCCGTCCTTGTGACATATTTGTCACTGGGAGACGCCCTCGATGAGAACATGGGGTTGGAACACGGGAAAAAGATCGGGAAACTCACTTGGTCTCTACCTGGTGCCATTGACATTTATCCTGCTCTCCGCGGCGTGCGCACGGTCCGCAAGGCTGTGTTCTGGGGGATCGGACGGGAAGGGGTTCGCCAAGATCAGCGATCCGCGCGAGGGGGCTTCTCAGAAACGAAGTGTATCGCACCTGTCACATTTTATCTTGCGTCGCTTGCATTCTGAATGCCCAGGAACACGTAAATGGCCGTATAAGAAGGGAAGAATATTGAAATGCGGGGGGTCGAGAAGGAGTCAGTTGATGTCGGATTTTGACGCGTGACACACGGGATGAATCCAGGCGGATAACGAGAATGCATAGCACAAACAACGTGGTTGATGGCAGTCAGCCGCTGGTTTCATAGTAGGGTCTGAGAAATTTTTACTGACCAGTGCAGCTCAGTGCCTGCCGTTTGCGCCTCTTCTTTGGCGGAGGAGAGGAGTGCTTGTCCGAATCTGACTCTTCGATCGGCGGTAACTCCTTGGTTGGATCCTGGTGAGAGGGCTGAGTCTGATATCGGACGGGATTCTGCTGCGGTGGGTGTTCAAATGAAGAAGGCGGGTAAGCCGAGGGATCAGGGGGGCCGAAGTATTGATTTGGTGGCGGGAGATGGGGATGTAAATGTCGGATCGAGGGCAAGGGGGTAGTTGTCGATCCGGACCCAGGGGCAGGCTGGGACTGATGAGAGGTCTCGGAGATGGAAGGGGTTGTTCCGCGACGTCGTGACTGCCTTGGTGAATCAAGAGTCTTGGAAGGCGGCCGGTCCATGAGCCCGAGGGGGGGGGGGGAGGAGGGGGAGGAGGAAGGAGGAAGTAGAGGAGACACTTGGGAAGGACGAGGTTGTGGTGTTCACGTTTTTCAGATACCGTCGGATCCGTGATGGGGACCCAAGCACGGGCACGCGAAGGGCGATGGGATACTTCTTATATAAACGCGGCGTGGCTGCTGCCAACCAAAGGGAGGGATATAACGGCCGTAGGGGATACGGTGATAAGACGACTTTTGGACGCACGCGATCCGGCCGTCATAAATATGCTAAAGCGAGCCGACGCCGAGAGCTGAAGGGGGCGGTACGCCTTCTTGATCAAAACGATGAGCTTTTGCGGTGAATTGGGAAGAGACCTGAGATCGCATTGACTCTGCGGACGTGAACCGCTATAGACCCTGTAGGAGTGGGGAATCGAGCGATTTGGGAGTCACTCGAGAGTTGACGGGCGTAGAACGTTGGCCTGGATCTGGGAGATATCGCAGCTTTATAATTGCAAGTCGGAGGTCGCGGGATGTACAGATCGGCTCGGGAACAACCGAACGCAGGAGAGCGGACGGGAGGTGGCCACCGCCTAGCTGGTGCGTCGCGTCGAGTATGCATCATTCACTGCGCGCGGGGTGACGGGACATGCTGGCGAATGTGCGTGAGATGCGGTACCTCGTGGTATGAAGGACGTCTGGCTCTACGCACGCTTATCTCCGTGGTCTCAATGCCAACGAGAACGTTTCAATCGATGACGAGAATAACAGCGGTCTGACCTCCACGGAGACTATCGGTGGTACATAAGCGTACGCGTGAGCCGTGGACCGGGTTAGGGGTTTTTTTTTAGGGGGCCGAAGAGGCTAATCGGAGTCGCGGCCGATAAGCAAAGTGGCGAGAGACAGTCTGCACGCTTGTTCGCGTCTGTTTGCCAAACAAGCGGTGGTACCACCACGCTGTATGGAGTCGAAGACAGAGGTAAATCGTCGCTGTAATCGGCATACACTGACTCCACAAAGTTCTTCTTCATTCCCCCCGGTGCGCACCATCCTTGCACCGCGGTCCGAATCCGCAATTACGGCAATTGGAGCGTTGTGTTCCTGGGGTTCGACACCCACCTGCCGGATAGGCACGAAAAAAAAAAAGTACAGTTGTCCAGCGGACGACCACCCCCTCCCCCGCCGACCGCCCACCTGACGTCGGATGTTGTGCCGAACGATGTCCAAAATACTCTTTACCCCTGTGAACAAATGATTTATTGCTACCACTACACATGCTGCACGACTTGAACACACGTTGGGCCAGGTCGACGCGACGCAGGGGCCTGTATCCGCTTTACGGGTCGCTCTCGATATCTGAAAAATCGGCACGATCTTGGGAAGCAGAACTTTCATCTCCCTTCGCCAGAAAGTTCAAGGTCCCTCCGTTAAGGCATGGAGCGGGCGAGACCCCAAATATCAACTCGCGAGGTGAAACTTTCGATGAAAAAAAAACAACCCTTTCCCTTTCCATGCTCTTTTATATCCACCCTTCGGATCATTTTCTCATGGGCCGGCATCAACCGTCGACGCGTCGATGCCTGGTTGGTCCGATTTGTCCACCGCAATAGCCGAGGAGCATTTGACATTGGTGCCGAAACCTAGACGTCTGGAGAGCCAACCGAGCAGATTAACGCAACGGACGAATCGGTGATTTTGTACGGAATACATCAAAGCCACATAAATATCGCGTTCCCCACGGGACCCCACTAGTTCTGCTCGCTAACGAAAAGAGCTGCCATGCCCATGCCAGTTCCGATACACATCGAAGTAACGAAGATCTTCTGGTTTCTATCCTTGGCGATGCTTAGGCCGGTCACGATCTGACGAGCGCCGGCTAGAAGTCATGTCCGATGAGAATATTGTCTAACCCATGATAAGAACGGCATGGGGTACGTACTGCAGCCGAGGGGATGACCAATCGCGATCCCTCCACCCCAAGGGTTGACCTTTTCGTGTGGGATTCCGATCTTGTCGATGGAATATAGAGCCTGCGAAGCGAACGCCTCGTTGATCTAGCGAGGATAGGTCAGTCCAGAGTCCGGTAGTTCCGTAATCGATACACGCCTCGTAGAAGTCAACATCATCCTTCGTGATCCCGTGTTTCTCCAACAACTTGGGGATGGCGTATGCAGGGCCGACGCCCATGATTCTCGGGGGAACGCCAACAACAGAAGCACCGACAAACTTCCCTAGAATGGGAAGACCCAACCTCTTGGCAAACGAACGCCTGCAGAGAAGGACAGCAGCAGCACCGTCGGAGACCTGGGAGGAGTTCCCAGCGTGGGAGCAACCGTCCTCGACAAAGGATGGCTTCAGCTTTGACAGCGATTGGGCAGTGACGCCGTCACGGATGCCATCATCCATGTCGACAGTAATCGTGGACTCATTATTCGTCTTGGGGTTAACGAACTTGGCCTTAATGGGAAAGATCTCGCCTTGGAATTTCCCCTGTTTCTGAGCAGCAGCGGCCTTGCCAAAAGACCTGGCAGCGAACTCGTCCTGGGCTTGACGGGTGATACCGAAGTCCATGGAGACGTTCTCGGAGGTGATCCCCATCGGAAGAAGACACTCCTGGGCTTGGTCCACGGCAAGAATCTTCTCAGAGATGGCCTCTGGCTGGGAAGAGCGGCTGAAGAAACCAAAAGTCATCGATTCCACACCGGCGCCTGATGACGACACTCAGTATTTGACGGAGAAATCGGAGTGACAACGCGTCAAACTCACCGATTCCCATGTCAATCTGTCCAGAGCTGATTTCAGCAGCAATCGTGTTTACTGCTTGTAGGCCGGAGCTGCACTGTCTGTTGAGGGTGCTAATGGGGACGGTCACCGGGATACCAGCAGCCAGGGCAGCCATACGAGCGGTGAGGGCGCCACCACCGGGTGGGAGGACGTTTCCGACAGCAATGTCTTCAATGAGAGCAGGGTCGACGCCGGCCTTCCTCCATACGGCACCCAGGATTTCAGATAGGTACTCCTCCGGTCTGGTGTCCTTAAAACCTCCTTTCATGCCCTTCGTGATTGCTGAGCGAACAGCGGCAACAATGACGACGTCATTGTCGTTCTGGCTCAGAACCTGGGCCTTCCCGCCCTTGGAGAAGAGATTAGAAGCAATATTCGAAAAAGACATGATGGTGGTGGAGGGCGACAAAAAGGCGGCGATGAATAACAAGCCGGAGCCAGTTCACCCCACTGAGTTTATGGCGAATTTGATTTCACGTGATATTCCCATCCGGCTACCCGATTCTTGCCTTTTTTGGTGGAGGCGGCGCACCCAACCGACACATGCAGCTGATTTTCGTCCGTGCCGCGCGGGTCAACTGCCGGACTGGCGCTCGCTGTATTCACGCCACTCATAAGTGCTACGTCTCATCCCAAGTGCTCGTACAATACGGAACACTCACACCCCCGGACCAAAACCCCATCCCCTCCGGGTAAGAGATATTTGAGAATACAATCATTTTCTCTGAATCTCGAACACAATGGGACACAATACAAGAACGTGATCTGTGTCAATGCAGCCACAGATTCGTATACAAGCATTGAGTAGCATCCACATGAGCGACTCCCCTGGACTACCGGGAAGTGGCGTCCTCCTGTGAACGCGGGATTGGTTGCGCATCCAAAGCGGAACAACGGGGTTGTTGATTATCAGACTACACACAGACAATATAAACCCGGGGAGGGCATCACGTTCGAAAATCCAACCGTTCAGCTACTGCCTAGCGGAGGTGACCGCCAGACGTGGCCATAGGAGAGCACATCACCCTTCGTGAAGTCCGAGAATTTAAAGGCGTCGTCAACGGGTCAGATAGATTTTGGCGAGCTCTCCTCAGCCGGGGTTACTGCGTGTATGCACGATGTAACTGCTGACCGTCGAAAGTCAACACAAGGTGCGACGAACGGTCTACGTGTTGTGGGGACCGAGGATACCGAGCAAGGGTTGAGTGCGTCGAGAACAACTTGCTAATTGGAGGTCAAGAAAGTAGATTAGCGGGGGATGGTTACTGTCCCGTGTCGCGCCACCGGGTGTGGGTGTAAGATCTTCCACGATGCACGATGCATGGAAGGACACTGATCGCGGGGTTGGTCGTTCTTCGATGACAGGGCATCCAAGAAGCTACACCCTGGGACCTGGGTACACATATATGCATGTGCCTGCGTTACAAATAATCGACCCCATCACCTCAAGGAATAAAAGGAGCCGAGAACTTTTCAGGGAGGGTCCAATAATTGCGGGGAGTCTTGACGGGAAGTCTTCGCCGATGGTGCTGAGGGGAGAGATGGGGGTGATCAGCTACTGCCACAGGAATGTTCAGGCCAACGCGACTCACAAACCATTGTTACTTCGAGGCAGTTCTGCGACAGGCATCGAAGGCGGTCATGTGGTTCACCACCGACCGAGTGATCCGGCGCACGCTTCTCGAAGTCAGCCTTGCATTGGAATTGGACCATGTCTTCGAAACGCCTGGGAACTGTAAACAGGTCGCAGGGGGGTGCTAAGAAAGGAACAGACATTGATTCGCACCCATATTAGCCATCAGAGATACGATTTCGCGCAGCGCTCCGCGAGACTACGTACCTGAAAATAGAACGACCTCTACCCTGACGAAGGCCCTGACATCACACGAGGCGGTAGAGCTGGGCGAAGGGAAGTTGGGCAGTTTGGATCGTACCTCGCTACCTGAACCATGAGCAATAGGGCCTGTTAAAAGCACGAACAGAGTGCCTCAAAAACGATCTGATGGCGTGAAGCCGGGCGGTGGGCCTGGCACACTGACACCGCGCATTTCCCCAAACCCTAACCTCCAAGGCCTCACCACCAGAGGGATGAGGAGGCGCGACTCTCGTTCGACAAGATCAACGATCGAACGGGTCCATAATTAAATCACCGATAGAAAATCGGAGATCCAGGTACGTAAACTCAATACAGCTGCAAGTGGGGAACCTGGGGAAAGGTTGTGGACGTCTGACACTTGATGCAGGACGTTTGATGGCATGTGGGGTCATGGTTGAGTGCAAAAGTTCAGGGATCCGTGCGACTTGGCCCACATCCGTCCACGTCGCAAAATGCGGAAGGAAGGGCGCGTTGACCCTGAGATTGAGTTGAGAGAAGTGCTGAGTGCGCCACACAATAAATGCTTCTGGACGCATGGGGTTTCAGCGTCCCAAGATGTTTCAGTGTATGAGAACATGCGGAAACCCACGACGGACGTGTCATGCTTCTGCGAACACACAGGGGTGAGGCCGGATGTGTCTCTTTCCAGCTACCGGCGCGCCGAAGCCAGTGAGGAAACCCGCCGAAGCGAATAATCGTCTTTACGCCACCAGGTGGGAGTGCGGAAATACGACTCGGGACGTTTCAGACGTTCTGAGGATGTGGCGGTTGTGGGACAGAGGGGAAACTGTGTAATAGATAGGCAGTGGTAAGGAGGTGCCCGCACGCGATGCAAGCGATAAACGAGGCTTACACGGGTTATATACCTCCCAGCGGTGATCCCGCAAATATACCTTCAAAATCGAGGTACTGGGCAGGTTGAAAATACGCGTGGGATAAAGAAGGGAAATCTACTCCACCATATACCGCCGTCCGCGTGCACACGAAAGATCGCAGCCAGGGACTGACTTCATCTCCACACGATCCCTGAATATACCGGGCGTCGGCGGCCTGTACTGGACAGTGGGGCATTTATTTTACGTGAACACCTGGTCGCAAAAAAGGACGGGGCCGGTTCTTGACCGGCTCTAGTGGCTCCGGGCGACAAGCGAGTCTACGAATTCGGGCATTGGTAACCCGCACCGAAGAGACAGGGTCGGAACGCCCGAGAGTGGGTGTTCTAAACTCAATCATCCCGATCTAGCGTGAGACGTGGGTGACTCAGGTGGCAACAGCAATGCCCGCGGAGAGCCCCGCCAAATCCGCCGACGTTAACCAGTACAGTGCACCGAAGCTGTGCATGATGGGGCCTCTTGACGTCCCCACCCGAGAAACGATGAGGTAGAACCTCGGTCGAATTTCTCCTTCGGCTTATTATCATCCCGGATCATATGCTTGCGGGCTGTTAGGCGGGAAGCGTGCCTAGAGGAACGAGGATCCGTATGGATCATGATCGCAGAAGTGCGGGTACAAACACCTTCGGGTTGCGTAGACGCACGTTGTCTGGGTTGTTCGACTCTCGAGGTTACCAACAGGCGAGCACGAGGAATCAGGATGCAACGGGGTCTAGGGGAAAGTACAGCCGATCGCTTAAAGTCGGGAAACCGTCTCCCATGTGCAGAAGAACTCGTGAGGACCGCGTGGATATGCAAACGGGAACGCGTCACGGGGGTTACCGGTCGCAAGGTTGACCGCACCGAGGAGAAAAAGCAAAAAGAAAGGGCTGACGTATGAGAAGGCGACAGGTGGTGGGTGGACCCAGGCTGTATCATGTGCCACAGCGCCGACCGCCAGGCGCCAGGCAAATGTTCATCCGGGTTTCGAGGCAGGAGGTGTCCGGATCGGGAGTTTTTTCCAACCAAGAGGCAAAAGGGATCAGACAACGGGACGTCAGACTGTACGTACTCGTAGGGATGGAATGAGGTTGTGGCAGGGTGACCGCGCGTGTCCGCCCTAAGTTCTGGCAGGAGTTGGTCGGATCAGACCACCTGGATCAGACGAAAATGAAAAACCCGACGGTCGATTGTTCGATTGCACCATGAAAACGCAGATCGGGCCATAAGGCCTAAGGGATGACGATCAAATGAAGAGCATTGTCTGAGGGCGAACAACGGATGCGAGGTGACGCGGGTGGGAGCTCATCCTTACGTGCACAACAGGCTCAAGCTTGGGGCGTTGCATGTGTGCTAAAGCACAATATATTTGATTGGATAAGCAGAGAGGGAGAAATAAAGGAACCGGCGTAGAATGAAGACATTCGAGTGGCAGAAAGGGAGAGAGAGGGAGAGAAAGAGAGAAAAGCGGGCTCTATGCAGCTTAGTAAGTGAAAACCGGGGAAACGAAACCGAAACCGGAAACTTGAATCAAGTCCCTCCCTGAAAGAGAACAATGGCAAGTCAAGGGTACGTCTTCCACGTCCTCCTGCTAGCTTGGATGGGAGGGCGTCCGAGGGAAGGAGAAGTGTGAATGGAAGAGACAGCGATCGATAGCACAAAAAGGGACGAAGGCGACTTTCTTTGTAGAAACACAAATTCGTTTCGAGAAAAATAGACAGAGGGGCAAGTGGTATCTGTAAATAAATATCTCCGAAAAAAGAACTTGACACACACACCACTCGATGGCGTAGGAGGGACGAGGGAGGAGCAGGAGGAAGCTAGTGACACAGAAATTGACTGAAGGGCGAGCAGTATACAAAAGGAATAAATACATCACGGACGAGAGCAAGGGTCGTCACAATCTATCCCTTGAGTACTGCATCCCCGGCTGCACCTGTGGAATGGGTGGACTGGAAGACCTGGAGAGGGATGGAAGGGTCAACTGGGGGCTCTGTTGGGACTGTTGTGGTCCAGAGCCAGAAGGGCCATCCCTCGAAGATAGGGTGGTGGGCGCCGAGTGAGGCGAACCGTGGATTGAACCCCCGCCATTTCCGTACTGAGATTGCTGTTGTTGATGAAGGTGATGTGGCTGTGTATGCGGTGAAGGGTAGTCTTTCTGATGCATCTGCCTCTGGTTTGAACCATCAAAATCCGAGGGAGGACCATTGAGTCCTTGACTAGGCGCCGGAGGGGTGCCGGTGATAGACGAGTGATGGTAAGGGGGAGAAGCCGAGGGCCCACCATTTGATGATGGATGAGAATGCGGGTGATGGACGCCGACTGATCCCGATGGGGGCAATGGAGTCAGCATGGGGGACATTTTGGCACTGGGGGGAGAATTTGTCCTGGACGATTTAGTAATTCCCGCAGACATGGGACCCCGCTTATGAGGGAATTGCTCTGGGCGGGGACGGAGATGAGTGCGCTCAAAAAGACCGCATTTGTTGCAGAGCTAGCGAGTAGGGAATCAATGGGGGCTGAATATGCGCGGAGATGGAGGGATGCATACCACTTTGCCCGGGGTGAGGTTGGAACGTCTCCAAGTGGAGGTGTCAGTGGTGCGACAGTTGTAGCACTTTCTCCTGACGCGGTCAGTCAGCTTGGTTGCAGCGTCGTCAGTGTAGCCGACCAGATTATTGGCCGGGGGCTGGTAGTTCTGAGACTGGTAGGGAGGCCTAAAGTCCTGCATGGGGCTGGGAGGGACTGGGTAGGAAGCAGGGGGGTAGGAATACGAGGAAGGGTAGGCCTGGGGGTATCGAGAGCCGTAATAATGTGGCGGGGGAGGCTGGTGGTGGAAACCGTATGCCTCGGTGGTGGCGTACCCTGCTTGCATTATGACTTGATCTGGGTGGGGGGGAGGGGGGTAAAAGTGCCTCTGCTGCTGCGGAGGGAGCTGGAGAGGCGGGGTGAGCAGAAAAGAGAAAAGACGCGACTGAGGGGGACTTACATGGGGAGAAGGGGGGGACCTGGAAGAGCGATCTGTAGCCAACGTAGGAGGCGGCTTCTGGAACTGAATCTGAGGGGGCGGGAACTGGACGCGTTCGTCAGGTCTGTCCTGTCTTTTGGGGGTGTGAGGAGGAGAAAGGGGAGAGAGAGAAGGGAAAGGAGGCACCTTGGGAAAGAGTCTGAGCGTTGTCTGTTGGCGTCGAGGGAGACAGAGACGTTAATGCTGATGCGCTGCTGCTGCTGCTGGTGATCAAGCTGGGCTGATGGTGATGATGGGGAATGCTTTGGAGAGGGGGAGGGCGAAGAGTCGCTGTTGGGAAAGAAGAGGCGAGGGTTATTTATATGAACGGAAGATTTAAATCAGAAGAGGACGAGGACGAACAGCTTCATCTTTTTTTTATGCGGCAAAAAGGGCGGTGAAGAAGTGGACGAGCTGGTCAACGAACAAAATGTGAACACAAGATCCAAACTCACACTCCCTCTCCCTCCGGATCATCCGGCCAGCTGACATAAATACACCCGGCAAAAAATAATTAAATAATTAATTCCCCCTCCCTCTCCCCCTCCCTCCCTCTCGCTCCCCCTCGCTCCCCCTCGCTCTGCTCTCTGTCTGCAGCTCTCTCGCTCTGTATCCTTCCTCTGTGTTCTGTATCCCTTGCCGAAATAAACAGCAACGGTTTCGACGGCGGGCCCGGTCATCAAACTGGACCCCGCCCATTGATCTCTCACGCTTTCCTCGTCCGCTCTCCCCCTCAGCCGAACAGTGTATTGTATCTCGTTGCACTCTATATGTGTTTACTGCGTCCGTGTGCAACCTGTCTTCCGGCATTCCTCCCCCTCGTGCCCTATCTCCAGCCCATCACCATTCGTCGGCAAACGCAGGCTTCGTACCTCCTTTTCTCCTGCCCCTCCCCCAGCAGGCCAGGAGGACTGCATCCACCCTGGCACTGCCCATTCTCTTCATAGGGCACAGTGTTTTGCGTCGTCGCCATCACAACCCCTCCGAGTGTTTGTTTGTGAAACACCTATCGTTTCGCTCCCAACCTATACATACCCTGACCCGTCTCAACTTGTATCTCATCTTTCAGCGGTCCCTCGGGTCCGGTCGCCAAAGACTCAATGCCAGTCTTGCGCGCGCCCAGCTGACAAGTATCTTCTGCCCCGGCCCACAATTCCGCCCCCCACCACCAGTCCCCAGCTTACTACTACTGCTCACTTGTGCCTGGAGAAATTATGCCGCAAGTTCGTCATCGTGTACCGGTATTCTAACGACAGCTGTCCCAGATGATCGCAGATCTCCACCCGGCTTCCTCTCCCCTGTACTCTTTGCTCGTTCGCTACCTGTAGAAACTCGCCGTCCATCATTCCGCTAACTCCCCGTTTTTACGCAATCTTTGAGTGATATGACATCTCTGTGTTACCCCTTCCCATCAATCAACAATTCATGATCAATCCGACAACTACCGTACCCACCAGGTCCTCTCTAATCTCTTCATTTCCCTCCGGAGAGTCCACCGGTCGTGGCCAGACCCTCTCTCGCTTCCTTCAGCCAACAGTATTTTCGCACCCACTGTAATAGTTACCCATTCCTTCTTTCCTGCCTGTTTTATCATTGCCCCCATCCCTGTGGCGGCGCCAGCTCGTCCCTGCTCCTCAAAGTAGTAATAAAATGTAACACCAGTCGAGATCAATCCTCGATCGATCCATCAATGCAGCCTACGTTTTTATCTCCCACCACTACATTCTTCTCTTTCTTCCGCCCATACCCACGCTACACGAACACCACCGAACCTGCAACCCACAGCCGTGTTGATCTCTAACCCAGGTACACGCTTCACAAACGCCGAAATAGGGTCCGAGCGTTTTGCCTGCTTTCTGTGTTAAGCGGATTCAAATAACCCCGACACGCCAGCTCCCATGCATCCTGGAACACCCTGGGTGAACCCCACCCCTTCTAAAACTCCCCCGATCAGGCCTGGCGTTCCGCAGTCTTCCTTCCCATCGGACAGGTTACCCCCGAAGCCCCAGCGGCAGGGTAACAGGGGTTCGGGGAACAATAACAAATCGGCCACAGATCCCCAGAAAAGCCAAGAGGTCAGGCGCCTCGAGTCAATTCTCTCTGGCCTACGTACTCTCACGGCCGACGGCTCTCTCGATGAGAAAGGTCCAGATCCAAACGGCGGTTGTTTTTGCCAAGGCGAGTACCGTCCATAAACACCCCATCCCCTTTCTATTGTGTCCGCCGGAGCATCAAAGCTGAAGTGCCGTTTCAAACACATACGCTTTTGCCGCATGCTCCACATCGGGTTTCCCTTAATTTCGCTTTTTTGTGAATTGCCAAAAAAAAAACGAAAAACGAAACTGTACAATCCCGCCGAACCTCCTGCCTTTCCGCGCGCTCGCGTCTGGCGACATCGCAACAGGAAAAATACACCCTCTCTCGAGTTACACCCCCGTATGCCACACGTGCGGACTCCCCCTATGTCACCTCAATCTCCCGCGTTATCCTTGTCCCCACCCACCCTGTCGAACCCCGTTGGTTTCATTCACCCCAGACCCTTTCCGGGTACAACTTCAGCCATTGATCGCGCGGGTCGAGACCGAAATTAAAGATCAACTCAGGAAGGAGGGAGACGAGCGCGCCCTCGCTGCGGAAGAATTAAGGTTGCGGCAGGGTGCCTTCCCGATGCTGAGAGCGTCGCCCTCGCCCAGCCCGTCCCCGGCTCCGGGCAGTCAACCATCACACATTAGATCTGGTGGCAGTCCGGGAGCTAACCACCCCCAGAATCAGGGATACGCAGTCATGTCCCTGACCGCGGGAAAGGGAGGGAAGAGATCCCAGATAACGGTTGCATCATTCCGGCCAGGCAACATCTCCAAGTCCTCTTCCTCTTCCTCGCTCAAGAAGGACGCAGAGGAGGGTGCTGTGATCCGGATCCGCTGCCCTCCAGCACAAGTCGAGCCCATTAAGGCTCCTTGATGCGTCCCATATCGAGCTCCCTTCTATTTCATTCAGTTTTTGGCAACTTCGCGAAACATACCGGTTTCCGTAATCTTAAGCCTACATGTATGCGTGTCAAGTGAGGCGTAAGAGGTGTGTCTATACGGGTAGCATTACTCAATACAACCTGCCCCCCAAAAAAACCGTACATAATTAAAACACGGTACAGAAGCTGCGCAGTGCGATGACCTACGCAACGCCGACCGTCGAGGATCTTTTTTTCCATACATGTGGCGGACCAGAAGAAACCCCACAACGCGCATGAAAATAATTACATCGAGTCTGGGGGACTCAATTCCAATTATCGTAAACTCAATCGAGCAACCAGTTTCGCACAGCCTGGGATCCTCCAAGATCTGGGTGAAACAAGACGGTGGACAACCAATGCTGCAACAACCTTCTCCTTTTCTCCAGGAACGTCGACCGATATTTCGCCAGAGAGGCTTTGGGTGGGAGAGGTGGGATGATGCGGTGTTGCTGGCGCTAGATGGAGAAGGAAATAGGGTCGCAGAGATTAATACGCAGCTTCCAGAACAAGACTCATCCCCAAGGGATGGTAAGGGTTTCACAAAGGCATTTGCCATCATGACGAAAGAGCGCCAAGAATAAATAGATGATAGGGATTGAACGTACAGGGAGGGCACGATGCAAAGCGACGAACAGCTCCTCGAATGCATTGTAGCGTTTATGGACGTGTATTGCAGTTCCCTACCGGGAAAGGTCAGCCATCACCGTCGAGTTTCAACGAATTTAATGCGTGGTTGCAACCGGGTTATAGGACCTAGACCTCTCGACGCCCGGCGTCACACGCGTGAACGGATACGAGGGTATGGTGAACGGGGACCGAACAAGAATGACCGTTTACCTCCTTTGTCCGGACGACGCATTCGTACACTAGAATACCCACGGTGGGCCCGGACGGTTTTACGGCAAGAGATGACGAGGGAGTGAGCAAACGGGATATCCGAAAACGCTGTGCGTAACGTTCCACTGACCAACGTAAGCACCACCAAGCTTATCTCCCACGCTCGTCCATCCCCGGATTTCCACCTCTCGAGCAAACAGGCCCGAGGCACCCGAGTTGTCACCCAACCATATGTCGTTTGAAAATATGGAAGGTGGAGCGTTGTGCTTGACCAACTCGGGCGAACTCACCACACGTTCGGTATTCCGGAATGAATGCTGTGAGTCGACCAGCGTGCGCGTTTCGTGTCGTTTCAGGGTTTGTAGGTAATTCTCGTCATCTTCGTCCTAAATAGCAGTCGGACAAATGGAAAATTTAGAAAGGTGGCGCGAAGTAATCGGAATGTTCACAGGAGAGGGGTCGGATGGGTCGGGACTTACGGATTGAGTTGCAGCACGCAGTTCGTCATACAGCCTGGCTTCTTCCTCCACGTCTATTGCGTCATTCGCCAATACGACCAGGAGGTCTTTCGAGTTCTCGAATGGGTGAACAACATCACGAGAACCCTTTCCTGCCGCAGTAGACCCGTCCCCAGAGGTTTTGAATTTGGACCTGGATGGCGCCTGGTCCATCGCTTCGAGACGAGAGATTTCGCTTGCGCCGGAGGTGACCGTAAGCACTAAACGTGGCGTGGGAGGACGTGGAGCTGTCGTTCGCCTGACCACCACATCGACCGTAGATTGAGGGGAGTGCGTCCCGTACGGTCTTTGCGGGTCCAAGCGCTGGATTCGTCGGAGCGGCCACTGGTGCCACTCGGTCTCTAAACCGGAGGATTATGTCACCTTCCGGAGTTTGTTCGGATCACCGGTCCCCCTTCCGAACCCCCCACCCCCGCATCCTGACATTCTGGCATCATCATCAAAGACGATTAAATTTAATGATTGCCTGAAGCCACAATGCAAGTAGGAGGTGCGAGAAAAATGCGCGACGAGCGACCGCCGACACGCCTATCTCCTGCAGTGAAGAGCCTAGACGCGACGTAAACGGTTCTGTGGATGGACGTTACATACCGTCGAATTCAAACCGACGGTTTGGAACGTTCAGTGAATTGCCATTGGACCATGTGAGCGACCTCCCATCACAGATGAGGCACCATCCGAGCCCGGCGCAATTGCTGAGGGGTGCACGGGACCACTTCCCTCTATTTTGGGACAGCTCTCCCATTTTTCTTTGCGAGGGGCTTCCCAGCCAGAACCTTTCAGACGTACGTCCTTACGGATAAACCAACCCCACGAATTCACCGGGGATATCTCCTGTCGAGGGCCGGACCTGCACTTAGTCCGAGCTTCCCGATTCATCGTTCGGTGGCCACAATTCGTTCGTCGACTTATGTGTGGGACGTGTCATGGAACCTGCCTCGCGACGGTGAGCCGTTAGACGGCGATAACCACAACAGTGGTTTCTCCGATAGTGCATCTCCGAAGAATTACGGAACCTTACGTGCGCGCGCAAGGTCGGAAACCTGCCAGTTACTGGATAAACAAACCTTGGGCGAACTTACCGCGTCGAGCGGGCCAGTGCGAAATCAATTACTCCCATACACTCATATCTTCCGAGGCACCCCACATTCATTCAAAGGAGAATTTTTATCGGTTGCACCTAGAGAGGTATGGTCACTGTTCCTGGTGCCGCTGGCTGCGGGCACCGCTTGCTCCTTTCAGGAAGGAGGCCCGAAGGGAGGGACCGATCATGAACTCGAATAGAGAAGTCGGGAATTCATTGATGCCCGGGGTGCTTGCGAGGTACGGGTATTTTATGCTATGGAGAACGAAAGGGAAGATACAAGCTACTATTCATCCGTTTCGACTATAGATATCGAGATTTTATTGCCGGAGGTTGGCATCATGTGGACCTTCAGGCCTCTCGGGGTGCTTTTTAAACCAAGACGAATATACCTCGGCTGCCTAGGTACCCCCTTTTTTATGTATTTCGCGAATTGTTTCCGTTCGGGGTTCTAAGTGTACCCAGGACACAGCTCACCAAGTCAATCAATGTTGGTCATTATGATTGATCGCGGTCACTGCCTGCGTACCTATCTGATCTTGAGGTCATAAAGCGACGTCAACGACACTCGATCGGAACCGCTGAGGGCCTGTACGATTGAGACGTCCATTCCAAATGCCTTGGCCTTTATCGACTAACTGCACCTGAGGTTTTAGGTGTACTTTGACGCGTTATCTACCATCACCTGATCCGCTCGCGCGAGGCAGGCGGCTGAGACTCTGTTTGCGGCGCCGTGAGTGGCGGCAACACGTGTGGCAAACCTCCACTCGATTTCCAATCTACAACTCAACCCACAACCCGCCCCCGTCGGTGCAGTCACGATTCCTCCCACAGGCACATGACTGAACTGTCGTAGCCGCATAGGCGCTGGCTTTCCCAGAGGTAAAGAAATGTCTCGTGCGCGTCATCCGGCTGTTCGCCACGTTCTGAAAGGCTGTATTAGCAACACTCCCGTGCAAAGCGGGTTGCGGGTTCCATGAATTTGACCGATTACACGAATCGAGGTCCACACTCGGCCGTGGGGAGGAGCGCCCCTGCATTGAGCTCCGTCCTAGGTGCGTCCGTGTTTCGATGTTCGCGACCGGAGGATTCAGGTGTCCGCGACTTACCTCCTTTTCCAGGAAAAGGTCGCTGCGAAACATTCCGAGACGGCTCCGTGATGCCGATGAAGCCTATGGAGGTCAATTGTGATCGGTGACCGCCTCTCATCATTTTTGCGCGAGGAACCCTGCGATAAGCTCTCTACGGGATCCTGTATATCGCCGGGTGCCCGCACAGAAAGAAGTATCACAATCTTCACACAACACCAAGCACCTGCCATCGGTGGGAATATTCTAGGCATCCGTCGGCCGAACGAGTTGTCGTGAGTGATGTCTCTACAGTCAACAGGCCCCGAGATTGTCGGATTATCTTTCGAAGGCGCCCATGACTATGTCCTTATGTAAGCGATCTACCGGGCGTTGGGGTATGGCTTATCACACCACGGGATGGAGATACCCCCGCTACAGTATACAGAACTCACTCGGAACTATGTACGTCGTCCGAGAGCCCGCCGCGGAAAAGCGTCCGCATCTCACTTACTCAGACACCTTGACAGCGTTTCATTCTACATCTGCGCCACCTATCCCTTTTACAATGCAATGTGGATCTGGCTTATGTGTGGTGCTTTAGTGTTTTCCTCGCCGCTCCCGTTAATTAACAGCCCGCAGTGAGCTACCAGCACCGGTAGCTCGTCAACCCGGCGACACTTAACATGTGCGCTGGCGACAGACTCTTCCCGATGGATTATCACCATCCCTCTACCATGCGCAGTGGAGGTATATATGCATCTTCGGCGTACCGTCTTGCAAAGCAACAGACCCACTAACTACATGTCTGAAACTCTAGCGAAAGGAAAAGCCTGTCTTTCCTGCAGGGCGAGGAAATCTGTAAGCCACCCCCTGTCTCCGTCTAGTAGCTGCTCTCATACTCCCTTGTCTTCGCTCAGAAATGCGACGGTGTCAGACCATCTTGCGGCAGGTGCTCTACGAGTCAACGTCCTTGCGAGTATCGGGAGAAATTTAAAAAGGAGGACGTTTTCGAAACTCAAGTCGTTGGTCTCACCAATCGACTGCGTATTCTTGAGATGCGAAGGGTCAAACCTTCCTCCCCCGCTCTGAGCATCGGCACCGACGACATCCCCGCACGTTGGTGGGAGGCAGATGAGCCCCCCGAGATTGTGAGCAGGGCTTTGTGAGTGCTACCAATCCAGCTAGATGCCCGGGCGCTCATCTCACCGAT
>Ga0307515_10003022_pt1 | contig 35677 bp, 28 predicted proteins | sample 17_EM_MG_FD_194513 | JGI IMG/M metagenome (GOLD analysis project Ga0307515, IMG submission 194513) | Populus trichocarpa ectomycorrhiza microbial communities from riparian zone in the Pacific Northwest, United States - 17_EM | ecosystem: Host-associated > Plants > Roots > Unclassified | place... | reverse complement strand
TTCATGCCGCCGCACAGCCCTAGGATTTTCCATGATACAAGGCCAAAAGTCGTTGACGCTCCGTTGACGCTCATTTTTAGGACATAGTAGCGATGTTGTTTCAAGAGTTTTTGCCTAGAAAGGCGGCCGATAGCGCGATTATGGGGTAACGTCGCCGCGCACCCCATGCATTTTCCAAGATGCAAGGCCAAAAGTTGTTGACGCTCTGTTGACGCTCATTTTTAGGACATAGTAGAAATGTTGCCCCCACCATTGTTCAATAGAAAGGCAGCCGATAGTTCGATTATGACTTGGGGTATCCGCACAGCCTACTGGATGTTTCATGACACAATGCCAAAAATCGTTGACGCTCCATTGACGCTCACATTAATCACATCGAAACAGCCTTTGGACACTCAATAATTATATCCAACGAATGAAATAAACAGTTATGACATCCAGTATTGCGTTTGTATCTATTATCGTTTGCATCCAGGAGTTTTGTTAGCTCTCAATTTTTGATCAACTGCTATCTACGCTATCTGAGTGAGAAATGACGTGGCCCTATCACATTCCTGCACTTTCGGCCGGCATTTGACGGCATGTGAATCATTTCACTAGTTTTTGGTAAATATAGCTCGACATCCTCACCATTCCTTATCCAGCTCCTTCTCCTCGATTTCCATGACGTACCACAAGCAATTTCGAATATCTCAACCATGTGCACCAGGTCTGTACGGAAAGTTATGCAGTTGGATACATGGATGAATACGGCATGACGGCCGTCGTTTAGATTGATTCGTCATGCGCACTGACCGCTCTTCCCATGACACGTATGACATCACTCACTTAAATTTTGTTAGCACATTTCGTCACTAATATTGCTTTTGCTTTGTCAATTAAGAGTCACTTGCAGAATCAAACCGAACGTGATGGCCGTCTTATAACCCCATTTTGATTGTAGCACTTTCACATGGTGCTTTCGACCCTTGCACATGCACAGACGAATTATCATGTCTCACAATTTGGTCACCGAAATCAAGGGAAAGCTGACAAGTAGCAGAATTGGTATACAACTTGCTTTTCACCGCGATCAGACGTCAAAAAGTACAGTTTGCATCAATATTCTTCCGCAGACCCTGGAGCCGTCACCATCTCTTCGTCTGAATCCGATATCTATATGGTCATTAGCTGGAGGCTATATGCAGGGGTAACAACTTACAGGTTCAATTGGCTTCGCTTTCAGCAACATTGACGAATCAGGCTCTGCCGCTGGCTCACCACTTGGTATGCTCGATTACGACTGCGGCTTCACCGAACCTAGCCTATTATGAATACTTCCTGGTCGAGAAGTTCCTTGCCGCCTTTGCGATATTCCGGGGAAAATGTCAAGACACTCCATCAGCTCTCCAAATGTTGCTGGTGGAGGTGCCGGAGCGTCATCCATTGTTTACAACTGGACGACGGCCGGAACCCTCAATTCAGTGGTGGCATACTTCTTGTCTCGTTCACGGAAGTTGTTGGCTGCATCCTCCCATCCTGGTTGGGTCAACTCGTCGAGCTTCATCTGCTTCTGCCGATATCTCTCCATGCGCTGCTGGACCGTTTTGGTGATTGTGCCCATCACCCAGCCGGGTTCATCATCTTCGCTCAAATTGCTCTGCTCAGTCTCTTCATCATCTTCTTCTTCCCCATCCTCCCCATCGTCGGAACTTGCAAGATCACTCAGACTGTCTCCGATAGCAACCAGCTTCTCCTCAAACGTCTTTTCGAGCTCTCTGGACGTCAATCCTGCTATTTCAGCCTGCGTCATATCCTCCTGCTCTTGTTGAACCGCGGCCTCTGCGTCTTCAACTCGCTTTCTTGCCCCAGCAGTCTCTCTCTCCACATAATCCTCAATCCATTTCTCTTTCTCTTCATTGCTTAAGAAGTGCGTTTCTCGTCGCTTCTCCGCCGCAAGCTTCTTTTTGGATCTCAAGCTGCGCAATAACCAAAGGGCTCGGATTCTCTCTGCCACCAAGCCACTCTTGCCTTCATTCGTTTGATGACGTCGTTGGGTTGACCGCTTTTTTGATTTGCCGTATCTGCCCGCCGGAAGTGGCGAAAAGTTCATTTTCGGAGCATTGACCATTGTAGTTTTCGTGGAATTTGTTGTTGGGCGAGATGTTGGATGTTGCAAGTAATGGACAATATGGAGGTAAGCTGCGTCATTTATGTCAAGGTTAGTATGTTCACTCATCTCGAACAAAGCAAAACCGCTCTCTTGACCGTCAATAAATCCGGAATAATGACGCTAACCATACAACATGACATGATTGTTAGCGTCAGTTTCATATATTATCCCGGGGATTATTTGAGACAAACATCAGCAGACGTCCTTTCGCTCGAACTACATCCTCTGAATATCCAGCAATTGGGCGATTTCGGCGGTCGTACACCGCAATTGATCCGTGTTATCAAACAGGCAACATCAGACCGACCGATTGCAAATTGCGGGGCTGTGGGAAACCCCTGCAACTTGCATCCATACTCAGAAGGATTCATCTTGATCATAAGGATCATGTTGGCTGCTATATATTCCATTCTGACATGAAGCTGACTATACAGTCTTCAGGGCTTCCCACTTCCTCTCGTTATCATCTTCCTTTCCTATTCCACATCAGCACATTATGCATACACAACCACCTCCGGCAGGTGAGAGCGGATCAAATAACGGTAGATTGGCGGGCGCTACATCCAATACAGAGATTCTTGGCACATAACAAGAGCGCAGACACACGTTAGTTCACCGTGATGCTGCCAATGTAGCCACCAAACATATGACCCAGGATGCACATATAAAGATCGTCCGCAAGACTGTCAGCAGCAAAAACAACAAGCAGCATGCAGTTGGATGTAAGTATATCCTTATCGTGGCAAACGGCTGTCAATTAACTGAATAACGTACAACGGGTGTCCGTAGAGAGCTACGTAACGAATTGATCGCTGCCCGTAACGGGAAACCTCGATGGTCGACAAAGGCATTTGTCCGCACAGTCCGCGAAATCGAACATCATGATGTTGTGAGCTCTGGGATTTTCGCAGATGAATTTCCTGATGCGCGTCCCCGTGAGTGGACAAATCAGGCTTTAATCACTTTAGAGGAGGCTACGGACGCTTATATGGTAGACGTAACAGCCGAATTTCATTGTTAGAAGCATCGACTAATGTCTTGTAGGTTTTCAACATGTCTGCAACGATGGCAAGGCAAGGAGGTCGGGTACAGCTGGAACAGTCCGACATGCGCCTGGCGTTGAATATGGCCAAAATGGCCAAAGAAGGCTTTTCGCAGGCCGCAATAGATGAAATGAAATATCTCAATACGAAACCACGCGCTGAGGTCCGAGAAGAGAAGAAGAGGGGTGTTGAGTTTCCTGGGCATAAAGAGGTGAAGGCTGCGATAGAAAGACACCTGGCAATGCTTCGTCATAACCAAACGCCTGGCTGCCTTCCTTGCCAAAATGGCACCGCACAGAATCCGCACACACGCTGGAGACGCAAAGGAACATGTGCACGTCCCCCCGCCCGACGCAAGGTGTGGACTCCAGAGCCGACTCCACCTCCGCCCGGCAGGCCACCCGCCCCAACCGGAAACACCTCCGGAGCTCAACCGTCTGAAATCGTCAATTTGCCGGCCGGATATACGTATGCGCATAGAGCTCTTCCCTCTGCGGGATTTTTCGAAGATGATGAGGATACCGAGCACGATACCGATTTTAATCCAGATATGCTGACTGATCATGGTTAGTTCACTATCTGTTGTGTGGTAATGCGTCTAACATTCATTTTGAAGACAAAAGCAGCGGATTGAGCGATCCTGCTACTGATGACGAGCATTGACTGAAAGACACGGGATTTTGGAGATTATGATTATATATATCTATGTATTATTAAAGAACAACGTAGTGATCAAGAAGAAAGTATATGAAAACGCCAGAAAGGCAGCCAAAACACAGTGAATGATGAATTGTGCCAAAATGAATGATTGCATATTATGGATACAGCCATGGCAAAATGAGCGTCAACGGAGCGTCAATGATTTTTGGTCATGCGTCCTGGGTAACAACACCTCCGATAGGTTGTAGTCAGTCACAATAGAAGTTTTGGCCGCCTTTATAGGCAAATCAGACAGCAATACCCTCCCTGCCCCATCATGAAAATGAGCGTCAACTGAGCGTCAACGATTTTTGGTCATGTGTCCTGGGAAATATCACCTCCGATAGGTTGTACTCAGTCATAAAACAATTTTTGGCTGCCTCTATAGGCAAAACAGATAGCAATTCCCTCCTTGCCCCATCGTGGAAATGAGCGTCAACAGAGTGTCAAAGATTTTGAGTCATGCGTCTTGGGAAATGACACCTACGATAGGGTGTATTGAGTCATAAAGCAATTTTTGGCTGCCTTTATAGGCAAAACAGATTGCAATACCCTCCATGCCCCATCATGAAAATGAGCGTCAACAGAGCGTCAATGATTGTTGGTCATGTATCATGGGTACTCTGGGGGGCGACAGGTTGCACATTGTCATAAACTGAATATTGACTGCCTTTATAGGCAAAAGTGAAAGTGAAACGCTTCCTGCCCCATCTTCAAAATAAGCGTCAACAGAGTGTCAACGATTGTGGGCCTTCCATCATGGTTAATCACAGCGTGATGTGGCGGTTATTGTCAATATATATCGTTTTGACTGTGATTATACTCTAGAAGACTGAAGAATACTTAGTAGTAGCTCTGTAAATGAAATAAGTTGTTGCTGTCCCGGGGGATGTGGCTAGAATATCCCGTACATATATGCCTATAAAGGCTGTCATATCCTTCTTTATGGATGTCTGTGATCACGCACCACTCATATTACCGAAGATGCAAGACCAAATATCGTTGACGCTGTGTTGACGCTCATTTTCAGGATGTAGTTGGGAGCTTGAGTATTCTTGTTTTGCACATCAAGTCGGCTAATAGGTCGAAAACGAACCGTGACGTACCATGGTCAATATTTTACGATAAACAGTCGCATCTCTGAATGCGACCATTAATGTGAAACCCGAAACGCAGAACCGGAGGTTGGAACCGACTGGTCTAGCCAAACCCGGCGAAACCCGAGGGATGATGTGTACGGGTCCGGGTTTGGCCCGCCAAGAGTCTGAGGGTCGGGTTTTTGGACCGTTCTGGAACCGACCCAACCCGTTTTTGGGGTCCAAACCCGGACCGCTGGCGGGTTACCCGGACCCGTTGCTAGAACCAGTGGAGGTGCCGGAGCGCAATTGTTTGTTTGCGGCTGGACGATGGCCGCAACCCTCAATTTGGTGGTGCCGTACTTCTTATCTTGTTCACGGAAGTAGTCGGCTGCATCCTCCCATCCCGGTTGAGCCAATTTGTCGAGCTTCATCTCCTTCTGCCGAAACCTCTCCATGCGCTGCTGGACCGTTTTGGTGATGGTGCCCATCACCCAGCCTGCTTCGTCATCTTCGCTCAAATTGCCCTGCTCAGTATCTTCATCATCTTCTTCTTCCCCATCCTCCCCAGCGTTGGAACTTGCAAGATCACTCAGACTGTCTCCGATACCAACCAGCATCTCCTGAAATGTCTTTTCGGGCTTTCTGGACGTCAATCCCACTATTTCAGCATGCGTCATGGCATCCTGCTCCTGTTGAACCGCGGTCTCAGCGTCTTCAACTCGCTTTCTTGCCCCAGCGGTTTCTCTCTCCACATAATCCTCAATCAATTTCTCTTTCTCTTCATTACTCAAGATGAGCGTTTCTCGTCACTTCTCCGCCGCAAGCTTCTTTTTGGATCACAAGCTGTGCAATGCCCCAACAGCTCGCATTCTCTCTGCCTCCAAGCCGCTCATGGCTTCATTTGCTTGATGACGTCATTGGGTTGAACGCTTCTTTGATTTGCCATATCTGCCCGCCACAAGTAGCGAAAAGTTCTTTTTCTGAGCATTGCCCATTCTAGTTTTCGTGGACTTTGTTGTTGGGCAAGATGTTGGATGTTGCAAGTTATAGACAATATGGAGGTAAGCTGCGTCTTGTATGTCACGGTTAGTATGTTGATTCATCTTGTACAAAGCAAAATCGCTTTCTTGACTGTCAATAAATCAGAAATAATGACGCTAACCGTACAACATGTCATGATTGTTAGCGTCAGTTTCATGTAATATACCAGGGATCATTTGAGACAAACATCAGCAGACGTCCTTTCGCTCGAACTACATCCTATAAATGTCCTGCAATTGGGCGATTTCGGTGGTCATACACCGCAATTGATCCCTGTTATGATATAGACAACATCAGATCGACTGATTGCAAATTGCGGGGCGGTGGGACACCCCTCCAACTTGCAGCCTTACTCAGTAGGATTCATCTTCATCATAACGATCATGTTGGCTGCAATATATTCCATTCGGACATGAAGCTAACTATTTAGTCCTCAGGGCGTCCCATTTCCTCTCGTTATCATCTTCCTCTCCTATTCCACACCAGCACATTACGGATACACAACCACCTCCGCCAGGTGAGAGCGGAACAAATACCGGCAGATTGGCGGGCACTACATCAAATACGGAATTTCTTGCCTCACAACAAGTGCGCAGACACCAGGTTGTTCACCGTGATGCTGCCAATGCAGCGACCAATCATATGACCCAGGATGCACATTTAAAGATCGTCTGCAAGACTGGAAGCAGCAAAATCAAGAAGCAGCATGCAGTTGGATGTGAGTATATCCTTATCGTGGCAAACAGCGGTCAATAAGCTGTATAACCTACAGCTGGTCTCAGTAGAGAGCTACGTAACGAATTCATCGCTGCCCGTATCAGGAAACCTCCACGGTCGAGAAAGGCATTTGTCCGCACAGTCCGCGAAATCGACCATCATGATGTTGTGAGCTCTGGGATTTTCGCAGATGAATTTCCTGATAAGCGTCCCATGAGTGGACGAAACAGGCTTTAATCAGCTTGGAGGAGGCTACAGAAGCGTATATGGTAGAGGTAACAGCCGAATTTCATTGTTAGAAGCATCAACTCATGTCTTGTAGGTTTTCAACATGTCTGCAACTATGGCAAAGCAAGGAGGTCGGGTACAGCTGGAACAGTCCAACATGCGCCTGGCGTTGAATATGGCCAAAATGGCCAAAGAAGGTTTTTCGCGCGCCACAATTGCGAAAACAAAATATCTCATCAAGAAACCACGCGCCGAGGTCCGAGAAGAGAAGAAGCGGGGTGTTGAGTCTCCTGGGCATAAAAAGGTGATGGCTGCGATACAAAGACACCCAGCGATGCTACGTCATAACCAAATGTCCGGCTTCCTTCCTTGCCAAAATGGCACCGCAAAGAATCCGCAGACACGCTGGAGACGCAAAGAAACAGGTGGACCGCCCCCCGCCCGACGCAGAGTGCGGACTCCCGAGCTGACTCCACCTCAGCCCGGCACGCCACCCGGCCCAACCGGTAACCCATGCGCAGCCCAACCGTCTGAAACCGTCAATATGCTGGCCGGATATACCTATTCGCTTAAAGCTCTTCCCTGTGCTGAATTTTTCGAAGATGATGAGGATACCAAGCACGATACCGATTTTGATCCAGATATGCTGATTGATCATGGTTAGTACACTATCCGTTGTGTGGTAATGAGGCTAACATTCATTGTGGAGACAAACGCAGCGGATTGAGCGAACCTGCTACTGATGACGAGCATTCACCGAAAGACACGGGATTTTGGAGATTATTATAATATATATCTATGTATTATTAAAGAACAATGTAGTTATCAAGAAGAAAGTAAATGAGAACGCCAGAACGGCAGCCAAAACAATGTGAATGATGGACTGTGCCAGAATATATGATTGCATATTGTGGATACAGTCATGGCAAAATGAGCGTCAACGGAGCGTTAACGATTTATGGTCATGCATCCTGGGAAATCACACCTCCGATAGGTTGTAGTCAGTCACAAAGGAATTCTTGGCCGCCTTTATAGGCAAAACAGATAGCAATACCCTCCCTGCCCCATCATGAAAATGAGCGTCAACGGAGCGTCAACGATTTATGGTCATGCGTCCTGGGCAATCACACCTCTGACAAATTGTAGTCAGTCACAACGGAATTTTTGGCCGCCCTTATAGGCAAAACAGACAGCAATACCCTCGCTGCCCCATCATGACAATGAGCGTCAACGGAGCGTCAACAATTTTTGGTCGTGTGTCCTGGGAAATCACACCTCCGATGGGTTGTAGTCAGTCATAAAGGAATTTTTGGCTGCGTTTATAGGCAAAACAAATAGCAATACCCTCCCTGCCCCATCGTGAAAATGAGCGTCAACGGAGTGTCAACAATTTTTCGTCATACGTGTTGGGAAATGACACCTCCGATAGGGTGTATTTAGTCATAAAGGAATTTTTGGCTGCCTTTATAGGCAAAACAGATTGCAATACCCTCCATGCCCCATCATTATAATGAGCGTCAATGGAGCGTCAACGATTTTGGGTCATGCGTCCTGGGAAATGACACCTCCGATAATGTGTATTCAGTTATAAAGGAATTCTTGGCTGCCTTTAATGGCAAAACAGATCCCAATACCCTCCATGCCCTGTCATGAAAATGAGCGTCAACGGCGCGTCAACGATGGTTGGTCCTTTATCATGGGTAATCTCGGGGGCGACAGGTTGCAGATTGTCAGAAATCGATTATTGACTGCCTTTATAGGCAAAAGTGAAAGTGAAATGCTTCCTGCCACATCTTCAAAATGAGCGTCAACAGAGTGTCAACAATTGTTGGGCTTCCATCATTGTTAATCACAGCGCGATGTGGCGGTTCTTGTCTATATTTGTCGTTTTGACTGGTATTATACTCTAAAGGCTCAAGAATACTTAGTGGTAGCTCTGTAAATGAAATATGTTGTTACTGTCTCAGAGGATGTGGATAGAATATCCCGTACATATCTGCCTATAAAGGCTGTCATATCCTTCTTTATGGACATTTGTGATCACGCACCACTCATATTACGGAAGATGCAAGACCAAATATCGTTGACACTCTGTTGACGCTCATTTTCATGATGTGGTTGGGCGCTGGACTATGCTTGTGTTGCACATCAAGGCGGCAAATACGTCGAAAATGAACTGTGACGTAGCAAGGTCAATATTTTACGATTAACAGTAGCATATCTGAATGAGACCACAAATGTGACACCCGAAACGCACAACCGGAGATTGGAACTGACGGGTCTGGCCAAACCCAGCGAAACCGGCTGGCTGAAGGGTACGGGTTGGGGTTTGGCCTGCCTAGAGTGTGCAGGTCAGGTTTTTGATCGGTTCTGGAACCGAACCAACCTGTCTTTGCGGTCCAAACCCGGACCGGTGGCTGGTTACCCGGACCCATTGCCAACACTTGCAGCAGTCGACAAGCATCCGGTGGCTGCATTCGAAATGAGAGGGTTTTGAGTAGGAGTGACCAAGTCATGGAGAAGTTCGACATCTGTATCTTGGATATTAATCAGTACATCTGAGAGTTGGTCGTCTGTGAGTTCGACATCTGGTGGATTCTATCCTGCCTTAGCATGGCAACAAGGCCACAGGGTATAAGCTCACCATTGGCTGAGATGACGACTTGGATGAAGGGCGTAGGGTTTCAGTATACTCATCTTCGCTTCTAGAAGAAGGGATATGTTCCTCCTCCTCCCTGTCTTCCTTTTCCTTGAGCAGTCTCATCGATCGGCTGGTGGCATTGCATTTGGCAACAGCATTGCTAGTGGGTCTCCAAGTGTTTGTTCTTGCCATTTCGACGCTAATGGATGAGGTGTGTTGAAAGAATACCAACAGAGGTAGGGGGTGGAAGGGAGAGTATCCTGCTGAGTGCACTTGTCAAAGTATATGTATTTGGTTGGGGTCCGAATCTCCCACATATGTCAGTGATCCACCATTACATTCCGATAGACTAAGATTGTGATCTAGATCTCTATAACCAACATTCTGTTCTCCGTAACATTGTTCCCACTCGATGATGATCTTGATCGAGGTCTCTAAAACCGACATTCTATTTTGCGAACACTTACATCTCTGTAACCGTCATCTCGCTGGACGAAGACTGTGATCCAAATCTCCATAACCGGAATCCCGTGGGGTGAAAACTTAGACCTCGGTAACTTTGTTCGCGCTCGACGAAGCCATCGATACAGAGCTCTGTAACTTGGTAGCTGCGGTAGTTTGAAAATCCGTTTCTCACCACCACCGCCAATCAGCTTCGCAGAGGATTGAGCGATGGTGGGTGTGCGGAGTTACCGGGATGATTGAAATGGACCGGGTGACGGCAGGTGTACGGAGATAGAGGGGAACCGGTGATGGACGGAGAGACAGGGAGTATATATGTGGGAGCCCCGGGGGTAGATAGCTTGCATCATCTCATCTTGTATCTCATATCATCTCACCTCATTATACAACGAATTACACAATTCATCGTTCCCATCTTGTGATCCCACTCGATCTTTCTGAGACTCCGTGTGGATCCACGCAATAGTGCGGATCTTCCCAGCCGGGTAGTAACATACCTTCCCACCATCTATCTATGCTGCTTGAGCCAGAACCGCTCTTTCTCACTAATTCCCTTTTGAATGCGGTGAGAGGTGCGGTCGAGTGTTGATGATGAGCTCCATGCCTTCTAGCACCGCCGTTGCACCACACTGCTGTCCGAAGACTTTGATCCGGATATCCATATCCTACATCCCGCTAGGCGAACAGATAGATCTCCGTAACTTTGTTCCTGCAGGACGAAGACTCTGATTCAGATCTCCATCACCTTAATTCCGCTAGACAAGCTTGATCTAGATCTCCATACTCTTATTTCCAGTGGATGATCCTCACAGGCCACTGGTAGTGATGCAGAACCATTGGATAACAATAGCACATGATTGATATGGAAGAGATACAACATACATGTAGGGTAGGGAAATCCACGTGACGATATCCAAACAACAATAATCAAGTAAACAAAATACAAAAGCCAACAGAATACCATTCAAATATCAGGTAAACAGTGCCAAGATACATGACCGGCAGGAAAACCAATCAAAATCCCACAAAATACCTTTCAAATCACATAAACAGTGGCCCTTGATCCATCACCAGCAGAAAACCAAACGAAGGCCCGCAGAAGACCATCCAATGATACTAACCCCCATGACAACTGAAGCAATTCAGAAACTCAGTCTATACCACAAGCCGGAGGAGGTTCACCACCCGGGTGAATGTTGTTGACTGCAGTCAGCAAAGGGAGTACGTAACTGTGGCCACAAACCTACCTCAATTGGGATCGGGCGCAGCCAGCGCCAACAGAAGGCCGATCAGATTCGGGACAGCGGTGCTCCAAGCATGTTCGAGCCATGTTGAGACTTCCTTGACCCGCTCAATACAGACCACTATCTCCTGAGGCAAAAATTGTGGAGGCTCACCGGACTGATATGTTGGGCTGATGTATCTCGCACCAGCCCAGCCCAATAGACTCACATCCTGGCACTTCGACTCCCGAATTTTCCGATGTGAATACCGGAAATGCAGCATCCGGATAGTATCTTTGTCATCATAGTGGTATCTACCACAGTGGGCGACACAAATTGTATGGTGAGGCCAGATCGGCCAACTTTGTGCAACCCATTTTGCCGGTGGGTTGTGATTAGTGTTAGCAACGGTTCTGGACTATCACTTCGGGTGCGGGTCCAGGTCGGAACCGAACCAGGACCAAATTGGCGATCCCGGTTGTCAATATACCCGAACCATCCATTCAGGTATAGTTCTTTAGAATAGTCCCTACCCGTGTGGATTGGGCGGGTACTCTGCGGGTTGTCCAGCGGGTCCATCTGTAAATGCATATAATGTGCTTGCCTTTGCTGTTTGATAATAGTTCTCAATGAAAATCGATTATTTGACATCCAGGAATCACGTTTCGCATGTTTTGCAGGTTGCGATATCGACAATATTTGAATTCATGTTTTTCCTTTAATATTGTGTATTTTTGACCTTGGAGGAGGTCAATAATGCAATTATAAGCTCAAATATCCATGTGACGCCTTCATTACCCAATATGCATCACCAGAAATTGATGACCCTAAGGTGATGCTAGGTTGACGGTCATTTTCAGAATGGGGCTGTGACCATGTCACATTCTGTATTGGCTACAATGGCTGGCTATACGTTTGTTACGGATAACAGTGAGCAAATTCCTTACAAATTCCATTATGTATAAGACCAACAATCTTTGAGACTGCATTGACGCTCATGTTCAGAATGGGGAACTGAACGTGTCGCTTGCTCTTTTGCTGATAAAGGCTGCCAATATGTTGGTTACGCACAACAGCAAGCATATCCCTTTCGAATTACCCTACTTAAATTACGAAAAAGCATTGACGCTCTGTTGACGATCAGTTCCAAATGGTAGCGAAATTGACAATAACCATATTGCACATAAAGGCGGCCAAACATTGATTATGTGAAAATGCCATAGCAAGCCCTTGGATCAAACTAGATGCAACACCCAAGATTGTTGACGCTCTGTTGACGCTCAGTTGATGCTTTGTTGACGCTCAGATGACACTGTGTTGATGCTCATTTTCAGGTGAAGTGACATCGAGATTGACGATATTGCCTATAAAGGCGGCCAATACCCGCATTATGAGCAAATTCCACAGCACAGCCCTTAGATTATACAACATGCAACACCCAAATTCGTTGCCGCTCGGTTGACGCTCATTCTCATAATAGGGCTGTGACCGTGTCGCTGTCCCTGTTGAGCATACAGGCTGCCAACACGCCGATTATGGGTAAATGCCATAACACAGCCCTTGGATTAAACTAGATGCAACATCCAAGATTGTTGACTCTCTGTTGACGCTCTGTTGACGCTCTGTTGACACCCTTTGTCAGGTGAAGTGACATTGAGATCAACGATTTTGCCTATAAAGGCGGCCAATATTTTGATTATGGGCAAATTCTGTAGCACAGCCCTTGGATTATAGAAGATTCAACACCCGAATTCGTTGACGCTCTGTTGACGCTCATTTTCATAATGGGGCTGTGACCATGTTACTGCCTCTTTTGAGCATAAAGGCTGCCGAAACGTCGATTATGGGTAAATGCCGTAGCATAGCCCTTGGATTGAACTAGATGCACCATCCAAGATTGTTGATGCTCTGTTGATGCTCTGTGGATGTTCTGTTGACGCTCTGTTGACGCTCATTGTCAAGTGAAGTGAGATCAAGATTAAGGATTTCGCCTAGAAAGGCAGCCAATCCTTCGATTCAGGGCAAATTCCGTAGCACACCTCTTGGATTATACAAGATGCAACACCCAAATTCGTTGACGCTCTGTTGACGCTCATTTCCAGACTGGGGCTGTGACCATGATGCTCTTTCTTTTGCACATAAAGGCTGCCGATACGTCAATTATGGGTAAAAGCCATAGCATCGCCCTTGGATTATACAAGATGCAACACCCAAGATTGTTGACGCTCTGTTGACGCTCTGTTGATGCTCTGTAGACGCTCTGTTGATGCTGTGTTGATGCTATGTTGACGCTCATTTTCAGGTGAAGCGACATCGACATCCAAGGTATTGCCTATAAAGGCGGCCAAAACTTTGATTATGGGTATAAGCCGCACCATAGCCCTTGGATTATACAAGATGCAACACCCGAAATCGTTGACGCTCTGTTGACGCTCATTTTCACAATGCGGCTGTGACCATGTTGCTGTCCCTTTTGAGCATAAATGCTGCCGATACGTTGATTATGGGTAAATGCCGAAGCATAGTCCTTGGATCAGATATGATGCAACACCCAAGATTGTTGATGCTCTGTTGACGCTCTGTTGATGCTCTGTTGACGCTCTGTTGATGCTCTGTTGACGCTCTGTTGACACTCTATTGACGCTATGTTGACACCTGATTTTCAGGTGATGCAACACTGCCATTAACGTTATTGCCTATAAAGGCTGCCAAAACTTTGATTATGGGTAAAAGCAGTAGCATAGCCCTTGGATTATACAAGATGCAACACCTGAAATCATTGACGATCTGTTGACGCTCAGTTTCACAATGGCGCTGTGACCATGTCGATTTCTCTTTTGAGCATTCAGGCAGCCAATACATTGATTATGGGTAAATGATTTAGCATAGCCCTTGGATTATACAAGATGCAACACCCAAGATTGTTGACGCTCTGTTGACGCTCATTGTCAGATTAAGCAACATCGACATTACCGGTATTGCCTATAACGGCAGCCAATACTTCGATTATGCATATATTCCGTTGCACAGCCCATGGATTATACAACATTCAACACCCAAAATAGTTGATGCTCTGTTAATGCTCTGTTGACCGTCTGTTGACGCTCTGTTGACGCTCTGTTGACGCTCTGTTGACGCTCTGTTGACGCTCTGTTGACGCTCTGTTGACGCTCTGTTGACGCTCTGTTGACGCTCTGTTGACGCTCATTTTTGATGTAGCGAAAACCACATTAACTATATTGCCTATAAAGTCGGCCAATACTTTGATTATGGGTAAAAGCCATAGTATAGCCCTTGGATTATACAAGATGCAACACCCAAAATCGTTGATGCTCCATTGACACTCACGTTCAGAATGTGGCTGTTACCTTGTCGGTAGTGCTGTTGGCAAGAAAGGCTGCTAATACGTTGCTTACCGATAACAGTGAGCGAAGCGCTTCCCAAACAACTTACTTACAAGAACACGAATCGTTGACGCTCCATTGATGCTCATTTTCAGCATCGGGCTGCTACCATGTGACTTTCTCTTTTGCCCATAAAGGTTGCCGACATGTTGATTATTGATAACAGCGAGCAAATGGCGTCCCAAACAACTTACTTACAAGACAAAAAATCTTTGATGCTCCATCGACGCTCATTTTCAGCATGGGGCTGTTACCATGTCACTTTCTCTTTGGCCTATAAAGGCTGGCGATCCGGAGATTATGGATAACAGCGAGCAAATCGCGTCCCAACCCTCTTACTTACAAGACCAACTATTGTTGACGCTCTGTTGACTGTGATTTTCAGCATGGGGCTGTTACCGTCTCGCTTTCTCTTTTGCCTATAAAGGCGGCCTATACATTAGTTATGGACAACAGCGAGCAAATCGCTTCCCAATTAACTCCCTTACAAGACTGAAAATCGTTGACGCTCCATTGACCATCATTTTCAGAATGAGGCTGTTACGGTGTCGCTATCTGTTTTGCCTATAAAGGCTGGCGATACATTGATTATGGATAACAGCGAGCAAATGGCTTCACAATTAAGTTGCTTACAAGTCCAAAAATTGTTGACACTCCCGTGACGCTCACCATACATGAGTCCTTAAAGTTGCTGTATCGTCAATAATTTTGTAAAAATAATCATATAGTCATTATTGACAGCCAATTTATACTTTGTGAATACTCAGTTGTATCCAAAAGCTTTGAGGGGTCTGAATGTCTGATCCACAGATGCACATGATCTCTGAGCGATGGATAACGTAGCGCTGTCACATTCCAGCGCTTTCAGCTGCCAACTTACCGGATGTGGAGCCATTCACTCATTTTTCATTAGTAATGACCATCTTCCTCACTTTGCCGTATGCAGTTCCTTCTCCTCGATTTTCATGACCTACCATAAGCAATTTCCACAATGTTCACTATGTGCACCAGGTCTGAACGCAGAGTGACGTAGTTGGATGTATGGATGAATGCAACATGATGGTGGGCATTCATTCAGATTCGCGTTGCGCATTGACCGCTCCTTCTCTGACTGGTACGCCATCCCTGACTCAAATTTTGTTAGTAAATTTTGTCTCAAATTTAGATTGCGCAATCTCACTTATCTGTAAGAGGCAGGACGATATCGGGTTGATCAATCGCCAATCAACCCAGTTTGGAGTCTAGAACTTTCATATGGCCCATATGACCCTTGGACATGCACAAATGAATTATCATGTCTGACAATTTGGACACCTAAATTGAAAAAATGTTGACACGTAGCAAGATGGGTACACCAATTACTTTTCCCGCAAATGGGTTGTCAATAATCACTAATTGGGCATGTAGTGTACTGATGACAAACGAGCCATCACAATATTTTCATCTGAATCCCAATCCTGAATGGTAATTAGCTAGAGAGGTTACCAGCAGGGGTAAATGCTGAGAGGTTTTACAGGCTTCGATTTGTTTATCGGTGAAGAATTGAGTACCTCATTGGTCGTCAGAGCCGATATGTATATGTATGACCGTGGTTCCCCGGATGCCAATCTGAGATGGCTACTTTCTGTTTGTCAAGTTCCGTGTGGCATTGCGATTTTCTGCGTTCACTATCATGTATCTCCATCAGCTCACCAAATGTTGTCTGTGCAGTAGCTGGTGCACACTGATCCAATTGTGGGTTAATGACTGCCTTAACTGTTAATATGGCTGTTCTGAACCTCAAATCTTACTAATGATGCAAGACGAAAAATTGTTCACACTCAACTTCATGATGTAGCAGTGAGCATGTCACTGCTTGGTTTGATTATAAAGGCAGCCAATAAAACGAACAAAGACAATGATGTAACAAAGTTAAGATTTTGCCAAAGACAGTGGGATATCTGAATTCGACCATAAATAGAAAAACCCAACAACTAGAACCGGAAACTGGGACTGACGGGTCTAGCCAAGCCCGGCAAATGCCGCGGGTTGACGGGCAAAGGTCTGGGTTTGGCCCGCCTCAAAGCTGCAGGTCGGGTTTCTGGTCGGTTCTGGAACCGAACCGAACCCTGTGTCCGGTGCAAACTCGGACCGCAGCCCGGTTACCTGGACCCGTTGCTAACACTAGTTGTCAACATCGAAACCCTGCAACCTGCCACCAAACAGTCCACCCAGCGGGTCTACAACGGAAAGAGGGCCAACCGGAACAGGGCCAACCGGAAGAGGGCCAACCGGAACAGGGCCAACCGGAAGAGGGCCAACCGGAGGACTTGCAATGGTGGGAGGAGAAACCCCATGAGTAGGATTGGCCGCGGGACTGGGATCGAGCATGGGAGTGTGAATGGAAGTGTCCCGAGTCAATGGATCCGAATGTCCAGAGGGTCCCGGTTGTCCAGAGGTCGTTGGGTTCTTCGGGGTTGGCCCTGGGGTGTCATCAGCCCTGTTTCTTTTCCGCTGGCTCTTTTTAGCCCACTCCTCCGAGATGTGCATCAGTGCCCACCAGGCAGCATTCTCCTCGCGTTGAACATCTAGAGCGTCGCAACTTCTGGGTTTCGATCCATGCTTCCACACATCAAACAACCGGGCACTTATGGAGACTCGAAAGACACCCTCGTCAGGCACTGTCCAGGAGTCTGCCGACCCCCAGGGATTCTGCTCTGTCTGTCGAACTATGCTGCATGCCACCGCTCGAATCGGTTCTCGGCTTGCCTCAGGGCTCCATCCCATTGTGTTTTCAGATCTCAAGATGGCCTGCGGACCACGAGCCATGACGATGAGACTTTCATGGTTGGAGGTCTGCGTTGTGTTGTTGTCTACACAGTCAGTTTCATTAGCTTGGCTAGATTCCACATACATGACTTACAAGTTCCATCGCCAACTTTTTGCGAGAGCCCATGCGTAACTACACAAGAGCTCCGGTGTCATTGTCCTCAAACAGATTATCGTTGTCCTCGCCGTGTTGATTTGGCCGAACACGCTCCTTGGCTTTGCCGCTTTTGGCTCCCTTGTCTTGCCCACCGCCGGTCGAATCGCCATTGCCCTCCTCATTATCTTCATAATCGGAACGATCGAAGTTCTGTGGCGCCATTTTGCAGTTTCGTATTTTCCGGCCACTGGCGACCCACTCTCTCCCCTGCCCAGAGGCCGAGCTCCTCTCCACACCCCGGCGAGACCATGTCATTGACGTCTTCCCAAGTAGCTGCTCTAGAGTAGATCTCGGCTACCGCGTCAAGTCGAGAGCTATGTTGTGTGAACCTATTCAAGGCCACTGTCACGTCTTCGTGGAACCGTTCGGTGCCCTTGGCGGTGGTGACGATTGGGAGTGCGCTGGTGTTGTACCATGTTTCTTGATTGTACTGTCGGCAGGTCTTCAACAATCCTTCCTCGACGCTGATGATGGCTTCTGATGTGACTGGCGTGATGAAATTCAGATCGCGTCTTCCGAGAGACCGATATCCCTATACGGCGGTCAGGTATATTCCTGTACATGCTCAATGATACCTACTAGGCAACCCTCCACAGTCTCCCGGCTGATAAGGGGCATATAATCATCCTCCTGATCCTCGTCATCAGCGTCCTCGTCATCCGGGTCGTCGTCTGTGGTCGCAACCGGGTGTTTGTTCTTTGGCTGCTGCATCGTCTCTTGCTCCTGCTCCTCGTTGCTCTTGCTATGATCGGGGAGGGTAATTGCGTTTATTACTTTTTGTATCTGGACACTGATCGAGCCACCGGTTTTGACCTTGGCCTACCATGGCTTGCCCTTCCCAGGCCTGCCAGTGTCTTTATTCTCGAGGTCCTTCTTCGACCAATGGCCTCCAGGGTGCTTGGGGTTCCGCTGCTTGGGTTTATCAGTCAGTGACGCCACAGTATATAGGCAGTATCGAAGTACCCTGCCTTGGTAACCCCTGGTCTGGTTGTGACGATAATTCGGTGGCGAGTATGATCGTGTAGACAGGGTGAGATCGGTTGCTTTACGGTCAGAGGATGGAGGGTGGGGTGTGGAATTGGTCTGGAAGTGGTTGAATCAGTCCCGTTGGAAGGCCTGGCATCAGGAGTGCAGATGGGGAGCGCATGAAGTGTAAGGAACATGGAGGAAACGGGTGTGATGGCTAGAGATAGTCTCTATATATACGACTTATCAGCCGCGACCATGGGCATATGGATAGCAAACACGATCGAGGAGAATTTCATATGAACTTCCCAACTTCCATCGGTATAACAATCCTATATCACCAGTGGAACAATGAAACCTGCCGGAACTGGCATGTCTGAAGGATATGATGATACCAAAAGCCGATTCATTGATTTCCGCGGTTCTGGTCGATGAGACAAGGCTTCTGGTGATCCCCGAGACTCGCGATAGTTGATGGTCATCAACATCCGTCAGACAAAGAGAAGGTGGAGAAATTGCTGACGTTGGTCTGCCGCGCACGTGCACCCTCACCCATATTTGGCGCTGGAACTCCTAGGACAGCTGGGCAAGGCTTCGGCATTCTCCGCCCGATAGACATATGTCATCCCCTGGGTTCGAGCCTGACCTCAAGCTCTATACGCATCGTCAAACGTTAAATGCATTGTAAAACATTATATGCATTGTCAAACTTTATATAAACAAATGATGGAATGATTGACAAGATGGCTCTTCTTTGTTCACTGATTCCATCATTGAACTCAATCTCTGATCATCTGACAGATCTCGAGCCCTCTTCACAGAACCACTTCATCAAACCTTACGCCATTGACTAATTCTTCGGCTTTCGTTGTGCACGAACAGGCAACTTGGTAAGTGAATCCATCCAACGGACCACATATTCCTTCTAATTATTTGGCAGACCTCGAGCCATTCCACAAGCACACAGACCATGGGCAAGCGCCCTAGAGGCGCTCGAATGCCCATATAATAACTGCATAATGGTGCTGTCCGGCAGGGAAACTTTAAACACCATCTGCGAATCAGCAATCGGGGATGGCTACCACTGCCGCCCAGCCATCGACCAAGCCACCCGCTGAGTCAACTACTGTACTCACCGCATTGGCCGAGTCGTACAGACACCCCCTGACCCGATGGCAGTATTCGGGACCCTGCACTCAACACAATGCCACAGGAAACCAACGTCGATGACGATGGCCTCTACCGACTCGTCGCCCAACCATATTCCCCGGCCCAGGAATCTGATTCGGAGGAGGCTGACCCTGGGTAAACGCCCACTGATCAGGAAATTCTGGACATCGAGAAATCTCCCACCTCTGGGAGGACCTGTGTTGACAATCCCGATTACTATGAGTTCCATGATCTCATCAATCACCCGTGGCAACCCTGTTATGGCGCGAAGCCTTCCAACAGGCCATCAGATTCGTCGAACCCCACCATCACAAGTCACAAATTGATCGTCACTTGAACGAACGCGGATGCAAGATTCCCAGGCACTTTTGCCACCTCTCCGGATGGAAGATGTTCAATCAAATCTACACGATGGATATCTTGCTACCGAAATGGAGAGAAGACTGCATCACCACATCAAACGGTTAGAGGTGTTTCTATGTTCAAAACACCGTTGAATGGGAACGGTACTTCTTTCGCCAACACGCATATATTGATTACACGGTCTGTGGACCAACACGGACTGTAGATGAGGAGGGTGATCATGTGTATTCCGTGATGATTTGAGAAGACTGGTGGTGAGAGACGCATCATAGACTTCCTCCAGGGGCAACAATATTTCCACTGATCTGTGGATAGGACTAGACACAGCTCACAAACTTCTCCGGCGAGAAGAAAGCCTGGCCGATCATCTTGACCATTTGCGACATCGATCCCTCTACACCAAACAAATACTGCTACGTCGCGCAAATTGTGATTGCGGTCATCCCGGTGCAGCCCAAATTCCTACGGACTTCTGCATCAAATGTCCGAGCCCACAGGGATATATACCAGCAGGTGCTGTGTGATATCGCCAACATAGTGTTGGAGCCAGTCATGCGATTTCCCGAGGAAGAAGACATCAATTCCGATGCTCTGTGGCCTTGTACCGTCTGCAAAATGCGCCGTTGCTGGCCAATTCCCGCACAGTGTGGTCAACCGTCCCGTCCGTCCGACATCACCCAGGATTTGGACGGGAGGGCAACTCTCCGTCCGTCCCTGGGACGCTGCCGACATTTGGATCACGGACTGAGATGGACGGCAAGGACGGCCGGGGATGGAGCGGTGCCGTCCCCGGCGGTCCCCGGCGGTCATCTACCGACATCCATGGACCTTATTCAATGTATGCCACATATACATGAAAGTAGGTTCATCTATGTATAGATAGATACGGCTGTGCATCATCAGCCCATATCTACAGCCTCATACCATCAGCCCGTATGTCAGCCCGTATCCATAAGCCGTACAAAGTTCTAAATATGTCATGTTCTCGGGTTATATCTAAATATAACTGTAACCACGCAATGACGTCCAGGGACGGTGGATATCTCCCGGGGACGGTGATTCTATCGTCCCCGGCCGTCGTCGGTTGACATGCCGTCATTTATAAGCTCAGACGGGACGGACGGATTTGCGCCGTCCCGTCCGTCCTGGCAAGAACTCGGACGGCGCTACCGTCCCCGGCTGTCGGACGGGACGGTTGACCACACTGCTCCCGCTTCATGGTTAGCGGATCACACTTAGCATGCCAACCTTACAGGCGTCAAGTACAATGCTTGACCTAAGTGTCACAGTCCGAAGGATGAACTGGGGTCGCTGATTTCTCCGCCGGATGTGGAATCCCACCAGCTAAAGTATGGGGTCTTCCAGCAGATATATCTGGATAGCAGAATGCCGAAACTGCTAGCTACCATCAGGCTATAAAGATCACCGAGGACTGGTTCGAGTCCGTCAGTGCGAGACCGGTCCCCAGTATCGTTTAGGATCTTCCATATGTCGGAGCGTATGACCACCATAGGCCTGATATCCTCCGTATCATATACATCGGAATGTTTGATCCCCTGACTACCTGGATCGAGGGCTTCCTACAATGACCTGGGAAAGCTACGGTATATGATGAGATCTGAGCTGGCATTTCTCCATACCGTGATTTCCATCACGGTGGTAGAGCCTTCGAGTAAGTTTGGCAGTGGAGTGGTGAAGAGATGCGAAATATCGGTCGATTCAGCTCCCTGGCGTTGGCAGCAGCATTGCAACACCCACTGCCACGTCACCGAGCGGTCTTTCAGAGAGCATTGATAGTTCGGTCACTGGTCTACTGGAGACTTGATGTACAGTACCGAACCCACACAACCAAGACTTTCAAATATCTAGCCAAATATTTAGCGGAATTCCAGGCAACTAAGGACGTTTTTACCACCTACCGGACATCAATGGCCACAAACAGCATCACCCATGCACGCACACAGGAACTGATGATACAACTCATGGCCGAAGAGGCTATCGAGTATGAAGAAAGGGCCGCATGTCGAGAAGCTCTTTCCCCTGCCCAAAAGGAACACTGACAGGCACAGGACGCAAAGCGCCTACAGAAAGTCTACAATTCAATGGTATACGAACGTACCAGCTTCGACTTCGTTTACATTCACCTCATGCTGCACTTTGAGGAATCAGTTAAGCGCTTTGGACACGTAGTCAAAGACAGCGCTTAAACGCAGAAACTGAACCATCCAATGACATGTATGGGCCGTTATCGCAGGTGAAATCGTAACTTTCAGTACAAACGGCATATACTCAACGACAACTCAAGCATCCATGTCCACCGGATGGGATGCCTTCATATCCGGCAGCTGGCTAAGGATGGCCACTGGACCCGCAACATCCCGGAGCCACTTCAGTAATATCAAACAAAGGATCACATTGTTGTCAACACATGCAACTGTGAACAAGTGCCGATAGCTGAGAATTTACCCCTCAGCTTCTGCGAGAATGAGGTAAATATCCAAGTCTCTTGGCTGCCATCCGCCAGAGAAAAGGCCTTCATTGTCAAGAACGCGCATCTGCCAATGTACAACTTTCAACTCGTAGAATGCATTCTCGATATGATTGATACAACCTTAATATACCCACCGCTGATTTGAGGCGCATTGGCGGGATGCCCGCCACCCAATTGAAGCTACTCGATGTTCCTGTGGCTAACTTCCAGTCCTTCGGCGGTTGTGATGTCACTGCCCATAAGCTGCGCTGCACAGACGACCAAGTATTTGGCAACAATGAGCCTCTGACCGACATGATGTGGTTCCGGATGGATGGGCCGCCAAAATATGATATAAGTGATGTACGACCGGCACAACTTGTGAGGAAGCTATGGATACACGATGGACTATGGAAGAGATGCGTTGTTCTTTTGCGTGATCTCCAGCTTGAAAATCAAGGCATTAGTCTGCCATTCAATGGGCGGCTCAGAAACTTTGACCGAGTTGTCCATCAGATCCAGGACGACCTTGTCGTAGTTAATATCAAGTCTCCATCGGCAGCAGCACACCTGATTCACATATGTGGTACCAGATACTAGTATGTGAATAATACTAATGACCTAGTCATGTTCGATCATTTCTGGCCCACACCACTGGAAGCTGAAGGAGACATGCAGAGTGATGCTGACGGTTCGAACCCAGAGGAATACTGCAGGAACCGAATTGCGACTGTTGACGAGGATGAAGAGGACGAAGATGAGGAGGAGGAGGAGGTTGAGGAACTGGACGACGATCAAGAGTAGAAGAAGGTACAGTCTCCGCAAGGTGTGAGGTTTCTATAGCTCCGACGGTCCCGCATTTCATGGCTCGATCTGTATACATCCTGCCCGAGGTAACAGGCCTCCAACTCACCCACGATCCATAGCTCGATATGTAGAATATACTCGACCAGAGGCATCAGTCCTGGCTCTCCCACGATCTATAGCTTGATATGTAGAAAATATTCTACCACCGGCATCAGTCCTAGCTCTCCCGTAATCCATAGCTCCATATGTAGAAAATACTCGCCCAGAGGCATCATCCCTCCGGCTCTCCAACGTTCCATAGCATCACATGTCCAGAAAAACGGGCCCCAGGCATCAGGCCTCTGGCTCTCCAGTGTCTCATAGAATCTAGCGCAATTTCTCATCACAATGTACAATTGATATAATACTGTCCTTGTCCACGCGCAAGTCAATACGACGTCATAGTGCCATGCGTCAAACATGCTATGGATCACCAACCTACAGACAGCTCCTCGATGAGTTACGCATCGCGTAAGGTCATCGTTTCTGGTGTATATGGTAATGGTTGCGTCTTGATTTCTTAAGCAATCTGTTTAAAGCACTCCAAATGACCTCTTCAGGCGACAGAGATGTTTTGACTATCCAAAATTTATGAGGTGTAAGATATCCAAGTTGAAGTTACGATTTGATTAAATCTTATTGCAGAGGATGGCCTGATTCTTTCCAGGAGAGTAAGTGTTCAAAACCACTCTTGCAAGAATATGATAACCTTTGGGATGCATGATCCTCTATACAGAGCCTTTCTGGTGTTACAAGAGTACTGTATGATACAACAGACAAGATTATAGCTTGGGTTCGTGGATAACCATCACTATCGCATGAAAGGATGTATCAGAATGCCAGAGCTCCGGCTGTGGAAGGGTACCCACCAAAGCATAAACGATCCTTACCTGCGAAGAAGAATCTCACATTTTATAGTTGTTTACAGTTCTTAATTGTACTAGTATTATAAAAGTATAGATTAGTATCATTTATTCGGATTGTATGCGGTTCCCCAGGTCCAGGAATGCGTTCAAATTCAGCAACGAATACGACATGATCCTGTATGCTCGGTCAGCAATGCTGGATCGTCTTGAGAATAAAGATCAGCAGTTCGTGGCACAGTGTAACGCCATACATCCGTATATGACCGCGTATGTGAGTATATGGAAGGATACGGTTGCACACATGGATGTGGTAATGTAATAGAGCTGTAGATAGGTAAGGTTATCGCTGGCGATCTCAGCGAGATCACGAGTCCTCTATATAAGGTTGCGGTTACCCGGCCCTGGACACGTCCGTGCCATTGCCGAGAACCTAATCATGACTGCCATTACATCATCCCCCCCTTTAGGAGCAGACCCCCTGGGCTGCCACATACATATATAAACAAGAGAAACCTCATACAAAAAGAAACAAAACCAATGCGTACGCCTCCGCACGACTTAATAAGTGCCACAACTGCTCAGTACTCTATGAGCAGCCTCACTGCGGATTCGGTGCATGGGGAAACTCCACCTCCAGTTGTAGGTGGTAAAAACCCGTGCCGACGCCATTTATACCGGCCCGAGATCCATAAGAAAAGTAAAACCCCATGGACAACGTCCAATCCCACTGCTCCAAGTCCAATCATCGTCGAGGCTTCCTCGGATGCTCTCGGTGAAACTCATCAACCAATTCCTCCGCATTCCCGAGATTCTCCGCAGGTTCCCAGCTAGTCCGTACATAACTGTAACCCGCCCATTGTATGAGATAATGGAGCTTCCGGTCGCGCCGCTTAGAGTCGATAATCCTGTTGACTTCGCATTCGTCAAAGTCATCGACTATCGTCGGCTGCGGTTCAGATGGGGGCTGGCCGCCGGGAGGAGGTGTATAGTGGTTGAGCAACGAGACGTGGAAAACGTTGTGCTTCCCGATCGTATATGGAAGTTCTAATTCGTAAGCATTCTGATTGATGATCTTACTTTCCGTGTACGGTCCTGTCCGTTTGTAATCCAACTTCTTCGATGGCCTTGTCGTGCAGAAGTGCCGCGTTGAAAGCCAGACCTTATCTCCAACCTCGAAAACAACCTCTTTGCTGCCAGCGTGTTTCGTCTGACGGGCCTGAGCCTCTTGAAAATTCTTCCGGAGAGTTTGGTGAGTCTCCTCCAAGCCAGCTGCGAAGGTGTCCCCTTGGATTTCCGATTTCAGGCTAGATGGTTGCTTCGGGGCCTTAAACTGCATCACCGGATGGTAGTGGTAATTCGCCGGGAATGGAGTCATCCTCGTAGAACTGGGTATCTCGTTATTGTAAGCGAATTCGGCTAGCTGTAAGAGTTCAACCCAATTGACCTGCTCGTAGTTGCAGAAAGCCCGGAGATGCTGCTGCATCGTCTGATTTTGACGCTGTGTCTCCCCGTCTGTCTGTGGATGGAAGGCTGTCGAGAGCCGATGGTCAGTACTCAAGTGAGAACATACCCGGGTGCAGAATCAGGTTGTGAACTGGGTGCCGTGATCTATAACTATGTTGTCCGGGACGCCGCGCTTGCAAACGACGTTTAAAAAGAAGAGCTGGGCCAATTCCGGCGAGTCGATATCCTTCCGGCAAGGTAAGTAGATTGCCATCTTTGTCAGTCGGTCCACGATAATGAGAATCCCGGTGTAGCCCGATGCCATTGACTCTGGCAAGTCAGTGACGAAGTTCATCGTGATGCCTTCCCATGGCCATGATGGTATCTCCAAGGGCATGTTGATCCTGTGCCTGGCGTGCCGAGGTGCTTTGATTCGGTGGCATACTTCGCAGCCGCTGACATTCTTACGTACATGCGAGTCCATTACTGGCCAATAGAAATCCCTAGATACCAGCTCAGTAGTCTTAAGAGCTCCAAAATGACCGGACTCGGTGTTGTCATGAAATTGACTTATCACTTTTCCGGGTAGAGAATCGATTGCTGGAAAGTATATCCTCCCTTCGTAAGTCAAGACTCCCGCGACGACTTTCAATTGGATTTTCTCTTCCGCAGTATCTGTGCGATCTGCAACTGGCCTGTCAACAAGCGTCGCTGAGACGTCGGCAGCCAAAGGGTCGGAAGCCTAGCCTGCGATGATTGCTGGCATGAGGTTGTCGTATGGTTCCACTGAGACGGTTGCCAATAGTCGTGCCACAGGCCTTTTATAGCTGATCTTGTAGTCGGGCCGTCTGGACGGACCATCGGCCGGGTTTTCGCTACCTTCCAGGTGCTCGATGAGAAAGTCCTAAGCCAAGAGAGTTTCCGACCACCTGGCTTGTCTTCTGGAGAACACTTTGGATGTCTGGAAGTATTCGAGATTCTTGTGGTCACACCGAATTAAAACCTTGTTATAGGCGCCTTCGAGGTAGTGTCGCCATTGTTCTAGTGTTTCCATGATGGCCAATAGCTCCGGATCATAAGTGTCATAATTTTGTTCCGCTGAAGAGTACTTCCCGGAGTAGAAATTGACCGGCCTGAGAACCCCGAAACCATCGTACTGTTTGAGAATGCCCGCAATCCCTAATCCACTCGCCTCCGTTTGGAGAATGATCGGCTTGGCTGGATCAAAATGTTGGGGGATTGGTGCCTCAGTGAAGGTTCTTTTCAGTTTCCGGAATGCCACATCGGCTTGCCGCGTCCATTCCCATTTGACTTTACCGCAGTTTTCTGACGTCTGGTGTCGAGGTCTGCCTTTCGGTGGCTCGTCAGCCGTGTCTGCATTCTTTAGTAGTTCTGATAGCGGAAGAGTCACCTTGGCATATTTCTGGATGAACCTTCGGTAGAAGTTCGTGAATCCAAGGAGCACCTGGACATCTCTAGATGGCTTTGGTGTCGGCCAGTCCTCGATTGTGGAGATCCGGTCCGATTCCATGCCGACTCCCTGGGGAGTGATAACAAACCCCAGTAAAAGGGACTTCCGATACTGCAAATTGGCACTTCTAGGCTTTGCAATAACGGCTGAATTCCTTAAGTCGCTGCAGCACTTGGCGCACATGCTCCTCGTGCTCCTTGTCGTTCGTCGAATAGATGAGTATGTCGTCAAGTTAGCATACCGCGAAGTCGTCAATGTATGGCCGTAGGCAATCATTGATGTGCGACTGGAACGTAGCCGGTGCGTGTATTCAACCGAATGGCATGACCCGGTATTCAAATTCGCAGTAACGTCTTCAAAACGCCGTCTTGTATTCATCGTCTTCCTTGATCCGGACGAGGTTATAGGCACCGCGGAGGTCCAGCTTCGTGAATATCCTGGCCTCACGCGCACGGTTAAGCCTCTCTGAGATCAACGGAAGGGGATACCGATTCTTCACCGTCGCTAGATTGAACGCGCGCTAATCAACACAAAGCCTTAACCCTCCATCCTTCTTCTTTGCAAAGAGGATTGGCGCCGCCGACGGCGATGATGATCGCTGAATAAACCCATTGGCTAGGTTTGCCTCGATGTAAGCCTTTAGCGTCCTTAATTCGAACTCCGATAGATTGTAAATCCGCCCATATGGCAAGTTATAGGCGGGCTCCAAGTCAATTGCATGGTCGGTTGACCGATGCGGCAGGAGTGTCTCAGTCTTATCTTTGCTGAAAACCTCCACGAATTCTCCGTATATGGCCGGGATATGTCCTGCATCATCTTTAGGCACCAACTTTGTCATTGTGCCAGCTCCATCTGCACACGTTAGTTCTCAATTCATCATAGATATGGAGCGGTATGCTGGAATATCCAGGAGCCCGGATTTAACAAGGTTCGCCACAATAAGGCCAAGCCCCGCAGTCTGGTACTCCCTTCGTGTCTCGGCGAGCCGGCAATGTTTACATGAGTATACCCTTGGGAACCGTTTTCTAGCGGTTGCCGCTGCTGCTCCCATCTCGCCCGTCCAGTGCCTGGGGCCTATCTGACTCACCATCAGTGATGCCTTCCACGGTCGTTCCCAGCAGCCCTGTACAATCTCCCACTCTTGGGAAGAATGTGCCGACGACCAGCTCACTGGCCAGTAGATCATCAAAGGCAGTTGCTCCGAGTATTTGAATATCTGGGATACCGGTGCCGCTTTTGGAACACGCCTCCTCTCTAGCCGTACATCCTGGTGCATTGCCGGGGCATTCCTGATGGTCTACCAGGTCCACTGCCACCACTTCCGCTCCCTCTGGGGTTCGCAGAGCCAAAGTCGACCACTTTGCCAATCGACGTCAGGATTCCTGGACTGGAACCAAGGCAATCCCAAAACTAAGTCGTAAGCCCGCATGGGCACAACTAGCACCTCCTATTATTGAACCGGTGATAAGTGCTCCATATACTGAACCGTGAACATTGTCTTTCGACTCTCGCTCGCATGACCCACTACTTGACCGTTGAGGCCTACATCAGCAAGGAACATTTCCGTCCGGGCGGAATGGCTCCGTCAGAGTCGACGCGCTCCGTCAGAGCCGTCAGAGTGGACGCGCTCAGTGAGAGCCATCAGAGAAACCATGGTGGCAGATTACTACGCGCCCGGTGCCAATACGATGCGTGGCCCTGCATATCACCCTCTGAATGCAATTTCGCCCTTTCTTCTCACTCTGTCGGTATCCGATTGTAAATGGAAACTGTGGCCTTGTGGCCAACTGTGACCATACGTCGGAATGGGTTCATCGGGTACATCAGCAAAATGTAAATCAGTCCGGAAGCCACACGCAAGGTTCCATAAGCACAAGGCATTTCGTCTATCATATTCGTCTTTGTTACAGTAAAAAGATTCGCTACCTCATAATATGGCATGCATCATTTAAGTATCTCTATATATATACATACGGTCAATCTGGCCAAAAAGGGTAGTCGAGCATAATCGGAGGTTCCAGCTCAAGGAGCCTAGGAAGAAAGTGCGACAATATGATACCACCCGGCCGTGAAAATCCACGCAATTGCGTGGATCCAGATGAGTTCAAAATGAAATGAGATGATGTCTATCTACCCCGGGGTATCCCGAATATGTACTCCCTGTCGCTCAGTCCACATCCGTTACCCCGGTATCTCCGTGCACCCGCCGTCGCTCATTAAGGATCTACTTGGAGGCCGCGATCGAGCCAGTTTGGAGATGCACTTCGAGGCCGAGATCGAGGGAACACCGAGATGCACTTGGAGGCCGTGATTGAGCAAGTTTGGAGATGCACTGGGAGGCCATGATCGAGCGAGTTTGGAGATGCACTTGGAGGCTGATATCGATTGAACTGAAAGATTCACTTGGAGGCTGGGATAGAGCAAGTTTGGAGATGCACTGGGAGGCCGTGATCGAGCGGGTTGGGAGATGCTCTTTGAGGCCGTGATCGAGCGAGGTTGGAGATGCAATTGGAGACGGAGATTAAGTGAAATCAGAGACGCACTGGGAGGCCGTGTTTGAGCGAGTTTACAGATGCACTTGCAGGCTATGATCGAGCGAGATTGGAGGAGTACTTGGAAGCGGTCGATCTGGAGGGAAGCGTGACGGCAGGTGAGACTCTGGCTGGGAGCGGGAAACTGGCTGGCAGCGGGAGACTGTCGATCTTGGGATGATGCTGTACTTGATGTATGCTGTACTCGGTGTTAAGTCATGATCATGGCATGGTGAGATACAAATCGATGACTTAACTTCGTGTTCTTAGGTGATGATACAGTTGAGCACAAGAAAGAGAGAGACCAGAGGAGATGGGGGAAATCATCATGAGAAACTGGGACTTAAGAGAATTTCGTGTGCGAGTCAATTTACAATCCCCAATACGGCAGGTACGAGTCCCGATCTGGCCGGTATCAACACCGATCCGAGGTCATCTAAACCCACCAGGCAAGTTGTACCCCTGATGTCTCAGGTCTGCTCGTATCCTCCATATCGTTCTCATCTTCATCCCCCATCTCTCTCTTTCTCGTCCACAACTCTACCATCGTTGCAAGAACAGAACGTTGAGTCATCCCTCTCAATCTCTCCATGCCATCATTATGACTTAACACCGAGTGCAGCATACGCCAAGTGCCGCGTACACCGAGTACAGCATACACCTAAGATTGTCTGTCGTCCCTTCATTCTCACGATTTCATAAGAGCCCATTCCCACGGTTTCGAGTTAACTAACTGATTAATAGAGTCTCAGCACCTGGTGCGCCTCCCATCGACCGCCTCTAGATCGACCACCTCCATGTACTCCTCCAATCTCCCTCGATCATAGCCTGCTGCAAGTGCATCTCTAAAGTCGCTCGATCACAGCTCAGAGTTCATCTCGGAGTTCACTCGATCTCGCCCTCCAAGTGCATGTCCAAACCCGCTCGATCATGGCCTCCCAGTGCATCTTAGCGTTCACTCAATCTCGGTCTCCAATTGCATCTCCAACCTCGCTGGATTAAGGCCTCAATGAGCATCTCCAAACTCGCTCGATCACGGCCTCGCAGTGCATCTCCAAACTCGCTCTATCACTGCCTCCAAGTGGATATCTGAGTTCACTCGATCTCGGCCTCCAAGTACATCTCCAAACTCGCTCGATCACGGCCTCAAAGTGCATCTCCAAACTCGCTTGATCACGGCCTCCAAGTACATAGTTAATGAGCGACGGCGGGTGTACGGAGATACAGTGGTAACGGAGGTGGACTGAGGGACGGGGAGTACATATTCGTCGTCATCTTCACACGCACCTCGAATTGCTGACAATCACCGCGTGCTGCCAGTCCAGATATACCGTGTGTAGACAGTAGGTAGCTATATAGATACATACATACATAGATGAGAATACAAACAGAATGCATAAGTTTTGAAATCGTTGAACGATTAGTAGCTATGATTTAACATCGCCAGGCGTTGTGTAAACGGCTTCAGCATAAAAGCAGCCCCTGCGAAGAGTGTAACACACGTGCCCTTCTGATGGTGCGTAAACGTCACCACAAAGTAAAGGAGTACATATGCAACGGGTAGCATGTAATTCTCCGGCAGAGGGTACGAGGTTCCGTCAGAGCCGTCAGAGCCGTCCGGAACACCCGGGTGTTTCTGACGGAAACTAGAGTTGTTGCTGATGTTGGGTCGTGACGTATGCTGGGTGGTCCGCTACGACAAGCCGTTTTCGCAGTCTCGGTGTCATACAGATGCTCGTCGCACCGCAATCGATGAGAGCTCGCACTTGTTGTATTTCCCCACGTCCATTTCTTATAAAAACCTCGTGAATAATATGGAACATGTCCGGTCTGGATGTGCCGCATAAGTACTGACTTGACATGTGAGCTTTTGGGCTCTCCATCAACAACCTTGACTTCAAAGCGATCTGATGCGGTGGTATGCTGTCAATCGCCACCATAAATGTCTTCATTGCCAACCTCTCAAAACCGAATTCCGCCTCGTCGAACCTCTCCCGTCAGGCCAGTTACCGAGAGAGGCCTATGAGTTTTTTGGCTGTTGATTGCCGAAAGACTTCTGTCGCCTGATTCAGTGTCCTCCGTCCCTATTTGGACCTAATGTCTGGTCCTGCTGTGTGGGTAACTTCTTCGTGAGTATTTAGGGCGGAAGCTCGCCTTATGGTTCGGAGATCTGCATTGTAAGCATTTGCCAGTAGAATGTCGGATTTCGAAGATTTCCGTTGGGACCCATGGTGCTGGCGGGAAGCCTGACGATTATCCTCCGCCGCCTGATTTGCCGTGTTTGGTTGTTCCCGATTGGCCGGACTTGCCGCCGCCGGTGGTGTCGGCTGGCTCAGAGATGAATGGCCGGGAGCCTCGTTTGCCGCCTTTGGAAGATGAGTCCGTACGCTGTTTCTGCTGCTGTTGCAGCTGCTGTTGATGCTGCTGCTGTGGCTTCATGTTTTCAACATGTGAAACTTCCAAAGCCGCGGCCTGATCAAAGAACTCGTCCAAGGTGTCACATCTGCCGCAGGCGGGCTTCATCGGTCCAACTTTGTTCGTGAGAGAGTTGTGGAGGCCTGCCCAGGCAATATTGTAAAGGACTTCTTCATGCTTCTGTAGATTCCACCCAGCCTGTCTCCAATTAGCTTTCACACAATTGGCATAGGCTCTGACCGATTCTTGTGGAAGTTGTATGTATTCCTGCATGACGGTAATCACCGCCACGCGACGTCGATGCTTATCCCCATAAACCTTGGATATCTCCTGTGAAAAGAGGTCGAAGACTTGTAGGCATGGGCCGGATTCCACAGATAAGTCGCCCGCCCATTCCGAAGGGTCTGTCATCGCCGTCTGCCCGAGTGCCGTGTTTTGGTGATTGCTCCGGGCGTCCAGAAGAGAGATCGCGTATTTGACGTGATCGGGTCCACCGGGTGGGAATAGGTGGCCGTGGGAGTTGAAATTCAAGGGTAACGCGTCCAGAAATCGGTCTACATCTTTCGCACCGCCGCAGTACGGTACAGGGTCAACGATCTTGTAGATATTCGGTCTTGGGCCTGTGATGCTTCGTTCGCCGCATTCCGCGTGTTCGGTAGCCCATAGATCCAGTTCGGCAGCCATTCGTTCCCATTCGGCCGCCATCCTCACCTGTTCTAGTTTCTGTTCGGCTTTCCACTGGGCTTGATTTTCGAGCAGCATTTCCAGCATCAATCGGTTTTGGGTCGCCACGTCTAGACGAGCCTCGATAGTAATTTGGGAAGAGAGATCACCAATATCGTTGTCGATCGGGCTATCTTCGTCTGATTTATCTCTGAGGTCATCGTCGAGATCCTCGTCATCTTCAATCTCGGCCTCCGGTGAAACTGCTGGAGTAGCGCGTTCGCCTATCAATGCCGCTGTCTGCAGAGTGTCATCACTGTCATGGATGTCAGCAACGCGCAATTGAGTTCTAGTAAACTTCTTTGGAGGCATGTTTATTGATAAAACGCGTTATTTTGTGGCGACGTGTCCAAAGGGGTAAATCGCGAGATCCCGTGAGCGTAACATATCGAATTGATTAAGAGCGATTTTAGTGTAAGGCCGTATATCTGTATATGGCCGCGGATGTGAATATATGGAAGGATACGGTTGCACACGTGGATGTGGTAATATAATAGAGTAGTAGATAGGTAAGAATATCGCTGGCGATCTCAGAGAGATCGCGAGTCGTCTATATAAGGTTGCGATAACCCAGCCCTGGACACGTCCGTGCCATTGCCGAGAACCTAATCATGACTGCCATTACACACAATCTATCTGGTGGCTAGCAAGTTTAATCCAGTTTGCTGAGATCTTAACTTACTATTGACAGTATCAGATATTCCTTTTCAATTATCTCAATGATTGCAAAGTTACGCCAGTGAGTACTGCTTCGGTATCTTTGGATAACCATTTGAATCTTGAAATGCAGGAGCTATCTCTCGACTAGGATATTGAATGACTCCCGTATCCAGTATGCAGTGAGATCGCCACATTATGAAACATACTTCGGGCAAATTGAGGAATTATGTCGGGGAAAATTGTTAACCCCCGGTATATTTCAAATAAGGATCGTACAAAAAGGTTCCCAGGTTGCACGAAAATGCAATTTCATATTATTACGGACAACCTACAACAAGATGGCCTTATTACTTAAAATGACGGAATTGGGGCAGTGATTTGGAATCTATGATATAGTGTGGGAAGACGAGGCCATTGAGGGAGATTACTCTAGACAAGTGGTATTGCCTAAAGTGTCTGAAGACAAGTACAGTGAAGGGATCAAAGGAAGATTTTGTTAGGATACGTGTCAATTGAGATTGCACTATCATAGCGCAAAATATCACTGCCACCGATAGTAATTAATCAACCAGATTGAGTATATTCCATACCTCACGATATCAATCAATCTGCTCGATTGATCATGTGAAATACTTTATGATATTCAGTAATTATCGAGATTCATTATACAAAACAACTTTACCATATCTATCAATCAACTTGATGCATTATATGACATACTATACAACAATGCTTGATCAATGAGATTCATTACACGAAACCAGTGTACAATATCAATATATCTATGATATCAAATAGAATTAACTACTCGATAATATCATCTAATCACCAAGTGTAATTATACAAACCTACTTTTCAAAAGATTTGCAATACACATTACTGTGGGTAATTGTATGGATTGCCAGTATTGTCTTACTCCTCGATGGGATATAGTAGTTATCTTCTTAGAAGCATCAGAAACATGTATCACCATTGGTTCTATTTGCATGTAGAAGGTATATCGGTTACCAATCGGCTGAGTTTGGTGATCCGCCTAAGATTTCGATAAAGAACTATGGCTGTGTACCTAGTACATACTTCAGTACCTGTGCGTACCAATAAGTATACTTACTTAAATGCAAGCACCCCAGTAACACCATTGACTCTCATTGTCAGAATGTGGCAGGGAGCATGTCTCTCTTTTTTTGGATTTTAAAGGGAGCCAATACATCAAGAAATGACAATAATGTACCAAAGTCAATATTTTGCGATTAACAGTGTGACATCTAAATGTGCCAATCATTGGACCAATCAGAGAAGCAGAGGCGGTGGTTGGGACCGACAGTTCTTGGCAAACCCTGTGGAAGCCGCGGGTAGATGGGTATGGGTACACAATTATTCTGCCCAGAGGCAGTAGCTGTGATGTTTGAACCGGTCTGGAACCGAACCTAGTTGTTTGGGCGGGCAGACCCTGCTGCTCTGGCATGTTACCAGTACCCGTTCCCAATACTAGGCACAGCCAGAAGGATTTTCCACAATCATGGAAAGTTCAGCTAAAAGTACTTGTTGTGATGTCCTACCCTGAGTAGCTTGAATGGTCTCTACATGCAATTTTTGAACTCCTTGAATCAGCATATAGATCAATTATCTTTCCCAATGCACATATACATATTCCCTGTCAGGAATTGCTTCATCCATCGCTGTGATTTGTTTGATTAATCCCTCAACATTTCACAAAGCGTCTTCGACTGTTTGGAATGTTTGGCCAACACCACACAAATCCACATCGTGAGAAACATATTCTCTCACATGTAATCTACCGTAGGATATATCGCTTACCGTAACCTCCCTCATCACCGATAACACAATCTAATGAAAAACACCACAGACCTGTTTTCGGTAATGCACGATAATGCACCTGTAATTTAATGATAGCATAACTGAATTATTACTGTAATGCAACTGTAGCGCATGTATTATATACTGCAATTTATCGATAATACTATATATTCAAGAGTTACTTATTTATTTACTACTCTGACATGTTTACACTGTACACTCTGACTCTCATGACTCCAACAAGCTCACTCCCACAACTCTGACATGCTCACTCTAACAAC